>Ga0307515_10000561_pt1 | contig 87477 bp, 110 predicted proteins | sample 17_EM_MG_FD_194513 | JGI IMG/M metagenome (GOLD analysis project Ga0307515, IMG submission 194513) | Populus trichocarpa ectomycorrhiza microbial communities from riparian zone in the Pacific Northwest, United States - 17_EM | ecosystem: Host-associated > Plants > Roots > Unclassified | place... | reverse complement strand
CGCTCAACAGGGACCTCTCGAGCAGTTTCAACTTTTCTGCGGGCAGCCAGTCATAAGTCGCATCAAGACCTGAGATAACTGGGGGCCGACGAAGAGGATAGTCCAGGGGGAGAGTGAGGGATAGAGTGATCGGTGGAAGTATAGTTAGCGACAAGGGAGACTGAAGGTTGTAATCGGCGCAAGAGGGATCCTGCTGGGCCTGTTCGTCCAGCGAAGGCATAATCACGACCTTCCGATGTGATTCCTCGGTAATTTCGACCGGAATTTCGAGCTCGATACGACCCTCTGCCGTGCATTGGCCATTCAAGAGAAAGTCTGGGAATATGGACTTTGTACGCTTCAGTTTATGTGTATAATCCATGAGCAATTGAATGTGAAAGACCCACCACAAGAACCTCCCATTCTTCCCTCCGCATTGCTTCACACGTCTCCATGTCGACTAAGGACGCTTCCTGGGTTTCGGGCATGGTCCCGGTGGTGCTCCGAACCCAACAAGTTGGGCGGAATCTTCTGAGTCCTTCGAGTCCCTGTGGCACCCTTTTGGCAAGTGGCACCGGGTACCCGGTGCGATCGATGGCCTCCGATTGGCCCAGATGATCCGCCGCATCCGAGGTAATATAGTCAAGGTGACTCAGCAGGTATATCCGTCCACATAGTAAGTAATACGCGACACCTAGGCCTAGTTGGTGATCCAAGGGATCTCATACAGTACAAAATCGAACATCTCCTGTTCAAGCAACGTCTGATACTCGCCGACAAAGTCTTCATTCGTGCCACCGGATCCCTTCGCCCCTCCGGCTCGTCCGAATCGTGATCCGAGGTAAGTGAAGTGAACCTGGAGCTGGCCAAGCATCTTCTTCGAGTACTTTGGATCCGGCTGGGAGTATAATTATCTCAGAAACGGCTCTGCGAGGGGGTTATCGGCCCACCTTGATGACCATTCCTGTGTAGTTCGCAGGTAATCCATACCGAAGCACACTTTCCACGAACAAACGCAAAACCTTGAGGTGTACCAACAGCTGGAATGCCTCAGAGAAGTTTGTACGGGCTAAGCGGAGTAGTTCCGTCTGAGACCGCTGTCAGTGGTGTTGGATGCAAAACCTGGCAAGGCAGTACCCATAATTCCTTCTCCGTCACACCGGCAACTTCAAGCTCTTCCCTCTGCGTATGGATGCTTTCTTCGGAAAAGACAAAATCTCTGACGATGAACTTGTTCTCCCTGCATTTGTTCACGAACTCGTCGTGCGCCCGTCGGAAGATCACGACGCTGAACAGCGTGTAATCTTCATCAGACGCTAGAGATCTGTGGAACCGGGTTCAGGTTTTCTGAATCACAGGACAGTGATTTCCACGCACGATGAAGAGCGGGGGACCACCATAGTGGCAAGTCTCTCATACTTGGAGTTCCACTCTTTCACGAGATTCCTGTGCGAATCGTTAACGACGCAAAAATCGGAACGGCCAGTCGACGGACTTCGGCACGGCAATGAGCAGCGTTTCCATGTACTCAGAGTCTTGAATGAAATTTTCCTTCGCCACGATATCGACCAAGGAACGGATGGAAAGGTTTCCTCTGTACTTTAGACGTGAAACGCATCGTCAAAAGCGAAAGGAGAGTTCTTACGTCTTCTTTCGCTGCATTTGAACCAGGGAACCTTTGGCAAGGTTATAGTTGTTCAGTTTCGACTTCATGACGTTATCTATCGAAGTCAATTCCTTGGGATAAATGGTGATCCTTTGCGTAAAGTCATACAGCCGGGAGAGCATACCTTGGCCAGTGTGTCGACGATCTCCTTCAAGCTTTTGTGGAGGACATATCTCCCCTCGTTCCAGCTCCAATCGTTGAGCAAGTACTCGTCCACAGGGCGTTCTCCGACGAGGATATGTTGAGCTAGTTTGGAGGGATCATTGTTGAGGAGATTACGCAAAATGTCAACAATCTTTGCGATAGTCTGGGTAAAAAACGAATCTTGCTTCGGAAGCTCTTCAGAGAGAGATATCAAACTCTCGAGAGTCCCCGTCTAGATGTGTCGAGGGAGGGATAGATATGATTGATCTCGGTGCCTCTTCGCGGCAGAGAGACGGGACGTACTTTAAAGGCAGGAATTTGGAGTTGGGCGAGTCCATTGGTGGGCAGAGACTTTGAAGATAGCTTTGTTTGTATCTCCTGGAGGAGACCTTCCGAGTCGCCATCCTGAGGTACGCTGAGGAGCCAGGTGCTCTGATCTGATGGCATAGTGGTAGCGGTATGAGTTCGGAAGGGCGTATCCAATGCACACTATACTACAGCAAGGTGAAGGATCGTGTATTTATTTCATCGTCATTGCCGTTGTATATAACGCCTCGGGCAACCCCCGGCCCTGTCGGTGGAACCTTTGGGCAAAATCTTGGAATCTTCGAAGCTGCTGACGATATGCAGCACCCACTCCTGACTCCCGTTCTCGCCGGCGAGCAGCCCTCGACCTTGGTTTTGGGAATTAATCAGGTCTGCTCCAACCTCACAGTAGAGGGGGAGTAACTCTACAACGGTCTCTGTGATTTGACCGAGTAGCATGCGTCCCTCCCAATATCGGTGACCGAAGTGATCTTGGTAACGAACACCGCGAATGATGTCTGGGATGTATTTGCTCAACCCTGTCCCGATGTCCTTGAGCTGGTGTGGGAGCGAGAGGGTTGGGGATGAGGGAAACGATGGCTAGTAGCAGTAGTGGAGCGGACCTTGTAAAGAGTACCAAATGCCTCTGCGTCCTCCTCGTAAGTGACAACCAAGGCCCACTCTTTAAGAGAGAGTTCGGTCAGACCTGACACCCAAATGAGCCACAGACATGGTGGCATCACTGCCGAGGGCGGGAGTTGGCCCTGAACCTTAGGCTCGGCAAGAGCAAGAGGTGGCCTATGACGCAGCGGGGAGTTGGTGGGTGGTGGGGTTGTGAGAGGACTGTGGGATAAAACACCGTCTCCGAAGCTGGTATTCTCAAGATCAAGCTGTTCCCTCGGGTTGGCCACCCCACAGGATTCCTTCCCGGATCCATTCAAAATCGATACCAAGACACCGATGCCATTCCCGCGAATACCCCTCCTTACCCCACAGAAACTGGCGAAACGGGGCGGGGACTACCCGGATGTCTTGTGAGGGCATCCGCCTCAGAACAAAAATCTCCTCGTGGTCAAACGTGCTGTACTTGTAGATATCTCCTCTGATCATCTGTCTCTGGTTTGCCTCGATTCTCGGACGCAAACCGGTTGGGGAGTGGGAACGTGAAAAGCAGCGGGACCGACACTCCACGATCACTTTGTGATCGGAGAGGTCCCTCTCTTCCGGTCAATGCAGCAAGATTTTCCGTCGACGTCCCAAGATCTCATTCGTGCTCTAAAAGCGCCAGCAGGCCCACCTAGCGGTCATGCGTTCTCAAAGATACAGATAGCTACCCGAGTCTGGTCTCAATCCACTCTTTATTTCCCTAACAAGGGCCAGGTGATCGCCGACTGGATACTCACCCGTTTCCTCAAGGAGAAAGATAAATCAAGGTAACTTATACTAGACCCAACTCTATTCAACCTCAGACTAAGTAACTTGCGTTAGTTTGTCCAACCCTGCTTTGGGTGTGGATCACTGGCAACTTCTTTCTACTATCATCTGCTGTAATGACGTTGAAGGTTCTCGGCGCGTCAAGGCATGGTTGACCCCCCTACTGAACCGCACTCCATTGGCACCAATCTTCGTCGCGTTCCTGGATCAAGTATCTCATCTTCCTCCAGAGGTTCAGACGGCCGTTTTTGACTCATTCACCCCATGTTTCTCTGCCCTGTGGCCACTGGCAAAACACAAGATCAATGTAGAGACATCGCTGGAATGTTTTTCTGCGTCCCTAAAAATTGTTTGCTTGGATACCAGCCAGGAGTTTGCGCAACCTTATTCTGCAGTGTGTTCGGCCATCGCAAATACCTACCGTTCTGCCTTAGCTCGCGCATCCAATCGTAAAAAGGTTGGTCCTAAATGCCCCCCCACCAGACACTCTTCAATGACACAATATTACCCAGCTTTCTTCCACCTTCCTGTCAAGCCACTTAGAGCTTTGGCTCCGTTGTGTTCCCGTTTTCCGCCGCTCTGGACATAGCGAACTTTACTCCGCCGGGGCCGAAACCCTGTTTCCCCCGGAAACGCTTCGCCAGTTGATTGATAACCCAGCTGCCAATCCAGTAATCCAGGCGCTTTCACGGATCGACTCCGCGATTGTGCTACCCTCCTTATCGGCCCTCCTGGAATCCTTTCACGAGCTCGCGAACCGTAACCGGACCGGTCTTTTCTCTCACTTGCAACAAACAACTCACACCGTAACCGATAAAATTCGTGCCTCCACAATTGATTTTTACAACGCCTGCGACGGCTTGATCTGCATGTCCCATGTCGACCCCTCGGGCGCGTGGCGCGCGCGTCTCCAGTTATTGTCCGTCATTGAACAGAAAAATCTCTTCTCCGGCGCCGAACAAGAGCTAAAATCAATTTTGTCTGAGAAGTGCCGCCTCACTGTGGATGAACTTCGCTCTCGTGGGTCCGTGAAAAATCCTCATGTGTTCTGATTGTGACCTTTTCCCCCCTAGAAACGACAAATAACACAGAGCTTATCCTCGGCCTCATCTGCAGTTTTTCCAGAATTGACTTCGACCTAGTTTCTCCATGCGTCACATCTGTGCTCCCCGTCGTGACCAAGGTAACCTAAAATCCACGTCTACGAGCGACTCATCCCAATTTGACAATTATTTTCCAGCTCTCTTCTTCATCAAAAGCGGCGGCAGAATTCCTCGAGCTTGGGCTTGATCATCACAAGAAAACTCGGACACTGCCTGCCTACTTTTCTATGATCCTCGACGCATTGGAGCAGACTACAGATAGCATCGACTCTGACGATCCGTACAATACGTACGCAGTCGCCCTTGGAGGCCCGATTTTCGAGGAGTCTCACGTCGAGAAAATCAGGAAGGCCTTGCGAGCCTTCGTAACCCCCGGCCAATGTCTCGGATTCCTTGCCCAAATGAAAAACGCGTTAGAACGAGTCAACTCCGGGTATTCCAGGCAGAAGAGCATTCCCGACGCGGAAAACTCAAAACCCTCTCGCAAGCGACGGAAACTGGACTCTGAGTCCACGATGTGTTCACCCGTCAGAGCCATTAATTTTGCTTTCGTGTGTAGCACAACTGCAATCGTATGGCCGTCATTACCCATCCACTCGCTTACGGATGAGTCCCGTTCGGAAGCTGTAAACCAGATCCAAGGGGTGAATACGAACGTCATCGCGCCTTTAATCTCTATGGGACTCAAACGAGAACGCGATGAGGAAGGAAGAAGTCCCTCTCGACCATGGTCGCGAGATATCATCACCTCTTCTGCTCTGAGACTGCAATATGCTTTGTCTACGTGCACTGCGTTCGGCTTTCAGCCCGCGCACGACATCAAGACGGAGTCGAGGATGCTTAGGTTGCTGGAGTCGTCCGATGTTCTACCAGAACTGAAAATTGAGATAGTAAATCTCACATTCCTTTTGAAGAAATACTTACCGATTTTTCCCTCAGGGGCGGTCACTCCTCATGAACGCTTCTCTGGGGACACTCAGGGATGTAGAGACTCTCGTCGAAAGGCTGCTATCCTGTGTGAAACCCATTGACGTGTCTCATAACGAGGTCTGGGGTGGCAAAGCATTCCAGCTCTCGCAACGTGACAGTGGTTCGCGACAATTGAGCGTTGCTCTACTCCATATCCTTTCCCATAGGTGGCTGCCTACGTTGAGGTACGGGCCTCTCTCACACTATTAACATGATGCAAACTGATCTATCACAGTGGCGCAGCTACGACAGAGGACTTGCAACGTTTCGTTCGTCTGCTTTTTTCCCCGATCTCCGAGGGACACACGGCCAGAGATAGCTCCACAAAAAACACAGGAGTTCTCATGGCTGTCACACCCTTGCAATTCCCCGCCTTCTGGGAGCTACCGGAATTGCGTTGTATGTACTCCCCGCGTTTTCGTGACTCCATCCCTTACATTGACTTAACAGCTGCAGTACTCGCCTATCTTAGCGAGAAGACATCTATCCTGGATACCACAGATATAGTCAGAACATTGGAAGATCTCACCCCCTCATCCAACTTTCACCTGGATGTCAGTCAGGTTCGGGCGGTCTATACTATCCTCGGCCATACCCCAATGGAATACCTCCCTAGGAGTATTAGAATCGACCTGACGAAGAAGACCCTTGTTTTTGACGCACAGTTGGTATCAGCGCCGAAGCACGGACCGGCACAGGTTGATCTCATGGGTGTTCTTTCTCTCTCCCGGGAGTATATGAGTAGATCCATAGCGCATGCTGCAGTTTTCGACAGACGGGTATTGTGCCATCTCCTCTCATCAAAACCTAGCTGATCTCCTTCGAGGAAGCGGATGCGGTCACGAAGTATCTCCTTGACCCGAGGTGGAGCACCTCTGCAGACTCGCCAGCCTTTCCCATCGCCATAACTGAGCGGTTGATTGGTACACATCTAAAGTTTGTAGCTCGTCCTCGCCCGGACTGTACCTGGCGCTCAACTCATATCGTTGCAGTGCTGTTATAAAGCTGTACCGACCCGATGATGAACTTGGGGTGCTCACCATCATCGAGTGTGTCCAGCCCATTGCAGCGGCCCCACAAAGTGCCTTCCGGCAAACACTTCTCGTGATAGTGCTCGAGACAGTGATGCGTAGCTCTCAAGCATCAAAGTGAGCTCCATTATTCCCCTCAGCTGCAGATTTACCCACACTCCCCAGATTTTCCGCTCGTGTCTTTCGGAACCTCCGTTCCCTACTTTCCTCAGCTCTCGGTGCTACTGAAAGAGCGATCGTTCTTTTAACTTCCACAGACACACTTCAGGAGAGAGACGTCGCTCTGTTAGCCACGCATCTCGAGTCGTGGTGCACTCTGATCTCACTGAGAACCTGGATGTCTGGCATCGGTAAGATTCGTGTAAGCGTCCTCGGGAACGATATAAAACCCCCTACTAGATGTCCCAGTCCCAAGGCTGGCGTCAGTGGTTACAAAGAAGATACTTCCTTACGGGAGAACCGAATTGGCTTCGACACTGTACAATCGTGCAATCCTTGTATCCCTATCTGAGCTTTCTACCGTCTCAGCGTATGAAGCAGACCAGGCGTCGGAGATTTTCCTTGCGATATACCTCTCTCTCACCCATGTAAATGGGGCACCTGGTCCGTCGATTGACTGAGCCGTCCGATGTCTCCGCTGATTTGGCGTAGGATTGAACGATTTGGCTGGGAGTTTCATGCCATTCCAGTCGTTACCTGTCTGCGTGTATGAAACAGTCCTGGCCAAGATCTCAGAATTTTGCTCGGAGACGGCCGCAAGCTTAACGGACGTGGTTTCGATGGTTCGGTTATCTCAGCTGCTTCTACGGGGCGCTCCAGAAGGTCTGAACACCTGATTCCTTCCCACGCGGTTTATTCACCAGTTGCCGCAGGGACAATGAAAATGACACAGAAGCACACTACGAGTTCCCTCCATCTATTCTTAAACCGACAAGAACTATGGTGTACGGATATTGGCGCATCTCTGGAAGTCTCCAGGTTCATCTCTAGCGTTTGTACAGAAAGAGTAGGTGATGTTCTCCAGCTTCTCCAGCAACGGAACTCATGTACCCTCCGCGCAGGTTGCAGCGTTACGGCCTGGCGATCCTATGCTAATATGGACCATCATGTCCAAGCTTCTCTCTGACTCCGAAAATCACGATGCATCGACATCTGTGGATATTTTCCGAGAGATAGTAGACATCGCGAGCTCCTTGGTCCGACACAGGAGGGATCTCGTCCTTCCCGCACTACCACACCTCAGCATGGTCTTGCAGCGCTTGGTGACACTGGTACGGGCAGTCCGCCCTGGACTTGGGGCAAAACAGGCGAGGACCGTTGCAAACAGTTTTCCCTTCTGGGTAAATAGCAGAGAGCCATTGGGGATTTCGGAGGCCAAGATTCTCTCGAGACTTCTTGTGTCACTCACAACCAAGACGGCGGTCCGGCTCGTCGGGTCTGCGCAGGAAAACCAGAAAATGGAATCCCTCGCCCGGCCGTTCGGCAAGCACGCTTCGTACGTGCTCGTAGCCTACGCGCAGGCGATGAACGACCCACTTTGTGTGGTATATGCGGCTACTAGGAAGGAGCTGTACCCTGGGTTGTTTGCGTTGTGCGAGATGCTGAGTGACCATGATAGGGAGGCGATGATGCTCTCTGCCCTGGACGGAGGTGGGAAGGCGACGATGAAGACACTCTGGAATGATTACAAGAAGCAGAAGTATGTAGGACAGGGTTGATTCGGACTTGTGTTTAGGTACTAGTAGCGGATGTATGCATATTACCCGATTTAGATCCCGCAAAACCAACGCGTCTCTTTCACCCGAACCCCCACCTATTCATCGCAATCTAAAAGCAATGTCTACTGAAGCAACCCCAGCGGACAAACCCGTTTCTTCCGTGTATGCTCCATTCCTTGCGCCGCGCCGTGTCCAACTAAATGACGCGTTATTGCAGTGGGAACAACGCAACGACCACCTCTACACCACCCGTTGCCAAAGGTAAAGGAAAGGTAGAGGAGGTAGAGGAAGACGACGAAAACGACGAAGGCGAGGACGACGAGATGGATGAGGACGATGATGACGATGTAAGTCTAGTTCAAGGGCCAAACTGTGTTTATCTGACTGAATGCTTTTACAGGACGATGATGAATTTGACGAAATTGACCCCAGGGCCGTTCTGCCTTCCGGCAGACGCACTCGTGGAATAAAAGTGGACTACACGTCCGCCGAGGCCTTGCGTAAGGCCGATCTCAAACCCGAGGAGGATGCAGAGGAAGAGGGCGAAGATTCATTCGCTCACGAGGGGGACACTATGGAGCACTAATAGATTCGAATCATTCGACTGTACATCTTGTATGGTGGTGTAACCCAATGCGGCATATTCTTGGTACCTGTAAATCGATCCCTCGAAAAGGCCCGTCGTCCATCGAGTCTTTTGGTGTCCTTTCCGCATGATTTTCCACGGAATAAGTGGGCAGTTCACGGAGACTCGGGTTTCTACCGCCTGTAAATCTCTTGGTAAACACTTCCAACAGCGGTCGAGTTTCCTTCCGCGATAGGAGGTGGGACGAATCCTGCAGCCTTTTTCTCCTCTGCGATGGTTCTGACCAGAGCGAGCAAGTCGTCGACTGCTCGATCTTCTGTCTGGATATGAACGACAAGCCTTGAACCTCCGACCAAAACCGGTTCTGGAAGCTTTGCCGCGCGTCCTGAAATCTCGCTATACTCGATGCCCAGGGGAGAGGGGTCGAAGAAAATCTAAATCGTACTCGTCGAGAAGGACGATCGAAGATAGGAAAGAACGACATACCATGCAAGTGTCTGAACTGAGGATCTGAGCCCCAAGCTCTCTAAGCCCTGCTTCAAGTTTACGCGCAAGAGCATGCACACGGGGCAACTGGAGGAAATTATTGTTGAGAGCATAAGCTGCACACCCAGAAAGCAGTCCAATCTGTCGCATGCCACCTCCGAAAAGTTTACGGAACCACCGCGCTCGCGCGATGAAGTCCTTTGCTCCGACGACACAGGACCCAACAGGGGCGCCTACAGGACACCATGAACAGTGTATCCTCTGAGGTGTCCGTCATACTTACCCAACCCTTTACTGAAACATAGGCTGACGCTGTCGAATGGGTCACAAAGTTCCTTCATGGATGTACCGGTTTCTGCCGCGACGTGCCACAGTCTGGCGCCATCGAGATGAATTTTTATGCCTTCCTTCCGCGCGAACTCTGATATCTTGACAATTTCTTCCTGAGGGAAAATGGTTCCGTTGAGGGTGTTTTCCAAAGCGATAACATGTGTTGGTGCGCTGTGATGAACAATTAACACGCAGGACCATAAGCGCGATTGATAATTTCGTACAGGTGGACGTCGGAACTCTGCACGATGAACTGTTTCACATCCGATAACGTGAGGTGGTGCCTGTTGGAAGGAGTCACGGCAATTGTGTGAGCTCCAGAGTGAAAGGCGGCCCCTCCTGCTTCGTATCTACCTGGGGTGAACCAGTGGCCAGGGGACAAGGACGCGGAGACGTACCTGTTAATATGAGACCGGTAGTCACACAATACGGAGTACGGAGGTTGGACAAGATGGGTCCGCAGGGCAATCTGGTTAGACATGGTCCCTGATGGCATGAATAATGCGGCCTCTTTGCCGGTGAGTTTAGCTATATGCGCTTCCAGGGAATTGGTCGTGGGCTCAGAGTGAACATCGTCGCCCAGTGTGGCCTGGAATGCATAAGCATACATCTCCTTGGTCGGGGCTGAGGGGGCGACGTTCATCTCCGAGATGATAGTGGAATCCGTGTCATCTCACCCGTCAATGTATCCGCTACGCTTCAAGTTCAGGATGAAGTGCTGGGATAGGTATACCGGGATACTCACAAACGAGATTGCGGGAGATCGCCTTGAACTGCTTGGCATAATCGCCCGAGTCAGATATGGCGGCGAGCATATCGAACTTGACCTCATCTGCGACGGTAAGTCTGGACTTCTCCAACTCGGTAGACATTATCAGGGATGATCGGTGGTCGAGTATGGAGGGTAAAGAAACGAGAGGGGGATTTGAGATATGGTGAGTCACAGTTATTCCCGGCCATCGAGGGGGTTAGGTTGGTAATTCGGCCGATTACCGAACGCCAGGGGCTAGAAAGTCGAATATTTTCAGGCATGAGGTGGTGATAATCATAAAGAACTAGCAAGGCTCTGGACCCGTGACTGATACCGGGATTAGCCTTCTCACCTTGACCTGTTCCTCGCCAAAGCTACTCACCGGCAGATGGGCAACGTACGTCCAAAAACTCCAGAATTATTCGTTCGCAACCGGTAACCCCTCGCCAGGGAGCGAAAGCGCAGCAGAAGAGAGAGCGTAACGCTGTCCAAAATTCGCAGAAAAACGGCAAGAGTCAGCTGAAGAGCAATGAGGCCGCCAAGAACATCGTTTGCCAAACCTGTAGGCAACCATTCGTGAGTATTTTCCTGGCTCAATGTGCTGGAGATTTTTGCTGAGATTTTCTAGATGAGCACCACTCGTGCCCCCGCGTACGTCCCCCCCGTTTTTTATGCACTTGTTCCGATTGGTTTACATACGGTTGCAGGCTCGAAGATCACGCAAAGAGTAAGCACAACAAAACCCTCGCGGAGTGTTTCACAGGAGTTTCTGCATGACAGATGCTGGTCGTTCGTTGGCTGTCAGACGGACTGGGTTGTGTATGTTTTGAGTTGAGCATTATGGTGGGAGTATGGTATTACTTGAAGTGGGACCCGTGTACCCGTGGTTTTTAAAACAACTCTACAACGAGGTGAAGCCCCCAGCACCACCCGCTGCCGTGCCCATGGTCTGCAACTTCTCCCCCATCTTCTTGTTTGCGTCGAAGAACTTGGCTACGCATCGGTCAATGCAAACGCTCTCGCCCTTGCTGAGGTCGCCGTCCAAGTATCGTTGGTTGATACATTTTGAATGACATGAGCTACGGAGGACAACGTCAGTACATGCCGTGGACAAGGGTTGCACCGGAGCGCGTTTGTTCGACTGACGAGACAATGCGGTTGAAGACGTCAGTAACGAGTTCGACCCTTGGGAATCAAAAGACGGTCAGCGGGCGCAGCAAGGGTTTATAGAAGAGACTCACTCTTGAATGGCAGCCTCTACGCGCTCGCTGGACAAAGGGCCAGCCGAGGAAGGAGCAGCAGGACCGCGACCCAAGAAAGACATGACGGTGTGGCTGGACTATGTGAACGGAAGAGTGATCGAGCACACGCGAATTTTCTCGGCTGCACCGGTCAATGATGTCCGTCGACCAAATACCAGTAAAGGTCCACCGGTGCAGGTTCGTCGACTATCTTCCCGCTGCGATCACCGCTCTTGCCTTCCCACCACTCCCACTCCCCTCCCGCGAGGGAAAGGCTAAGGCAACTTCACCTCTCAAGTTTCCCCACCTGGCTATCGGGCGCGCCAACGGAAACATCGAACTCGCTGAGTGGACAAATAACAACTCCACCGACCAGGCACCCCAGGCATGGGTAGTATTGAAGGTATGTCGCCCTTCCTTTTTATATAATGTCGTCTTGCAGGTGATCGAATCGTTGTAGACTCTATCTGGACCCTATCCGTCGAAAGTTGACACTCTCACCTTTACCCTACGACATCCAGAAAACTCAAGCTCAGGAGATGCCCCAACTCTCAGCGACCTTCGTCTGTTTAGTACCGGCGGTGGAAGCGAGTTACTGGAATGGGACCTTTCGAAATGCTGCGTGCGGGTGAGCACCTCCCGCATATATGCATCTTGAACCAGGGATATTAACAGGGTTCATCAAGCGGACGATAAACTCAAATGGGGGGGCTATTTGGTCTGTTTCACCGAACCCCAAGTCCACAATCATCGCTCTTGGATGTGAAGATGGCTCGATTCAGTTGTTATCTACCGAACACGATGGACTCTCCCACCTACGCAAGCTCGGAAAAGTCAAATCCCGCCTCCTCAGCATCGCCTGGGGCCCCCCGATTTCTCGTGACAGTCGGCCCCACGCTGGGATCACTCCAGAGCCTGACCATAGCTTGGATGATGAAAACTACGGCGATTGGCGGGACGACTGGATTGTAACTGGGTGTGCTGACAGTAGTATTCGAAAATGGGACTTTGCTACCGGCAGAGTCACAAACAGGCTCACTACGGATAAAGCGCGAGGGGACAGAACGCTTGTGTGGTCTGTCTGCGTACTCGGGTATGTCAGCTGCACAATTTTTGAGGTCATCGAAACGACGCTCAACATTCGTAGTGACGGAACGATTGTATCAGGAGACTCCATGGGCATTGTAAAGTTTTGGGACTCCAAAACCTGCACACAGCTGAGCACTTTTCAAGCACACGGTGCAGACGTTCTCTGCCTTTGCACCAGTCCCGTAAGCCCTACGCGTTGAGATCGAACCTTGATCTAAACTTGCTCCGGGCCACTAGGAAGGGAACACTGTTTACTCTTCCGGCGTCGACCAGAAGATTGTCCAATTCACCAACGTTGGCGGGTCGGTGTCACCAAAATCGCGTTGGATTCAGACGTCTTCCCGCCGTATGCACTCGCATGACGTCCGTTCGCTGGCAATCTGGCCTCCCTTCACCCCTCTCCCCCCTTGGCGCCAACGCAAGTTTCCGGTGAATATTGCCCCTATCCTTGTCTCCGGCGGTCTTGACATGTCGGCCGTGCTCACACCGGCAGCCATCCCGAGTAGCACGACGGTTTCCAAGGTCACAAACCCATTAAGCACTAGTGTAGTCGCGACGTTCGAGGACTCGTATCACCGAAAAATGGGTTATAGCACCGGGTTTTCCGGAACAGGAAGGATCAAGGTCGCGAAGAAGAAGCGTTTGGTTCTCTCCGCTCAGGATCAGTCCATCAACCTGTGGCGTATTTACGACCAGGACTCGCTTCACCTGGATGTTCCAAACCTTACAGATGGCGAAGCTAGTCCAGGGGGGTGGAGAAAGGTGCTCGAGATGGATTTGAATGTCCAGAGCAACATCGTTTCCTGTGATGTTTCCGACGATGGAGGATGGATCGCTGTTTCAGACTGGTACGAGGTCAAACTCTTCAGGTTAACCTTTACTGTAAGTCCCTGTCTCGTCGGGCTGGTTCTGCCAGCTAACCCCTCCTTCAAGCCTTCAGGGGATGTGGACGTGACGAGAACAAAAGATTTTGCGACGGCCCTCAAGGACACCATCCCCGCAATGTCCCCGTCGTCTGTCGGTGCGACTGTTCTCAACTTCACGCCAGATTCACAAAAGCTCGTCGTTTGTACATCTGAGTCCTCCTTCATCGCCATTTTCCATCTTCCACAGGACGACAATAGCATGCCGCGACCCTTGCGTGCATTCAACCACCACCGCCTGGGGAATGTTTCCCCTAACAATGCGCCATCTGACGCGGGGGGTGCTATAGACACGGGCGGCGGCGACGTTGACATGGATGACCTTTCGGATGAAGACGTTCTAGTCACCAGACAACTTTCTGTGATCCCCGCAATCACAAGAGTAGCCATTAGCCAAGATTGCCAGTGGCTCGCCAGCGCAGATGAGACAAAGAAGGTGTACATCTACAATCTGGATTCCTTACAGCACCATTGCGTACTCCCAACATTACCCCACGCGATCCAAGCCCTCTCCTTCGACCCCTCGGATCACGGCACCCTCGTCATCGGCTTAGCGAACAACACCATTCACGTTTTCAACGCAGAGTCTCGAACGTTCCCTGACTGGAGTATTCCACTGTGCAGCAACTTACCCAAACGGTTCACTCATCTCCATGACCCGATTCTGGGGTTGACGTTCAACCCTACCCCTTCGAAGGACGGTTCCAGGAAGGCATTGTTCTGGGGATCCACGTGGATGTGCAGTGTCAAACTGGATTCCCCTGTAGGCTGGGGAGGGTTCTCGAAGAAAAGAAGGAGGGAACACAAACCGACCAAAAATGGGGCCTCGCAGCAACACCCGAACGTCGGAAAAGCACAGGGCAACATTTCTGTAGAAGATAGCCAGACACAACCAAAGAACTTTACGGTGTTTACGCACTACCGCCCGCTCCTGTTCGTTGATTTCCTAGATCGCGGGGAGATGGTTGTTGTGGAGAGGCCGCTAGTGGATGTCATGTCGGCCATGCCGCCAGCATTTTTCAAGCCAAAGTATGGTTCCTCGTAAATCTGTGTATTTACTATAGGGCGCAATTATACCGTTCATTATAACAAGTTTGGTATGTACGTCTGAAAGGACAGGGGAGGAAGGGCCAGTGCTGCAAATGGGCATATATTATCTTGCACCGCTAGACGTGTCTTGTATCGAGCCACGGAGATCTTGTTGCACATTTTCACTGCAATCCACCAATGAGCGCACAGGAAGGAGATGGTATCAGGCGAGAGACTCACGCAGAATTCAACAATGAGAGGTACAGTGTCCAGAATACCCCGCATGTGCTTTGGAACGGAACTCGATATGCCAAGGGCATGAAGCGGAAATTAATTAACTAGCCAGGGAGTTAGCGGAAACCGAGGACATTTAGAAGTCGGTGCGCACCTGGGCGAGTGGCCATACTTGCCAATTTGCAATGATTACTTGTCCGTAGAGGTCTTTAAATTTTCCACGGATGTGTTGAACATCACGGCCCTCCATTAGACCCATGGAAGTCAAGAATAAAGCGAGCTGCATGTGTGATAGTGAGACGGATACATGCGCGACTACCGTGGATACCTACACCAGTGGGTGCCCTTGTGTGTATAGAGGTAAGCGTTGGTGGGCCATTTTTGTTGGATATAAGGACTTACATGAGAAGCTGGTCGGAGGAAACGCGTTTCGTTAGACCGGCAATGCTGACTCTGGAACTATCAGTGGACCTAGACGGCCGCCCAGCCCTTAATGGGAACCTTCGTTCCAGGAAGACATTCCACCGTCCGATCAGAGGACCTGCAGTCAGGTGAGGCGCGAGTAGGCGTCATGGTGATAAGGACGCACCCATTCCAACCCCGAATACAAAAAAACGCACCGTTCTCGCGGGGTCATATGTAGACTGGTGGTATTCATTTCCTTGTCGGTTTGTCTAGAACAATTGGGAGGTGAGAGTTGGTTGAGAGGGAACAAGTGGGAGGAACGGACCAGTAACTGGACACTCTGGGCAACTACATCCCCGAGCGCGTTGAGGGTACCGTTAGTGAGGGCGAGAGTATAATGTGGGTGGGACTCGAAGGATCGTTGGTAAATGCGGGCGAAGGCGACGCTAGACATGGGTTGGGGTTTTTTCGTTTATGAGGAGGGAGGCGGGAGAGATTAGGAGGGAGTGGAGCGGAGGCAGACTGACTATATACTTTTACTCCTCACTAGAAAGGTCATACACTCTGCATGCCACAGCTGTTCTCGCCGCTACTCAACCAGGTGTACTCGATGACCAAAGTGGAGGAGCGATCCAAAAAAATGTCACGTGTGTATCCACCTCCCATGTGCCGATCAAAATAATGATTGCAGTGCACAAAATAATCCGCACCACAGGCCGCACACTCCCCGCCCACCCCGCCTGCAATGCCAATATAATTACAGGTATACGTCAGTGGCGGTGGACAGTTGGTCATGATTACTTTATGTGCATTTTTAATGACATAGGGAGGTGGATTACACACATAACATCACAGTCTGCCCACGTGTGCTCGATCTCTAAGCATAAAATACGAGTAAATACTCATAAAAGTCGCAGTTTTCCTGTCACCTCGTTGATGAGAGTCACTGGTGCAGGGCCAATTCCAAGCACCGTCGCATTGTCTTCCGCAACCCCCGTCAATCCCCTGTGTCCCTTTCATTAGCATTGACCGTTTTTCTGTGACCACACGACCTACGCATCTCTGATTAATCGTGCACAGAGGTTCAGACTTTTTGCAATGGCCTCCAATTCCACTAGCTGTTCTTCAGAGGTTCCTTTGAGCGCGATCTTCGCTTGGCTAATGCAGATAAGCGCAGTGTAAGACGACGCAGGAAACCACCTACCCTGTGCGTTCCCAGTGCCTGAGTAGCTGCCAAACGGTTCATATCATAATCGCGGAACGGCTGAGTGGTGGGGTACCTTTGGATTCCTCCTCTCCAGTGCCCTGTAGCATGCTATCGTCACGTGACTACCATCATACCATCAATCCCACTGAGGTGTCATGCACGGTCGACATTGAACTCACCCGCATCTGTGCATAGAGTTGAGTGGAATCGCAGATGAAGCGCGAGACAACCTACTGTGTTGCTATTTTCTCGTTTGTCATTTTCAGATCACTCCTTACAACCAACACCTGTGATGTTTTGTTGGTCCTGAGCCCCAGCCCGAGGATAACTGACGGACCATCTTGCAAGGTTCCATAAAACCAGGAATGATTGCAGAAAGGTCTCCGTCAGAAACCTCTTCCACTGAATCGTCTCCGTCGTCTTCTTCAAGGGCTACAGTGGGGCGCTGGGTCGCAGTTCCGAGGAAGTAGCCAATCACCAGCGACGCCCCAGCAATGGCTGCCGGTGTCAGCACTGTGCACAAGACGCCTTCAGCATATACTCCGATTACTTGAATCAAACAACCGGACAAACCCTGAGTTAGCGGTATCGTGGAGGGAGCCATCCAATCGACGGGTTGAACCATACGACGATGATCGAAGGAACACTGTCGGCGTTTTCCGATCACCCTTCGTTTTCTGCACGCCGGGGCAGCTCTCCCTCAGATCCGCAAGTCATGACGGACCCCGTTCAGTCTTCTACCAATGAAGCGACCCAACGGAATCTCTTCTCGACGCTCAGTTTGTCAGAACCGACAACTAAGGCCCTCGCAGACATGGGCTTCACGACGATGACACCAGTTCAAGAGAAATGCATACCATCACTGCTCGCTGGAAAGGATGTTCTGGGCGCTGCTAGAACAGGTTCAGGAAAGACTCTGGCATTTCTCATTCCTGCAGTCGAGCTATTACATAGGATGAAGTTCAAACCACGAAACGGTGCGTGCCTTCACTGTACAGCATCCAACTTACTTATATCCCTCATCCGAAGGCACTGGAATTATTATCATTTCGCCTACGCGAGAACTCGCTCTCCAGATCTTCGGTGTTGTAAATGAACTCATGGCCGGACATTCACAAACATTTGGTATCGTGATGGGAGGAGCAAACCGAAGGGCCGAGGCGGATAAACTGGTAAAAGGCGTTAACTTGATTGTTGCCACTCCGGGACGACTGTTGGATCACTTGGAGGTCAGTTCTAGTGTCCTGCTTTTATTCGTAACCTTTTATCCCTTCTCGTACCAGAATACGAAGGGATTTGTCTTCCGAAACCTGAAAGCATTGGTCATCGACGAGGCTGACCGGATACTGGAGATCGGGTTCGAGGAAGAGATGAAAAAAATAATCAGTATCCTTCCAAATGGTTTGCTCAGTCATGTATGACATTCCTTTGGAGAGTTTTGACGCCTGGTTGCTCTTAGAGGACCGACAGTCCATGTTATTCTCTGCCACCCAAACCAATAAGGTGACCGACCTCGCCAGGATATCCCTACGACCTGGTCCGCTACAGATCGACGTCGACGGGGAAGAATCGACAAGTACGGTCTCTACTCTTACCCAGGGTTACGTCGTTTGCCCTTCCGACCGCCGCTTCCTCCTTCTCTTCACCTTTTTGAAAAAGAATATGAAGAAAAAGATTGTCGTTTTCTTCTCGAGTTGTAACTCCGTAAAGTATCACGGCGAGTTACTCAACTACATCGACGTCCCTGTCCTCGACCTTCATGTCAGTACACCCGATCCGTATGGCCTCTTTCCCGCACTGAGGTCCACTTCACAGGGTAAACAAAAACAACAAAAGAGGACAACTACGTTCTTTGAGTTTTGCAACGCCGAATCCGGCACTCTCTTGTGTACGGACGTTGCCGCTCGTGGTCTTGACATACCCCGTGTAGACTGGATCGTCCAGTATGATCCTCCAGATGATCCAAGAGACTACATTCACCGCGTGGGACGAACTGCCCGAGCGGGCAAGGTTGGAAAGAGCCTGCTCTTCCTCCTTGAAAGCGAGCTGGGATTCTTGCGCTACCTCAAGGAATCCAAGGTCCCGTTGAATGAGTATAGCTTCCCCGTTGATAAGGTCGCGAACGTCCAGTCACAGGTGGCTCCCCCCTCGAACAACTTGTATCACCGATCACTAACCAGCATTTCAGCTCGAGAAATTGTTACAGAAGAACTACTTCCTGCATCAATCGGCGCGAGATGGGTACAGGTCATATCTACAATCATATGCCTCTTACTCGCTCAAGAAGATATTCAACGTCAATGCTCTGGATCTGGCCAAGGTTGCCAAATCTTTCGGGTTTGCCGTTCCCCCGCGGGTCAATGTCAATATCGGAGGTGGCACGGGGGGCGCGGGGCGATCGGGAAAGAAGCGGAAACATGTGGATCACGGAGAGGACGAGGTGAATGTCGAGGAAATTGAGGTCAACGAGGATGAATTGGACAGCGAAGAGGAAGAGGGTAGAAAGGCGAGCGTCCGAGGACGAGGTGATAATTCACAGAGCAGGAACAAGAGAACGGAGACACTTGGGTGGAAGAAGGTGGACAAGGAAGTGTTCAGGAAGGGGATGCAGAGGAAGCGACAGAAGGGTTCACAACAATGGAGTCGATAGCATCTCTTCTTCTGGTTCATACATCGTACATTGCATACACCGACCACGCAGGTCGTCCGTAGTTTTCTGCCATTAAAAGCGAGTACATGCAATATGGACGAGAGCGGTAAGCGCGGGACCGCAGGGGTGAACCATTTATTTCCTGCCGCCCTTTTGCTGAGATTTGATGACCTTCTTGACGATCTTGGCCTCCTCCACCAAGAATGCCCGAAGGATCCTTGGATATGGATTGAAAACGTGCGAATGATGATAACGTAGCCAGGCCGTACCTCGTCTTCACACAGTCTCCACACCTCGAACCGCCATAAGCCCTCCGAACAGTCTTCCTCGTCTTGGAGATAGTGGCATATTGACGTGGTCGTAGAGCAGGAACCTATATAGATCAAAATGAGTCCATCGATAGGGTCAGACAGTATGTGTCCCGACTTACTCCAGGGAGAGCAATCCCACAGTCACCGCACTTAGGGGCGGTGGCAAGTTTTCCGATGTGGTGGTAGACAAGCTTTCCTCCTGGCGTCTTCACGACACGCCGTCTGTTGGAGGTGGTATTGTACGGTTGGCGTTTGCGGAGTGTTACACGTTGTGCCATTGCGAGCTAAACGACGAGACGGGTTAGGTGGCTTGAAACCGGTTACGGTGTGTCTGGGAGTACTGACATTCGGTCGACTGTCTTGGGGAGTCGATCCTGGCTTTGCGCTGTTGATTGGGAGCGGTCGTGAGAAAAACTTGTGGTGCACTGTACAGCTGACGAAAAAGGCAAGTGCCACGTGATTGCCTGCCCTAAAGTCACGAGCTTTGGAACGGTTGAAGCACACGTCACACTGCGGCTGACAGGAGAACTGGAACCAAAAGCGGGTTCACCACCTGGTTTGAACGTGTACGACAAATAGTAGGATATCAAAAGCTTGCCAGCACAACTTCATCCCCTTTCCTCTCATCCTCAACTCATATGGCGACCACCCAGGTAAGTCCCTTCTCCACCCCCCCTCAATGTCCCCTCACCCCCCATCTTCTCCAGCATTACTTGTGGGCAGGGGGCCACTTCGTCCTCCTCATCTCTGCTCTCCGCTACTTCCTGGCCACCATCACCCTCAAAGCAGTCTCCTCTTGGTGGTACAAAGGTCTGTCGCTCCGTCTCGACTTCATAAGACAGCGACTGATAACCCTGATCGTACGAACAGTCAGTTTCACTGGGGCTCTCATCAGCTACGTGATTGTTTGCCAGTCAGTGTTTTCCGCCCGTTTCCTCTCCCACCTACTCACCTGTCTTTCAGAAAGTCGCTTGGCGTGAGTGTCACGAGGATGTGTCTGAGGGTATGCTAACGCCCTCAAAATTAGCTGCCACAACCAAATGCCGCCTGGTTCAAACGAGCTCTGGTAGATGAGGTATCTGTTTCAGGTTTCGCGTGTGTTTCCTTCCATTCATGGAAGCTTTCATTTGCGCGCAGAACATTCAATACTTCTTGCTTGCGATATTTTGGTGGTCTTCAAAACCAGTTGCCAGTTGGTGTCTCCTTTGATAACGCTTATGGGAACGGCGCCTGACAGCACGGAATTAGTTGCCCTCTTGCCATACACCATCTTCTCCCTCTTCCACGCCTTGACGTTTACGAGAACGACTATCATTCCACAATTCTTGCCACCAGGTCCTCCTGCCACTGCTGGTGGACCCCCTCAAGCCCACCCTGTGGCAAAGAAGTTGCAAGTGTGGGTCAAGTGTGAGTTCCCTCCTCTTGGCATAGCCAATAAGCGTTGCGGTCCGATAACTCTTCGTTTTTTCCAGCCAACTATGACACTGCGATGAAGGCAGTGGCGTACACCGAACTTTTGATAATGGCCCGAATCTTCTTTGGCGCTATCACGTTCCAAAACTCACTGCTCTCTCCCATCTTCTACGCCCACTTTTTACGCCAGCGATACTACCAATCCGCTTTCACCAGGGACGCCATCGCAGCCGTTGATAAGCGTATTGAGGGATACGTCAGGAGGGAGGGGGTGCCGCCGGTTGCTGTTCAGATTTGGGACAAGGTGAAGCTTGCCCTTGGACGTTGGGCAGGATCCACTTTGGCCGCACAGCAACCCCCTGCTGGAGCTGGTGGTGCGCGGAGGAATTAGGGGAGAGGAACTTGGTCATGAGGGGAGGGACTTGGTTCCGTAGCTCGACCTAGGGATTCGATATCGGTCCTCTGACCTAGATATACTGTACGTATATTTAAACGACCAACGTTTCGATTAACACGATGAATCTACTCATGTCCGACTGCCTGGGAACTGGATGCTTGTCTGGGTGAGCCTCGAGGCCATCGGTGGGCGGTGGACACTTACTGTGAGCGCAAACACGGACAAACAACTTTGTCCTCTCCAACATCAACCTGTTTGTTGCGAATGTCTCGAATACCCGTACCGCGTTCGCAGTCCGGCACCTTTCATTTCCCCCCTGCTGCCGCGGACTCACACCACCACCACCACGGTTCACCGCTTCGACAAGAACCAATGTCTGCCGTGTCCAGTCCGCTGCCCGAGACAAGGAAGAAGCAGTCCAAGAGGGACGAGGTAAGCACCGGGCACTTCTCTATATTGCATCCCACCTCCGCCAGGGCGCGTCTCCACCACTGTCCACCGAGACACTAGCACTTTGTCGCTGTTCTCTTCTACCTCGTCATCGCCCCTTCTCTTCCTAGGTATCGTCCATGCTCGCGGATAGCCGTTGATGTCATCATTCCCATCTAGGCCATTCGCAAGAAAATCGAATCCGAACTGGCCCGTAAACGTACAATATCTGCAACTGGTGTACCCTCCCGTCAGAAGCGTTCAGCCAAATCTACTGCCCAGAAGGGTACCGTTGCTGCACTTCGTCCCTCCCCCGCCCTCACTGTCCCGGAGAACATCACCGTTTCCGAAGCGAGTCAGCTTTGTGCTGCCAAACGAACGGATTGCGTCTTGGTCGTCGATGACGAAGAAGGTTTGAGCGGTATTTTCACAGCCAAGGATTTGGCCTATAGGGTAACTAATATTTGTCGGTCTGCTGCGCCAGCCCTGACCCCCTTTTCAGGTTACCGCAGAAGGCTTGGATCCCCATGCCACTCATGTTAGCCAGATAATGACGAGGAATCCCATGGTCACTCGGGATACTACAGGTGCTACTGAGGCCCTACAGCTCATGGTTGAGAGGCATTTCCGACACTTGGTATGCCCAATCGTCCCTGTCCCCTTCCACGTACTCGTCTTTTGCTCATCTGGCTCCTTTCAGCCCGTATGCAACGAAGATGGAAATGTTGTTGGTCTTCTCGATATTACCAAGGTCTTCCACGAGGCCGTCGACAAGGTCGAACGCAGCTCGACCGCCTCCGAGAAACTCTACAACGCTCTCGCTGGCGTTCAATCCGAATTCGGTGGAATCACATCAAACTCTCAAACCAGTGCTATGCTCGCATACGTCGAAGCATTGCGTGAAAAGACTGCGCTGCCTGATTTAACCACTGTTATGGACTCTCGTACCCAACCCGCCACTGTTGGACCCAAGGCCACCGTTAGGGAGGTGGCAAAACTCATGAAGGAGCGCAGGGTTACCGCCGTTTGCGTCATGGAGAACGCCCCTGCTGGTGCTGCGACCAATGTACCTAGAATTGCTGGCATCTTCACAAGTAAGGACGTGGTGCTACGTGTCATCGCTGCGGGCTTGGATGCTGGAAGGTGCAGTGTTGTCAGAGTCATGACGCCACATCCCGATACCGCCCCCCCTTCGATGACCGTTCATGACGCGTTGAAAAAGATGCACAGTAAGTACCCTGATTCCACGGTGATTCTACAAACTGACTCCGCTTAGATGGTCATTATCTCAACCTGCCCGTTGTCGAGGCCGATGGTCGCCTGGTCGCCATCGTAGATGTCCTCAAGTTGACCTACGCCACCCTAGAACAGGTAAGTCGTCCATGCATTTGAAAAGATGGATCACCGACGATCTGCAACTAGATGAACACGATGAGTCAAGAAGCTGGAGAGACGGGCTCAGAAACTGGGGGTCCCATGTGGGGCCGATTCTTTGATTCCATCGGCGGCGGAGAGACCGAGTCAGCAATCTCCGGACAACCCACCGATATGTTGAGCAGTAAACACGGCTCAATGCGAGGCATCCCCCAATTACCGCAATCTCCTCGTTCGGACCTGCATCCGAACGACTCGGCTTCTGTTGTCATGGAAGACGATGGCTCCGTACTTGACGGCTACATGACAAAAGGTGGCCCCGGGTCGCAAGCCGCGTTCCCATCTCTCTCTGTCGACGATGGTACCTACGTCTTCAAATTCCGGACGCCAAGCGGGCGTACCCACAGATTCCAGTCCCGTCACGACAACTACGAGCATATGCGAGAGATCATTTCCACAAAACTGGCCATCGATCCTTTCTTCACAAACTTCGTGCCAGAGGGTGAATCGCAGCCCCACCCTGATCCCGGTGATTACCAACTCGCATATACCGATGCAGACGGCGACATCGTGTTGATTACGTCCGATGGGGACGTCTCTGATGCAGTCAAGATGGCCAGGTCGAAGGGGCAGGAAAGAGTTGTCCTCTTCATACAAGGAGGAAGAGGGTGGGAGGATGCTACGGCAGAGAAGCTCGAGGTAAAAGCGGCCGAGGCTTCTGCTGCTGCCCAGATTGAGACCGAAGCGATAGAGAAAAGGGAGATCTCACCACCCTCCCCTCTGCCACTCGCTCCGGCGGATGACATTTTTGGCATCCCCAGAGACATGATACTTCCTGCAAGCATCGGTGTACTGGCGGTTTCAATCATGGTCGTATTTACTATTTCTCGGTTGACGAGCAGCAACCACTATTGATACTGTGCTAATCTCCTCTCATAATTTTTTCCCCTTGGACAACACCCATAACTTTTATGCACCGCGGAAGATACCTTGTTCATGCCCCGCCACGAGAGATAGACGAACGATTTGAATAAACTTTAGATTGCTCAAGTCCGCGCAAGTCCTTCCGTGCGCAGTTGTTCCGTTCCATACCCCGAAGATAGCCACGTGCGCCAACTACACACAGCTTGGGCGCTTCACGATCACGCTCAGCCTCCATCGACCTCGAGTAGTTGCATTTGTGTCGCACGACAAACCGCGCCAATACGTTCTTCTCCAAGCCCTCTACGGCGCGCTGAAATGCCCAAGTCAGAACGCGATGAAGTGATATCCAAGTTGGTCCGTCTGCCCTTCTGCACCTTCCGTGCGCGCCATCGACCCGGATCCACGTTCACTATTTCCTGGCGCAGACTTCTATGATATTTTCCGCCATGATTAGCGACCTCGTGATGGATGCTACGTTACAGGCTCACTACGAGGTTCAGAAGCTGAACGTGCTTTGCGATATATGTCACACACGGTATGTCCGCCTTCAACGACGTCATACGCTTCGCGTTGTATCATTCGGTTGCTGACAGTCTTGTTTTTGCGGGTGAAGCTGTGGGACAGGTGAGACGTGTCCCGAGGCTGCCGTGCTTCACTTACAGACCCTTTCACTCCCATTCAGCCCATGCGTCGACTTCAACGGGACCAACGAACCCCTCATCTCCCCGGCCACAGAGTCCTAGCATAGAAGGGAAGCGATCTACACCCACCGGCAGCACCTCAGGAGCGAGTACGGGCCCCACCAATGGAAAATCAGACGGTGCTGTTTATTTCGAGTGTCTGAATTGCAAGCGACCGGTTAGTTGGGTTATCTCTGTGTCTACCTATGTTCGCTCGTCGATTCACCTTCTCGAACACATCTGCCAAACCTGGTAAACCTGTCGCATAGATTGCGTCCAACCGATATGCTCCTCATCTCTCCTCGTGCATGGGGGTTGGCAACGGAAACCGCCGTGGTGGGTCACGGAACCCCATCACAAAGTCCAAGTCAGTTGTAGATCTTTGACGCGCCCCCGGACTGTTTCTCACGACCAGATAGATCTGGTGGAGACCAAGGACGCTCTGAATCTCCGTATCTTGGTTCAGAGGCTTCAGATGACTCAAAGCCAAGTACAAAAGGGAAGGGTAAAAGCAAGGCAACCAAGAAAGGCAAGTCCTATCCTTAAATGAGCCTCCTCCTTTTGCATCAGTGTTAATCGTCTGGAACATAGATGACGGGGACTTTAGTACTCATGGCAAGAGGGTGAGCCAACTTCTCTTCGACACGTCAAGGCCAGACCCTGACCCGCATCTCGCAGCCTGGATCGCCTCAAGCTACTCCGAAGAAGTCGAAGAAGCCAAAGACTACTGGCAAGTGACCGTATATCCCCGCGTCAAAGCTAGTCTCATGAGATTCCCCCTCCTCAGGTTCACCGCTGAAGAATGTCACCGACATGCCGCCTCCGGCATCCAAAAAGTCTTCGAAATCTTCGAGACTGAGAGACAGCTCCATCACCCGGGAAAGCTCCAAAGCTCCTTCCATGGACAATGAATCAAGAATGTCAGTCTTCTCGCCCGAAGCAACTCCTGTTTCTCCTGCATCCTCCATCGACGGCCCGGGCGCAGCCTCTGTCAGAGTGACGAATGGTAAGAACAATCAGAAGTCGGGGGCGACCAACACCATTCCCGCCACCTCTGCTGTTCCACCTCAGTCGAACGTGCACGATGCAAGCTATATGATTATGGGTGAGCAGAACCCTCGACGGACACCAGTGCGGGCAACTCTGAATGTCCTTCCAGATTACGATGACAACGAAACTGGATCTTCTACGGATAGCGACAGCGATTGAAACAACACGCACGAACAGGAAACACCATTTCGTGTGTACCCGTGTCACCCCTTGCATGTTTCCTGCGTGCTGTACTATGTCTGTATCTATGTATTTAGTGTAATGTCAACAACAGTGTGCCTACTATTTATGCAATGTCGGAGTGAGCCCTTGAGGATATCTTGGAGGTCTCCCTCAAAACCACCATCCCCACAGATCACGACCACGGCCACCATCCGGGTTTCCTCGAACACAATGACATTGGTGGCCATTAAAGCTCCACAGAACAACGCACCATACGCGACGCCCAGGATGCCGATCGCGGTTGCAGGAATGATTTTCATCGTGACCCATATCTCTGTGCGTTGTGAATCCGAGTTGGGAGCGGAAGATTTCGTCCCAGCAAGCGCACCACAAAACCAGCGGACAGCCGTGAGCCACCATGCGCGCAAACTGAGGTCGAGGAATGACGGGGGGAGGGGATAAAGGGGTCTGGATAGGGAAAGTACAAACGCCGGGGCTCGTCAAGAACACGGCGCGACGAATGGCCGACGGAACGCAGTCTCAAACTCGACGCAAAAGAAATCACAGAGAGGGAAGGGCCATGCCTGCTAGAGGTAAGGCAAGACTTCCGTTTGGCTAAATCAACTCGTTGGTGCCCCGGGAAGATCGGTACTACGGTCTGAAAAATCAGTAGAATGGGGGGAGCCGAGACCATCACGGGTGGAAGAGCGTAATCTCAGGTAGAGAGTGGACACCAACTCAAAGGCGTTCGACAGAGACGCCTCAATATTCAGTACGGGGCCGTCTGCTTGATCAAATTCAAAGGCAAGCAATCGAGTCTTGAGGGGAGTTTTGGCGATCGCACGTGATCGTTCCTGGAATGAATCTCTCTTGTGAGTACGCAACCTCGCTCGGTGCGGAATTAACTATGTTGACTTTTCCACCAAGCGTATCTCGCAATTGTAGGAGCGTCTCTAGCAACGGGGTACGTTGCGGGGCGTTGCATTTCGTCCGCCAAGTCTGAGCACGCTGGCACGCCTTCTGTTTCCTCCCGAGACGAGGCCAAAACCTCTGGGTCAGACGGGGATGACTCGGAAAGTGACGCATCGAGCGAGGCCGGAGACGGAGACCTCGCTCAGGTAAAGCCATCTCTTGAAGAAGAATGCAAACTTGTACGTGTCCCAAGATCAACATGCACCCCAAACCCGCCCCTGCAGGCCCACCGTCTAAAGACTTACGTGTAGGTGCTCATCGTGCGAAATGATCTGGGAATGTCAATTGGGAAAATTGCTGCACAGTAAGCGGACACTTTAGAAACGAAACCACGACTGGGATTTGCAGCTGACTGATGGGATGTTTTTAGATGCTCGTACGTTACAACGCCCCGGGGATCATCGCCCATCTTTTGGAGTTCAACTGACAAACCTTCACCCGGACATACAGACACGCGACCCTAGCATGTTATCGTACGCTATCGGTATCGAATCCGAAGGTACAGAGCCTGGAATACATTCTTCCGAACGGATCATGACGTGTTCTTTCCACATCACGCAGCTTCTCAGACATTGGGAACGAACTGGGTAAGCTTATCCCGTTCTCATGGACTGCGTGTTCCGACATGCCGCGTGATAGACAGACAAAGGTCGCGTTACGGTGTTCCGACGAGGAGGAACTGCTTCTTTTGCAAGCCAAGGCCCAGAGTTTGAACCTCTGTGCACGGTCCATCCAAGACGCGTGAGTCTGCGCGCTTCCATCTCGTCGCAGCTTTTGTACACGTCTTGACTGCGTTCTCTTCAGGGGTCGGACACAAGTCGTGGCAGGCAGCAGGACCGTTTTAGGGATCGGTCCCGGTCAGTGCTCTCGCGTGTTTCCTTTCTTTTCTCTCGAATCTGAGGTACATTTCCGCAGGTCCGGCTCGGCTGATCAATCAAGTGACGGGAAAGTTAAAGTTGCTGTGAGAGTTACATATAACGTTGGATGACCTCGTGATACAGTAGCACCGTCCACCTCGGGCGAATATATCGTAGCCAAAATACAATTTCCCCTCCCCCACGCGGCTGAGACCGCGGCCGGCTATACGCCGCCGTGGGGTCAAGTCTAATCCCGGTGGCGGTTGCATGTGATTAGTGATCGTTGCGATCGTTGCGGCGAACAAGGGTAAACCGGCCATTCTTTCTTGAGCGCGACGATGGACAGCATCCAGCACATAATCTCCAACCCAGTCTACCACGACTACCTCGGAATCCTAAAGGGTGCTCGGAATGGCTTCGTCTATGGTGTCAAGATTCGTTTCCCTCATGCCCTGATCATGGCCATCCTGTTCGGTCGTGGAGAGTGAGCTCTCTACTCTCCCCGAAAAACGCCGCGTACTCATTTGTTTGCAGCTGGGACGCCCGGGCACGGACAATCTTCAAGGCAACCAAGACCCACGCCACGAACCTCATGAAATACGTCGCGCTGTATAAGACCCTGCTGCTAATTCAGAAGAAGGCGAACGGAGGGAAACCGCGAAAGTTTGACACCTTCTTCGCGGGCCTCGTTGGCGGTTACATTGTCTTTGGGGATAGAAACGCAATCAATGAACAGGTCCGTTCCACGCGTTCCCATTTAGTGCACTTGGGAAAGAAAAACCGGCTGACGTATGTATCATAACAACAACAACAGGTCGTGCTGTACATCTGTTCGCGTGTAATCGCATCATTCATACCCCGTGCTACCCCAAAAACCCAGCCCCCCACGGGGGTTACGAAGCCCATCCCTCCAAACTCGAGATATTTCTCCGTCTTCGCTGCAATCGTCTGGGGTGCGGTGATGTGGTTGTATGAGAACAAGGGGGAGACGATCCAGCCGGGGATGTTCAACTCGATGACCTACCTCTACCGTGATTCCGACGTCTGGACCGACTTACGGACCCTGCTCTGGCATAATCGGTGAGGGTAATTATTACATACGTGGAGGGTTACGAACAGTACATACACATTTACCATTGATAGAGTCGGCTGAATTAGATACCACAGCCTTTGAGAGATTTTGCCCTCAACTTCAAGTTCGATGACCGGTGAGAAAGCTCAGCTTACTGCAACGAACACGTTGGGTCGACGGGATACGTGGCGACGTACGCTGAGGCGAGGGTCACAGTGTACCGGAGGGTTACATACAGCGTGTGTGTAAAAACGAAGGTTCATATGACTGAGCCATAACGTTTAGGACCCTAAGTTAGGACTGTAAGATGCTGATGATCGGAAGACATCTATTCAACGCCAAATCCCTGGATTAAAAAAAGTGACAGACGGTTAGATGGACAGAGGGTTATATACACTTTGGGCTCACACGGTATGTACACAGACACAGCGATCACACATCAAGGGTAGGAACAAGAGCATCGCTTCGAATCCCATTCACATAGGTGCCACAAGGTTCGGGTAGCGGTCAGTCGGGGTCCGGGAGAGGAGCAAAAGCGATACAGCCCTAGAGGAGAGGAAGAGTACAGTGAGAGAGACCTACAGACCGTCCGGCATAGCAGTAAGGATGGAGAAGATGGTGCGAACGGAAAGTGGAGTGGTATCATCAAAACGCACGAGGTAATCGAGAAAAGAAACGAGGTCAAATCTCTATAACGTCAAGGTGGGAGGGAAGGAGAAGAGGAAGAAGAAAGAAAGAGAGCAAAGGACGAGAATACCCCCTACAAGACGACACACTTGAGTCGCATTGACGGCTTTGGGGGTTTTACTGGGGGAGGGGGTGCAGGGACACCACGATCGACACTCTCCTTGCTCGACCGGAGCAACCTGACGAGATCTGTGAAGAGCTTCTCCACGTTCTGAGCCGTCTTGGCTGAGGTTTCCAAAAACCTGCAACCAAAGTCGCGGGCCATAGCGGCACCTTCTTCTCTGGACACCTCGCGTTCGTATTGTTTGTCGCATTTATTGCCGACGAGCATGAAAACCGGCCGGTGTCTCTTCACCTTGAGCATGGCCTGACGGAAGACCTCGAGACGCTCGAATGTTGCCCGTGAGGCGATCGAGTAGACGAGGATGAATCCCTGACCCTCTCTGTGATCCGGTGGGGTAAAATGAGGCATGTTCGAAGGGGGAAGGAATGCTGGAGATCGCACCTGACCCACTGGTCCCGGAGGGTGGCATACTCCTCTGAACGTTGGCGGTCATTACGTGGGATCTGTTGGAGATCATGGGGGGAGACAGACCTTGACCGGCCGTGTCTATGACTTCCACAAAACACATTTTATTGTCCACTACGAGTTGCTTTCGATACGCATCCTCTATTGTTGGATCATAGGTCTAAGAATAGGGGCAAATGAATGAACAAGGGGAGAACGGGCGGCAGGAGAAATGACGGACCTCTGTTCAAGTGAGGAAAGGGGGGACAAGGGGGATGTAGTCAACGCAGGGGAAGGGTAATGATATCGGTAGCTTACCAACGAAGCAATTGAGAGTAAACTGGGGAGACAAGTGAGAAAGTCGGTTCGGGCGATAGACGGGAGACGAACCTGTACAGCCAGCGCGGTTTTTCCGACACCACCGTCTCCAAGGACTGCGACTCTCCAGCTATCCATGTTGTGCTATGTTTGGTGGGGAGAGGAAAGGGGTGTGTATATGATCAGAACGGGTGGAGGGGGGAGAGAGAGGGCTGGAGTGGTGTACCTGTCAGGGTAGATTTGCAAAGGAAGTAGCGAGGGGCGGGAGGGTGTTGGAAAATAGGGAAATGGGGGAGCGGGGGAGGAGATTGGGCAGGGGAGAGGGCGAATCTGATTTGGGGAAGGGGAGGGAGGGGGCAGGGATTGGGAGATAAGTGGAAGATTGGGAGATGGATTGAAGAGGTTTAGAGCGGAACAGATTCGTCGTAAGATCGTGCAAGGTCGTTAAACGGAAAGCAGAGAGGACTTGAAGAGGCTCAGCACAGCAAGTCGACAGGGAGAATCCCGATGGCGTAAAACAGAAAACGGTTTCCCACCATCCGCTCGCTTTCTCTTGAGCAATTTTTTATTATGTACGAAAATGAAAAAAAAAAAAAAAATGAAATTATTCGTACAGGTGACCCCACCCACACGAGCTGCAGTCATCCAAACCGTCGCCCGGAGAAGCGAGAGAAAAAAAAATGTCGCGGTTATCCGAGTCAATTATCCTCGAATGAAATCAACAACAAGGAAAAAAAAAGTACACGAGGGGAGTAATCATAGACGCCAGCCTCGGCCGTGCTGGAGAGGCCCCACCAGTCCCCGTCCGCCTGTGTCTGTTCCTTCGTCAACGTACTACGTATGGCCCCGTACGTGTTCACACTGGCAATGAGCACAACTGTCAACCGCTGGCACGCTGCTCCGCAAAACCCCCAACCCGACCCCAATCTGTCACATGTCACAGTGGGCGCACACCCGTTCTCTTGAGAACAGCACGCGGTCAGGTTCCGACAAGTCGGCTATATAGAACCAGCATGGTCTTGTGTCTTGTCTCTGGAAGCGGACCCCTTGGTCGGATTATTTGCCTCGGTTTATTCGACGGCGGTAGAGAGATCAAGGCCCTGTGCCCGCGCTCGGTGTGGTATCCCCCGCCATCACTTGATTGCGGCCGAGATGAGGCGCGGCGGCGGCGCTGGTGGAGATCCGTCTGACCGTTTCTGCATTCTGTCCGCCACCAGAGATCCAAGGAATGCGGATGCTACCGAGTCGGCTGTGGCTTTCAATCTGGCTTTTACCACATGCGACCGCCGTCCGGGTCCGACGCGGAAGCGTTCAATCCTAAAAGTATCCTTCCGGTAGTCCCCACTGGAGTTCACCAACACCGACAAACACACGGAAGTAATTCTACCACGGGAACCGGTCTCCTCTGTATTCACACTGGAAAAACCTGGACCCAGTTTGTTGTTGCCTTCCAGATCGTTATTATCCGTTCGAGCCTAGATCTCACTCCCACGACTCGACATCCCCACATAACAGTACACCGTCTCACGCCATTCGAGTACCCCCTGCACACGGCGCCCCGATCGAGTCGCAGTAGAGCATGAATGAACGGTAATCATACCGTCGATCATGGACTTGCAATGGGGGATTGACCCTAGCGAATGCCATCTGTCCTATTGCCATCTCGCCTGTTCAACGTTCATCAGTAGACTTGTTGTCAAGAGCGCAGATGCGACGGTTGCACTAGGCGACAATAGTCCAACGTTCAGATGGCAACACTATCCCACCACAAAAGCCAAATTTCCCGGGGGATAAGATTGAGAAAACTACAAAAGTTCGAATCTCTACTATCGCGACCGGGACGGGTAGCACGTGTGGAATGGAGAAGGAGGCACAGGTGATCGAGATGAAACACGGGCTGACACATCTAATGGTGGACGAAAAAAAATGGCGCCATCATACGTGTTAGCCCGCCGACATGCAGAGAACCTGGGGCGAGGAATGAGACGGTGGACAGGGATTTATCGGATGCTTCATCGGGTAATAAGGATAGAAAAAAAGGGACAACCAGGGGGGGATGGAAGGTGAAGCTATAGAATGGGGCCAAGTCAAGGTCCTTTCGCGGTTGATTACTGGTACAGGATGCGTTCGTCGTTCGTCGTGTCATGACATGGTACTTTTCTCTCCCTGCTGTAAGGGGAAGAGTGGGTGGGTGGGTGGGTATGTGTAATGAGGGCTTCAATCCGTCCTTGAGAACTCGGCCTGCGAGAGATTGAGAACGAAGACTGTCTGGGTGAAACCGCCCGGACAATCTAGGAGCTTGCAGGGTTTCTTTGGGGTCGAGCTGGGCTTGGGGATTGAAGCGAAAGGACGGAGTGGACGGGAGGTGGGGAAGTGTGGTTTCACGAGCGTTGGGGGTACCGAAGGCCTGGACGTGCCAACCGCGAGGGGAGAGGAAACGGAAGGACGAGAGTACATCGTGAGTGGTATCTAGGGATACGGGACGTTAGACGAGGTGGAAGGAGGGAAGGAGGAAAGAAACTTACATCTGGAGGGAGAGGAGAGACGGGGGGAGACGTGAGCAACGAAGACCAGCTTCGAGCGGATATATAGTACTTATCACTGGTTGAGGTGGATGTCCCCAAAGAACTCCACGGGGACACGAGCCAAGCTTCTGTTGGGGGGTCGGGGGTGTCACGTGACTATTCCCACCGCGGGGATCTAGCCAATTTTGGACATTTCTCGGTGCACCGTTCCGCTCTCTTTGCTCGCAGTTCGTCCGTCCTCTCCTCCTCCGGCCATCGTTATTACGTGGTTACCTGGTGCATACAACCCGCGGCACAGCACTGCGTATCCCCCGACCCTACTGTGTCACAAGTCCACCTCGACTCCGTGTTTCAGACCCATCTGCACGCATATTTGTGGGCCCGGGATCTCTCTCGTGATTGCCACGGCCCTTTCCGTAGTTCGGCCGAGTTACTTCGCTGCGCCGTTTGCATTACAATGGCCGATTGGGACTGACGTCGCTTGTGACAACATTCCCCCACTTGACAGAAAACCCAGTCTCCCCAACCAACCTTGGGGAAGCGAGGCGCCCCGATCTTCGCCTCCAGTCCAATCACGGTCCCAGTGGATGCACGTGTAGCATTACTTATCGTTCTTCAAGTGTTTGTACTTAATTCGTGAGGTACTGTACACAACAAAATGTCAGAAACTCGGGAAACGTATGAAAAATGCGGTTGGGAGATGTGGGAATAGATACGCAAAAGCACGAGTAGCGAATTCGGCTCGTGGCCTGTTTCCGTCTAAGAAAAAGAAAAAAATCACGGGAAAAATGTCCCGCTGCTGCTGCGGGCTAAATAACGAGCGCGTAGCCCTCGGGTTTCCCTCGCCGCTGATCATCAGTTATCGTCAGCATGGCGGCGATAATATACTGGACACAAAAACCAGCGGTGCAGCGTCACCGAGGTCCTTGAGGGGGGGGGGGAAGAACGAGGCTTGCGTTGCGTGATACCAAATCCAAATGGGCCAAGGACGTGTCAGGACCGAAGATTGTGCTTGTTCCGACTGGATGACGGCATGTCATCCCTCTCCCATCTTCATTGGACGTCGACGAGAAGGTTTCGTTCCAGGATATACTTCCCCTCCTTGTACTTCTGTGAAGGATCGTAAGCTCTGTCCTGAAATGAAATCACTTCATCAGCCAATGTTCCGCCCAGCTTATATATATATAGGAGCCAAAACCCCTCACATATTTCCACCCGAGGGTTACTCCGCACTTGATACAGTATATATCTCGTACGGTGTGGTTCCCGGTCGTCATCTGGCGATCACAAGGTTTGCCTTCGACGACGTTTACCCTACGGACGCATATCGTGTGAGTTTCTGTCCCCAGGCTGAGAGATCGACCAGATGAGGTCTCACACTCCTTCAAAGAGATATGCCCTGCCGTGTTGACCATTGAATGCCTAAGATTGTTCCGGAATACGTAAATGATTTGTGCTGCACATCCAGATGTAAAATCAACCCGGTCTCACCCTTGAAAGCATCGAATGGATCGTAGCCAAGTGTGTCTTGCAGGCGGAGCAGCCATAGATTCTGGCTCCTGCTAAATACTGACGATAGCTCATGCCCATGGCGAAGTGATTCTAGGGGTGGAAGTAGTCGATGGCTTGAGACGATAAGAGACGATGGTGGTCCGGTCAAGAGAGAGGGTTTCAAAAGAGGGAGACTGGGACTGAAATATCACACACCCCTCTTCCACGTTCTCTATTTAACACGCCCTCTGTTCACTCTCCGCACACATTGCCACGCCTTTGCCGTCCTTACCCTCCATCCTTTCGTTTTGAAGACTGGGACTTGCTGAACAGCCATCTAAACGGCCAAGGGCCTTGAGCTCAGGTGGCGGAGGTTCGACCGTTGACCCATATGGTACTTGTTTCCCACGCTTGCAACACTCGCAACCACCCCAAACTTGAACAAGGCCACCACGATCTCTCTCGACTTATCCGCTTCCCGTTTTCTCTCCCATCACTCTCCACAAGAAGAGAGAACTACTGCCACCTCCCCCTCGCGGCAATTTTAATGATGCGCTTAAAGCGACAAGCTTCACGAGAACTCCTTCCCACCCGCGCCCCGAAACTCGCCCGGGCACAGGACCCCTCCGTCTTCTCTCTACTCGGCGAAGGCTTCTGCACCGCTGCAAAATTCGTCTTCGCGAACGCCAACGCATTTTACGAAGGTACTTGCCTCGTCTGTTCAACTTTTACCTGCGTGATGCGATTCCGTTCCAGCTGCCTTCGAGGATGTGATACCCAAGCAATCCCACCGGCCTAAATCATCTCACCCACCGTCGCGTACCCCTCACAAATTAGCGCGTCCAGCCATCCCAATTGAGTTCAGAACCAAACCACAACCTTCCGTTGGTCTATCACTCCCGTCTTCCTCCCCACCTTCTCCCACTCGCAAGCGTGAAACTACCCGATCATCGCTTCCCGCTCTCCCTCCACCTCCCCAGACACGCGCGCCTGCAGGTACACAACCCTCTGATCCGCCAAATACGTTCGCTCTAACCCAAATCACCCTAGTTTTTCCAATCAGTCAACAAGGCTCGCAAGAAAGTGTGACATCAGTCGAGTCCCTGCTGGAATCGGCGCAACGACGGCGAAGGAACGGGCTCAAGAGCCACCGGTCAAACGGACTCCCGGCCTACTACCAAAGTCACAAACACATCCACGAAAAACGGGTATGTCGATTCAGGCTGTTCCCTCTGTCTTCATCCGCATTAGAAACTGATATCTTGGGCAGCACAAAAGTATGGTCCAAAAAAGTCGCAAGCTCGACCGAGAGGAGATGCTCAAAACTATATTCGAGGAGAGGCGCTCGAAAGGTACCTGGTTGTTTGGTTTTCTGCCTTTCACACCATCCAGTTAATTCGATGGCCACCAGGGTATTCTTCCAGCTACAAGGATTTCGAAAGTGTGTTCCTCCTGTCTATGATCCTAAAAACCAACTAAATCGGCTATTTGTAGGTCTCCTGAGGTATGAACAACACCTCGAACGATTGAACACCGTTCGCAGCAGCCTTTCACGTATGTTACTCTCACTCTCGTGGTTCTCCTGTGTGATAACATCGACCGTTTCAAGCAAGGGCCTCCATGTCGGACTTGCACTCCAAGACCAGTACATCATCGAGGGACCAACGCCGCCATTCGTCAACAGAATTAGTCGAGAATGTGAGTATTCTGAATAACCCTCCCCGCCACAAAACCCTTATCGGATCATCTACAGGAACTTCATGACGATTTCGTCAAACGTCTGTTTCAGAGAGCGAAGAAGTCACTATCCGGGTACGCAATCTACTCACCACGTCCCTCAGCCATGACTTTAACCATTCATATAGACCCCCACCTCAGCGCCCCTTCGTCCCTTCATTCGAACAACTTCAGCATTCTAGGAGAGCGAAGGATGAAGAGATTGACCGCATCCTCAGACCGAAGAAGGCACCATTACCCTCGCAACTACCGCCCGAAGACGAGGCCTGTGTCGATGCAATTCTCATAAAGCGTGGTGTGATATCCAAAAGCGGCAGAGAGCAAGTTGCAGACAGGGACATCGCTCGCCTCAGGCCCCGCCAGTGGTTGAACGACGAGATCATCAACTTCTATGGGGGATTGATTTTGTCGAGGTCCGAAAGTCGAAAGGAGAATTCGGTCCCTACCCTTGCTGACGGTCACATTAATGGCCTCATCAAGGGCAAGGCCAAGGCCAGAGCTGCTGAGAAGAAAGCCCCCTTGGACGTTCACTACTTTAACACGTTCTTCTGGCCAAAGCTGACTGGGGAGGGTTACGATAAAGGCAGACTGGCCAAATGGACTAAGAAGGTAACATCCGGTCCAAATGATTCGGTCCGCAGAGTGTGCTCATTCATTGCCTCTGCAAGTTCGACTTATTCTCAAAGGATGTGGTCCTGATACCCGTTAACCACAACAATTCGCATTGGACTGCTGCTGCGATCAACTTCCGCAGGAAACGGATAGAGTCGTACGACAGTATGGGTATGGGCCGGTCCGCAGTCCACAAGGTACTGGTTGCTCTCCCTTTACTGAGGGACCCGGCTCACTCCTTCCGAAGGTTTTGCGCAAGTACTTGGACGACGAGCACCGTAACAAGAAGAAGAAACCGTTTGATTTCACAGGCTGGGTTGACTGGGTAGATGAGGTCCGTTTTGTTCTTTGAACAGTGGACTCGGATCTCATTTCACCACTCCTGACCTTAGACAACACCGCAACAAGAGAATGGCTACGACTGTGGGGTCTTCACGTGTCAATTCCTCCAAGCCTTATCCCAGGGAGAGGAAGACGATTTCGGATTCTCCCAAGTAGATATGCCATATTTGCGGCGCAGGATGGTCTGGGAGATTGGAAACGCCAAGCTCCGGGATGATCCTTAGGTTCAAGACATCCCCACACCCTCCCATTTTCACTTCGTTTCATCCTTTACCCTGGGTTCTCCACGTAGTTACCACGCACATCTTGCGTTAATGAATGACTTTGTGTCTATCGGCGGTAAGAAATATCCGCCGGTTCATCAATGGTGTGAATCGCTAGGATCCACGTCAAGTTAGTATAGTTACCCCGGAAAGTTGCCTAGCGGTTAAACCGAGTTCAGGGTATCCGTGATCCAAGTGGATGGGTGTCGTCAAATAAGCTAAACATTCTATCGGATAGATACACGAGGAGGAACGTAGCAGAGAGGTCAATGTGGATCGAGGCGTCGAGGTTCACCTTCACCGCCGCCACCACCAAACAACAATGAAGAACCAAAACACAACAATGAGGAAAACCATATACCAAAGCCACCGACAACCTTGACGCTGAGACATGTTGTTCATCCGGTGGAAGGTTCCGCTTAAAAATCCGGACGACTCCGCGAACGTGTCGGCCTACCATGGAAAAAAAAAGTTTAGAGGGCTGGGTGAGAGGGACTGTGAGCGAGAGCGGTACACACCAAGGTGTCTAGATCCGGAACCGAGTTCTTCACTTCGTTCCCAATCCCAATAGATATCTACAAAAGAAACCCGAGATTTACAATCGACCACTCAAACGTAAAAACAAGGCCAGCAGCAGCAACAGAAGCGACTCACGTCTTTTAGTAACTTGACTTTAGCCGTCAGTCCTTCCAGCCTCTCGTCGTTTTGTCCCTCCAAGTCATCCGCAAACCGATGTCCGCTCGGCGCGTGGTCATCTCCATGCGTTTGAAATGGAGTAGATCGTCCGGAGGCTGGGGGAGTGCCGTACGTTTCTCCGAGGAGGTTGGTGCGATCCCGAAGTGAATTTTGGGATGGGTAAGCTCTGAATCTGCGTTCCACGAAAAAAGGCACGAGTTTAACTTGTATTCACTCTCAAATGCAGGAGATGCGAACCGCTGGGATGCCATGATTGAAGGGGGGATATAGATTATAGTGCGAGGGACATGGATAATATGGCTTGGGAGTTAGGTGGTAATGTGTTCCGCCACATCATCCCGTCTCGATCACACCTGGTCACACAACTTTGCCTCAGCCGGCGTGACATACGCTAAAGGATACATTTATTACTGAGGCCAAAACCTCCGAAAGTCAAGATAAGGGGTGGGACTCGAAAGGAACTAGGAAGATCCGCGTTACGGGTAAATCAACTAGGTAGAAAATCGAAATAAAAGTCTAGTCCAAGCGCAATGTGAACGGAAAGGACGTAACCATGCGCTCCGGAGATAAGTGACGACAAGGGGCGGGGTTATATGTTAAGTCTGAAGGTGGAAAATCCTGTGACCGGCGGTCGGTGTGTGTGCCATCAGAATGAGATAGAAAAGAGTGAATTGCCTTTCGGAAGCAGAGGGGTAATAGTAGACAAGAAACGTCCGCAAAAAAATGAAAGAGCCGGTGGGGTCCTCGGTCGACGAGAAGCAACATGAAAAGAATACAAGTTGATGATGCACACACAGAATCCGTTTCGTAGGGTGAGGGGAACGAGGAAGGGGGTTTCAATCGATGCTCATTCGATTGGGGTGTGTGCGCATTGGACCACGATGCACGTATTCTGTGCCTCTTCGTGTCAGACCTGCGGCCTTTGACTTGGATTTTTTGGCCACTGATCAAAAAAGCTCAATGGAATGTCTATCGCCGGTGCCACGGGAAGACTCACGTTGGGTCTTTAGTCCACGATCAAAGTTATACATCAGAATTCCGGCAAAAACGATGGTGATGAGAAGCATAATAATAGAGAGCACAGCTGTGTTTCATATATCAGCAGGTGATGAGCTGGTGGACAACGAGTACCCACAGAAGATTGTTAGTGATTTCCAGGCGAGTGCAAATTCGTCCTCTCTGTGGGTTATAACCTTCCCCAGCTGTGCTCATCGCATTAGCGGGATGCTTTGGGAGTAAAGAGGTACCGACCTTGTATACGAAGTAAACCAATGCACCGAAGCAGCCCGAAATGAACGTGTACATCATCCACTTATTTTCATGCCTCGCTGCCAAATTGCCCTCTACTAAGACAATAATCGAGAGCGGAAGCGCCGCGACGGTGACGTAGTATTCCCAATCTTGCTTCTGAAGGACCAACCAGATCAATTGCACACAAAATGCAACCCAGAAGAAGACGTCGAACTTGACGAGGCATTCAAAGACTTGGAACTGCGCATACATCCTCTTGATCTGACGGTCTGCTCCGAGGAACTTGTAGACCTGCCAACCAAATTCGGTGTAGATTTTCCAACCTAGACCGATGTATGCCAGCTCTGCGGCGGCAATTACACAAGGGATGATTGTGGTGAGTACATTGATAGGGATGTCGGAAATTCCGGTTTGTTGGCCGAGACTCCCGCCAATTTCGCGGATTTCGCCAATTTGGATTATGGAGTATACCATGAACGCCAGGTTGAATGCTCTGGAAGGAGTGGCCGTGTGAGGACCATTTGGTGACGCATGGAGAGGTACTCACGTGAGGCAGAAGACCTGTAAGGTATTCCGATTATATACAGCATCCAAAGCCATGACCATCTGGAATACGCTGGAGAATTCCCTGGTCACAATCCGTGTGGTTTATGAGCTGAGAGTTGACCTACTGCGCAAGAACGAAAATTCCGAGGTAAACCTTCATCTTCCGGGATCCTGCAACAGTATCGTCGCCCGCACCAAGACCCGCCTGATGAAAGCGTACAAGGAGCTCGCCTTCAATCGCCAGGTCGACAATGGTCTGAATTACCACGGTCAGTACATAGAGCCGACAGTACAGCGAGTCTGGGAGGATCTGTATTCGATGCCTGATTAGTGCTATTGTACGGACTTTAAGGAATGGAATAGGACCTTCTGCCAAAACGGCCGCGACGGTTTCTTGTCAGAGGTCGGTGCGGGTGAAGAGGGAGGGTAGTCCCAGATGGGTTTGTGGGAAATGGAGGACTGGCTCTGGTTGTTGAGAGGGAAGGATGGCCCACGGCGATGTTGGGGGTTTGAGGCGTGGGCGAGGGTTGGCGACTGAATGGTGAAGGTTTGATGGTCCGCGTTCTTGTTATAATCTGCAGTGTATTCGTCGAAGAGGTCATCGTAGTTGGCCTTGTCGTCGGTGGGTGATGGGGATGAGGGGTGTGGCTGGATCTGTAGTCGGTAGTCCATAGTTCAAAGGAGTGTCGATGGATTTTCGGCCTGCGAAGAGCCTGGGGAGGGAGGGGAGGAGGACAGTAGAGAGAAAGACCGTTCGGGAGAGCTATGCTCGTCGTTCACAACGACCGGCCAGATCGAATTCGCCCAAGCGACCTGGTTCCCGTCCACGTGACATGTCCCGCCCGGTATTCCGAGAGAACCGGTCTTCCCTGTGAACATTCTTCTGGCGTGTATCGTACACATTATGTATTATCGGTCTTATATGCCACGGGTAATAGGTGCTAACTACCAACTTCGTCGCCAAACGTGAACTCTGAAGCCGACTTCCATTCGCACTAGAGGTGGCGACGAGGTTAACTGCCTGGAAACGAAACCCACCACTTTGGCTACTCACCCAATCGTCTTCGCCTGGTCGCCCGTGCACATCCTTGTCCGATTTGATGATGACAAACCGGCGGTAGACATCCCTGATGGCAGGTTGGTTGGACATCCTCACCAGGTCCTGCTGTAGGTCCGATAGAACCAACCCATCTCGCTCCTGCTTGGCAACGTTGCCATACGCATCCTCATACATGCCCTCGCAGTCTTCCACGATTTCATGCGATTTAAGCGACGACTGCATGTACTGATACTCCACCCACGTGTCGCAATCCCCCGCATGTCGACCCAGGTGTGAGTTGGTGGGAGGCGCGATCATGCAAGCGATCTTTCCCTCCGAGATCCGCTTCCCCAGCCGATCGGAAATCACGGCAGCTCTGGATCGCCCAGTGTCAATGGTAGCCGAGACTTGGCTATTTTCAAACTCACAAGGCTTGGTTTCCCGACTCCCTCGCCCGCTGCAGAGCTGCGCCGAGCACGACTGGTGTTACATAACATGCCCAATGTTCATGGCTGGCAACCCGCTCGATTAATTGGTCAACACTATCCGGGCCAGCTACGAGCGCATTTGGAGTGAATGTCAGGATCCCCCCTGTGGGCAAACGTTAGAATAACCACGTAACAATGGGGACGTGGGATACATACCAGATATGTTGAACCCATTAATTCCCCAATGCCGCGCTGGGACACTGGGGTGTGTACCGTACGTGAGAAACTGGAGGTCGAGGGGTGCTCCTCGCAGGCGAGCGATTCGCGGCATAGTGTGTAAGTCTTTCATCTTTCCTACATGCACAAAGACGATTCGAGCAGCAACATGATCCTTAGGACTGAAAACTTGCGCTCGGTGGTGGTCGAGAACAAATCGAAGGTACTGGGTATCCTGAGAAATCCAAGCGTCGTTTGTTGTATTTTCCTGAGGCCAGATGACGCACAGACGTGGGCTGTTGCTAAGGAACACGACAAGGGACTTCGGAACCCCGAGGATCTGTCGCGCAAGATGGTACACGGATGGGAACACGGAGCCCTCTGGATCGGGTGGCGTAGGGAATCGATTCTCCACATCCTCGGTAGGTCTAAGGATAGTTGCCTCTTCTTGATATTTCTTTGTCGACACGGTTAGTGGAGCGAGTGCAACAAGGAGAGCGTCCTTCTTCTCCACAAACCCGGGAGCGCCAAGTAAAGCAAACGCCGACTTGTTCATGGGGGTGATAAGCATGTACGCGACGGTGTCCGTTTCCGCTTGAACCTCGTTAACAAAAGAGAGGGTGCAATAGGTGAACTGAAATGGTCAGTATAGACACTATTGGCCCTAGTTATGCACGAACCTTCTCCTTGTGGAATAAATACTTCTGCATTATTCCAAATGCCTCCCCATCTTTTTCCTCGCAGGGGACTAGAGATGCAAATTGTGCAATATTCTGGAAGGACGGAAGAAGTAGGTCAAGATCCGCCAAATCATGAAATTTCCTCAACCGGATTGAATCCGATTTTTGGAGGAATAAGTCCAATTTCATACCACCACGTGCAGGTGTATGGTCTTGGATGGTAACCTCGCAGAGCTTTTCGGCATCCTTCCCTGAAACACTGTTGAACAGAGTACCAGACCACTTCGTGTCTCGCCTTCGATAAATGGTAAGTAGCGTCACAAAAAAACACATGGGCCATACTTTGATAATTGTGAGAGTTTGAGATTGGTCGTCGGCCGCGCAGCAGGTTGCTCGGGAACCTTAGGCATCATCTCGGGAACCCTGCACTACAGTCATCATCTTAATTACTCTCGATTTTAAGGTGAAGGCCGTACTGTTGGGGTATTATCGTGTGCAACAAATCCTCTGCCGCTCTGAGGTTTTCCGGCCGAGGGGGAGAAGGGGGAGACCTGGTTAATGTAAATTAGACAAACAACAACAATAGAACGAACGAACGAACTCCGGCTCGTCCACGTCCATGCGATCTGCTTCTATATCATGGGAGGCTGCCTCTGGTTGAAGCGGAGGAGGCGGGGGCGAGGGCGGAGGTTGTGGGTCTTGTTGCAAAGGAGCTGTCTCTGCCTGCATCTGGTTGCTGAGTTCATTGGAGGAGCGTGGCAACAGTAATCTTTGAGGCGAATCAAAGGAAGATTGTGGATTGGTTGTTAATATCACTGGAGATCTTGACTCCCCAGGTGGGTTCACTTTCTTTGGTATGCGCATTCCCTTGTATTTGGACTGGCCCTGAGATCCTGGGCCTTTCGCCATGTCTTCCGCAATGCGTGCCTTTGTTGACAAGCTACTGGAGCTCTTGATGGCGGAAGGGAGCACTTGAGTTTTCGCAGAGCCGCGGCGATCGCTGCCAGTCGCTTGATTCGTTGTCTGACGACGAGAAGAAAGTGAACTAGGTTGTGTGTCAACAAAGGAACCTGGTACGACCCAATGGGAGACTTGCATTTCCGTCGGTGACTTGACCAGCGAGGCGCCTTCCCGGGGTTTCGAGGGTCCGGGTTCTGGTCTCTTCGTGAGTGTGAGAGGAGGTTTGGTAGCTGTGGGTAATGGTTGATTCCGTTTCTGCAATCGGAAATCAGTCAACGGCGGATCCATTGTACCCCGTGGAAACAGCCACCTTGCTGGAAGAGACATCTGTCCCCATTGCTCTCTTAGCCATCTTATTCGGGACGGTCACTGTGGATTTCTGGAAGAACACCGTCAGAAATGACCGGCGTGGCTGAAATGGACTTACAGTAACCGCGCCCGATTTATTTTTCTGCAGCTGCAGGAGGCCAGTCTCCTTGAAAGTCGTTGGACGCCGGATAGATGCAGACAGTGGCTCGTCATCGTCCGAGCTGTTTATAACTGCGGGTGTTTTCCCCACCAGCTTTCGGAGTGGGATGTCGCTCTCGTCGGACTACGTCATCGATTTAGCGATTCGTTGAGGATCTGTAGTACCACGTACATCGCTCTGGTCTGATTCTTGGGCTGTTTCCTGGTCTGCTTTCTCCTCTGCTTCCCGGTTTTCCTTGAAGAGCCTCTTCTCTCTCTCTGGGATGCATGATTACTCGGGTACGCCCCAGGCAGTATCGCAGCAGATACGAACCGATCCACTGCTTCCTTGGGGCAACCTCGATCCCCTCGCGCGTTTTCTCCTTCTTGTGTTCACCAACCTCGATCCAGAAACTGTTCAGTAAGCGTTCGCAGTCGTGAAAGTTGTCGGTAGGCTCCCAGCTGAGATCAAGAAGGTCCAACATTGAGTAGCTGTTGCAAGGGGATGGAGTGGCGAGGCGTCATACCTGTTGTCGTGATCGCCGAAGCCATACCACTGTTCTCGAAGATGAGTTGAGCATGATCATAGTGACAAATACGAACGGTGTACCTTCACGAAGTATTCCTGGGCGTATGTCAGCGCCTAGCGCACAAGAAGGTGGGAACGGGGAACGTACCCATTCACCATTGACCTTTCGAGCGGCCATAATGACCTCTGCAGGAACTCAATGACGTTTAAGGAAAACGAGACGACCGAGCAGACTTGCCGACAGAATATTCAACCTCTTCGGACGAGGGGGGAGGCGACAATGTCTGTCTCTTCTTTCGCCTGCCCATTATGATTATGAGCGCGTTGAGGTCCCGCCGAGAGCGCGGAGGAAGCGGTCGATCAGGATCACCGCTTCTTTACCTACGACCGACAATATGACTACCACCCAACAGTCGAAATCAAAGTCGAAATCTAAACAACAAGAAGCTCTCCAATTTCTGGATGACCTTGACTCTCTCCCGGAGGCACCTCTTCCAAACAAGCCGGTTAAAGCAGGAGGAAAACAGCCAGAAGAGACTGGGGATGCATCTGAGGTCCTCGCCTTCATCGACCAGATCACCCAGAAGAGCTCCGAGCCTACTCGCACCACCTCCACAATCCTCGAGCGTCCACGCTCTGCGACTCCGACTGTGAGGAAGCCCACCGAGAGGGTTAAACTGAGTGGAACTTCCACCCCTGCCCCTGGTTCCATCTCCCAAACCCCTTCTCAAATGCACACACCTCCACCTCCTGTCCAACAAGAAGAACAATTCCCCTCGGGCAGCGGAGGTTGGGGCATTGGCGGATGGGGCAGTAGCGTTTGGTCAAGCGCGTCTGCTGCGCTGCAGCAAGCTAGATCTGTTGTAGATGAACAGGTTAAGCACCTGCCTAACAATGACCAGGCCAAGAAATGGCGCGAAGGTGTCCTCGAATACGCTAAAAATGCGGATCTTGAGAAGATCACCACCTTGGGTGCGTTCCCCCCGCCTCAATTTGCCCAGAAGGGGTTCTCACGGCAAAGCACCAGGTCAAAACATTCAACGCATCGGACTCTCCACGCTTAACGACATTCTCAACGTTGTTGCTCCCCCGATTTCTGAGCATGAAGTAATCCAGATATGGTTAAGCCACGACATGCAAGGTTATGATGGCGTGGAATCGGTTGTGTACAAGGCATTCGCCAAGGTGCGCGCATGCTTGGGATTCCTTTCAGGGGTCGTGCTTAGAGGAAGTTAGGTCATGGAACAGATAGAAGGGGGCGACCTCGTTGTAAACAGGGGAAACGAATCAAAGCCCAAGGAAAACGAAGAGCCAGACCCGAAGCGGGATCTGAACGTGGTGGATGACTATGACACTGCCTTGGCGCTTTCCCAGGTATGTCCAACTTGCTGAAGTGTAAGAGATTGGACGAATTTACAGTTCCCTGTAGACAAACTTGGAAGATGTTATTAAGCGGAATCCCCAACCCCCCGCTGCCGATGCCTCGACAGTGCAAAACCCCACTACCTATTCTTATGTCTACCTCCGTATCCAACCCTTCTTCTCATCTTACACTCTCCAAGCCGAGAAATCACATCAGTCACTCCAGTTTCTCCTCTATCTTTCCGACCCGAGCCATCAGCTCTTACATTCCACAGTGACGCAGGGTATACCCGGGAAATGGTTAGATCTCTGGGACACCTACCCATGGGTGGAAGATCTTACTGTTGAAGCTCTGAGAGTTGGCGTTGAGGTTCTCGGACAGGAGTACATCAGCGGTAGGATGGGATGGACTCCGGACAAAGAAGAATCTTCGGAAGAGTCTGGCTCTGAGGAAGGGAGCTCAGAAGAGGAAGGGTAAACCCGTCATGGGATTCTTGGAGCAGTTGTAACTTTATCGTGTATTGCGAGGAAATAATGACAGCGAACGTATCTATTTTTTCTGTTCCTCTGGTTTAGGCGGGGGCGGTAGGGGTTTGAGCGAGTCCGGTCGCTTTGGCTCAATGCCATCCCCAACCTGTTCCCAGGGAGAGAGTGCCTCGAAGTTCCTATGAATTAATGTTAACCATGGATGATGGATTGGATTGGTAGGGGCAATACCAACCTGAACGCCTGGGTGAGTTGCAATGGCTCGTAGACAACTCGTTTCCGTTCTTCGTCGTATCGAACCTCGGTATAACCCTAGGAGAACGAGTTATAAATGCCAGCATTCAGCCACCTGTACCAGTGTAAACTTACCGTCAAGGGGAAGTCTTTTCGAAGGGGGTGTCCCTCGAAGCCTGATTGGGGGTTAGTGGGGTTCACTCCGATTCAATTCTTCCCAGCTTACCATAGTCAGTAAGAAGGCGACGGCTAGAAGGATGTCATTTGCATGAATATAACGGATTGAAACGGCACGTACAGGTCTGGGTGGCCCTCGAAGAAAATGCCGAACAAGTCCCAAGCTTCACGCTCATACCTAGGATGGGGTCAAAACACGGGTGAAGCGCGAAGAGAGGGAGAGAATACCAGTCAGCCCCTCGGAAAACAGGGACAGCACTAGGAACAGCATCCGCCTCCCCGGCGTACGTCTTGACGCGGATCCTTCCCGCCTGGGAAAAGCTAAGGAGGTGATACACGACCTCAAACCTCTTGTCACGCTCCGGGTAGTCAGCACCACTGATGTCGACACAGCTCTTGAACTGGCATTGAGAGTGGTCCCTCAGGAAGATGAGAATAGGAATGACCGCGGTCGGGGCAACATAGAGCGTGAGTTCGTCCTTGTAAACTGAGAACTGTTGGATAAACTTGGGGAGACATTGCATAAGGTAAGTTCCGTATGTGTGGAGGGCCTCAGTGGTTTCAGCATGCGTGATTATCGCAGGATTCGGGGATGTAGGTTCGGAGAAAGGGGAGACGGAGGCTGGAGAAACATCAAGGTTGATTAGGACATGATTCCGGCGTGCTGTTCCGAGTCTTACCTTTGGAGGACGACGAAGAATGAATGTGTCTGGAATACGCGGGTAAGGAGCGCAATATATGGCGCGAATAGAGAGCGGTTGCGGCAAGCTGACGACCAGCACCACCTACGAGTCGCAGAGACATTGTCGAGGACGGCGTTCGGAAGGGTGAGTGAAGCGTGGGAGGAATCCAATTCCTTCCGGCCGATTCGATTCATGGCTACCGCCATCTTCGACGCCCTGCCATACTATGACAATGACCTCGAGGTCCATCCTGAACTCAGGTCAAAGGTCGAAAAAGAGTTAGCGCGGGAGGGAAAACCGCCAACGACGCTACACCCAAAGGTGCCTCCCCCAGTCGACCTCTTCTCAGTCGGTATCTCATCATTCACTTCTACGTCGTTGTTCGATATTTAACGCGTCTTTAGCAGCACCCATTATTAGCAGCTGAGCTGGCCCGCGTTGAGGCAAATCAGCCCATTCCACCCTTGGACACGACGCGCCATCAATTACCAGGACCCCTCAGCACACCTGCAACAGAGGAAGAATGGCAGGCGGCAGTTAAAAACGCTCATGCTCAGCTTGAGCACCAGCGGTTACGGTACGTCGGTTTGTACGGTATAGAATCCTGAGGATTGACGAAGAGACAAGCCAGACAAACATAGCATTACTGCAACAGTACGGCGCGAACTCATGGAGGGTGCACAACTACCTACTCGAGGCGACAAGCAAACAGTTAGAAAAGGCGGTCGAAGATCTGACACAGCTAACCACGGACCTAAACCGTGACCGTAAAAACAACCAGGTGTGTGGTCTTTTATTCCGGCGGGACGAACTCCTGTTGACAGGCGGACGATAGACCGCATTCGGGGCACAACTGACCGCTTTGGAGACGAGATGGACGGAGCTCATCTCGAATGTGCTTCAAATCGAAATGGCGAATGTGGCTCTCGAGGCCGAGATTGACCAGCTGACAAAGAAAGAGGCTGAGTTGGCTGTTTCATGAATTTGTATAGAATAGAGGATAATATTATGACCGAGTGAACATCCCGCACCCACTGAACCCGACGGAGATCTGCAGACGCCTCAGCTTGACCGCTTGACCCCGCCCCCAACCTTGCTTCCACAGAGGGGTTCGTCCTACACAACCACTTCGGTAAGTCTCACCCGACACACTGAGGCCAGCAGCACAATCATAACCCGCTCTGTCACAATATCTGGCCACTCGTCTTTTTTTACGATCGACCTCGGAAACAGAACAGAGGCTTCGAACTTTTAAAACTCGATAACTGGCGTCTGGCGACGCGTATATGGCGAATATCGACACAAACAAGCAGGACCTGACAAAGTCTCCAGATGCAGGGCTCGTACCAGGAGATACAACGGGAGAGGAGTCCAAAGCCCCCGCACAGCAAGTGACAGCACCCAAGGATGTCCCATCTGTATCAACGCCCCCTCAGACATCCCCCACTCCGACTTCGAACGGCGGGCCCGCATCTACGACTGTCACGAAACCAACCCACCCGAAGAAGTTCAGTTCTCTGAATATTAACAAGAAGTTCCTCGAGAATAATTCTGCCACACCCTCCCAATCAAACTCAACCTCGAATTCTTCATCCACAAAGGTCGGGATCGTCAATCGTGAGTCAATACGATTAACTTTCGGTGTATGGAGCGCGGGAGGTTGACTGTGCGAGATAGCAAAGCCAGTTTCTCAGCCATCGGTACCTCACCCGCGTCTCATCACGACTAAATTGACAACATCCACCCAACCCTCTTCTCTTACTGGTCCAGGGTGGTCACGACCGTCGTCTGTTACCCCAACCCCACCGAACACCAGCTCTCCTCCTACGACATCCGGCCAGACGCTCACAAGCACGGCTTCCCATTCTGCACCCCAGCTGCCGCATGTTGGCAAGGTAATTCAACCTCAGCCACGGAGTTTACTACCTGGGAAGAAGGATCACTTTGGTCCCGTATGGGGAGTGGTGAAGGGCTCCTCGAGTGTCTCAGTTCCAGACCTCCAGACCGAATTTCCTACTGCAGCAGAGGTGGCCCAAGGTGCGTGGACGGTCAGTCGATGTCTTGGTGTCACTAACCATCCCTCCATCAAGTTCGATCGGCTATGCTCTCCGAAAAGCAAGAGGCCGCTCATACCGCAGCTCTACAAAAGCAAGCGTTGCGAGCAGAAGCTGACGCTTTCCGTGGGGTTCACTTGGACCCGAACGCACATCACTGGGATGAGGTGAGTCTTCCACGCATGGCACAAATTATTGGCGTCTAAACTCGTCGGTCTCAAGATGGAGGAGGATGATGATAACTTTCTGGCAGAGGTGATAGATTTTGGTGACGGCAGGCAGTACACTGTACAGCATACAAGCGACGATTCCAGAACGGCTCCAACTGAACGCCCTTCGGAAGCTGGCGGGGGTCAACGTGCCGATCTGACAGATGCTCCCAGCCCACCTATGCGAAAGGAAGATCGTTTCAATGACGACTTTGACCGTAGTTGGCCGCCTTCGAAGTCCCACTCTTCACCCGCTCCTTCAGACACCGGTCCGAATGGCCAGTCACCTCTGTCTCCCAACGGATCCTCAAAAGTTCTGTTCAACGAACGTTCGAATAAGTTGGAACCGTATTCAGGGCGTCAGAGCTCACATCCCAGTCGGAGAGGTAACCGAGACATCCAGTCGCCGGTTGAGCCTCGCGGGGGTCGAGATCTCCCTCCCCACACACCCCACCTGTTACAGAAACATGAGCCTTCATCGCAGCGGCAGAGGCGACCCGGGAATATGGATCCTCCTAGGCTGGACACGAGTGTTACGAGGGATGGGAAAAGCGGTTGGCGGGAGGGTCACTCTCCCTCATCGTCGATTGCTTCTTCACACCTTCCATCGATCCCCCACGGACATTCCCGGCGGTGGAGTCGAGATGAAGGCCCAGGACGACGGCTATCTATGTCCAACGGGCGCCCCGCATCTCGGGATCTCGTCCGTCCACAACCATCTTCGACGATGTCGCCTTCCTCTCCATCTCGGTCTCCACACCTACTGAGAGAAGAGAGGCTACCCCAGACACACTCGCCGTCGCTTTCGGCCAGATCCTTATCATCATCGGTACATCCTGCGATGTCCCCTGCCATTGATGATGACGAAGTTCTGCAAGCAGCTATGCACAATGCTGCGGAACGTGCGAGGATCAGAAGGCAACAGGAGGAACAAGAAAGGGAGAAGGAGAGGGAGAGGGCGAGGAAGAAGGCCGAAGAACTCGCGGCTAAGATGGAAGCACAGAAGGCTGAAGTTTCAGCTGCTCAGGTGAGCGAAGCACGCTTTTTGCCCGGTAGGTGCTAAAGAGTTATCCCATGTCCCAGGTGCCCGCGATGCCTGCCCCAGAGATCACCAAACCTGCGTGGGGAAAATCACCTTCTCTCGGTGGTACCCACAGGGATGAGGCGTCCACTCGTCCACCGTTTGCTCGGCGACAGCAATCCGCCACGGATTCTGCTGTGTCACAATCGGACTCGTGGAGAGCGCATGCAGCTCCCTTACCTCCACTGTCGCCCACAACTACTGCCAAGCACGGACCACTCGCAGCCGACAACGACTTGGATTCTTTGTCAATAAAGGAAGGAGAAGATGTTGAAACTGTCGACTTCTCGGATCTCGGAAAACTGATCACTGGACCTGAACGTACCCAGGAAGAACCGAATCCCATTCCCCCAGATTCAGTCACAGCTCTTTCGACAGACTTGGTTGATGCTCGCAATCGAGAGCCACCAATACCACCAAAAGGTGATACTTCCTCTTGGAGGCGAAAGCAAGAGGAATCTCATCCAGAACCCAACCCGGATTGTTTGAAACCTGGCCCGGTCGAACTCACAATTAAGACAGATGGACCTTTGACGCGAAGCTCGGTCGATCAACTACATCCGCCATTCGTTCCTTCACAACGGTCTCCGCGAACAAACACCTTCCGGGAAGCTTCAATGAACTCGTTAGATGATGCGCTCTCTCGGATAAAGGGAGCTCTCGATCACATGCACGAACCTCCGCCCTCAGAGGAGAAGAAGAGCGCAACAATGGAAAGCCAGCAACCCCGTTCACAACCGTCCACTCCTGTCCCACCTCTTCAAACCCTGAAGCCAGAGCCGCCTAAGCCATCGAGGTGGCTGCCCCCCGCGTTACGTCCCAGGGATCATGTGTCAAACCCGTTCGGTTTGGACGTCGAGGAATACGTAACAAAGCAACCCCTCCCACCACCTCCCTCTGAGGTGGCCGCGGTAGTTGTCCCCAAGGTTGGCACGGCGCGAGGGCCGTTGACAAGGCGACAGTTTGGTCTCTCGAAGTGTCCGCCCAATGGTGTCCGATGGGATATCCTGACCTGGGACCCACCAGTGGAAGGCATGAGCAAACGAGACTTCTCCTTGAATGAGGTGTTATTCCGCAGGCCAATAAACCCCAAGGGGAAGTTCCGGCCCCGCGTCAATTTACCTCGATCGGACAACCCAAGGTTTAGGGGCTCAGGGAAAGGACCATCGACTGGAGCTTTTGGACGTCCAAGAGGAGGGGATGATGCGCAAACTTGGCGCCGTTCGGAGCCGCTCCCAGAGGTCACTGAGGCTCCCGAGCCTGTCAACGCTCTTGATACCGTTAGCGTCTCCCCCCCGCCGGTCCCGCAAGATGAGATCAAGGCTTCGGAGTCCCCCGCAATTGCAACTCCACGGTTGCCTGTCGGAGGCAATGAGACCATCGGCCGACAGAAATCACAGAGGAAACTGCCCGTTGGAGAGGACGTCGCTTTCTATCGGACGAGAGCGGACGCACCAAGCGTTGAAGCCGCGCCAGCAGTATCGTTCACGGTCTCCAGCGAACTCGACGACGGTTCTCGACCTGATGCGCACGAAGAGGCAAGGCCGAGCGTCCCCGCCCTAGTTGGGTTGCCAGCAACTCGCGTTTTTGAGGTTACTATCAACTCTCCCGTGCCCGTGTCAGCCCACAGTCAAACAGACAGCAAAAGCTCAGATGCATCGGTGAGAAGCCGATATGATTTCTTTGCAGTGTACGTTTGCATTACTGATTATCCTGGGCAGCCGGAAACCGTTCCGATTACGCCACCGCAACAGCATGCCAATGGAACCTGGACGAAGTCGCCCCTCACGTACCGGATAAAGGAATCGCCTTCTCGGGCCCCAGATCCAGAACATCTCAAGATTGTGTGGTCGAAATCTGAAACAAAGGACCCTTTGCCCTCAGTCAACTCGTTGAAAGGCATCGCGGATGATCTCACAAACGTGCCGTTTAGTCTCCAGGACGTAAAATCTGAGGATGGGGAGACTCCACCGCCAACAGCACCCTCTCGGATGTCACTTTCAGAGGTCACGCGTGCATTCCAACAGGTTCCAGCCAACAGCCGTCCAGCACCCCCGCCACCATCCTCCGTATCCTCTGCACCTGAACGACAGCACAACTTGACAGGACAGCCTCCTACTCAACAGCAGAACAACCGTCCGACTTACGGGCCGACGTACTCGTCACCTCTGATGAGCCATTCTCCCGCTCCCGGGCCGGTGGTGTACGCGCAGGGTAGTCCTGTTCCGGGTAGGATGGTGGTCAATGGCCATGCTTCTCCATACATGCATCCGCAACCAATGTGGGTACCGGTACAACAAGGCCCTCCTCCACCAGGTCAGACTCCCGGATCGATGATGCGTCCCGTCCCATCTCCATTCCCGAACCAGATGGTTGCGTACCATCCAGGCATGTACGGTGGCCCCCCTCCCACAATGACGAATGGCCCCATTCCGCAACAACCAAACGGAGTACACCCCTCTCAAGGCCGGGGCCGGGGTGGCGTCCAAATGCTAAGCCCGAACATGGCCCCCGCGAACGCGGTCCCACCACACCAAACTCACCCTGGGATGATGTATCCTCCGAGTCCTGCATTGATGCAACCGCAGTTAGGTGTTCCCGGGTATCCACCGCACATGCAGCAGCACCCTGGGGGGAATGGTGGCGTGGGACGCGTGCAAATGAGGAATGGATATGACGGGATGGCTGGGATGCACGGACACCCTCCTCACCCGCCATCGACGCCGAGTCAAGGACCCCCACAACCTCTGCATACGTACCCCATGTCACCCTATCAAGCACCCTGGTAGTTGATAGCCCGTTGGGTCAGTAGTTTCCTGTCGTCGCGCGCACGAAGTCGATCTGTTTGTCTGCTCGTATCCGATTTTCTTGATCTTACCCTCGCTTTCCTCTTGTCTATAGTGTGGTGTATGTTACGTCTTTCTCTCTCTCTCTCTTCTCCCTGTTTCTTCGTTCGCCGTCTAGCTGTCACCGTCTGACGTTATGTTGTGTTTTCCCATTGTGTCGTCATGCTTCGCATAAATTTCATTCTGCAGCTTTCTATTGTCCTTTCGTGATACAGTTGGTCCATAAATTTGATTTATAAAACAGTCAGTTGAGTGTTCTTATGCTAACGTGAGTCTATGGGAGGATGCGTGCGGTTGACATGTACGAGATAATTGCAAAGTCCGAGTCCGATGCGAGAGACGAGTCGATGGGAAAGACGCGGGACAGAGGGAACTAGGTGAAACAAGCTTGGGCTATTTCTGGAACGTCGTCAAGAGTTGTACACGGCCATTGGCCTTGCTGGATCAAGTCTTCCCAGAGTGTCTGAGAACGAAACAAATCCAGGCAAGCCCGGGCAATCTCGAGCTAAGCGCGAGCAGACGATCAACGACCACTTCTGGTCACAATGAGGCGGGAGACGGCAGACTATGGTGTGCTTACCGGGTGCTCGTATCCGTGACCGATGTCCCTGTCCATGAATTTATTGACCAAAATCTTGAGAGGAACCGTCTGAGACGTTTTGTAGCCCAGGCTTCTCCGGAACGGCACAAATGACGCAACATCTCTTGTGTCTATGGCCGGATGAGACAACCCCAGGAACTTGGGTGGGGTCAAGTCAGAGATCGGACAAAGTGAAAAAGGCAGGAGGCAGGCGGACCAAGAACAGCTCCCAGAGTTTATATCCCACCACCACCTTGCCCCGTAGGAGCTCCTTGACAGACTTTCGAACATCCTCGATCTTGGGGGCATTTTGGAGGTGGTGGGGGCGCAAACCCGTCTCGGATGAGCGGTAATCAGTAACGGGTTGCCTGTGTCGGAAATGACGTTATGATAACGGAAGCCGGAAATTGGAAAAAGACCAAAGAGGCGACGGACGTTGGGCGAACGAAAGTATCTATCAGGACTCGGCCTTGCCAGTCAGTGATGCTTATTCGTCTGAAGCCCTGACCGATTGAGACCGTGAGAATGACGTAAGGCGAGAGAGAAGCCGCACGCAAGCATCGGAGTTCTCCTGCTGGAGTTGCACAAGACCCACTGGCAGGAAGCGCCTAGAAACCTCTCCGGGTGGGGTACCCTGCTGGAGGGCTGAGGCGCAGGAAGTTGTGGTTGTGGACAAAGGTGTTTCTGAGGGTCTGTCGGGGTGGCGTGGACGTTTTGGTAAACCTGACTGGGAAAACAAGAGGATTGATGATAGACGGGGGTGATGTTATGTCTGGGGCTGAGGGGGGAGGCGAAGCTGTCGGTCGGGTGGTGGTACCAGTACAGGTGAGTGTCCATGGGGGAGAGAGCGAGCTACAGGGCGACATCCAGACGGTTTATATCCCAGTCCCGACATTCTTTTTCATTTTTCCCGAGTTGCAACACCGGGTTCAAACAAAATAAACCTAAATTCGTTTGTTCATCCGATTCACTCTCGGGCCCTTCCTGCGAAGCTATCCATCCCTTCTAATCCCCATTTGCCCATCATCGTTTTGTCCTACACGTTCAAAAATCAGTTCACTCCACTCTCGCGCACGCTGTCCAGCCATACCTCGTCCCAGGGTGAGCCTTCGCAGACGAGTCAGCCGTGCCACATCTATATCTAAACGAGGAGAGACGACTTACAGGGCGTCGTGAGCATCTGTTCGCCGGTGAACACGGCATTCGCTCCTGCCATAAAGCACATCGCTTGCTCAGACTCGCTCAGCGTTTGTCGTCCAGCGGCGAGGCGGATGATTGTCTTGGGAAGCACAATTCGGGCAGTCGCAATCGTTCGGAGCACAGTCTGGAACGGTACCGGCTGAGCAATCCTGTCAGCACCACAGGCGAGAGCAGCAGAGTGCAGCAATAATCCGATTCACCTCGTTTTTCTCCATAGGCGTCCCGGGGATAGGGACCAGCGCATTAACCGGGAACGACTCCGGGGGTTCCGGAAGGCTGCCAGGCGTCCCATCGTGTCAGTCGCTCCAGAAAGCACGAAACAAGAAAGCAGTACTTGGACAACTCCCAGATCAGCCCGATTCGATCAGCGTCAGTCTCCCCCAGACCCAAGATTCCGCCAGAGCACACGCTGATGCCTGCCTCGCGGACCGCAGCGATGGTATCTAACCGTTCGTCGTACGAACGGGTGGTAATAACCTGAATGTGTTAGGTCACGATCGTCTTTCCTGCCAGTCCCTGGCCTGCCCTTACTTTGGGATAATACTCCCTCGAGGTATCAAGGTTATGGTTATAGGCGGTGAGACCACTGGGGAGCGCGAGTCAACAGCAACCATCATGAGACAGATCCCTCGACGCTTACGCTTCCTTCAGACGTCTAGCTTGTTCTGGGGTCAGCATTCCAAGCGTGGTGCACACCTCCATACCCATCCCTCTGACCTCTCGAACCATGGTCAAAATGCGCTCGAATCCGCGCTTCCGTCCCGCGAGATCTCTCCAAGCTGCACCCATACAGAATCTCGTACTCCCATTTTCTTTCGCTTGACGAGCGGCCTTGAGGACGGGCTCGATGTCCACGAGTGGCGATGCCTTGGTCGCGGTCGTGTATCTCGAGGACTGAGAGCAGTATGAGCCTAGATGGTCGAAAGTTTCGTTGATCGGCAGGATGTAGATAGGGATCAAGACGCACAATCTTCAGAACATCCGCCGGCTAGAGTGAATGGATGAGAACAACTTCAGTCGTGCCGATGGATCAAACCCGGTGGTTGTATGCGGAGCTCACTCTTTATATTCATCAACGTGCAGAGTTGGATTTTGGATGGATCGTGGTGTTGCCTGTGGACCGATGCAGACCAGAAGACGAGGTCGAGCAGTGGGCCGTTGAAGGCCTCTTTGATCTCGTCCCTCTTCCATCGCTGCGGAACAGAGGCGGTTTCTTTTGACTGAGGCCGTACCGCCGTCGCTGCGTGGGTCGCGAGTGCCCGCGAGGGGTTGGAGAGGCGAACGAGAGACTGCTTGAACATGGAGAGCAAAAGGGGCAGAGGGCGTCAAGGATTCGGTCCCAGTCATCCGCTTATCGGTCATGGGCCAATCAATGCCCTTTCGATAATTCCCGTCGGCAGTGGGTTGTGCATAATTTACAAAAAAATATGTATCTACGCAAGAATGAAAACAAGTAGCTGAAACAAAACGCCTCCCCATGTTCTGAAAACTGCCAGGGGGTCAGTCAACTCCGTAGAAAAAAATACGCAGAGAATTCGCCTTAGGAGGGGTCAACGATCTTTGATCCATTTGCCCAAAAATTTACCGATCTGTGTTCGGCGGGGCGGGGATGTCGATTCGCCGTTGCTGTGGCCTGTAAGCCTAACCCAAGCGGGGCGAAAGAAGAGACGAGCAGACGTCAGCACGATCGTGTCGACCTCGCTTCGAGGTAACAGGGAACCTGACCTCCGCGCGAACGGTTGGAATTCGATTGCGGCTTGCGACCGTGACGCTGTTGGTCCGCAAGCGCTTGTGCTTGTGGTGACTTGCTGTGGAAGATTTCCCACTGCCGGAGGGTGTACGCGGCGAGTTCTTGTGAATACCGTCTCTTTTTGTCCTCTACGGGATCAACGGGGGAGGGCATGGTGGAGAGAGATGTTTATCGAGAGGTCGGGTAGAGTCGGGGTCGGGCAAGTTGCCTTGTTACGGGTTGAAAGGAGGAGGATGCAGGGGGACCTCGCTCGTGTTTTTATATTTCATCTTTCCAACAAGGACGTCACGATGGAGCGACCGGGATGGATCCAACCCCTCGATCAGTCCGGGAGTGCCTTGCTGGGTCGCCTGCGCACCCCAATTCAGTTCGTTCGGCTCCAAGCCAGAACTCGGGTAGAGCTCTACGCGAGGAATAAGTAGGGGGGTGCCAAAGGGCGGCCCGTCTGCCCGAAAAATCGCATTTAGATATGAAAAAAAATCATGGTACATGTAGCACAACCATCCGTGTATATACCTGTCGTGGCCGACGGTCTTGTCCATAAACCGGGTGACTAGTATTTTGATTGTGCAAGCACAGCGTCGCTGCCTTTGAAAACAAGTGTGGACGGAGCAAAGCCGAAGCTTTCGTCCCTCATTTCGACGTTCTGTGAGTCCAGATCGCTCCAAATCAACTGATGGTTCGTGTTCGAGACGGGAGAGAGGTATACCAATTCACCAGCGATGACGCGGATCTGGGGTAATGCAACGATCGCAAGTCAAACAAAAGGATCCATCCTTCAGCCGAGAACGATGAACTCACCATAGACCAGTGATGGATGGCGTGCAGCTCACAGAACCACAGCTAAATGGACGGAAGCGTGAACATAAGAGGGTATGACATTGAGGGTGGGGGACTTTTGACAGTCCGGAAAGCCCGCCGAAGCACTCACCTCCCTGCCGAACGTAGTTTCAAACACTTGGGGGTGTGGAGTAACAGCATTAAGGGTCAATCTTTCATCGACCAGGGCTGGGTTAGGTACTAGTTTCTCCAGCCGCCCAAGCGTGTCCTTGAGAGCCTCCTTAGCCGCTGCCCTGCTACTCTCCATTGGCGTGTTTCGCAATCGGACGTCATAATTTACCACCCGAGGAGGGGGGGATTCTAGCGCATCCAACAATAACGTGTAGTGGTCCCTCGCGTGTCGAAGGTGTTTTCCTTGGAACCCGGATCAAATTTTCAATCTCGCTCAGATGCGACTGCTGGTAGAGACTATACCGATTGTAGATCCTGGGAGGTACTTTGAGTCCCCCGTCAGTTTCTCGTCCGACTCGAGGAGATCAACGAACTCGAGGGCCTGGACGAAGATGTGTCTTGCTACCAGGATCAGTCGTTCCAAAGAGTCTGCAGATTTTTCAAACGTCATTCCGGTGGTGGCGGTTGGGGACATGGTTGCGTCGGTGTTTGCGGTAAAGTCATCATCCCCGTTTTATAAGTATGGGGGAGAGTATCCGCCTCGCTGTTGCAGCGTTTTGTTGTCAGAGCGGCCACGCTCGCGCCCCCGGGCGGATCTAACGAATGCGAGGTCCGGACGGGTTTCAAAAACATGTTCCTCATCTAAATTTCGGATAGCCCACTGTAGAGAATACAAAGAGCGACTCGAACTCAACGTGAGGATGTAGTACGCTGTTGCTCTTCCAGATCCATAAACCCAGAGAGGGTCGAGAGACTTATGGCAGCCCTCGAATGAGAATAAAACTTCGATTCGCAAGCTGTCCATCGTCGTCGTCGGTCTGAAACTTATCCGGCCCACGTGCCTTCCCATCATCCATCCTGTCTCTTCCGCATCCCTCCAACTCACGATGCTCGCCTCCCTGCGGAAAGCTACCTCCCTTACCAGAGTCAGGACGTCTCCGCAGTCATCTGGCAATATGCTGACGCGTGGTTCTTAGGTCGCTTCTGCCAGCCAGAAGCGATTCCTGTCCATTCATGAATACCAGTCCATGACCCTGCTCAACTCGGTGCGTTGCTAGCCAAGTCTTCTGAACGACTGGTTAAGACTTACCGACCCTCGGTTTTGCATAGTATGGCATTCCGACGCCAAAAAGCATCGCCGCAAAGACACCGGAAGAGGCTTTCGAGGTTGCCAAACAATTCAGTCCGTCACGTTCCCCCAGTCCCGGGACCCTTCCTGACTGTACAACGGATCCTTCTAGCTACCACTGGATCTGTCATTAAGGCACAGGTTCTTGCTGGTGGACGTGGAAAGGGCAGATTCGACACTGGTTTACAAGGGGGTGTTCACAAGGTCAACAAGTATGTTCTCCCGATCCCGTGGCGCATATAACAAACTCAAACTGCACCTACAGCCCTGAACATGCCAGGGAGCTCGCCAAGCAGATGATTGGCTCAAAACTCATCACAAAACAGACCGGTGCCGGAGGGAGGATTTGCAACGCTGTACGTGGCACATGGAACGTAAATCTTGAGTCGGAACCCACCCCGTTGTACAGGTCATGTTGGCTGAGAGGCGCGATCCCACACATGAGTACTACGTTGCCGTCCTGAACGACCGTGCCTCTGAGGGACCCGTTCTCGTTGCCTCCTCCCAGGGTGGCATGAACATCGAGGAGGTCGCTGCTAAGGACCCCGATGCCATCATTACCACTCCCATCAACTTCGCCAAGGGTTTGAGCAAGGAGGAGGCTCTGAAAGTTGCTGACAAGCTTGGCTTGAAGGGACGATCTGCCAACGAGGCCGCCGACATCTTCATCAACCTTTACCGAATCTTCAAGGATAAGGATGCCACCCAAATCGAGATTAACCCAATGGCCCAGACGAGTGACGGACATGTCCTTTGGTGAATAACTCCTCGCGATGAGAGTTCATCACAACACAGACATTAACGCCACACAATAGCATGGATGCCAAATTCGGATTTGACGACAACGCCGAGTTCCGCCAGCAGGATATCTTCAGTCTTCGTGATATTTCCCAGGAGGAGCCTTCTGAGGTCGAGGCTCAGAAGGCCAACCTAAACTTTATCAAGTTGGATGGAAACATCGGATGCCTCGTCAACGGCGCTGGATTGGCTATGGCCACTATGGATGTGCTGTCGCTCCACGGCGGCAACCCAGCAAACTTCTTGGATGTCGGGGGCGGAGCTACTCCTGAGACGGTCAAGAAGGCTTTTGAGATCTTGATCGCTGACCCCAAGGTCAAGGGCATCTTCATCAACATTTTCGGAGGTATCATGCGATGTGACTATATTGCCGAGGGTGTCATCAAGGCTTCGAAGGAGCTGGAAATGAAAATTCCTCTCATCGTCCGACTCAAGGGAACCAAAGAGACCGAGGCTAAGCAGTATGTTCCTCATCTAATTCCGAGTTGCACGTCATTGACATTCCGTACAGGATGATCAAGGAGTCGGGTCTCAAGATCCTTGCCTTCGACAGTTTGGATGAGGCCGCGGAGACTGCTGTCCGCGTCTCCTTGTAGACTTTAGAATAGACGACTGGTATTTAATACCCTTGTAAAGCTTTCGCAACATGGGATCACCGAACTGACGCCCGAGGGAGATCGAAGATCCAGCGCTCAGCGATCGCCCAACAGTAACCATCCTTGCTCTCGAACCCCATGGTAACGCAGAACAACGAGAGATATGCCTCGGGCATTAAATCTCACTGGTACTGGCCGCTCTCAAAGAGGACACGTTGCCCCGCATGTGTCCACGACAGCGATCAAGGTCCTCTCTGGTGCTTGGAAACACTGGGCGGTTCATTCCACGACCCCCCCTCCCATTGTGGTTTCGCCGAAGCGCTCTACACCGACGAAAGTAACATATGACAGCTTCCCGTCTCTTGAAGTGGCGGTGTGGTTACGGACACAGGTATCGCTCAGACCTACCCATCGTCTTCTCCCCCCACCTTCTGAATCAAGGCCGGGATCCAGAGTATCTCCTTTCCGGATTTTCCGCGTGGGGAAAGTGGGCATACTTACCTGAGCACTAATCCCGGGGCGGGCGGCCTTTGGGGGCCAGGTTTGACCATGGTCATGCCATGGCCTACGTGAGACAAGGTGGTATATAAAACGGACCTACCTCCGCTATTGTCCCCCATCCCCTCCACCAGCCACCACAACCGTAAAGACCACCCAAGTCCTACCATGGACAAAACCCCAGCAGACATCATCAGTAACAGGTGTTTCATCTGCGAAGACAACGAAAGCAGACCCTGTTCGCCAGCCCCATCGATACCCGACCTCGATATCCATTTCTCGGACGCAGAGACGATGGTCGTAAACGAGTTCCTGGAGGATGTCGGCCTCGCCTCAGTCGAAGTCCCCAGGTACATGATTCCACATCAGTTCGCTGGCGAGTACGATCTCAGAGGGTACGCGTCCCTGGACGTGTTTGAAGATCTCCGAGTGCAGGCGGTGTATTTCCCATTTATGCCGGTGGACTACATCCATTGGCTCGACTACGCCATCCCGCTGTCAAGGTTCTTCTTCGTCGATGGGAAGTGGATCTCATGGGGGGATGTCCGGGGTTGGGATCAAGAGGATCAGAGGCAATACGAAGATTGGAAAGCGGAGAAGGAACGTCTCTCTAGCGACACCGAATCTCTGGACGCTCAAGACAACTGCTCCTACGCGTCTTCCTCTCCATTCAAGCGGCCCTCCAGGGGCCCCCTGGGGCTGTTCTCCATCCCTTCCATGGAAGACACAAAACGCCGACGCACGATCTACCACGCCCGGCCACCCTTGACCAGAGCTAACGCCGCTGTGGGCGACGACTTTGGAAGGGTCAAGTGGCCATCCATCTCCTCATTATCCTCCACCTCGGAGAGGTTACAACCCACCCACAGGGGATCCAACAATTCCGGCGGTGTTCGACGATCCCTCCGTGCTGGGAGGCTTGAAAAATTTCAGGAACGCCTCAGGAAGGTCTTCCACGCCGCGGACTGAGTTTTGCGTATTGCTATTTGTACATATATTGTATTGATTCGGCCCATATCCGATTAGTTTGTAGCGTTAGCCAACTTTTCTTAACATTTCTTTCCGTACGTTATCTAATTTCGAATCGAATCGCATTTCTCGAATGTTGAAGCGTTCGAGCCTATTGACAGAGACGCGTCGCGCACATGTCATACGAGTCCGCGATCGCGACACGATCGACAAGTCTTGACAAACGTGATGTCAGAACCACCACGACGATCAGCTCGGTCACGGAAACCCCGAGCACTTGAACAACCTCACCCTCACCCTGTCGAGTTCCCTACAAGGACCTCGGGGGAAAATGGGGATCTGGAAGATATCGACGTCGACGGTGCCATGACGAATCCAAAGAGCAAACTGACTCGGATGGATCTGAGCGTGAGCATTTATGACCCCATCCTCCCCTCCCCCCTCCGGTCCTTTCGGTAACGTGGTGCGCGGTCGGCTGAAATAGGAAACTTGTAGGAAGAGATGTTTACTTTTGACACTTGGTTATCGCTATCTCCTGAATCTCAGGCGGAGCTGGTCAAACTCTTACCTCCGACGGCGTTCACCACGTTCATCCCTAGGATCGACCCTGGCCACCCGTCCGTCGCGGGAAGCGACCCTATGGACATCGATTCGCTGTTCGAGCGGGTCCCGGAGATGTTGGACCACATGTTATTTTCGGACTCGCATTTCCTCGCCGCGCTGCGAACGTTCCAGGACCACCTGCACAATGGGTGGTTGACCGAGGACCATAGGACGAGAGTCAATAGATATCAAGCGGGGATTGAGGACGGGACCTTGCACGCCGCGTGGAAGGATGAAGCGTGGAGTCAGAGCCAGGTGGAGGAAGACGCCGTAGCCGCTTCACAGACAGGCTCCACCTCGCAGAGGTTCGTTTCTTCCGTCCGCCTCTCGGGGTGGATCTCCTCTCTCAGGGCTGCAGTGGAGAACTCAACTCCCTCATTTCCCCATCCAGATCAACGACGAGAGAGATCAGGTTGAGTGATCTCGTCGAGGGCGGTCATCTGGGAGCGGGTGACATCCTTGTCTACAGACGCACCTTCTCCCTCATAAACGTCACCGTGGAGAAGGATGTAATGGTGCGCGTCTCTTTTGCACGACTTCGAACTCGCTCCACACCCGCCGCGCAGCAATAATAACGAAACACTTTACTTCGACAGATCGCCGGGTGTGGTGGACCCCCCAAATCAATCGTGGTACTGTATCCATCGGGAACGACTAAATACCTCCCAACAGCCCTTGCGTCATCTCAAACACCAACTGAGGATCTGTTACCCGATGACAATTCTCTATTAGAGACGACCATCATAACCCCTTCGTCACTCGAGTCTGGTATCCTCGATACAGACAGCAGAGTCGACAGACTGCAACGGACGAACGGTAACGCCTGGAAGTACCTCACCGTGTGGAAGTTCCTACCTGGTGGTGGGCCGGATGGGTTGACCTCTCCCGAGAGAGGTGGGAGGCAGAATACGGGAACGTTACACTATCTCCGAAGCTCTGTGTATTACGGGCGTTAATCCTACACATTTATCTCCCACTAAACTGACGTCCGAGAAGAACCACTGGTTGGTATCACGGTAACCCTACGATTCACCAGAACATACCCCCTCGAGCCAACCGACGTCACTCCTGACGGTGGTGAAGTTTTCGTGTCCGTTTTCGGTAATTGTGATAACATCTTCGATCCTAACACCCCCAACGCTTTCGTATCTCGCGAGGACATCGTAATCAATGTGCTTGGATCCTCGAACTGGCGCCAACAAATGGGGCGAGAAGTAAATGCCCGGCTCAACGGTCTGGTTTGTGCAAAACGTATAAGACCCCGAGACTCCACTCCACAGTGACGATGATAGGAGAAAGATTACTCACCACAACCATGCCAACTTCTAGTGGCAACCTCAGCCGCAGATAGGTGTAAAAGTCCGGATGTCCGAGCTCTTGTCCTTTTCGGATCGTGGGGTTCACCAGGGGCTTCGAGGCGCTTGGAACGTCATGGACATCCATCCCCAATGAATGACCGACCCCGTGGGGGAAAAATGCAGCACTAACCCCAGAAGCGACGATCGCCTCCTTGGAGTTCCACGATCCAGAACCAGGACTGTTCGGAGATTTGAATATCCCCAACTTTTGGAACCCTCTGACGAGGACCTGGTGGCAGATAAGTTGAATTGCGTCCCAGTGGAGGCCGGGCCGAATTGCCTCGAACGAGAGACGCTGCATTTCGTGCACGAGGGTGTAAATGGCCTTGGCTTCTGGGGTGAATTTACCCCCGTTCCCAATCGGCATTGTTCGGGTGACTGTGAGGCAGGGGTGCGTTGTTCGATCAGAAAATCCACACAGCAGAAAACTGGGGCTCACTGTCAGACGCGTAGTTGGTCCACTCGCACCCCGCGTCGATCAGCAGGACCTGGGGAGCTAACTCCCTCTCGTCACCATGAGCGAACTCGTTACGGTTGTGGTGGTCATGAGGTTGAACGGGTCCCCACGAGAACTCCTTGTCATTGCAACAGTAATGAAGAGTAGACGCTCTAGTGGAGGCGGCAACGATGGGGAGATACGCTTGGTGGATGGACCCCTCCCTCCTGCAAGAAGCGACAAAGATCGCTTCTGCTTCGGCCTCCTTCTCGATCAGCCACTCTCCAGGCAAGAGTGGTCGGATTTCTCCTGCGCCTTTGCCTTTGGTAATCGCACCGCGGACTGCAGCGCCGAGGACCCTCATGACGGTTTCGTGTGCGCGAGAGCTGATCTCGTTTGCCTTCTTGATAAGCTGGAGCTCTTCTGGGGTCTTTATCAACCTTGTCTGATGCAAGGCGGGGAGGAGGTACTCGTCCGTAACCTTCACCTGAGATGATGCGGCAAGTTTCGTCAATTCCTGCGGGATCGCCGGGAATAGTGCGCTGTCCTTGGGGAGGATATGGAGGATCGAATCGGCAGAGGATTTAGTGAGTTCACGCAGCGCTTTCGCGAGATTGTCCGGATGATCCACCCGAGTAACGTCGTGGGTCCGAGCGGCAACTTCGAGGGTGGGAGGTGGGACAGACCACATGATATCTGCGGGCTCGATCCGTGGGATGTACAAGTCATGGGTGTCGGCCTTCACGGGAGAGGCTCCGGTGTGGAAGGAGATCAAGAGGAACGAGCCAGGGATTTGGCATCCAGACAGGTAGTAAAAGTTGGATTCCTGGGATAACCCTCGTGAGTCCGCAACCTGACGGTGTAAACGCGGCGAAGGTTTACCTGACGGAAGGTCATCTCACGATCGGTGTCATTCCTAACGACAAAGTGTCAGTGTGGGCAAGATCAAATCCAGGGGGGTTGCATTCGGAAATACTCACCTGAAAGGCGTGACAGCACCGGCAAGGAGGAGGATGTGGTGCTAGATCAGCAGTAGGTCAGCTGGTGGATCCGAGATGAGCAAGTGACTGCGCACCTTCGTCTTATCCTGCTCCGGAAGAAGCGTAACAAACTTCCCCAACATCCTTTCCAAATGTTTCTTCGCTACGAAGCGTTCAGGATCTCACGCAGACCATCGGATCTTTGGGATGGGGCTGACCTGGGTACACCATGGTGGCTGTAGACGGTAAACTTAACAGGCGCCAAGTCGATTTTCTCACGATCGCTCATTCATCGGAGTCGCGGATGCTCTTCCGCCCATCTTCAATCCTCCACCGCTCTTCAAACTCTTGGATATCACGACAATCTCGCGACCCATACGTCAGAAAACGCGTAACAGACTCGAACTTTTACCGTTCTCGCTCCGCGTTCAAGCTCGTGGAAATCAACGACAAATGGAACGTCCTCACGCCGAACTTACGCGCGGTGGTCGATTTGGGTGCCGCTCCGGGGGGTTGGAGTCAAGTGGTTTCTAGGACTTTGGGATGGGACTACGAACAAGGGGTGGAAAACGGTGACGGTGGTCGTGGCGCTGAAGGGGAGGAAGAGGTTGAAGACCCCCTGGCGATGTGGGAAGCGATCAAGAACTTGGACTTGGATCCTCCCACAGGGACCACCCCTCATCCGGCAGGGTTCGGGGTCAAGGAAGACATTCGCTCCACTCCCGGCGTCATAGTGGCCGTAGACAGGCTGCCTATGAAACCCATACCCGGGGTGGTCACACTCCAAGCTGACTTCCTCCTACCCGCCACCACGAGGACAATAAAACAAATGCTGACCACGGCGTTCAACCGGGACGGGAAAGCGGACCTCATATTATCGGACATCGGCGCGAACCAGTCTGGTAACAGGATTCGCGACGTGGAACAAAGCCTAGAGATATGCCACGCGGTGCTCCGGTTCGCAAGGAAACATCTACGGAACGACCTTGAGTCGGAAAAGGGGATGAGGGAGCGTGAAGGCGTTCTATTGTACGTGGGTTGGCGTTCCCCGGGAAACCAGTTACACTGAACCTCTTCGTTTTTGTAGGCTGAAGCACTTTGCGCATCCGGATGTTGATGAGTTCCGCAAGGAACATCTGAAGCCAAGCTTCCGCGAGGTCCATTATCTGAAACCAGGTTCCAGTCGGTCGGAGTCTAGCGAAGGATATTTTTTGTGTCGTGGTTGGCGTGGGGACAGCAGGTTTGGGCTTCTGTGAAGCGGGACGTGCCTTTTCGGTTCCGGTCGGTGTTCGGTTCAATCAAGTGGTCGTGTGTATGGCGTGTTGACCGTCAGATGAACGTCTGATATAGAACGAGGGTCCTGTTCTGTGACAACGTATTCTATAGCGTACAGATCAGTCGTAGTGCATAATTAGCTACAACACAAGGCAGAACGATTTCCCCAAGGCGAAGAGCGATCAAGTTGGACAGAACGCATGCAGTGGGGTTTCACAAAGGGATTCAGACCAGCCAGGGATGAATATCGAACAAGCGTGTTTGCGATTCTCTTAGATTGACCTAGTTAAAGGCTCCAAGAGGCAGAGACGAGGAGAGGAAAAAAAAGAGTACACGACACAGACACAAAGCAAGTTATAAAACACAAAGGGGAGTCTCAGACGAAGCACCGATAGTTACAGAGAGAGCAGAGGAAGAACCCGAAAAGTATAAACCCGAAAGTCAAGCCCTGAGAGGGGGAAGGTGGCTGAAGGGGAGCGTAAGCAAAAGAGCGTGCAGGTCCGATTAGAAACGAAGGCGATTAAGGTATGCGAGGGGTTGTGATGCGTGTAAGGACGTTTCGATGAGTGTAACGGCTACAGAAAAGATTAGGTGTGAAGCGATACAATAGGTGTTTTTACGGGGAGAGAAAAGTCCGAAAAGTTGCGAATTGCGTGTCATCAGGATGGGGACATGCGATGTATGCCTTCGTGTCTCGACTGGAGTGACCCGGTTCTCAGAAACGGGAGTCGAGAGATTCGTGGGATGGTCGAAGGGGTATGATGATGCCATCTAGCAGCGGCTCGATCGCCAGCTGGCACTGTTGGCAGAAAGGGGCTTGGTGAAGACGGGGGAGGAAGTGGAGGATTTGGACTTTACGGGGCCAGCACCAAGCATGACACCACCGGTGAGGACAGTCGTCTTTCCACCATCGTAATTGGTCACCTGGTTCTTTGAGTTGTCAACAAAGACCTTGGCAGCACGGGCGCGTTCCCTGCGAGACATCTTTGGCTCGGAAGAGTCAGAGGTAGCAAGAGAGTCGACGCTCTCCGGATAGGAGGAGAAAAGGGAGGAAGAGGACGAGGAGAGAGAAGACGACCTAGAGTGGGTGGAGATGGGAGAGTCATTAGAAGACCTGTCGACGGAGGAGAGAGAGCCTGCGGAGAGTGGGGACTGGACGGGAGGGAAGTTTGTCTTGATGGGGGTGATCCATGTTGGCTCTCTGACATGGTCAGCAAGGATAGCAAACAGTTCGTTCTCTTCACGAGAGTCATCTTCGAGGAGCTGCTGGGCGAGAGTCTTGCTCTGAATGGGCAAGGGGGCCATCGTAGGTTTCGTACGGGTCGTGGGTTTGGTGGCGATAGAGGAAGCCTCTGACCAGACGGTGAGACACTTTCCGACCTTGTTGCCTGCGGCCCAGTTTCCGAAACGGACAGAGACGGAGCCGGGGTCGATGAAGAGGTCGAATTCGATTCCGCCAAGGAGTTTGATCCACTGAGACCACTCGACGTTGGCAGATTCACACGCCTTGTGGACAGGCCGTGGCGGGAGGGAGGCGGGTGAAAGGGTGAGACAGCGCCGGCCAGAACCACGGAGGGGATCCTCGGGGCACCAGGTAGAAGAGTACTGGGCGGTGAGGTTGGCTTCGAGAGCAAGCTGGAGGTTGACGATGGTCGTGGCGGGGTAGTGGACGATGAGGGGACGGGTGAGGTATGCGATGGCGTGAGCGAGAGTGACAGCGATGGAAGACATTTCGAAGGTGATTAAGAAGAGATGTAAGTGAGCGAGCGGGAGGGTATGTGCGTGTGAGAGGTTATAAATCGCACAGCGATTGAAATGAAACTGATGGGGGAGATTGAGCAGGGATTCGGATGAAAGGCGATAAGGAGATAATTACCGAGAGAGCGAGAGATGGAGAAAGAGAGAGAGAGAGAGAGAGAGAACTGAGGACGTCCCTTTCGCATTTTTTGCGACGTATTTAACGCAAGAGCATCAATGGCCTGGGGGGACAATAGCGATTCATTCTCCCATTGTCTATTGTCTCCCACCCGCCCAATCCGGAAACTCCCGCCCATTCACGCGTGTACGCCGCAAGGCTTTCGAAAGATATCGGCGGGGTGAGCTCGAGATACGGCCCTCCTCATCCCTCATCCCTCTCCCTCTCCCTCCCCCCCTCTCTCTCCTCTCAGATGCTCGTCTTCAACCCACCGCTCTCCGAGACCACGATCCTGAACGTCCCCTTCCACCCCGGCCAGCTCACGTTCACTGTGACCGTAGCGAGCGGACGGTTCGACGCCCGTTCTGCCATTCAGATATGGTCGGACATTCCAGACAATAGCCAGCCTGCCATCATCAGCCGAGAACAAGAGGGCTGGTCCTCCCGCTCCTTCGAATTCCACCAGAATCCCTCCGTCGCTTCCCTCTCCATTCCATTCCACGACTTGATCCATCCCTCCCGCTCTCAGTTTTCCTTCACCTACCGCATCCTTCATCCCGACGGAAGCGTCCAGTGGCTCGGAGACCCCGAAAACAACGGCTCCCTTATCGTAAACAGATACGACGATAGGCTCGTCCTCTTTGGCGACTGGGCCGCAAACGACCTCGGCCATGTCTTCACCCCAAAGTCGGCTATCAAGTCCCCACTCCAGGTCTTCAGTCTCTCGGACAAAATCCAGTGGCGTTGTTGGGATCTCTCCAACAGGTTCGTCCCCCTTCTCTTCATCCTAATTATCTAAACCCCTTCCATCAACCGAATCCTAATAGCCTACCGACCTTATTGTCCACCGATGATGGTCCTTCCCGCATTCACTCCGCTCTCTTCATCCCCAGCCAGTCAAAAACGGCTATTATCCCCCTCTCCCCCATCTTGCTTACTTCCAACGATGTCCAGGTCTCCATCCATGCCAACGCCCGCTCCGTCTACATCACCTGCCCTTCCAGAGGTGGCCAATTGTCTCTCCAAACCCTCTCCCCCGACGCCCTCGTTACCTCCCTAACCGCGGCCCTTCCCTCATTGATTTCCATACCTGATCCCGATAACCGCTATGCACCTCTCCTCGCTAACCCCGATCGGGCGCCTACCCGCCTCTTCGTCATCCCTTTGTCTGCTGAATCTTCGGCTTCCGCCCCCTCCGCACTCTCCCTCCCATTGTCCCCAATCCTCTCCCACGTCAAATTCCTTTCAAATGACTCTTCCTCCCACTTCTCCCTCTCCAACCCTACGCGTTTCATATCCACTTCTGCCGATCAGATCCAACTCAGCATCCTCGATTTTGGTGGTGCTCGCTTCTCCTTTTCACCCGTTTACGATCTCGTCAAGCCCGATGGAGACGTCCGCCTCTCCCTCCATTCCAAGCACAATAGGATCACCAGCCCTATCACCAATAGTCTCCTCACCCCTCCGCCCTCTCCTCCCTTGAGTGCCATCGGAACCGAGACTCAGCCGGAGGACAGCGACGAATCGCTCGATCAGCTTCCCCACGTCGATCACCAAACCTCTCAACCGCTCGGGCCCATCTTGAATTCTGGACAGTCTACCCCAAGTCCAGCTGTCGGTTCCGGTCAGGTAACCCCCAGGCCCCGACCCGCCACCAACGGCCCCACTGGCCCCACTCCCACCGTAGCTCGTCCGGCCACAAGACTCGCAATCATCAGGCTCATCTACTTTGTCCTCCGCATCCTCGCCTTTTACACTCGCATTCTGGCTAGGATTGTTCTCTCAATCTTTGCTCGACTCCACATCACCAAGGCACCAAAGAGAGAACCCGTTGCTACACCAAAAGTCAAGACCGTCGAGTTGGATGACGGTCAGGCAGAGACCAAACCCACTTCCGTTTCTTCTGTCGTGCACACCCCTCTCCTCCTCACTCCCAGGGCTGGTACACCCAGACGCGAGCACAGCGGAGCGTCCACCCCCATCTCCCGCGATGACCCCCTCAATTCAGTTGGTCAGAATCTTACGGGTATCGTAGAAACCTTGGAGGCCGTCACCACAAAGATTGTCCCCGAGTTTACCACAGAGGTTGGAGAGAAAGAAAAGCCCCAGGAGGACCTTGGAGGTTCATACGCGCGCGAACCCAAGCCCGATCCTGATTCCGGGAGTGAAAAGTCTGGCCACAACGAAAAATGGGAGGTCGTACATCGACCCGGGATCGTTTTTGAGCTCGCCGCTCTCCCCTCTTCGCCTGTCACGACCGAAGGAGAGGCCCCACCAAAAATCAAGCCGATCCGACTCACCCTCGACGGAGCAGAGAGTGTCATCAAAGGAATCAAGATCCACCTCGATGACGCCGAGGTCGCGGATATAAAAGTCGAACCCTTGACCGGTACCGGAAAAGACGGGTTGTGGGCCGTCGAGGTTCCCAGGATGACCAGCGATCTCACGACCCTCAGAATCTCCTGAGTTGTATGACGAATAACGTTTCACCTCGGCTAAAGTTGCCCAGATTTCCATTTACGGAGTGTACTTATCCTCCCCCCATAGACGCTTTCATCCACAACACCTCTGTCTGCATACCACCTCTCGATATCATCATTCTCCATTACCGTCCTCCGTGTTCTGCTGCCCATTGTATTCGTATTTCGCTAGGATTGATACCTGGCTCGGAATGTATTTATCACTGTCACCTTTTTGTTCAAGTCCGTCCATCACTCCCATTTCTCTTGTAATGAAACAAGTTTGCAAGTGAGACACATGCTTCAAGCCAGATAAACTCGTACACAATTCCGGTATGGAATCACCCATCTGCGGGGGGAGGCTTACTTCTAGTAGTACCCGAACTCGGTGTAGTCTCCCCGCCTCCCTTGGGACTCCCCGGTCTGGCTCGTAACAAGCGTCCTCGACACGATGTCGTCCAGTATGTCGTGAGGCAAATCGTATTCATAACACCGTATCGCGACTGCGTACGCAACTGCTCCGCAAGCCGCGTCAATCGTGGTTCGCTTTGCCAGATCAAGGTGAGCCGGTGCAACTCACCATCCTCGATCTTGTGCAGCGATTCTACGGTGACCCGTTGCTTCTTCGCCAGCTCCCTCGACTGAGGGGCAAGCGTCTCGAAATCCGCCTTGCACTGACGGACGAACGTGCAAACGGCGGTCGCAGTAGCCCGACCGCCCTTGCGCGGGATGCCGGCGATGGCGTAACGCATCAACTCTCCCATGAGATCTGACACGCCAAGTAGGTAATCCTCGACTGACAGGGGAAAATACTATATATTCAGCACGAGTCCGAGAAGGAAATGTGTTTTTTTGTCAGTCACTGTCTGTCAGAGATAGGGACGTGGGGATTGCGAGGCGTGATACATGGGACGTGGAAACACGAAAGAGAAAACGTACAGGGGTGCCCAATTTATCGGACAAGCGATCCTGGGCTTCCTTCCAGGTGATCAGGGTGTCGTGTGTCAGGTAATGCGTGAAACTGAGGGCTTCGATGTATTCCTGAACGCCAGGAGAGACGACCCTCTGGTAGCGCCAGAACTGGTCTCCCTCCAAATCCGGTTTCATCGCCGCGAGGAGGTGCTCGATCTGTGTGAGCTTCGGGTGTGCGATCTTGGCGACCTCCTGGCCGTTCTCAGTCCCCTCGTTCATGACACGGTGGAGGAGAAAGATGAGCTTTTTTGAGAGGTTCGTGACATCTCGGCTGGCCTGAGCAGAGGTGGAAAGAGAAAGAAAATCGACGATGGGTCAGGTTTTGGCTGAGTGGGAGTCGTGTGTTGACCTTGATCAATTTCTCTCTCGTGTCTTGGTATTTATCCAACTGAGACCTGAGCACGTCGAACAGAGACACTATCTCTTGTTTCGAGCGCAGACCATTGCCGGTAGAGCTCATGATTGGACGAAAGAGAGCTGCGCATACTTCAATCGGTGGGCGATCGGCTCGTGTGAGTTCGTTGCAACTTGTTGCTCTCCTACCTTCATGTCTTACGCTCCAAAGCCAGGATGCCCTATGTGCGGGATCGTCAACACCGCATTCCACTCCCAGATAAACTCCCTGTCCTTCGACCCATCCCCTCAGCAGAATAAGCCCGAGATCCTCTGGAAGGACGAGAACTTCACTGTCTACAGGGAGACCACGAACCCTGTGTCCAGCATAGCTCATATCATAATCGCATTCAAGTGCGTTTTGCCAACAGACCCTCTCTCCCCTCTCTCTCCCCCAGCTGATTTTGTCTCTCCTTTTTCCCCGTTAACAGCCTTCATGTTCCGTCTATATACCGACTGGTGAGCTTTGCCCAAATCTCTCGGATAGACGGTTTGGCTGAGCCTTGCGTGTGATAAACCAACAAAAAGTCATCTACAGACCTTCCTCTCCTACTGACCGTCAAAGAACTCGCGGTCCGCTACCTCAGCTGCTACTCTAACACTGCAGCCCCCCACACACCCACATCAAGGCCACTTTCCCTCAACGGAAACGGGCCAGCAACACCGACCAGCGTCGGCTCCCCAACACAACATTCCTCTCTACCCCTCCACACTCAGACCATGACTCCAACCTCACTTGTGGACACGTCCAAGTTCCGCATTGGTTTCATCACGCCCCCCTTCCGAGATACGAAGATACCCGTCACGGATCACCTCCATGCACATGCCTACGCAGAACCTGCCGATTTAATGGGCTGGTGGCGTTCCGTCGCTTACAGTCCCGTTGCTTGGTACGCCATTGATGATCTGATCGCCGAAATTCGGTAAGTCACACTGCTCTCTCGTCTCTTGGTCAAGCGGCATTCATCTCATCCCTGATTATTTTCCACCCGTGTAGAGAGGAAACCTCCAACAATAGGATCAGATCTTCTATGCCGAAGAACGAGCCACGACCCATCGATCACGTCCCCGCCGCCGGCGCGCGATCTGGGCACGCCAATGGTGCAGAGACGACAGAAGTCGGACTGGGCGCTTCTGATGCCAACCTAGAGGACGGCGAGGGCTCTTTTTCACCTCAACTTTCCTCTGGTTCGTCTCAGAGTTCGTACAACGCGGTACTCTCCCCGAGGCCGGCCCCGTTGAGCTACATGCCCGGTAACCAGAATACCCCGCCGAGCCCAGCAACCCCCATCTCGCTTGTTCCATCTTCACAGATACCCACAGTTTCGTTATGACGTTGCCTTCCTTTTCGCGTTCCCCGAGACACTTTTTTTCTCCATTCATCATTGTCTTGTCAACCTTCACCCTAACAAACGCCCCTGAGGTTTACCTAGGTCTACTTGCAGCTTGATTATGTATTTTTAACCTTCTCTTCTTCAAGTCGTAAGGTTTGGTCGCCGACCACATTAGCCTCGGGGTTTCCGCACTTGTTCAGTTACGTAAGGAGGATCCACATCTTGTTTGCATTTCCCACGATTGATTTTTCCTGTGCCCGCAATCATTTCTAATCTCTAAACTGTGATCGCTGCATAAAGCGTAATTACAACACTAACGGAAAGCACTGTAGGGAACCTCAGTGGGCCACGAGCCTCCACCCTTAAGCGTCTGGTGTCCGCGATCAGTAACGATTAGATTCCAAAAACCCAGGGATGCGTGCTTACAGTAAGAAGATCCGGTTAGTAACGTCGATAGCGCCGAAAGCTGCTCTTCCGTAAACCGCTTAGAGTCTTCATGCCAGGTGTCTTGATGCGTTTTCTTGAAATTGCTCGCACATTTCCGAACCGTGGTCGAGATCGGGATCTGACGAGTTGGGTTAGAGACCGGGAAAACCTTGACCGCAAATCGTTCCACAAGCGTACCGGATCATACGTGTGTTCAGCCAACACGTTCGTCAACAACTCCGGCATGAACTTCTCGACGGTGTATGGATAACTGTCAATCAGAGCGCACACGCCAAGGATAGCCGCGTGCCGTTGTCGAACAGCCAAGTTGTATTTTACCGACTTTCGGTCAGCAGGGATTGATGTCTTGCGGAGCAGCCGCAGGAACCGTTCCTGAATCACACATCGAGGATCAGTTTATTATTCCAGAATCAAAGTCTCGGCAGTCCCTCGTACCTTGAGCGCAAGGATGCTCCTCCGTGGCGACAAACGAAGAATACCAGATAGTGTGCTGTAATTCGAGTCAGCTCGGCTAAGAGGTCGCTGTCCAAGTATGGGGGCGAAGCACGCACGTGGCTGCCTTCTCTCTGACCTCCACTACTTCATCGTCGAGACAACGGCACACGATCTGACGAGGCACTGATGAGCGAGACGCCATAATGGGCAGGCACGAGAACCCAAACCTCGACGATCTCCACGATCTTTCCCTCGCTTATAAGGGGTACTTGACGGAAGTAAAAGACTGGTATGCCTTTCAGCTCCTATCCAGCAAGCACCAGGAACAGCATCCGCTCACCTTGCAATAAGGGGAGAACCTTCAGCCTGACTCTCCAAGACTACGACCAACCCGTGGGTGAGATGTATCCACAACACATTCGTTAGAACCTACAGGAGATGTCTGGATTGCTCTGAAAATCGAATCGAGCATCGGTGGGATTAGGGACCGCGGCGGTGTGGCACCACACATTCTGACCAAGAGGAGATCCGCACGACCGGCCAATTCGTTGTTGTCATTAACTAGAAATCTCAGTTCAAACACTAGTTGATAATTCTGACAGTCTGAACGATCGGTACCTTCTGAAAAACGGAAGACCTCAGGCTGCATGAAGGTATTTGGTGAGGATATATATGGGTCGTACGATCGTACGCACCATCAATGGGAGAATGTAATCAAACGCTGACATGGCGTTGGTATCGTGCAAGAGCTGGAAAAGCCACTTGCAAACCATCACACCAACACTTCGAGGACGTCAGTTCACTCGCAAGGAAACAATACCACAAATTTACGCACCGATCGTAGGTCGACTGGAACGCTCGCGCGCCAGGTAATCTCTCTTCCCTCCACACCTTGAACTTTGACACCAGTTCTTCAACCCTTCCCTGGTGATACGTTCCACGGATCGACATGATATCGTAGTCGGAGGGGAGTGTCCTACATTCCCTCACAAACGCTTCAGTAGTCGGAACAGATGGTTTCGGCCGGCGCTGATATCCACGTTAGACCTGGAGAGTCGCGAGGGTTGGCAGCTCACCTTGGCTTTCTCCGCGACAGCCAACATTTCTCCGATGTACGACCTAACTTCGTCATGCTCACACCCTATCTCCGGCCAGGCACGCGCGATCATATCATCCGCCCACGGTTCAAATCTCCAGCCGAGCTCCTCGTAGAAAGCACGGTAGAAACAAAGGACTTGTGAAATGCCAAAGGTCGACTCCCCATTGAAGTCCACGGAGTTGAACCGGTCGACGAGTTCGTCCACCAACGGTTGTGCCCTCCTGGGATCCCTGTGGTAAAACATATACTAAAGAAAATACTTGAGAAACCGCAGCAGGATCCAACTCGTCCATTCTAACCTCGAGGAAAGACGTCCAAACAGACAGCGTATCCGTCTTGATGTTCTGTTTGAAGATCTTGTTTATGTTCGGTGTGAGCCAGTTCCATATCTTCGTTTGTTTCTCGACAGACCAGTGCTTGGAAGCTTGAAAAGTCACGTAAGTCATAAAAATAGGTGTGGAACAGAACACGCCTACCGCTTAGCATCCCTGCAAGTAACTCCGCGGCACCCCGTTGCTTGTCTTTATCAGCGACAGTAATATGCTTTTCTATGACGACCTTGAAAGCATCAAAGGGATCATCTCCAAGCAATTGGACTGGAAAAAAGTTCAGCGGGGTCCCCGACTGTTGCTCCGAAGCTTACAAAGCGATTTGACTGTGGAAATGTTGTCTTGAGCGAGTTGGGAAGACTGATTCTCCGATGTGTAGTGAACAGCGAGCTTTTCCCAGAACTTCTTACTCCGGACCACCTCTCGAACGGCGGAAATCGCGACCTGGGAACCTTCATCCCACCTTTGAAACGCTGGTTCCTTCAGGTCGGGACCCTGATAAACCCCGATGGTTTTGTCCCAAACAAGCCATCCGGTCAAGGTCCTCTCGAAATAGATTCTAAGGGGCCCATTATGAGAGTTATAGTCGCTAACGTGATGCATTTGAACCTACGGAATTCCGGACGTGTTTTCCAAATCAATAGGCGTTTTCAGAGTCGCCAGATGTTTGGACGTGAACGAGTGGGAAGGGTTGTCTACCCCAAGTGATTTTTTCAGAGGGTTGTGATTTCGTTCCAGTACAAGATCAACGGGGTCCGAGGTCGTGGTGCGCAGTTTGATGAACCGTAATATTTTCATGACAGCTCGTTGAGAATACTAAAAAAGGATGAGTAAATTCCTGCGAAGATTACACCACCACTTACGTATCGCTAAGCGTAAAGCGTTTATCAATATCACATATCCACCACTGACTGAAGGAAAACGTACAATCGAGGGATGGTCATCGTACGTCTTTTCGACGAAAAATTTGAAATGCCGATCCGATATTGATTCATCCTTCCTTATCAACGTGCGCAGGCAGCGAACCGCAACGATACTATAGCGCCAGTGTGTCTTGCTGGACTCTGCGATATCCAGAAGCATGCGGATCTAGACGCGGTTATCAGTGAAGTTCCCCTGGTGTCGTTCGTCACGTACTAGTTCATGATTCGCGGAGTTCATGAGTTTGATCCGTTCTATCCTCTTCTGCCGGCAACGGACAACGACTTGAGTATCCTCTGGGATGGCGATTGTTTTCTTGAGTTCTCCAGCAGCGCGGTCCAGGTCAGGAGAGTCAATGTCATAAATAACGTAACAGGGTTCGATGAAGCTGTTAAGACCTTTAGATACATCAGTTGATCGCATATATATGAGGGAAGAAGCATGCTATTCACAGTTATCTGCCATCGCGCTGACACACTCTTGGATTGAGGGCTAAGAGCAATCGATTAGCATTGCTCAGAAAATTCGAGAGTAGTAACAAAGTGCCTTTTCATTATGTTGACAGTCGAACAAATGTTTGGCGAGATCTGGAGCGAGCGTCGGTTCTATGAAAAATGGTCAGCCGGTAAAAACCAACTAGCTGCTCGCTTGTCATACCGGAAATAGCGTATTTTGCTGTAGGTTGGTGTGGGTGAGACGATGGTTGCATGAACTCGAGAAATGGCATACCAAACACGGGTACATTAAGAGCCCACAATGCCCCCTTCATCCTATCGTCCTCCGTACCGGGTTCAAGGGCTTTGTAGAACTTAGGGAGGCAACGCCGCCTAACTCCATCGAAACTCTGGGGTTTGAGAATTAGCATCACAACCAAGAGCAAACGGTTTCAAGAGCATACCGAAGACAATGCTTCGAGCGTAGTCTGGCTGGTCTCTCGAACTGAATAGGATTTGACGCGCTTGAGTGAGAACTAGGATCACAAAACCACATCAGGTCCATTCTTACCGCTCGGGTAGTGCCACATAGACCATTCAGCCAAGTCGTCGATCAAGATATCCTCAAGCCGTCCGCGTCGCCTTTCGATCGAACTCCATCTGAGTCGAGCTGAATGGTAGAACCTCGCCCGCCTGATGTAGACGGCCCTCGGCCAGACTTTCTGGCCAGCGTACTGTCGAGCAATGCTCATCTCACCAGTATACCTCTCTTGTTGAAGGTAATAGCTAGGATATCCGTTAGAGTGGTTTCCGATAGATTTCTTATCGCTCACTTGTCCCTACTGTCGCCATACTCCAACATGTAGATCCTAATGGACCGAACCAGTGCATGCACAGCATCGAGTGTATTCTCTTCCCCTTGTTGACGGAGAGAAACAGAAGACTTGTGTAGAAATTCGCCAAATCGTTGGTGAAGGCGGGTCATGTACTGGTGTCGGGGGTCGGATGGATCATGGAGAGGGTAGCCTGCACTGAGGGACTCGATAGAAGCAATCATCTCAGGGATTTCGTTCCTATGGAAATGTTAACAACCGTAACAATAGAAACGGGGAGGGTCCTACAAAATATCGCTTGTGGCCACTCCAGCCTTGACGTCAGCTTCTGATACGATTTCCTTGGCGAGAGTGGGAGTCCCAGCGAAAGCGTTCCGGACGAAGCATAGGTATCTGAAACAGTGTTAAGCTACGACAACGTAAGAGCTCGGACTCCTTACCGACAGAAGTCATTCCTCCATACCGCGTCCCTCGCCACCCCTTCTGGAAATTCAGTTCGACAATGTATGTGGGTAGAACTGAGGGACATACCATCTTCCAGTAATGCTTCCAGCATTTCCAACGTTGGCTCGACAATGTCCCTGAAAACTTCGAGGACAAAGTCGATTTCCTCCTCGCTTGGAACATGCCACGACATCTGAGGGACATCAGAAAGATGACGGGACCTGTCAAGCAATTCCCGTACCTTGATCTCGTCAGGTCGATACAACTTTCCCCAGTGTTGGTGGTGGTTCGTGCGGAATTCTATTCGGGATTAGAGCCCCCGCAAACGACGGGCAAATTTTTCACCGACCTTCACTGTCCCACTCCTCCGGGTTAACGAACCTGTTCTCCAGGGGGTAGGTGTGTGACAGAGTAAGGAGCATACTGGATAGGAGTTTCCCGCTCCATGCATAGCCACGCTTAGAAAGCGTCTTGTCCCTGAGCAGCCGAAGAAGTGATAACAGGTCTTTCCTGTACTTAAGAAGCTACAGCTCCGTCAGCGACATTGTAAGGGATGAACACGAGCATATATTTTACCGCATTACCGTCACTGGTGAATAGTGGTGTCAATTTCAAGTCACAGGAAAGTATGTGGATCAGTCGTGACTCACTTATAGACCGCACCTCTCAAGATGGCAAGGTCTGAATAAAAACATTCAGTCTGACCGGAAACCTCGGAAGAATGAAAGACTCACTCCAATGCAGCGTTGCGTCAGAAGGCAATGGCGCGGAGGAGGTCGTCGTCGTCCGGAGCGAGCTCGCGCCATTCTCGAGTTCTGTCCTAATGTTCTTCTCGCAGAAATGGAAGAACTTTGCCAATGTCTTCTCCGGGTTTGCGTTTGCAACACATTCGACGAGCTGGTGGATAGCACGAACGGCATTTGACCGCACATTGTTGCTCGCATAGTCGAAGATCATCTTGAGGACCATATCATAAAGGCTATCCGAAAGGTGAACGCAAATTTGACTGCAAGCACCGGAAACAGCATCAATCACTTGCACTGGATAATCTACGTTCAACTGGGCCTGCCGCGAAAACAAAACATAATCCTTACCTTCAGTGGCACCGTCCGCATTGCCGCTTGAATCTTCGTCGGGCAAGTTTTCCAATAAGAGAATGACTCGTCGGATGAAGTTTTCGATCCAGTCTGGCAGGTCACCGGTTGAATCTTTTAGTAGCGCGTCTTCTTCTTGTTTGGAGAAGGTGCCTTCCATCCCAGGCTCGATGCCTGCAGGGTACCTCTCGGTGATGAAAGCGTTCCCATTGATGGCCATCTCGTCCCGTGCTGGGCTGTCGGCGGGATCACTCGTCTTGGCACCGGATTCAGCGGTCAGATCTCCTAGTTTTATGTACTGTGAAACTTCACTGAGGAATGCAGTCGTGCAAAGCTGGAGGGTATAATTAGCTCCGGTGAGAGGATGACAAGATTCATCAATACCGTTTTTAGCGGGTCGTTCTAAAGGGGAGCTTGAGTGACAGGCGTGAACGATGACAAAGGGAGACATACAAGATCTATACCAGGTATTAGTAGCTGTAGGATGGGGATTAGGTGTTTCGCCCCGGCATAATATACTTCGCGCGAGACGATCGCGGGTGCAACGGCGCCTAGGGCTTTGATGACCGCGATTGTCCTTTGGGTCTAGGGAAACAAGGTAAGAGGGGTTCAGGTAGCAGGTAGGTGAAACACAAACCTCTACCAAGGTTTCCAACGAAGGAACTGCACGTTCTAGGATTGAGTGAAGAATGAGGTCCGGTTCCATGACAGTCATTGACTTGAGACAACTCTGGATGTTCGTGACGGTTGTTGAATCTTGAGAGAACATTGCAAGTAGAGCGACCGTTCGCAAGCATTTAACGAGTTCTCGTTTCATCTCCCTGGTTAAGCGACGGTGCTGGACGCGCGTATGTCAGTGAATCTTCGGAATACCTAAGGATTTGTTTACCATCGGGGTCTTGCAGTCCGGTTGCATCTCCTCGTGCCAACCTATATCAAAGCTGATAAGTCATCATGAACGCAAGAAGGTTTTAGTACGTACGCTTGTTGAAATCATATACGATGTACTTGATGAATGCGCTCAGCTTTTTGGAGGTTGATCAGTATGTGAAAGGAACGTTGTCGAACAGGAAAAACCTCACATCGGCCGTCCAAGCCCCTGAATTGGACGGGTGGAAGAAGCTTTCCACAGTAGCGATTAGTTTGGCAAGGCCGTCTAGCGCTCTTGAACCGGCAAGATATGTCTTCATCTTCACATGTCCACCCCTGCTCAACGGGGCAGAAAGGTAATCCCCAATTGCGCCCTTCCGGGCGTCGTGAGGCATGGGAGTGTTCATTCCAGATTGGAATGGTGTGAGTGCTGGCGTTGGAACATTAGAACCTGGTGTGGGTACGCTATCTGGCGCCATGGAGTAAACGATGATTCGCGCGAGGGATGCTGGTAAATGTTTAGCTTTGGACATAGGATGCACCAAAGTAAGACCCACATATTCGCCAGCTTGGTTTCGGTAATCTGTCCACCTCGAAGGTTGCCTGACTATCTGCGGAAGAGCCCGTGTGAAGCGACCCAGAGTCGGCCAATTGGATCTCTGTAGCGTGGGATGGTCAGTCGACGAACGTTGCAGCACTAGTGAACCAACCCATAGAGGCCAAACATTTGCTCATAAGAAAACCCCAGTCATATTCGGTGAAGATTCCGACATCCTTGTAAAGGCCGCCCCAATAGGTTCCGTTGAACTGCAGATCTTCATTCGGCCATTGCGGTCTACCTTCGTCGTCCGAGATGGCGTCATCGGGTAGATCATTGATTTTGCGTGGGTCACTTGCAGTGGGGTCTACGTGCATCTCCGCCAGGCGGGCAAGAAACTGAAGCATACGCTCGTCATACATGTAGGAATTCACCGATTCCCATATCCGGAATAACATAGGGAGGTAGGATTGGGGGTGTGACAATGGGAGGAAGGTTAGCATATAATATTGTGACGCTAGAAGACTCTGGAGGTGTGTAAGGAACGAGTGTCCAAGAACATGGGAGATGGACATACATTCAACTCAGTCCCGTTCACCCGTGGGACAAACGTGGACAACATTTCTTCGATGGCGGCGGGATGGAAAAACCTCCGGACGTTGTCGGCAATATAGCCCATGTACCACGATATTTGACTACGACACGCACGTTTGGATCCTGGGGTGCCTCCGAAAAGGGGATAACACACCTGATTTCAAACTGCCGCCGGCTGAGGAAGAGATCGTTATCAAGGATATTGAATAGAGGTTTCCATGGAAGCCTGAGGTCTCGGATAGTCAACTTCTTCTTGGACCTCGTCAGGACGTGAAGGCCGTCTGATACCGTGGCCACAATGTGTGTCGGCATCCCAGGAAGGGTAGCGAGATAGAAGTATATACGGATCAGGTGCACCCTCTTCTCCTTCGGGATAGGATATTTGAGCATTATCCAACTTTGAACCGCTATTAGCTGACGAGTCCGAGGAGCGAGAGTAAGGTGGACGAGTGCTTACTAGGTGAGCATACTGTCCCACTGGGCAAATCCCGGGTCGAAATCTTTTGCCTCGACACACTGGCACAACCGGAGGCAGATGAAGTCGAACATCTCCTGCATTCTGGAGTTGCTCTCGATTGAGTACGGGAGGGATTCGGCATAGTTCTTGAGTTTCTCGAGGTAGCGATCAGGCGAGGTATTTGAAGAATTATTAAGATTAAGTTGGTTAGGGAGACCGTTTGGCCCGCGGTCGCGGATGGAGAGGTTAGAGAGACTCAAGTCCATTTGTGGGTCGTAAGGGAGGGGAGAGTGTGGGGGAAGATGAAGAGCTGTCGTATTACAAGACAACGGAGGAGATGGAACACGGATCGCTGACCCACCGCCGCAAGGAGCTCCGGCTAAGCCTAACACTGAGCATTGGATACATAACGACTCTAAGAATATCCGGCTGCAACATCCTCTAATTCGGCTATTGCACGCTCTCGCACCATTTCCCATACCCCGTCTCTTTGTGCTCGGACGGTCCCAAGTCCTTCGCGTATCTCCTCGAGACGTTCGACATACTCCCGACCATCGTCTTGAAGCTCCCGAAGGGACGCCAGTGATTTTTCCAGGTTCTCTTGCTGCATCTCCGGAACAGAGAAGTGGGATGAAGGTACCGCGCCATTAGTGTACGGTTTTAGGAATAGCTTGTGGACAGGAGGTGTCAAATCCGGCAGACGCGGTTCGTTACGCTCTCTGCCATGACCTTCCTCTTCGTCCTCATCCTCCTGTTTGGTCTGCATCTGGACGTCGTCCCATTTGATATCGGGGTCTTCGCTCATCACTTGCCAAAGCTTGCCCAGTGCGCGTCGCATCGCGGCTTCGCCCTCGATAAGGCCATTGGTCGCGCGTTCAAGGTCGTTGAGGAGATCGGATCGGAATGAGTGAGTGACCGCCTGATCGAGGACAAAGGAGGAATAGCTGAGGTGTTGAGTAGCTGGTGGAGGGTATGGCGCTGAAGCGGGGGGAGATGGTGAGCGTAAATGAGGTAGTTTTGGTGTTAATGGGCGTGATATCTCTGGTGGTGCCACCAACTTCATTCGTTTCCTCGCCTGTTCCTCGTACTGCGGGCATTGCAATGTCAATACGGAGTATTTGCTGGTATCAGGTGGAACACGCGCACCCCCCAATCTTCGTGGCCAGGTCCCCAGGCGGCTAGTTTACCCGTCCGGACCCATCTCGACCCTTTCGCTTTCTTCTTCCCCCAGTTTCCACGCGAGATCCCATAGTTCATCAAGTCTTCATCCGAATCGTGGCCTTGTGAAGGGAAGTACCAGTTGTTATTGTCGTGGGATGGCAGAAGCAAGAGGCTGTGGAGACCATGAGTAAATGCATGTGTTGCCAGATAGTGAAATCGACCTGGATTCGTCCGGGGCGCGCTTCGAGGGCGCAGATCTCAACGAGAGGCGGTTGGACGAAGATGTGGCCTGGTTTTGTTCGGATGTCATGGCAGATGTGGCGGGGCAACTTGCAGTGAATTTCCGATCAACTGCCGGAACGCGCTCAGTAGACAATCCCACACTTCCTCAACCTCGGACGCGACCAATCGCTCCTCAGGTATCGCGTTTGGTCACAGTTTCACAATGATATCCCAGGGTAACGCTATGGCCGAGTCTGACGGTTCAGCCAAAAAGCGCGTGGTACGTCCCCAAAACCCCCTCCCGGGAACTGGCTGATGGCTGAATCTCTCGATAGTGTTACTTCTTTGATTCAGACATCTCCGGATTTCATTACGGTCCGGGTCACCCGTGCGTGTCCGCATTTTGTGTGGCTTTGACCCTCGCGATGAACTGGTTTTCGCAGGATGAAGCCAACTCGAATACGTATGTGTCACTCGCTAGTGATGAACTACGGTTTATACAAGAGGATGGAGATATTCGTGAGCATCTGTGGCCAGCTTGTTTGAGATTTACTTCTGAAAGCTGGGACCAGCGAGCCAAACCTGCCACGAAAAGAGAGATGACCCAGTTCCACTCCGACGAATACGTAGAATTCCTCGCCCGTGTAACTCCCGGGAATATGAATTCTTATATCAAGGAGCAACATAAGTGTGCGCACTGTGTCCTATCCCAGCTGTTCTCGCTAACAGTTTACGCTCCAGGCAATGTTGGCGATGACTGCCCCGTGTTCGACGGGTTGTTTGAGTTTTGTTCGATATCTGCCGGTGGTTCTATGGGTACGCCGTCCCCACGCACGGGGATTTCATACCACGGCTGAACTGCATTCCTCAGAGGGTGCCGCTCGACTGAGCCGGGATAAATGCGACATTGCTATCAATTGGGCTGGTGGTTTACATCACGCGAAGAAGAGTGAAGCCAGCGGATTCTGCTACGTGAATGGTAAGATACTCGAGCCACTGCATAAAAAATCTTCTCATGCCCGATCATACAGACATCGTACTCGGAATCCTCGAACTGCTAAGGTAAGGTCTGTTCACGTGCAAGGGGGGAATGATTCAACGGCCATATTAGGTACCATAATCGCGTGCTGTATATCGACATCGATGTGCACCATGGCGACGGCGTCGAAGAAGCATTCTACACCACGGACAGGGTAATGACGGTCAGCTTTCACAAGTACGGAGAATTCTTTCCTGGGACAGGGGAACTCAGGGTGAGAAATCACGTTATATCTTGTGCACGAATCTCTGACGGAATTCGATTCAGGATATTGGTATCGGAAAGGGGAAATACTACGCTTTAAACTTTCCACTCAGGGACGGCATGTCTGACGAAAACTATAAAGGCGTTTTCGAACCTGTACGCATTCTCCTGCCCATCGGCTCCCGCATCTGAATTTCAGACGCCAGGTCATTCAAGAAGTTATCAATTCGTTTGACCCCAATGTGATTGTACTACAATGTGGAACCGACTCTCTGTCTGGTGACAAGCTCGGGAGTCTAAACCTTTCGATGCGAGGTACTTGTCATGCATCGTCACCTCTCATCCTGATCCCCCTAACAGACCCGTAGGACACGCCAACTGCGTGAGGTTCGTGAAGTCATTCAACAGGCCATTGCTGATGCTCGGTGGCGGTGGCTACACCATGCGAAACGTGAGCCGGGCGTGGGCATATGAAACGGGTGTTGCGACGGGTGTGGAGCTGGGTCCACGTAAGTCCATCGAACTTGTTGCCCACGTCTTGTTATTTTATACTTTAACCAACAGAAATACCTGTGAATGAGTACTACGAGTACTTCGGTCCCGACTACGAATTGGACGTCAAATGTTCGAACATGGAGGATCTCAATACTCCTGGGTACCTAGAACGGATCAAGAACATTGCTTTTGAACACCTACGCCACGTTGGTGGGCCTCCCAGTGTTCAGATGCAAGGTGTGTTACCCTCCCGTTTCTTATGCCAGACCAGTTGTACCTTACCATGTTCCAGACATTCCTCACTTGCCGATTGACGACTTGATGGATGATTTGAACCAAGATGAGGACACGATCGACCCAGACGATCGTAGAAACCAACGCCTACTCGATTCTCGAGTACAAGGTGATGGCGAGCTCTCGGATTCAGATGATGAGGGTGAAGGAGGACGGAAAGACCAACATTCACATAAAGACGATGACGAGCTGGTGCCTGCGAGGAAGTTCGTCACAACAACGGGGATAATGAACCCTGGTGCCTCTGCTGCGTCGCACGGAGCTGGCCCCAGTGCTCATCCTCCGACTTCCATCCCTACCGCCTTAGTCACAGCAGATGAGATGGATGTAGACGATATCCTCGCTAAAGAGTCCTCGGCAGGGGGATCCAAGCCAGCCGATACTACGGAGACGGAAGATCAGCCTCAACCTGGAGCAGAGAGTACTTTGGAAGAGGAGAAACGGGGGCCAACACCCGTACCCCCAGCAGAGGATACCCCTGCCCAGGATAAACCAATGGAGGACCCCGGTCAGGACACCGCACCTGCTGCTGAAACAGCTCCTCCAGCTACGTAGTTTACTTTGCCGATAGTTGAGTGCCTGGGTGCGCGTCTGGTATTCCGGTTGTATCATTTAGGGCCTGGTCAGTTTCGTCGGTTTTAGAACCGACGCCCGCCAAAATGAAATCCTGACGATTTGTAAAACAGTCCGGCGGGTGGTTTTCGGACCTTGCCGACAAGGCATGACTCGGTAATCCCGCGTGACAGGCGTGACTACCGCGATCTCAGACGCGTACACTCATTAATGGACAGTAGGCCGTCGTCCCCTCCGCCCGCAAATGCCTCTCGCGCGCAAGATACCCTTTTAACACCCGAGCGGGTGAGGCAGATTGAAATTAATCGGTTGCGGGCGAAAGCGAGGCACCGTCAGCGGGAGGAGGTCGAAGCTTCGTCATCTTCATCCGTGAACGCGCACGGCAAGAGACCTCTATCGAATAACGCTATTACGAAGTCTCCTACGGCCCCAGGAAAGCAGAGACCCCTCGCCCGGGACTCTCGGCTGGGCAAATATTTTGACTATGACCTCTCAAAGATGGTGAACACCAAGGGAGGATTCTTGGTTGAGGATGACAAAGAAGTGGACGAGGCGATGATAGCGAAGGAGAAGCAACGTGAGAGGGAGCGGGCGAAGCATAACTTGGAACCTCGTACGTCCTTGTATCAGGATCTCGTCTCTGGAATGCACTCAAGTGTCGAAAGAAATATCGCTGGATCCGGAGATGAACCTGAAGTGTAAGGAGTGCCGGTCGATTGATATTGACCACAATTTCAAGAAGACGTTCGGCTGCCTCGTCTGCAACAAATGCAAGAACGACATTCCCGAGAAATACAGTTTGTTGACAAAAACTGAATGCAAAGAGGTGTGTTTCGACACGATCTGGTTTCTCGAGCGATCCAACGAGGTTTCCACAGGATTATCTGTTGACAGACTGTATGTGTGGCCTCTACCTGTTGACTGCCCAGGAAGGTTCACCACATCCAACAGCGGAGCTTCGTGATCAGGAAGCACTGCCCCACCTCCTGAAAGCGAATCCCCACAAGTCCACGTTTGCAAATATGATGTTATACACCCGATATCAAGTCGAAGAATTTGCGTGGAAGAAGTGGGGTTCGCCGGAAGCGCTTGATGCAGAGTACGAACGTCGGATGGCGATAAAGAAGAAGACCAAGAACCGAAAGTTCGAAGAGAGCCTCAGAGACCTCCGGAGGCGTACACGGGAAACTGTGTGGCAAAAACGTCAAGATGCAGAACACAAACATGCGTACGGGCCGGTGGAGGATGGGAATCAAGTGTGCCACACCTGTGGTTTCACTATCGAGGTGGAGGAATTTTGACTCGATTGTGTTCCGCCACGGAGTGTGGGTGATATGGTCCATATGTAATTCTGCACTCTGCACCGCCCATATTTACATACGCCGACCACGTATCTGTGCATTTGACTCGATAAGCTCATCTTTGGGCCGATCACACGGGCCCGGTAGCGCTGTGTACGAGATAGATCA
>Ga0307515_10000560_pt1 | contig 87534 bp, 80 predicted proteins | sample 17_EM_MG_FD_194513 | JGI IMG/M metagenome (GOLD analysis project Ga0307515, IMG submission 194513) | Populus trichocarpa ectomycorrhiza microbial communities from riparian zone in the Pacific Northwest, United States - 17_EM | ecosystem: Host-associated > Plants > Roots > Unclassified | place... | reverse complement strand
GAACCCCGGCGCCCACCCGACGCGACAGCCGGGCCACCAACCTGCCCCAGCGCACGAAATTCCGCACCACGCAAGCACAGAGCCCCCGTCAACGAACCGACGAGGACTCATGAATGATCGAGGCTAGCTTCCCCCCGTGTGCACCTGGAAGGCCGCCCGGCGTACGGCCTTGGCGAGGGCCGGGTCGGGGTGGGCGGCGGCGAGCGCGACGAGGACCTGCACGGTGCGGGGATGGCCTACGGCGCGCACCTCGTCGAGGAGCATCGGGACGGTCGGCTGGATCGCGGACTCCAGGTGGCGCACCAGCAGCGGGGCCTCCCCGTGGTCGGCGACGGCGGCGGCGCTGTCGACCCACAGCCAGGTGGCCTCTTCGCGGGTGAGGACCTCGTGGGCGTCCTCCGGGTCGATGCCGTCGTGCTCGGCGAGCCACAGCAGGGCGTACGGCCGCAGCGTGGCCTCGTCGGCGACGGCGCGGACGTCGGGCTCGGCAGGGGCACCGACGACGCGCAGCGCCTCGAAGGCGAGACCGCGCAGCAGGGCGTCCTCGCCGCGGGCGGCGTCGATCAGCTGGCCGACCGCGGTGCCCACGGTGCGGGCGGCGAGCCAGGCGCGGTACTCGGCGCGGGCGGCGTTCGGGCGGAGCTGGGAGCAGCCGCGGAGCATGTCCTCGGCGGACTGCTCGATGTTCCCGGCGGGGCTCTGCGCGGCGACGCAGATCTGCTCCAGCTTGACCCAGACCGCCCAGCTGCCGAGCGGGGTGAGGGTGGCCTGGGCGTCGCCGTAGGTGAGGGCGCCGACGGAGGCGAGGGCGTGCAGGGCCCAGTCGAGGAGGGGGTCGAGGGGGGTGTCGATGGAGGCATCGGCGGCCGGTCGCTGCTGGACGGGTTCGGGCTGGGGGCCGTAGGGGATCTCGCAGCGCTCGGTGCGCAGTTCGGTGACCCGTTGGCCGAGGAGGTCGAGGAGCTGTTCGACGGGGACGGGCCCGGCGGAGAGCTGGAGGAAGGAGAGCACCTGGGGCATGGCCGAGACGACCTCGGCGACGGCTGAGGGCTCGTGCTCCCGGGGTTCCGGGTGGGCGAGCGACCAGGCGTCGAAGAGGGCGACCCAGCCGCGCAGTACGGCGCTGTCGTCGCGGTCCCAGGCACGCAGCCGCCAGCCGGGGCGGGCCTCGTCGCCGTGCACCTCGACGAGGCCGGCGAGGCGGGCGGTGTCCCAGTCGGCGCGGACCTGAGCCGGGGTCAGGCCCAGCTCCTCGGCCGCGAGTTCGGCGGTCGCGTCGGAGAGGGTGCCCTTGCCGTCGGGGCTCGCGCTGTCACGGCCGGGGCGTAGTGCGGCGTCGGCCCAGTGGGCGACGCGGGCGGCTCCGGCCAGGCCGGAGCGTGCCATTCTGGCCAGTTCCGCGGGGGCCGGTGTGCCCTCCGGAGGGCGGGGTGCGGGGCGGCGCGAGCGCCGCTGGTTCATCGCTCGGGGGGCGGCGGCCAGGGGTCGCGGGCGGACGAGTCGAAGCCTGGAGTCGCGCGGGATACGGGACGTCACGGGTGCAGTCTTCCGGTTGACGGTCCGAAAACCCAAACGGAATGTCACGGCGGGCGACGGGGAGGGCCAAGGCACGGGGTCCCGCGGGCAGCTGGGGACCGGGATCAGGCCAGTGGTACAGGGCTAAACGGAAGGTCGGCGGGGTGGGGTGGGGGTGCGAGTCCGGGGTAGTGAAGGGGGGTGTCCGGTACGGGCCGGTGGATCACATCAGCGGTGTACGGATCACATCAGCGGTGCGCGGGGCACATCCGCGGTGTGCGGATCGCATCCGCTCACATCAGCGGTGTCAGGAAGCGGCGCAGGATCTCCTCGTAGCCGGCCGGGTCGGCGTTCCACATCGCGCTGTGCGGGGCGTGGGCGACCGGCTGGAGGGTGATCAGGTCGGGGCGGTGGGCGGCGAAGCGGCGGGAGAGGGCCCAGGGGGCCACCGTGTCGTCGGGGCCGTGGAAGATCAAGGTCGGGACCCTGAGCCGGGTCGGGTCGGCGGCCTCGGCGATGCGGTCGCCGTGCAGACCGGTGCGGCCCTGGGCGGCGCGGACCGCCAGCGGCAGCAGCGCGCCCGGGGTGTGCCGGGCCGTGGCGAGGGCGCGCAGCGTGGTCTCCCAGTCGAGCACCGGCGAGTCCAGCACCAGGCCGGAGACGTGGTCGCGCATCGCGGAGTGGGCGGCGGCGCGCAGCGCCATGGTGGCGCCGGTCGACCAGCCGTACAGCACGACGTGCTCGGCGCCGTACCGCACGGCGTAGCGGATCGCCGCGTCCAGGTCGCGCCACTCGGTCTCGCCGAGGTGGTTCAGGCCGTCGGGGTTGCGGGGTGCGCCGAGGTCGCCGCGGTAGGCGAGGGCGAGCACCGGGAAGCTGCTGCGGTGCAGGAACTCCATGACGTTCAGGGCGAGTTCGCGGGTGGCGGCCAGTCCGTGCACCGCGATCACCCAGGTGCTCCGCGCTCCGGGCACGAACCACGCGGGCAGGGAGCCGAGTTCGCCGGGGATGTCGATGTCGGCGTGGTCCAGGCCGAGGGCGGCGCTCGGGTTGCCGATGTGGACGTTCGGGGTGAGCCACACCTTGTCGCCGGGGCGCAGGGTGCCGTGGGTGACGCGTTCCAGGCGGCGTACGACGGCGTCGGCGGAGGGGGCCGCCGTATCGATGACCGGGCCGACGACCGCGTGGGAGCCGTCACCGGCGAGGCCGTAGGTGCCGGGGCGCAGCGAGGCCAGGTCCCGGGTGAGGGTGATCTGGCCGGCGGCGGTGGAGTGCACCGTGAGCCGGGGTTCGCCCGGCAGCGGGCGGCCGGGCGGCGCCTTCAGCGCGGCGTCGCTGGCGTACCGGCCGGCGGCGACGCCGGCCGCACCGGCCGCGAGGGCCACGGAGACGGCCGCGGCCGTCGCTTTGACTGTGCGCACGGGTCCAGTGTCCCGGCGCAACGGGCGGGCGGCCAGCCGGAGCGGGTCTGGGGTGACGGGCGAGGCGATTTCAGCGGCGAGGGTCGGGTGATGCGGGGCGGCTCGGGGTCACCGGAAGGGTTCACGGCGGCCGAGCGGCGTCGCGACGGGCGGAACGCGTCAGCGACAGGGGGCGGCACAGCGGCTCGGCGGCTCGGCGTCACCGGAAAAGCTCACCACGGCCGAGCAGCGACGCGACTGGCCGAACGCGTCGGCGAGGGGGGCGGCACGGCGGTGGGAGGACCGGCGGGAGTTGTCGACGACGGCAGGGGGACCGCCGGGAAAGGCGTCAGCACCGGCAAGAGGCCCACCGCAGACAGCGACCGTCACACCTGTTGCCCTCATCCCCGTCGCCCTCAAGCTCCGTGGCCCTCAAGCCCCGTCGCCATCCGCCCCGGTTGCCGTCACTCCGTCGCTCTCACCCGGGCTGCCCTCAACTCCGGCCACCCTCACCCCAGCGGACCTCGCCCCCTTCACCGTCACCCCCGCTTCCACCCCCTGCCCCCTCACCCCACCGCGCACCCTCCCCCTCACCCCACCGCCCGCTCCCCCTGCCCATACCCCCGCAACCGCTCCCCCGCCTCCGCCACCTGTTCCCCCGTCAGCAACGTAGGCGACAGCCCCGGCACCGACGACGCCGTGAGCCACAACCGGCACATCCACTCCAGCTGGGCCGTGCGGTCGAAGGCCTGGTCCAGAGACGCGCCGTAGGCGATCGTGCCGTGGTTCTGGAGGAGGCAGGCCGAGCGGTCCGCCAGGGCCCGGAGCATGTTCTCGGCCAACTCCTCCGTGCCGTAGGTCGCATACGGGGCAACACGGACCGGGCCGCCGAGGGCGCCGGACATGTAGTGGACGGAGGGGAGTTCGGGGACGAGGGTCGAGACGGCCGTCGCGTGGACGGCGTGGGTGTGGACGACGGCGTGGGCGTCGGTGCTGCGGTAGACGGCGAGATGCATGGGGAGTTCGCTCGTCGGGAGCAGGGTGCCGAGGACCTGTCGGCCGTCGAGGTCGACGCCGACCGTGTCGGTGGGAGCCAGGCGGTCGTAGGGGACGCCTGAGGGTGTGACCAGGACGGTGTCGCCCACGCGTACCGAGACGTTTCCGGAGGTGCCGACGACCAGGCCGTCGGAGACCGTCCGGCGGGCGGTCGCGACGAGTGCGCCCCAGGCGTGCGCCTCCTCGGCGCGCACACTCCTCCTCCGCGTCTCCCCCACGGTGCCCGCACTCTCCCGGGTGTCTCGCCCGCCCCGCTGGTCCCGCCGTTGCTCAGCCATGCCGTGATCCTGTCAGCCGGTGCTCCAACGCACGTTCGGGCGAAGGCACTTTAGGCCGGAAGGCGCGCATCCGAAAGATGACATATGGGTGCCAACCACCCACTCCGGCCGCTTGGCCGGAGACCGACCGGCGTTGACGGATCTTCCAATAACCTCTGGGGGATTTGTCGTGCACGCCGCCATTTCCGGGGGAACCATGGCCCGTGATCGCAAACCGTCCCTGACCCACGCCCGCCGCCTCCACCTCCATCTCCACCCCCGCGCCCGCCTCGCCGCGGCCGCCGTCGCCGCGCTCACCGTCGGCGGCACCACCCTCGCGCTCGCCGAGATCCCGGCCACCGCCGCGGACATCGCCGCGAGCCCGCCGAAGGGCCACGACGTCTCCTCGCACCAGAAGAACGTCAACTGGCCGGGCGCGAAGGCGAAGGGCGCCACGTTCGTCTACGTCAAGGCGACCGAGTCGACCACCTACCGCAACCCGTACTTCGGTCAGCAGTACGACGGCGCCCGCAAGGCCGGCATCATCCGCGGCGCGTACCACTTCGCCCTGCCGAACAAGTCGTCGGGCGCGAGCCAGGCCGCGTACTTCGTGGCACACGGCGGCGACTGGAAGGCGGACGGCTGGACGCTGCCGCCCGCGCTGGACATCGAATACAACCCGTACGACAAGAAGCACGGCTGCTACGGGCTGAGCAAGGCCAAGATGGTCAGCTGGATCAAGGCCTTCAGCGCCGAGGTGAACCGGGAGACCGGCCGCCGCCCGGTGATCTACACCACCACCCTGTGGTGGAAGACCTGCACGGGCGACAACAGCTCCCTGGCCTCGACACACGCGCTGTGGATCGCCCGCCACAACGCGGCGGACGCGGGCTCGCTGCCCGCCGGATGGTCGTACTGGACCTTCTGGCAGTACGACAACAGCGGGAGCCTGCCGGGTGATCAGAATCTCTTCAACGGGACGGTGAGTCAGCTGCGGAAGTTCGCCCGCGGTTACTAGGCAATCCGGCCACCACAGAGACCCTCTCAGTTCATCTTCCGTTCACCCAGGTTTCCTACGGTCAACGCACCAATGACTTCGAACGATTGCCTGGGTAAATGGAAAACTTCTCGCTGATCCTCGCGATTGTGGTAATCACCGCACTCGCGTTCGATTTTACGAACGGTTTCCACGACACCGCCAACGCGATGGCCACCACCATCTCGACCGGCGCACTCAAGCCCAAGGTCGCGGTGGCCATGTCGGCCACCCTCAACCTGGTGGGCGCTTTTCTCTCCGTGGAGGTCGCCAACACGATCTCCAAGGGCCTGGTCGATGAGAGCGGCATCCGTCCCGAGGTCATTTTCGCCGCTCTCGTCGGCGCGATCCTCTGGAACCTGGTGACCTGGCTCGTCGGCCTGCCGTCCAGTTCCTCGCACGCCCTGATGGGCGGTCTGATCGGCGCCACCATCGCCTCGGCCGGCACCGGCGCGGTCCACGGCGACGTCCTCGTCACCAAGGTCCTGCTGCCGGCGATCGCCGCCCCGATCGTCGCCGGCCTCGCGGCGATGCTCGCCACCCGCTTCTCGTACGCCCTGAGCCGCAACGCCGAGGGCAAGGCCGCCGACAAGGGCTTCCGTGTCGGCCAGATCGCCTCCGCCGGGCTGGTCTCGCTGGCCCACGGCACGAACGACGCGCAGAAGACGATGGGCATCATCACCCTCGCCCTGATCGCCGGCGGTTCCATCGCCCCCGACTCGGACCCGCCCACCTGGGTCATCCTCTCCGCGGGCCTCGCCATCGCGATGGGCACGTACATCGGCGGCTGGCGCATCATCCGCACGATGGGCAAGGGCCTGACCGACCTCCGGCCGCAGCAGGGCTTCGCCGCCCAGACCAGCGCCGCCGCGGTCATCCTGGCCTCCTCGCACATCGGCTTCTCGCTCTCCACCACGCACGCCGTCTCCGGCTCGGTGATGGGCGCGGGCCTCGGCCGCAAGGGCGGGGTCGTCCGCTGGTCGACCGCCACCCGGATGTTCGTCGCCTGGGGCCTGACCCTGCCGGCCGCCGCACTGGTCGGCGCGCTCGCCGAGTCCGTGACCGACCTCGGCGACTGGGGCACCGCACTGGTGGCCGTCTTCCTGGTCGCCTCCAGCGCCGGCATCTGGCTGCTCTCCCGCCGCCAGGTCGTCGACGCCTCGAACGTCAACGAGATCGACGAACCGGCCGGCGTGATCACCACCGCGATCGCCGCCGTGACCCCGCCGCCCCCGTCGGTCGCCCTCTCCGAAGGCCTCACGGCGACGATCCTCTCGCCGCCCGTGAACCCGGCCCCGGTCGTGAAGTCCGACCCGGCGACACCGCCGGCCGCCGCCGTCTGAGCCCGCGCCCCGGACACGAAGGAACGAATCAGCATGCACATCGACTGGGCAGCCCTCGGCTCCGTCTTCGGCGTCAGCCTCGGCGCCACCGTCGCCCTGGTGGCCGTCTTCACCCTCGGCATCGTCGGTCTCTCCCACCGTGAACGCGCCACCGCCCAGGGCGACTCCGCGCCCCTCGCCCTGACCGGCGCGTACGCCTGCTTCGCGGCCTGCGCGGCGGCGGTGGCGTACGGGATCTATCTCATCGTGGCCTGACCGGCCGCCAGTTGGACCCACCGTGGGGTGCGGGACGGATCGCCGTCCCGCACCCCACGTCCGCGTGCCCCCTCCGCCCCCTCCCGTGTGGGCATCAGCACACTCCGTCCCCGCAGGTCAACAGCAAGTTGACGGCCCTTCCAACAGCATGGTGGACTGCCGGAGCCATGTACGGCGGCAGGAGAGGAAGCCGGTGCGAATCCGGCGCGGTCCCGCCACTGTCACCGGGGTAGACACCCCCGGGAGCCAGGAACTCTCACCGCCGGTCTCGTCGAACCAGGGCGTGGACACCCTGAGTGAGGACATATCGCCATGCTCGGCTGCCGTTCGAGGTCCCGTACCAGCGCAGTGCCCGCCCCAGCGATCGGCTGAGCCGATGCGTGCCGATCGCGTCTACGCGTACGGCGCCGCCGCCGGCCTCCTCGGCGACCACCTGCTCGGCGATCCCCGCCGCAGGCATCCGGTCGCCGCCTTCGGCCGTGCCGCCGGTGCCGTGGAACAGGTGCTGTGGCGCGACCACCGAGGCTGGGGCGCCCTGCACACCGCCGTGTGCGTCGGTGGCACCATCACCCTCGCCGCCACGGCCACTTCGGCCCTACGACCTTCCCGTACGGCCTCTGCCGCCCTCACCGCCGCCGCCACCTGGGCCGTCCTCGGCGGGGCCTCCCTCGCGCGCGAGGCCGGGGTCATCGGGCGCGCGCTGGAGGCCGGTGACATCGACGGTGCCCGGGCCCGACTCCCCCACCTCTGTGGGCGGGACCCGCAGTCCCTCGACGCCGACGGGATCGCCCGGGCCGTCGTCGAGTCCGTCGCCGAGAACACCTCCGACGCGGTCGTCGGCGCCCTGGTGTGGGGCGGCATCGCGGGCGTCCCGGGCCTGCTCGGCTTCCGGGCCGTGAACACCCTCGACGCCATGGTCGGCCACAAGTCGGCCAAGTACCGCCGCTACGGCTGGGCTTCGGCCCGCCTCGACGACGTCGCCGGCTGGCCGGGCGCCCGCCTCACCGCCGCCCTCGCGACCGTCGCGGGCGGCGACCCACGCGGAGCGGCACGCGCCTGGCGCACCGACGCCCGCAAACACCCGAGCCCCAACGCCGGCCCCGTGGAGGCCTCTTTCGCGGGAGCCCTCGGCGTACGCCTCGGCGGAACGCTCTCCTACGGCGGCCGGGTCGAACACCGGCCCGTGCTCAACGGCGACGGACGCGCCGTCGCCGTGCCGGACATCGCGCGTGCCGTACGGCTGTCCCGGCGCGTCGGTCTGCTCGCGCTCGGCGTCAGTGTCGCCGGGCGGCTCCTCGTGAAGGGACACAAGTCATGAGCGGCGGCGGGCTGTTGGTGGCCGGCACCACCTCGGACGCCGGCAAGAGTGTCGTCACCGCCGGAATCTGCCGGTGGCTGGTGCGGCAGGGCGTGAAGGTGGCGCCGTTCAAGGCACAGAACATGTCCCTGAACTCGTTCGTGACACGCGAGGGCGCCGAGATCGGGCGGGCGCAGGCCATGCAGGCGCAGGCGTGCCGGATCGAGCCGACCGCGCTGATGAATCCCGTGCTGCTGAAGCCGGGCAGCGACCGCACCAGCCAAGTCGTCCTCATGGGCAAGCCCGTTGGCGAGATGAGTGCCCGTGGGTATCACGGCGGGCGCCAAGAGGCCCTGCTCGGGACCGTGTTGGACTGTCTCGCCGAGTTGCGGGGCACGTATGACGCGGTGATCTGTGAGGGGGCCGGCAGTCCCGCCGAGATCAATCTGCGGCGGACCGACATCGTGAACATGGGCATCGCGCGCAATGCGGGACTGCCCGTTCTCGTCGTCGGCGACATCGACCGCGGGGGCGTCTTCGCCTCCTTCTTCGGGACCGTCGCGCTGCTCAGCCCCGAGGACCAGGCGTTCGTCGCCGGGTTCCTCGTCAACAAGTTCCGGGGCGATGTGTCGCTGCTGGAACCGGGGTTGGAGATGCTGCACGACCTCACCGGGCGGCGGACGTACGGCGTGCTGCCGTTCCGGCACGGGCTCGGGATCGACGAGGAGGACGGGCTGCGGATCTCGCTGCGCGGCACCGTGCGCGAGTCGAACACCGCGCCGCCGGTCGGCGAGGACGTGTTGCGGGTCGCCGTCTGCGCGATCCCCCTCATGTCCAACTTCACCGACGTGGACGCGCTGGCCGCCGAACCGGGCGTCGTGGTGCGGTTCGTGGACCGGCCGGAGGAGTTGGCCGACGCGGACCTCGTCGTGATCCCCGGCACCCGGGGGACGGTGAAGGCGCTGGAGTGGCTGCGGGAGCGGGGACTTGCGGAAGCCCTCGTGCGCAGGGCCGCCGAGCAGCGGCCAACTCTCGGTATCTGCGGCGGCTTTCAGATCCTCGGCGAGCACATCGACGACGAGGTCGAGAGCCGGCAGGGGGCGGTGGAGGGACTTGGGGTGCTGCCGCTGCGTGTGCGGTTCGCTCGCGAGAAGACCCTCACTCGGCCCGTCGGCGAAGCCCTCGGCGAACCGGTCGAGGGGTACGAGATCCATCACGGGGTCGCCCAACTGACCGGTGGGGAAACCTTCTTGGACGGCTGTCGGGTCGGTCAGACCTGGGGCACCCACTGGCACGGCTCGCTGGAGTCGGACGGGTTCCGGCGGGCGTTTCTGCGCGAGGTGGCGGCCGCCGCGGGCCGCCGGTTCGTACCGGCGCCCGACACCTCGTTCGCCGCGCTGCGCGAGGAGCAGCTCGACCGGCTCGGCGACCTCATCGAACAGCACGCGGACACGGACGCGCTCTGGCGACTCATCGAGTCCGGCGCGCCGCAAGGACTGCCTTTCATTCCACCGGGAGCGCCCGCATGAGCACAGTGTTGTTGTTGTCGACCGCCGACACGGATCTGCTGGCGGCCCGGGCCTCCGGCGCCGGGTACCGGATCGGCAACCCGTCCCGGGTGGACGCGGCGGAGGAACTCCCCGCCCTGATCTCCGGTTCGGACATCGCCGTCGTACGACTGCTCGGCGGCAAGCGTGCCTGGGAGGACGGGCTCGCCGCGCTGAAGGCGTCCGGGATTCCGACCGTGCTGCTGGGCGGAGAGACGGTCCCCGACGCGGAGTTGATGGCCGAGTCGTCGGTACCGGCGGGTGTGGTCGCCGAGGCGCTCAGGTATCTCGTCGAGGGCGGACCGGAGAACCTCGCCGAACTCGCCCGGTTCCTCTCGGACACGGTGCTGCTGACGGGCGAGGGCTTCGAAGAGCCGCGGAAGATGGCCGAGTTCGGCGTCCACGGCGAGCGTGCCTTCGTCGAGGGCCGGCCGACGGTCGGCGTCCTCTTCTACCGGGCGCATCACCTCAGCGGCAACACCGCCTTCGTGGACACCCTCTGCGACCAGATCGAGGCGAAGGGCGCCAACGCCCTTGCCGTGTACTGCGGTTCACTGCGCGGTGCCGACTCCGGGCTGTACGAGATCCTCGGCAAGGCCGACGCGCTCATCGCCACCGTCCTCGCCGCGGGCGGTACGCACGCCTCGCAGGCATCGGCCGGCGGTGACGAGGAGGCGTGGGACATCGGCGCGCTCGCCGACCTCAACGTCCCTGTGCTGCAAGGACTTTGCCTTACGTCGTCCAGGGCGACCTGGGACGAGTCCTCCGCCGCCCTCTCCCCCATGGACGCCGCGATGCAGGTCGCGATCCCCGAGTTCGACGGGCGGCTGATCACGGTCCCGTTCTCCTTCAAGGAGCAGGGTCCGGACGACGTCCCGGTCTACGTCGCCGACCCCGAGCGGGCCGCGCGGGTCGCCGGAATCGCCGTACGGCACGCGAAGTTGAAGGACCAGCCGAACGCCGAGAAGAAGCTCGCGATCGTCTTCACCGCCTATCCGACGAAGCACTCGCGGGTCGGCAACGCGGTCGGTCTGGACACGCCCGCTTCTGCGATTCGAGTGCTTGATGCCCTGCGGGACGCCGGGTACGGGGTCGACGAACACCCGGACAACGGGGACGAGTTGATCCACCGGCTCATCAACGCCGGTGGCCACGACGTGGAGTGGCTGACGGAGGAGCAGCTGGCCGCCGCGCCCGCGCGCGTGCCGCTCGCCGACTACCAGGCATGGTTCGACAAGCTCGAACCGGAGCTCAGGCAGGGCATGTTGGACGCGTGGGGCGAGCCGCCCGGCAACCTCTACGTCGACGGCGACGACATCGTGCTCGCCTCGCTCCAGTTCGGGAACGTCGTCGTGATGATCCAGCCGCCGCGCGGCTTCGGCGAGAACCCGATCGCGATCTACCACGACCCCGACATGCCGCCCTCGCACCACTACATGGCCGCGTACCGTTGGCTGGACAACAGCTTCGGCGCCGACGCGATCATCCACATGGGCAAGCACGGCACCATGGAATGGCTGCCCGGCAAGGGACTTGGGCTCAGCAGCGGCTGCGCGCCGGATGCCGTACTGGGTGAACTTCCCCTGATCTACCCGTTCATCGTCAACGACCCCGGCGAGGGGACGCAGGCCAAGCGGCGCGGGCACGCCACGGTCGTCGACCACCTGGTGCCGCCGATGGCGCGTGCCGACACCTACGGCGATCTGGCGAAGCTGGAGCAACTCCTCGACGAGTACGCCCTCGTGTCCGATCTGGACCCGACGAAGGCGCCGGCCGTGCGCGCGCAGATCTGGACGCTGGTGAAGGCGGCCGAGCTGCACCACGACCTGCATGTGGACGACCAGCCGGACGACGCGGTGTTCGACGAGTTCGTGATGCACATCGACGGCTATCTGTGCGAGATCAAGGACGTGCAGATCCGCGACGGACTGCACATCCTCGGCGGCGGTCCGGTCGGCGAGGCGCGCGTGAACCTCGTGCTCGCGGTGCTGCGCGCCTCGCAGGTGTGGGGCGGTAAGGCGAACGCGCTGCCGGGTCTGCGGGCCGCGCTGGCCGAGCATTTCGGCCTGGTGGAGAAGGAGTTGCTGGCCGAGCCGGGGGCACCGGTGAAGGTGCCGGTGGAGCTGAGCGAGCTGGTCGACGGGCCGGCCCGTTCCGCCGCCGACGCGATCGATCTGCTGGAGCAGCTGTGCCGCCGGTTCGCCGAGGGCATGGAGTCCCAGGAGTGGGAGGTCACGGCCGTCCCCGCGCTCGTCCGCGCCGTCATCGGCACCGAACTCCCGGACGCCGTCGCGGTGTTGGAGTTCGCCTGCGTCGAGGTCATACCCCGACTCGCCCGCACGACCGACGAGATCGACCACATCCTGCTCGCGCTCAACGGCGGTTACGTCCCGGCGGGTCCGTCGGGCTCCCCGACCCGCGGTCTGGTCAACGTCCTGCCGACCGGCCGGAACTTCTACTCCGTCGACCCCAAGGCCATTCCGTCCAGGCTGAGTTGGGAGGTCGGGCAGGCCCTGGCCGACTCGCTCGTGCAGCGCTACCTCCAGGACAACGGCGAGTTCCCCCAGTCCGTCGGGCTCACGGTGTGGGGTACGTCGGCGATGCGCACCCAGGGTGACGACATCGCCGAGATCCTCGCGCTGCTGGGCTGCCGTCCCGTCTGGGACGACGCCTCGCGCCGGGTGACCGGCTTCGAGATCGTGCCCGTCACGGAGTTGGGCCGGCCGCGCATCGACGTCACGGTGCGCATCTCCGGCTTCTTCCGGGACGCGTTCCCGCACGTCGTCGGATTGATCGACGACGCGGTGCGGGCGGTGGCCGAACTGGAGGAGCCGCCCGAGTCCAACTACGTCCGCAAGCACGCCGACGAGGACACCGCCGAACACGGCGACCGACGCCGGGCCACGGCCCGCATCTTCGGCTCCAAGCCGGGCGCTTACGGCGCCGGGTTGCTGCCGCTGATCGACGCGCGCAACTGGCGTTCGGATGCCGACCTGGCCGAGGTGTACGCGGTGTGGGGCGGGTACGCCTACGGGCGTGGGCTCGACGGGCGGGCGGCGCGGGGCGATATGGAGACCGCGTTCAAGCGAATTGCCGTAGCCGCCAAGAACGTTGACACCCGCGAGCACGATCTCGTCGACGCGGACGACTACTTCCAGTACCACGGCGGCATGGTCGCCATGGTCCGCCATCTGACGGGCACCAGCCCCGAGGCGTACGTGGGTGACTCGGCGACACCGGACCAGGTGAAGACGCGCACGCTGGGCGAGGAGACGCACCGGGTCTTCCGGGCGCGGGTCGTCAACCCCCGCTGGATGGCGGCGATGCGGCGGCACGGATACAAGGGCGCCTTCGAGATGGCGGCGACCGTCGACTACCTCTTCGGGTACGACGCTACGGCCGGGGTCGTCGACGACTGGATGTACGAGAAGCTCAGCGCGGAGTACGTCTTCGACCCGGAGAACCGGGACTTCATGAAGAAGTCCAACCCGTGGGCGCTGCGCGGCATCACCGAGCGGCTGCTCGAAGCGGCCGAGCGTGGTCTGTGGGCCGAGCCGGACGCGGACACGCTGGAACGACTGCGGGCCACCTACCTGGAGCTCGAAGGCGACCTGGAGGGCGACGACAAGTGACAACTCCCTTTCCGTTCACGGCCGTTGTCGGTCAGGACGATCTGCGGCTCGCGCTGCTGCTGAACGCCGTGTCGCCGGCGGTCGGCGGTGTGCTGGTGCGCGGCGAGAAGGGCACCGCCAAGTCGACGGCCGTGCGCGCGCTTTCGGCGCTGCTGCCGGAGGTCGCCGTCGTGCCCGGGTGCCGCTTCTCCTGCGATCCCTCCTCCCCCGACCCGGCCTGCCCGGACGGGCCGCACGAGACCGGACCCGGGGTCCAACGCCCCGCGCGCATGGTCGAGTTGCCGGTCGGCGCCTCCGAGGACCGGCTGGTCGGCGCGCTCGACATCGAGCGGGCGCTCGCCGAGGGCGTGAAGGCCTTCGAGCCGGGGCTGCTGGCCGACGCGCACCGGGGGATCCTGTACGTCGACGAGGTCAACCTCCTCCACGACCACCTCGTGGACCTCTTGCTGGACGCCGCCGCGATGGGCGCGTCGTACGTCGAACGCGAAGGCGTCTCCGTCCGGCACGCCGCGCGCTTCCTGCTCGTCGGCACCATGAACCCCGAAGAGGGCGAACTGCGACCGCAGTTGCTCGACCGGTTCGGGCTGACCGTGGAGGTCGCGGCCTCGCGGGAACCCGACCAGCGGGTGGAGGTCGTACGGCGCAGGCTCGCCTACGACGACGAACCGGCCGCCTTCACCGCGCGCTGGGCGGACGAGGAGTCCTCCGTACGGGCGCGCATCATCGCCGCGCGTGCGCTGTTGCCGTCCGTGCGGCTGGGCGACGGGGCGCTGCGGCAGATCGCGGCGACCTGTGCCGCCTTCGAGGTCGACGGCATGCGGGCCGACATCGTGATGGCCCGTACGGCGACCGCGCTGGCCGCGTGGGCCGGGCGGACCGATGTGCTCGCCGAGGACGTACGGCAGGCCGCGCTGCTCGCGCTGCCGCACCGGCGGCGGCGAAATCCCTTCGACGCGCCGGGACTTGACGAGAACAAGCTCGACGAGACGTTGGAGGAGTTCGCGGAGCAGGAGCAGGAGCCGACGCAGGGGCCCGAGGACGACGATCCGGGGCCGGATGGTCCCGACGGTCCGGGTGGCGGCGGTGGGCAGTCGCCCGAGGACGACTCGGACGGTCCCCAGGGCGGTGACACGGCCGCGCAGCCCGAGGCCGGCGAAGGCGGGGAGCCGCAGCCTTCCGGTTCCGGTGAGCAACAGCCCGTACGCGCCTCCGAGCCCTTCCGGACCAAGGTGTTGAGCGTGCCGGGTCTCGGCGAGGGTGCTGCCGGGCGGCGTTCGCGGGCGCGGACCGAGCACGGGCGGACCACCGGGGCCCGGCGGCCCCAAGGGGCGCTCACCAAGCTGCACTTGGCGGCGACCGTGCAGGCTGCGGCACCGCATCAGCTGGCGCGCGGGCGGACCGGGCGTGGGCTGGTCGTGCGGCGGGACGATCTGCGGCAGGCGACACGGGAAGGGCGTGAGGGCAACCTCGTGCTGTTCGTCGTGGATGCCTCCGGGTCGATGGCGGCGCGGCAGCGGATGAGTGCGGTGAAGGGGGCTGTGCTGTCGTTGCTGCTCGATGCGTATCAACGGCGGGACAAGGTGGGGCTGGTGACCTTCCGGGGTTCGGCTGCCGATGTTGCCCTGCCGCCGACTTCCTCCGTGGACGCCGCCGCCGTACGGCTGGAGTCGTTGCCGACCGGGGGGCGTACGCCGCTCGCGGCCGGGCTGCTCAAGGCGCATGACGTGCTGCGGGTGGAGCGGTTGCGGGATCCGGCTCGGCGGGCGTTGGTGGTCGTGGTGACCGATGGGCGGGCCACCGGTGGGCCCGAGCCGGTCGTGCTGGCCGGGCGGGCGGCTCGGTTGTTCGCCGCCGATGGGGTCGCTTCCGTGGTCGTGGACTGCGAGTCGGGGCCCGTACGGCTCGGGCTGGCCGGGCAGTTGGCCGGTGAACTGGAGGGCACGGCGGTGACGTTGGACGAGTTGCGGGCCGACTCGATCGCCGGGCTCGTGAAGGACGTACAGAGGAGGGCCGCGTAATGCCGCAGGGGCAGCCGAGTGTCGTACCGGACGACGGGCTGACGACCCGTCAGCGCCGTAATCGGCCACTTGTCGTTGTGCATACGGGAGTTGGGAAAGGCAAGTCGACCGCTGCTTTCGGGCTCGCCTTGCGTGCCTGGAATCAGGGGTGGCCGATCGGGGTGTTCCAGTTCGTCAAGTCGGCGAAGTGGAAGGTCGGGGAGGAGAACGCCCTTCGGGTGCTGGGGGCTTCCGGTGAGGGCGGGTCCGTCGACTGGCACAAGATGGGTGAGGGGTGGTCGTGGGTTCAGCGCGACTCCCAGATGGACAACGAGGAGAAGGCGCGGGAGGGCTGGGAGCAGGTCAAGCGGGATCTTGCCGCCGAGACCTACAAGTTGTACGTGCTGGACGAGTTCGCCTATCCGATGCACTGGGGGTGGGTCGATGTCGATGAGGTCGTCTCCGTGCTGCGGGATCGGCCCGGGAACCAGCACGTTGTGATCACCGGGCGGAACGCGCCCGAGAAGCTCGTCGAGTACGCCGACCTCGTCACCGACATGTCCAAGGTCAAGCACCCTATGGACGCCGGGCAGAAGGGTCAGCGGGGTATCGAGTGGTGAATCTGTCGTGACTTCCTCGTCCTCCTTGTCCTTCTCGTCCTCCTCGTCCTCCTCGGCTTCCTCGGCTTCCTTGGTCACCGTTCCTCGGTTGGTTGTTGCCGCGCCGTCTTCCGGTAGTGGCAAGACCACCGTTGCTACGGGGTTGATGGCCGCGTTCGCCTCGCGGGGGCTTGCCGTGTCTCCGCACAAGGTCGGGCCGGACTACATCGATCCCGGGTATCACGCGCTGGCCACCGGGCGGGTGGGGCGGAACCTCGACGCGTATCTGTGCGGGCCGGAGTTGGTCGGGCCGCTGTTCGCGCACGGTGCTCGCGGGTGTGATCTCGCTGTTGTCGAGGGTGTGATGGGGATGTACGACGGGGCTGCGGGGGAAGGGGAGTTGGCGTCCACGGCGCATGTGGCGAAGTTGCTGCGGGCGCCTGTTGTGCTGGTCGTCGACGCTTCTTCGCAGTCACGGTCCGTTGCGGCGTTGGTACATGGGTTTGCTTCCTGGGATCCGGAGGTTCGGGTCGGGGGCGTGATCCTGAACAAGGTGGCGTCCGACCGGCATGAGGCTTTGCTGCGGGAGGCGTTGGACTCGGCGGGTGTGCCTGTGCTGGGGGTGTTGCGGCGGGCGCCTCAGGTGGATACGCCTTCTCGGCATTTGGGGTTGGTGCCGGTTGCTGAGCGGCAGGCGGCTGCGGTGGAGGCCGTTGCGGCCATGGGGGCGCAGGTGGTCGCCGGGTGTGATCTTGAGGGGTTGCTTGCGCTGGCGCGTAGTGCTGGTGCGTTGTCGTGTGCGGCTTGGGATGCGGGTGAGGTCCTGGCTCCCGCGGCGGAGCCGCTAATGGATGCAGCGCCCCCGCCGCCCCTACCCGTCCCATCACTGGGGGCTGCGCCCCCAGACCCCCATCGGCCTGAACGGCCTCGTCCTCAAACGCCGGACGGGCTAAAAATTGCCGTTGCCGGCGGAGCAGCCTTCACCTTCTCCTACGCCGAGCACACCGAACTGCTCACCGCCGCCGGTGCTGAAGTCGTCGTATTCGATCCCCTCCGCGATGAGCAACTCCCGGACGGGACACGCGGGTTGGTCATCGGGGGCGGGTTCCCCGAGGTGTACGCCGCTGAGTTGTCCGCCAACGAGCCGTTGCGCAAGGCAGTTGGGGCCCTCGCAGAGACCGGCGCTCCCGTCGCCGCCGAATGTGCCGGACTCCTCTACCTGTGCCGGGAGTTGGACGGGATGCCCATGTGCGGGGTGCTCGATGCCTCCGCGCGGATGAGCGAGCGGCTGACTCTGGGGTATCGGGATGCCGTCGCGTTGAGCGACAGTGTGCTGGCCGTGGCCGGGACGCGGATGCGGGGCCACGAGTTTCATCGGACCGTCGTCGAGCCCGGCTCGGGGGCGGCTCCCGCCTGGGGGGTTCGTGCCCCTGAGCGGCGGGTCGAAGGCTTCGTACAACAGGGTGTGCACGCGAGTTATCTGCACACGCACTGGGCGGCCGAGCCCGGTGTGGCCCGTCGGTTCGTGGAGAGGTGCCGGACGTCATGAGCAGCAGCAGGTTGATCGGAGTCGGGGTGGGTCCCGGCGATCCGGAGCTGGTGACCGTCAAGGGCGTCAACGCTCTGCGGGCCGCCGATGTCGTGGTGGTGCCGGTCATGGACAGTGGGGAGCGCGGGCGCGCCGAAGCCACCGTTCTGCATTACGTGCCTGAAGAGAAGGTGCTGCGGGTGGTGTTCGCGCTGAATGAGCGGACCGATCGGGCTCGGCGCGAGGCCGCCTGGGATGCCGCGGGGGCGAAAGTGGCCGAGCTGCTCGGCGCGCATCGCGTCGTCGCCTTTGCCACCATCGGGGACCCCAACGTCTACTCCACCTTCACCTATCTCGCCCTGACCATCGGGGAGTTGGTGCCGGGGGTCGTTGTGGAGACCGTGCCGGGTATCACCGCCATGCAGGATCTCGCCGCACGCTCCGGTGCCGTACTCACCGAAGGGACCGAGCCGCTCACGCTGGTGCCTGTGACCGCGGGGGCCGCCGTGCTCAAGGACGCGCTCGCCGGGCCGGGGACGGTCGTGGCGTACAAGTTCGGGCGGCAGGCCGGTGAGGTCGCCGAGGCGCTCAGGGAGACCGGGCGGATCGGGGACGCGGTGTGGGGGTCGGCGCTCGGGCTGCCCGAGGAGTCGATCCGGCCCGCCGCCGAACTCGACGGGCAGCCGCTGCCGTACCTCTCCACGCTCATCGCGCCCGCACGGCGTGAGGGCGGGCGGGGCGGGAAACTGTGACCTCCGCCCCCGGAAGATCAGCCGGCCAGGCCCACCACCAGCCAGATGAATGCCGCTCCCGCGACCGTGCACAGCAGCGTCGCGGGTGCGGGGTGTTCGTGGTGGGCCTCGGGGAGGATCTCGGCGGCGGCGAGGTAGAGGAGCACGCCGCCGAAGAAGCCGAGATAGCCGCCGAGCAGGGCCTCCGGGATGGTGAGGAAGGCCGTCGAGGCGGCGCCCAGCACCGGGGCCGCCGCGTCCGCGAACAGCATCGCGATCGCCTTGCGGCGGGCGTTGCCGTACAGGCTCGTGATCGTGTACGTGTTGAAGCCGTCCGCGAAGTCATGGGCGACGACCGCGAGCGCGACCGCCGTGCCCATGCCGCCGCCCACCTGGAACGCGGCGCCGATCGCGACCCCGTCCATGAAGCTGTGGCCGACCATGGCGGCGGCCGCCGTGAGGCCCACCTCGGGCGCCCTGCCGTTGTTCTCCTCGGCTCCGTGCGAGGCCTGGCGGGCCGCGAGCAGGCGTTCGACCAGATGGGCCACGAGGAAGCCGGCCACGAAGAGCAGCAGGGCGGCCGGTACGCCGAAGACCTCGCGGCCCGCCGCGCGCAACGCCTCCGGCAGCAGGTCGAGGCCGACCACGCCCAGCATCAGGCCGCCGGCCAGGCCCAGCACGAGATGACGGCGGTCGGTCACCCGCTGTGCCGTCCAGCCGCCGGCCAGCGTCATCAGGAACGCGCCGAGCGCGACGAAGACCGCCATAGTCCCCTTGCTATCCGATCAACCCCTGTTCGCGCACATCCTGGACCACTTCAGCCCCACTCGCATTGACGTTCCCTACGCTCCCCGCACGCCCCACGCTCCGTATGTTCCGTTTGAGAGGATCCGACCCCATGGCCGATGCCGATACCGATGCCGCTGCCCCCACCGGCAAGGTGACCTTCGTCGGTGCCGGCCCCGGCGCCGCCGACCTGCTGACGTTCCGTGCCGCGCGTGCCATCGCCGAGGCCGACGTGGTGATCTGGGCGGCCAGCCTGGTGCAGGCCGAGGTCCTCGAGCACGCGCGCGAGGGCGCCGAGATCCTGGACTCGGCGACCATGTCCCTGGAGGACGTCGTCGCCGTCTACGAGCGGGCCGGGAGTGAGGGGCTGCGGGTCGCCCGCATTCACTCCGGCGATCCTGCCCTCTGGGGCGGTACTCAGGAGCAGGTCGACCGGTGCGCCGCGATCGGCATCGCGACCGAGATCGTCCCGGGCGTCTCGGCGTTCTCCGCCGTCGCCGCCCTCGCGCAGCGCGAGCTGACGATCCCCGAGGTCGCGCAGTCCGTCGTCCTCACCCGGCTCGGCGGGGGCAAGACGCCGATGCCGCCCGGGGAGGAGGTGCGGGAGTTCGCGCGCCACGGGACGACCATGGCGATCTTCCTGTCGGCCGCCCGCAGCGGGCAGTTGGTGCGGGAGCTGCTGGAGGGCGGCTATCCGACGGAGACGCCCGTCGTCGTCGCCTACCAGGCGACCTGGCCGGAGGAACTGATCGTGAAGTGCACGATCGCCACGCTGGAGGAGACGGTCAAGGAGCACAAGCTCTGGAAGCACACCCTCTTCCTGGTCGGCCCGGCCCTCGACGCCCACGGCACCCGCTCGCACCTCTACCACCCGGGCCACTTCCACGGCTTCCGCAAGGCCGACCCGGAGGCCCGCAGGGCCCTGCGCTCGCGGGGAGCCAGCACGTGATCACGGTAGTGGGGACGGGAACGGGGGCGGTGGTCGCGGAGGACGTGCTCCACGGCGCCCGGCTCATCGTCGGTGGTCAGCGCCATCTCGACGCCATCACCGTCCCTGAGGACGCCGAACAGGTCGTCCTCGGTCCGCTGGCGCCCGCCCTCGACACCATCGAGGCCTACGTCGGGAAGGGCGAGCCCGTCGTCGTGCTGGCCTCGGGGGACCCCGGGTTCTTCGGGATCGTACGGGCGCTGGCGGAACGGTTCACCAGCGACGCCCTCGACGTCCGCCCCGGCGTCTCCTCGGTCGCCACCGCCTTCGCCCGCGCCGGGCTGACCTGGGACGACGCCGTCGTCGTCAGCGCGCACGGACGTGACCTGCGTACGGCGGTCAACGCGTGCCGCGCGCATCCCAAGGTCGCGGTGCTGACCGGGCCGGGGGCCGGACCCGCCGAACTGGGCGCCGCGCTCACCCACCGGACCGGCGGGCGTGTCCTCGTCGTCGCGTCCGCACTCGGTTCCGGGGAGGAGCAGGTCGAACGGGTCACGCCCGCCGAGGCCGCCGCCCGGGACTGGGGTACGGCGGTGAGCGTGGTGCTGTGTCTGGATGAGGCGCGGGTGCTCGGTGCCGTGCGGACGGTCGCCGGTGCCGCCGTCGGGCCCGCCCAATGGGCGCTGGACGAGCGGGAGTTCGCGCACCGGGATTCGATGATCACCAAGTTCGAGGTACGGGCGCTGGCGCTGGCCCGGCTCGGGCCGCGCCTCGGCGAACTGGTCTGGGACGTCGGCTCGGGCTCCGGGTCGGTGGCCGTCGAGTGCGCGCGGCTCGGCGCCGCCGTCACCGCCGTGGAGAAGACCCGGGACGGTGTCGAGCGGATCCGCGCCAACGCCGAGGCGCACGGCGTGGACGTGCACACCGTGCACGGGGCGGCGCCGACCGTGCTGTCCGATCTCGACGACCCCGACGCCGTGTTCGTCGGCGGGGGCGGGCGGGAACTGCCCGCCATCGTCACCGCGTGCGCCCGGCGGGCCCGGCGGACCGTGGTCGTCGCGATGGCCGCGCTGGACCGGGTACCGGCGGTGCGGGAGGCTCTCTCGGCGGCCGGTCTTGCGGTCGACGGGGTGCTGTTGCAGTCGTCCCGGCTGGCGCCGCTGCCGGGGGACGTGACCCGGCTCGCGGCCACCAATCCTGTTTTTCTGTTGTGGGGGGTCAGGACACCCGAGTCCCGAACCCCGGTGTATCGAGAAGGAGTTGCTTCGTGATCGGCCTCATCTCCGCCACCGCGGCGGGCGCGGGTGCGCGGGACCGACTGGCCGCCGCGTGGCCGGACCGTACGCGCGTGTACGACGGTCCCGTGGGGGACGCCGTCCGTTCCGCGTTCGCGGAGTGCGAGCAGCTCGTGTGCTTCCTCGCCACGGGTGCCGTCGTACGGCTGATCGCCCCGCTGCTGGGCGACAAGCTCACCGACCCGGGGATCGTGTGCGTCGACGAGGGCGGACGGTTCGCCGTGTCGCTGGTCGGCGGACACGGCGGTAGGGCCAATGAACTCGCCGTGGAGGTGGGCGAGTTGCTCGCGGCGGAGCCGGTGGTTACGACGGCTACGGACGCGGTCGGCGTGCCCGGTCTCGACACGCTCGGGTTCCCTGTGGAGGGCGATGTCGCCGGGGTCTCGCGAGCCCTGCTCGACGGCGAACCGGTCGCCCTGGACGCCGAGTTGGCGTGGCCGCTGCCGCCGTTGAAGGTGTCGCCCCATGGCGCCTACGTCATCCGCGTCACCGATCGTGCCGTCGCACCCGGCGAGCGGGAGGTCGTGCTGCGGCCGCCGTCCCTCGTCGTCGGGGTCGGCGCGTCCAAGGGCGCACCCGTGAACGAGGTGCTCGGACTGGTCTACGACGCGCTGCGCGAGGCGGGCTTGTCCGTCGGCAACATCGCCGAACTCGCCACCGTGGACGCCAAGGCGGAGGAGCCCGGCATCGTCCAGGCGGCTCAGCGCCTGCGGGTGCCGCTGGTGACCTACTCCGCCGAGGAGTTGGCCGCCGTCCAGGTGCCCAATCCGTCCGACGCGCCGCTCGCGGCCCTGGGCACGCCGTCCGTGGCGGAGGCCGCCGCGCTCGTCGGCGGGGGCGAACTCCTCGTCCCCAAGCGGAAGTCGGAGCGCGCCGACGGGCAACCGGCCATGGCGACCTGTGCTGTTGTACGGCGGGTCGCGCGCGGGCGGCTCGCGGTGGTCGGGCTCGGGCCCGGCGCCCGGGATCTGCTCACCCCGCGCGCCAGGGCCGAACTCCGGCGCGCCGCCGTGCTGGTGGGGCTCGACCAGTACGTCGACCAGATCCGCGATCTGCTGCGTCCCGGGACGCTGGTCCTGGAGTCGGGGCTCGGCGCCGAGGAGGAGCGGGCCCGTACCGCCGTCGCCGAGGCACGCAAGGGGCAGGCCGTCGCGCTGATCGGCAGCGGTGACGCCGGGGTGTACGCGATGGCCTCGCCCGCGCTCGCGGAGGCGTCGGACGACATCGACGTGGTCGGAGTCCCGGGCGTGACCGCCGCATTGGCCGCCTCGGCGATCCTCGGGGCGCCGCTCGGCCACGACCATGTGTCGATCAGCCTCTCCGATCTGCACACGCCGTGGGAGGTCATCGAGCGGCGGGTGCGGGCGGCGGCCGAGGCGGACATCGTGGTGACGTTCTACAACCCCCGTAGCCGGGGCCGGGATTGGCAGCTCCCGAAGGCCCTCACGATCCTCGCCGAGCACCGGGAGCCGACGACGCCGGTCGGTGTCGTACGGAACGCCTCGCGGCCCGACGAGTCCAGTCGGCTGACGACACTGGCCGCGCTGGATCCGGCGTGGGTCGACATGATGACGGTGGTGACCGTGGGCAACACGGCCACCCGGGACATCGCGGGGCGCATGGTGACGCCGCGCGGGTACCGCTGGCAGGCGTCGCAGGCAGGTCAGGCAGCGCAGGAGGTGGCGAAGTGAGTTCTGTGGACCGGGTGGAGCGTGTGGTTCATCCGATCGAGGTGGAGTCCTACCGGCGGATGCGCGCCCGGCTGGACACCTCGCACCTCCCGCCGCTGACCCGCGCGGTCGTCGAGCGGGTCGTCCACTCCGCCGCCGACCTGGAGTACGCGACCGATCTCGTCCTGGACGAGGGCGAGTTGGCGAAGGCGCACGCCGCGCTGCACGCCGGGGCGCCGGTGGTGGTGGACGTGGCGATGGTCGCGGCCGGGATCACCGGGCTCCGGACCGTGTGCCGGCTCAAGGACGCCAAGTCCGGGCCGGGGCTGACCCGTTCGGCACACGCGATCCGGCTCGCCCACGAGGAGGTCGGGCCCGGCGCGCTGTGGGTGATCGGCAACGCGCCGACCGCCCTGGAGGAGTTGCTGACGCTGGACGCCTCCCCCGCGCTCGTCATCGGGCTGCCCGTCGGTTTCGTCGGCGCGGTCGAGTCCAAGGCCGCGTTGCGCGCGAGCGGGCTGCCCGCGGTGAGCAACGTGTCCGAGAAGGGCGGTTCGGCGGTGGCCGCGGCTGCCCTCAACGCCCTGCTGTATCAACCTGTTTCACCTATCGAGGAGAAATCGTGACCACCCCGCCGCCCGCCCTGCTCATCGCCGGACACGGCACCCGGGACGAGGCCGGAGCCGAGGCGTTCCGGTCCTTCGTACGGGAGTTGGGCCGCCGTCACCCCGAACTGCCCGTCGCGGGCGGGTTCATCGAGCTGTCGCCGCCGCCGCTCGGGGACGCGGTGACCGAGCTGGTGGAGCGGGGGGTGCGCCGGTTCGCCGCCGTACCGCTGATGCTGGTGTCCGCCGGGCACGCCAAGGGGGACATCCCGGCGGCACTGGCCCGGGAGAAGGAGCGGCACACGGGGATCTCGTACACCTACGGGCGTCCGCTGGGCCCGCACCCGTCGCTGCTGAACGTGCTGGAGCGGCGGCTCGACGAAGCGCTCGGCGAGTCGGCACGGACGCCCGCCGACCGGGCCGATGTGACCGTGCTGCTCGTGGGGCGCGGTTCGACGGACCCGGACGCCAACGCCGAGGTGCACAAGGCGGCGCGGCTGCTGTGGGAGGGACGCGGATACGCGGGCGTGGAACCGGCGTTCGTGTCGCTCGCGGCGCCCGACGTGCCGAGCGGCCTCGACCGGTGTGTGAAGCTGGGCGCCCGGCGGATCGTCGTCCTGCCGTACTTCCTGTTCACCGGCATCCTGCCGGAACGGGTGCGGCAGCAGACGGAGGGCTGGGCGGCGGCGCACCCCGAGATCGAGGTGCGGTCGGCCGAAGTCATCGGCCCCGAGCCGGAGTTGCTGGACCTGGTGATGGAGCGGTACCGGGAGGCGGTCAAGGGTGATCTGCGGATGAACTGCGACTCGTGCGTGTACCGCATCGCGCTGCCAGGCTTCGAGGACAAGGTGGGGCAGCCGCAGCAGCCGCACTTCCACCCGGACGACGACGGTCACGACCACGACGGTCACCACCACGGGCATCACCATCACGGTGGGCACGCCCATGCACACTGACAGAGCCCACGACCACGATCCGACGGACAGAGCCCACGATCTGCGCCATCACGGTGACGTCGAAGTCCGGGACGACGGCGCCCAGTTGATCGACCTCGCCGTGAACGTCCGCGCGGACACTCCCCCGGCCTGGCTGCGCGAGCGGATAGCCGGTTCGCTGACCGGTCTCGCCGCCTATCCGGACGGACGGGCAGCGCGGGCGGCGGTCGCGGCGCGGCACGGGCTGCCGGTGGAGCGTGTGTTGCTCACGGCGGGTGCGGCCGAGGCCTTCGTGCTGCTCGCCCGCGCGCTGAAGGTCCGTCAGCCGGTCGTCGTGCACCCGCAGTTCACGGAGCCGGAGGCGGCGCTGCGGGACGCGGGGCACACGGTGGAGCGGGTGTTGCTTCGGGAGGCGGACGGTTTCCGGCTGGGTCCGGGGGTAGTGCGGGGGGTGCCCGAGGACGCGGATCTGGTGGTGATCGGCAATCCGACGAACCCGACGTCCGTCCTGCACCCCGCTGCGGTGATCGCCCGACTCGCTCGGCCCGGGCGGACGTTGGTGGTCGACGAGGCGTTCATCGACGCGGTGCCGGGTGAGCGGGAGTCGTTGGCCGGCCGGACGGACGTCCCCGGCCTGGTGGTCCTCCGCAGCCTCACCAAGACGTGGGGTCTCGCGGGGCTGCGGATCGGCTACGTCCTTGCCGCGCCCGAGACGATCGCGGAACTGGAGCGGGCCCAGCCGTTGTGGCCGGTGTCCTCGCCGGCGCTGGCTGCGGCGGAGGCCTGCATGGAGCCGCGGGCTCTCGCCGAGGCCGCCCACGCCGCGCACCGTATCGCCGCCGACCGTGCCCATCTCGTCGCCGGGCTGGCCGAGTTCGCCCCCGACGGACTCCGGGTCATGGAGCCTGCCGAGGGGCCGTTCGTCCTCGTCCGCGTCCCGAATGCGGTGGCCGTACGACGGCATCTGCGCGACCTCGGGTTCGCTGTCCGCCGTGGGGACACGTTTCCGGGGTTGGGTGAGGCGTGGCTACGGCTCGCGGTGCGGGATCGGGCAACGGTGAATCGGTTTCTGCAGGCGTTGGATCAGGCGGTGACGTTGGCGGGGCGGTGAGGTGGGCTCCGCCTCTGCCACCCGCCCACCCGACTCGGTTGGCTGTGAAGTGCCCTTCCAAGCCTTGCCCGCCCACCCGCCCGACTCGGTGGGCTGAGAGGTCACCCTCCAAGCCTTGCCCACCCGCCCAACCGCCCACCCGTTTGCTGTCGGTTGCAAGTGAACCTCTCAAACGCCCGAGACGGGTGGGTGGGTGGGCAAGGTAGTTGCCTCAGCCCCGACGCCGGCGCGTCATCATCACCGCTCCGCCACCCGTCGCCAGCAACAACACCGCCCCGCCCGCGATATACGGCGTCATGGAGCTACCCCCCGTCTCGGCCAACCCCGCCTCTGCCGGAGCACCCTGCGGCTTCACATCGGGGGCAGGGTCGGCGGACGGCGTCGAGACGACCTCGGGTGCCTCACACGTCGCCTGCGCCAACGTCACCGTGCCCTCCACATCAGCCACGTTCAGCTTCAACGGGTTGACGGAGACCTTGAGTTCGAGCGCGGTCGCAGCCGCCGTACGGGACGTGGTCGACGTCTTGGACAGATCGAGGCTCACCGAACCGACCCCCGGCACCTGAACCTCCGTAGGACCACTCGCGGTCACCGTGATCCGCTTGCCGAGCACCGTCACCGCCCCCGGCAGATGCGACGTGGCGACGGGCGCCTTCCCCGCTTCGCACGTCGCCTTCGAAGTGACCGCGTCGACCTCGATGAGCGAGAGCAGCGGCAGCCCGGGAACGTGGAGCCGCGCATGGGCGAGGTTCGTATACCCCTCGGCTTTCGTCGCGGACACCGTCGCCTTCGCCGTGGCGACGTCCGCGCCGAGCACAGTGAACGGCTGTCCGCCGTTCACCCCGTCCAACTGGGCGGTGAGCGCGGTCTTTTCGGCGCTCTGCGGTGCCTGGACCTCGTTGAGGGAGACCGCGAGCGGGACGTCCACGGTCTTGTTGAGCAGGGACACGTCGAGCCCGGTGCGGAGCACTACGGCGCTCGCGCGACCCTGGTCAACGGTCGCGTGGGCGGAACCCGCGCCGGCCAGCGCCACGGGACCGGCGGCGAGGGCGGTCGCCGTGGCCACGGTGGCCCAACGGCGTGCGGGCATGCGGAAGTTGGTGCCGTTCAAGGTGTGGGACCCCCAGAAGAGACATGCTTGGGACCCGGTAAGAATTACCCACGACGAGTGAACCGTCAGCGATCCTGCGTCACTTCACCCCATCGTGGGTTTTCCGTGAACGTATTCGAATCGACTGGCGACTATTCGACCACCAGCCCGTTCAGCACCACCCGCCGCGGCGACGCGAGCACGCGCACATCGGCGCGCGGGTCCGCCTCGTAGACGACGAAGTCCGCCGGCGCACCCTCCTCCAACCCGGGCCGCCCGAGCCACCGCCGCGCACCCCACGCGGTCGCCGACAGCGCTTCTACGGCCGGGATGCCGGCGGTGACGAGTTCGGCGACCTCGGCGGCGACCAGGCCGTGGGCGAGGGAGCCGCCGGCGTCCGTGCCGACGTAGACCGGGACCCCGGCGTCGTAGGCGGCGCGCACGGTGTCGTAGCGGCGCTCGTACAGTCGCCGCATATGGGCCGACCAGCGCGGGAACTTGGCGTCGCCGCCGTCCGCGAGCTGCGGGAAGGTCGCGATGTTCACGAGGGTCGGGACGATCGCGACGCCCCGCGAGGCGAACAGCGGGACGAGGTCCTCGGTGAGGCCGGTCGCGTGCTCGATGCAGTCGATGCCCGCCTCGACCAGGTCGCGCAACGCGTCCTCGCCGAAGCAGTGCGCGGTGACGCGGGCGCCGAGCCGGTGGGCCTCGGCGATGGCCGCCTCCACCGCTTCGCGCGGCCAGCAGGCGGAGAGGTCGCCGAGGTCGCGGTCGATCCAGTCGCCGACCAACTTGACCCAGCCGTCGCCGCGTTGGGCTTCCTGGGCGACGTAGGCGACGAGTTCGTCGGGTTCGATCTCGTGGGCGAAGTTGCGGATGTAGCGGCGGGTGCGGGCGATGTGTTTGCCGGCGCGGATGATTTTCGGGAGGTCCTCGCGGTCGTCGACCCAGCGGGTGTCGGAGGGCGAGCCTGCGTCGCGGAGCAGGAGGGTGCCGGCGTCGCGGTCGGTGAGGGCCTGTTGCTCCGCGGTGTCGGCGTCTACGGGGCCGTGGGTGCCGAGGCCTACGTGGCAGTGGGCGTCGACGAGGCCGGGGAGGGCCCAGCCGTCGACCGTCCGGATGTCCTCGGCATCGAGGGGGCGGTCGTAGGAGATGCGGCCGTCGATGACCCAGAGTTCGTCGCGGATGTCCTCCGGTCCCACAAGGACCCGGCCCTTTACGTGCAGCACGGCTTGATCGCTCATGGGACGCACGATAGTTCGTCGGGTGCGGGCTCGTCGTGGCTGGTCGCGACCACGCGGCGGAGCCGCAAATCGATACAGCCCCGCGCCCCTTACGGGGCGCTGCCCTCGTCGTCAACTTCAGCCATCGCGGGGTCCAGTAGACGCGACAAGAAGTGGCGGGTGCGGTCGTGCCGTGGGTTGGTGATGACCTGTGCCGGAGTGCCGTCCTCGACGATCACCCCACCGTCCATGAACACAACCCTGTCGGCCACCTCGCGCGCGAACGTCATCTCGTGGGTGACGACCATCATCGTCATGCCCTCGTTCGCGAGCATGCGCATGACCGCGAGTACGTCGCCCACCAGCTCGGGGTCGAGCGCCGACGTCGGTTCGTCGAACAACATCACCTCGGGGCCCATCGCCAACGCCCTCGCGATCGCGACGCGTTGCTGCTGGCCGCCGGAGAGGGACGCTGGGTAGGCGGTGGCCTTCTCGGAGAGGCCCACGCGGCGCAGGTTCTCGGCGGCGACCTTGGCCGCCTCCGTCTTGTCCCGGCGCAGGACCCGGCGTTGGGGCAGGGTGAGGTTCTCGGTCACGGAGAGATGCGGGAAGAGGTTGAACTGCTGGAAGACCATGCCGATACGGCGGCGTACGGCGTCGATGTCCACATCGGGGTCGGTGATCTCCGTGCCGCCGACGAACACCCGCCCCTTGGTGGGTACTTCGAGCAGGTTCACGCACCGCAGGAGGGTGGACTTGCCGGAGCCGGAGGGGCCGATGACACACACCACCTCGCCCTGGCCGATTTCCAGGTCGATACCGCGCAGCACCTCGTTGGCACCGAACGCCTTGTGCAGGCCGCGGACTTCGATCTCCGGCTTCCCGGGTGGGGTCGTCACCGGACCGCCTCCCCCGTCTTCGTCTCCATGCGGCGCACCACGAAGCTCAGCGGGATCGTGACGAGGAGATAGCACAGGCCCGCGACCAGGATCGGCGTGGAGTTGGCCGTCGTACTCGCCAAGTCCCTTCCGTATTTGGACAGTTCGCGTTCCTCCAGGGTGACGCCGAGGAACAGGACCAGGGAGGAGTCCTTGAAGAGGAGGACGAGTTCGTTGGTCAGTGGCGGGAGGATGATGCGGAACGCCTGCGGGACGATGATCGACACCATGGCCCGCGCTTGCGAGAAGCCGAGTGAACGGGCCGCCTCCAACTGCCCTTTGGGCACCGCCTGGATGCCCGCCCGGATCGTCTCCGCCATGTACGCGGCCGACACCAGGCCGAGCGCGAGGGCGACCTTGCCGTAGGTACCGCCGATGATCTCCGTGCCGGGGAAAGCGAGCGGCACCGCGACGCCGACGAAGATGAAGATCAGCAGGGCGGGCAGGCCTCGGAAGATCTCGATGTAGATCCCCGCGAGCCAGCGGTAGGGGCCCACCGACGACAGCCGCATCAGCGCCACGACCATGCCGAGGACCAGCCCGAAGACGAAGCCCGACAGGGTGTACAGCACGGTGTTCTTCAACGCCAGCGTGATGACGTCCGGGAACATCTGCTTGGCGATGCTCCACTGCGCGAACTGGTTCTTCAGGCGGCCCCAGTCGGCGGTGACCGCGAAGACGATCACGACGGCGGCGAAGACGGCGTACTGCACGCCTTGGGACAGCCTGCGCCTCTGCCGTCTACTCAACCCCTGTCTCCTGGGCTGGAGTTGGGGGTCCGCCGTGTCGCCGCTCATGAGGCCGTCGGAGAGGCGGTGGCCGTGGCGTCGTACGGGCCGATCCACTTCTCGTACAGCTTCTTGTACGTGCCGTCGGCCTTCGCGTCCTTGATCGCCTTGTTGATGGCGGCGAGGAGTTTCGTGTTGCCCTTCTTGACCGTGAAGCCGTACTGCTCACCGGTGTTGAGGTTGTCGACGACCTTGAAGGCGTCGGCGTTGGCCTTGGTCTTGAGCCAGCCCTGGACGACCGGGTAGTCGATGATGACGGCCTGGACCTGGCCGGTGCGCAGGCCGTTGAGGACGGCGTCGGAGGACTCGAAGGAGACGGGGTCGAAGCCCTTGCTCTTGGCGTAGTCCTCGCCGGTGGTCTGCGCCTGGGCGCCGAGCTTCTTACCCTTGGCCTGCACGTCGGCGAGGGAGGCGATCCCGCTCTTCTTGTCGACGAGGACGGCCTGGGTGGCGTCGAAGTAGGGGTCGGAGAAGTCGACGTTCTTCTTGCGCTCGGCGGTGATGGTCATGCCGGCGGCGGCCAGGTCGCACTCGTCGGCGTTGAGGAAGGCGCCGGTCTTGAAGTTCTCGAAGGGGGTGTCGAGGATCGTCTGCTTCACGCCGAGGTTCTTGGCGACCAGGTCGATGAGGGAGACGTCGAAGCCCTGCACCTTGCCGTCGATCTCGGACTGGAAGGGCGGGTAGGGCAGGTGCGTGCAGGTCGTGAGCTGACCGGCCTTGACGAGTTCGACGCCACCGGCCGCGGTCTTCGAACTGCTGCCGCCGCTGTCGTTCGACGTGCAGCCGGCCGCGAGGACGAGGGCGAGTGCGGCCGTCGCTGTGGTGGCGGCCAGGGTGCGGGCCCGGCGGCCGAGGAGCGTGTTCACGGAGGCCTCCTGTGACGGAACTATGGGTTCCGATTATTGGGAGGGGTTCGGCGGGCCGCTCACCCGGACCGGTGACCAGGGGGCCGTCCGGGCTAAGAAGTCGCCGGTCGGAGGGGGACGGAGGGCGGTGAGGGGCGCCGGTTACGCTCATCTCCGTCGATCGGGACCGCTTCTCCCCTCCCTCCCCGCGAGCGAAAGAGCACCGCCATGACCCACCCCTTCCTCGACCTGGCCCCGCTGAGCGCCGCGCACTTCGCCGCGATCGAGGACCGGGTGGCCCGGCTGCTCGGTACCGAGCAGGATGTCGTGATCATGCAGGGCGAGGCATTGCTGCCGCTGGAGGGCGCGATCCGCTCGGCGGCCGGTCCGGGCACGGTCGCGCTGAACGTCATCACCGGCCCCTACGGGCAGACCTTCGGGAACTGGCTGCGGGACTGCGGTGCCGAGGTGATCGACCTCGCCGTCCCGTTCCACACGGCGGTGACCGCCGAGCAGATCCGGGAGGCCTTCGCCGAGCGCCCCGAGATCGACTTCGTGTCCCTCGTCCACGCGGAGGCGGCGACCGGCAACACCAACCCGGTCGCGGAGGTCGGCGAGGTGGTGCGCACGCACGGTGCGCTCTTCTACCTCGACGCGGTGGCCTCGATCGGCGCGGAGCCGGTGCTGCCGGACGCGTGGGGTGTCGACCTGTGCGTGATCGGCGCGCAGAAGGCGATGGGCGGACCGGCGGGTGTGTCGGCGGTGTCGGTGAGTGCGCGGGCGTGGGCGCGGATGTCCGCCAACCCGGGGGCGCCGCGCCGGTCGTACCTCTCCCTTCTCGACTGGAAGGAGCGCTGGGTGGACGCGGGCCGCAAGACGCTGCTGCACGCACCGGCGCAACTGGAGATGCTGGCGTTGGAGGCGTGCGTGGAGCGGATCGAGTCGGAGGGGCTGGACGCGATGATGCGCCGCCACGCGGTCGCGGCGGCGGCGACGCGAGCGGGCGCGGTGGCCCTGGGCGGCGGCCTCGTCCCCTACGTCCACGACGCCTCCGAGGCCGCCCCGGTCGCTACGACGCTCAGGACACCGCCGGGTGTCGTCGCCTCGGACCTGGTGGCAAGGGCCCTGTTCTCGGACCCCGCGCTGCCGCTCGCCGCGGGTGGGGGCGCCCTGGCGAAGGAGATGATCCGGGTCAACCACTACGGGGTGGATGCGACGGTGGGCGCGGTCCAGGGCTCCTTGGCGGCGCTGGGCGCGGCGCTGGCCGAGCTGGGGGTGGCGGTGGATCCGGAGGGGGCCCGGGCTGCCGTGGAGAGTGCGTGGCGGTAGTCGTGGACTGAGGTCCTTCTGGGGGCTCCGCCCCCAGACCCCCGATCGACCCTGAAGGGGTCTCGTCCTCAAACGCCGGACGGGCTGGATCATGCCGGCCTGCGCTGGAAGGGCCCCGGCACAGACCCCCCGTGCCATGCTCCCCCGCATGACCACCGACACGCCCCGGACCCTGCCCGACGGCCGCGCCATCCCCCTCATGACCGGCGCCGAGCGCCCCATGCTCGAAAGCTGGCTCGCGTTTCATCGCGCCACGCTGGCGGTGAAGTGCGCCGGCCTCGATGACACGCAGGTGCGGCTCGCCGCGGCCGAGCCCTCCTCGCTGACCTTGCTCGGCCTGGTCCAGCATCTCGCCGAGGTCGAACGGACCTGGTTCCAGCGGGTGTTCGGGCTCGACGTGCCGACGGTGTACGACAGTGAGGACGGATACGCCCTAGAACCCGGGCGCGGGATCGAGGAGGCGCTGGCCGTGTGGCGCCGGGAGATCGCGCGCGGACAGGAGCACTGCGCCGGGCTGTCGCTCTACGACCACGGGCAGATCCCCGACGGGCCGATGGCCGGGGTCGAGGTCAGTCTGCGCTGGGTGCTGATTCATCTGGTCGAGGAGTACGCGCGGCACAACGGTCACGCCGATATTCTGCGGGAAAGCATCGACGGATTGACCGGGGCCTAATTCGGATGTAATTCCAGAATTCTTCTGCCCGATTTCCGTGCACCTAAACGCAAATAATTCGCGTAGATCTCGTGAGGGTTACACCCTTGTGACCCGTTACACAGGCCGCCCGTTTTGCGCCTTATCCACGGGTCAAACCGGTGCATAACTTACAGCTTCGCACGCGTGATAACACAGCACCCCCTCAGACGTAACCCTCTCCCTCCATGCAATTTCGAATTTCCCTCGGTAAATTCAATTCGCATGACTGCCACCCAAGCAGACCTGCACATCGACCGCCCCACGGTGGCCGACGGCGCCGCGTTGTGGCGTATCGCCAAGGACTCGAACGCCCTCGACCTGAACTCGTCGTACAGCTATCTCCTGTGGTGCCGGGACTTCTCCGGCACCTCGGCCGTCGTGCGGGACGAGCGCGGGGAGCCGGTCGGGTTCGTCACCGGGTATGTGCGGCCGGAGCGGCCCGGCACCCTGCTCGTGTGGCAGGTGGCCGTCGACGCCGCGCAGCGTGGTCGCGGGCTGGCCGCACGGCTGCTCGACGGGCTCACCGAGCGGGTCGACGCCGAGTACGGGGTGACCGAGCTCGAGACCACGATCACGCCCGGCAACACCGCGTCCGAGCGCCTCTTCACGTCGTACGCCGAACGTCACGGCGCCCCCGTCGAACGCACGGTCCTGTTCGAGGCCGGTGACTTCCCGGACGGACCGCACGACCCCGAAGTGCTGTACCGCATCGGCCCGCTGAGCCTCTGAGAGCCCGCCCGCTCACCACCCCCCACACCTAGGAGCGATTCGCGTGACCATCACCCAGCCCGATCTCAGCGTCTTCGAGACCCTGGAGTCCGAGGTCCGCAGCTACTGCCGCGGCTGGCCCACCGTCTTCGACCGGGCCCGGGGCAGCCGTATGTACGACGAGGACGGCCACGCCTACCTCGACTTCTTCGCGGGCGCCGGCTCGCTCAACTACGGGCACAACAACCCGGTCCTGAAACGGGCGTTGATCGACTACCTGGAGCGCGACGGCGTCACCCACGGGCTCGACATGTCGACCGTCGCGAAGCGCGCGTTCCTGGGGACCTTCCAGGACCTGGTGCTGCGCCCGCGCGACCTGCCGTACAAGGTGATGTTCCCGGGCCCGACCGGCACCAACGCCGTTGAATCCGCGCTGAAGTTGGCGCGGAAGGTGAAGGGGCGCGAGTCGATCGTGTCGTTCACCAACGCCTTCCACGGCATGTCGCTGGGGGCGCTGGCCGTGACCGGCAACGCCTTCAAGCGGGCCGGTGCGGGCATCCCGCTGGTGCACGGTACGCCGATGCCGTTCGACAACTACTTCGACGGCAAGGTCCCCGACTTCCTGTGGTTCGAGCGGCTGTTGGAGGACCAGGGCTCCGGCCTCAACAAGCCGGCCGCCGTGATCGTCGAGTCCGTGCAGGGCGAGGGCGGCATCAACGTCGCCCGCCCCGAATGGCTGCGCGCGCTCGCCGAGTTGTGCGAACGCCAGGACATGCTGCTGATCGTCGACGACATCCAGATGGGCTGCGGTCGCACCGGCGCGTTCTTCTCCTTCGAGGAGTCCGGGATCGTGCCCGACATCGTCACCGTGTCGAAGTCCATCAGCGGCTACGGCCTTCCCATGTCCCTGTGCCTGTTCAAGCCGGAGCTGGACATCTGGGAGCCGGGCGAGCACAACGGCACGTTCCGCGGCAACAACCCGGCGTTCGTCACCGCGACCGCCGCCCTGGAGACGTACTGGGCGGACGGCTCCGCGATGGAGAAGCAGACCCGGACCCGCGGTGAGCAGGTCGAGCAGGGGCTGATCTCCATCACCGAGGAGAACCTCGCCGACATCAAGGAGTACCGGGGCCGCGGGCTGGTCTGGGGCATCGAGTTCAAGGACCCCGAGCGCGCCGGGCGGATCTGTGCCCGCGCCTTCGAACTCGGGCTGCTCGTCGAGACGTCGGGTCCGCAGGGCGAGGTCGTGAAGCTGCTGCCCGCGCTGACCATCACCCCCGAAGAGCTGGACGAGGGGCTGAGCATCCTCGCCCGCGCCGTCCGGGAAACAGTCTGACCACCCCTTTCACCACCTCTTTCACCACCATCTGACACCGCGTCAAGGAGGCGTAAACAGCCCGTGATTGTCCGTTCGTTCAAGGAACTCGAAGGCACCGACCGGCACATCAAGGCCGCGTCCGGCACCTGGGAGAGCAAGCGCATCGTCCTCGCCAAGGAGCGGGTCGGTTTCTCGGTGCACGAGACCGTCCTCTACGCGGGTACGAAGACGTCCATGTGGTACGCGAACCACGTCGAGGCCGTCGTATGCGTGGAAGGCGAGGCCCTGTTGACCGACAACGAGACCGGGCGGACGTACACGATCACGCCCGGGACCATGTACCTCCTCGACGGGCACGAGCGGCACACGATGCGGATCAAGGAGGACTTCCGCTGCATCTGTGTCTTCAACCCGCCCGTCACCGGACGGGAGGACCACGACGAGAACGGCGTCTACCCGCTGCTGACCGAACCCGAGGAGGTGTGACGAGTATGACCACCGTCACCAGCGTCACCGACCTGTACCCGAGCCGCGGCACCACCGAGGTGTCCGCCCCGCGCAAGGACCCCGTCGTCTGGGGCTCGCCCGACACCCCGGGCCCGATCCCGACCGGTGACCTCCAGGCGTTCGAGCGCGACGGCTTCCTCTCCATGCAGGACCTCCTCCGCGACGACGAAGTCGACGTCTACCGGCGGGAGTTGGAGCGGCTGGTCGCGGACCCGGCGATCCGGGCCGACGAGCGGTCGATCGTCGAGTCGAAGTCCAAGGAGATCCGGTCCGTCTTCGAGGTGCACCGGATCAGCGAGGTGTTCGCGCGGCTCGTGCGCGACGAGCGGGTCGTCGGGCGGGCCCGGCAGATCCTCGGCTCGGACGTGTACGTCCACCAGTCCCGGATCAATGTGAAGCCCGGCTTCGGCGCGAGCGGCTTCTACTGGCACTCGGACTTCGAGACCTGGCACGCCGAGGACGGTCTGCCGAACATGCGCACCGTGTCCGTGTCGATCGCGCTCACCGAGAACCACGACACCAACGGCGGCCTCATGATCATGCCGGGCTCGCACCGGACGTTCCTCGGCTGCGCGGGCGCGACCCCCGAGGACAATTACCGCCAGTCGCTGCAGATGCAGGACGCGGGCACCCCGTCCGACGAGGCGCTGACCGGCATGGCCTCCGAGTACGGCATCAAGTTGTTCACGGGCAGGGCCGGTTCGGCGACCTGGTTCGACTGCAACTGCATGCACGGCTCCGGGGACAACATCACGCCGTTCCCCCGCAGCAACGTCTTCATCGTCTTCAACAGCGTGGAGAACAAGGCGGTCGAGCCGTTCGCCGCGCCGGTACGACGGCCCGAGTTCATCGGGGCCAGGGACTTCACGCCGGTGAGGTGACGGAACGGCCAGGCGCTTCGCCGCAAGGGCACCACGGTCACGGCGACCGGGGTGCCCTTCGCCGTGTCCGTCAGCCGGCGAGGACGTCGAGCAACCGGTCCACGTCCTCGGGGGTGTTGTAGAGATGGAAGGCCGCGCGCAAGTTCCCCGCCCGGTCGGAGACTTCGACCCCGGCCGCGCTCAACTCGCCCTGCCTGCGGCCGAGTCCGGGCACGGAGACGATCGGTGAGCCCGGGGACGCGATGGGCTCGTGGCCGAGGGTGTCGAGGCCCGCGCGGAAGCGGTCGGCGAGGGTCAGGTCGTGGGTGCGTACGGCCGCCACGCCCAACTCCTCCAGCAGCGCGAGGGAGTGGCGGGCACCGGCGTAGGAGAAGAGGGCCGGGCTCTCGTCGAACCGGCGGGCGGAGTGGGCGAGTTCCTCGACCGGGCCGTAGCAGCTGTCCCAGGGGGCTTCGCCCGCCACCCAGCCGGCGAAGATCGGGTTGAGGCCGCCGAGGTCCGCCGGGGTGACCAGGAACGCGACCCCGCGCGGGCAGAAGAGCCACTTGAAACCGACGGCGGCGACATAGTCGTAGGCGCCCGCGTCGAGGTCGAACCAGCCGGCGGCCTGCGACGCGTCGACGTACGTACGCGCCCCGTGTTCGCGTGCCGCCGCCCGGAGCGCGGGCAGGTCGGCGATCCGGCCGTCGGCCGACTGTGCGGCGCTGACCGCGACGAGGGTGGTGCCGGGGCGTATCGACTCGGCGATCCGCTCCAGCGGGACGCTGCGGACCTTGAGGTCGGGGCGCATGTGGAAGGGGTTCACGACCGAGCTGAAGTCGGCCTCGGCGGTGAGGACTTCGGCGCCGGCCGGCAGGGACGAGGCGATCAGTCCGCTGTAGACCGCGACCGAGGCCCCGGCCGCCACCCGGTCGACCGGCACGTTCGTCAGACGTGCGAAGGCTGCGCGCGACGCCTCCACGTCGTCGAACATGTCGGTCGGCGTGCCTACCGCGGCGGCCTCGATCGCGGTGCGCATCGCGGTGACGGTGCGGGTCGGGAGGAGGCCGGTGCTCGCGGTGTTGAGGTAGGTGTTCTTCGGGGCGAACTCGGCGCGGACGAGGCTCTCGAAGGTCTCCATGCCACCACTCTGCGGTGCCGAGAAGCCCTCGTCCATTGCGATTTTTTACGTGGATCCGCTAAGGAACGCTTATAGGTCACCGGGCGATCAGCCCTGACCAGCGCCTTTTCAGGCCTGCGGTACCGCGCACCCGTCGGGGCCGCACGCCTCCGCGTCGACATCGGCGCCGCTGTCGATCAGCTTCAGCGGGGAGTGCTCGCCCCATGCCTGGGTCAGTGCCTGGGCGAAGACCTCGGCGGGCTGGGCGCCGGAGACGCCGTACTTGCGGTCCAGGACGAAGAACGGGACGCCGTTGGCGCCCAGCTCGGCGGCCTCGCGCTCGTCGGCGCGGACGTCGTCGGCGTACGCGGTCGGGTCGGCCAGCACCTTGCGGGCGGCTTCCGCGTCCAGGCCAGCGCCGGTCGCGAGTTCGACGAGGCGTTCGTCGTCCCCGAAGACGGAGCGTTCCTCGGCGAAGTTCGCCTTGTACAGCGCCTGGATCAGCTCGTCCTGGCAGCCCTGGTCCTTGGCGAAGTGGAGGAGGCGGTGCATGTCGAAGGTGTTGCCGTGGTCGCGGTCGCGGGTGCGGTAGTCGAGGCCCTCGGCGGCGGCCTGCGTGCCCAGGTTGTCCTCGCCCGCCTGCGCCTGGGCCTCGCTCATGCCGTACTTCTTGGTGAGCATCTTGAGCACGGGCTGGATGTCGGTCTTGGCCCGGCCGGGGTCGAGCTCGAAGGAGCGGTGCACCACCTCGACGCCGTCGCGGTGCGGGAAGGCCTCGAGAGCCTTCTCGAAGCGGGCCTTGCCCACGTAGCACCAGGGGCAGGCGATGTCCGACCAGATCTCGACGCGCATTCTTCGGCTCTTTCCAGGACGTACGGACGAAACGGAGACTCCCTCCGCCTCCCCCGTGAACGTTCAAGCAGCCCGCTTCATTCCCCCGTCACGGGCAGGCGCATCTCCAGGTGATGACTGCCATCGGCCGGCTCGGCGACCCAGCCCTGCCGGACGTAGAAGGCCTGCGCCCGCTCGTTGTCGACATGCACGTCGAGTACGGCGGTCCGCCGGCCGTCGGCCCGCCACTGTTCGAGGCAGGCCGCGTGCAGGGCCGTACCGAGGCCGGAGCGCCACTGGTCGGGGTCGACGTGGAACTGGAACAGCTTGACCGTTTCCGCCGGTTCTCCTTCCGGGGTGCGGAAGGAGGCCAGGGCGACGATGCGGCCCTGGTCGAGCAGGCAGAGCACGTGGGCCTTGGGGCGTGCGATGGCGCCCTGCCAGACGGCGAGCCAGTCCGTTCCGTCGTCCGGGATGCCGTCGGGGTAGTAGGTCGAGCGGGCCCGGTGGTGCAGGTCGGTGATGGCCTGTGCCTCGGCGGGGAGGGCGGTTCTGATCACCCGGGTTTCGTTGACACGGTCACAGATCATGCAACCGATGACGTCAGGGCGCTCGTTTCGGTTCCGAGGCGGGTGAACTGGGTCCGGTAGGCGCTCGGGGTCAGGCCGGTGCGGCGGATCAGGTGGGCGCGCAGGGAGTCCGCGGTGCCCAGGCCACAGGCTCGGGCCAGCTGGCCCATGGGGAGGGTGGTGGTCTCCAGGAGTTCCTTGGCGCGCTCGATGCGCTGGTGGAGCAGCCATTGGAGGGGGCTCACGCCGCTCTCCGCGTGGAAGCGGCGGGTGAGGGTGCGCACGCTCACGCCCGCGTGCCGGGCCAGGTCGGTGAGGGTGAGCGGTTTGTCGAGGTTGCGCATGGCCCAGCCGCGGGTGTCGGCGCAGGCCGTACCGCGCTCGGGCGGGAGCGGAGTCTGCGTGAACTGGGTCTGGCCGCCCGGGCGTACGGGTGCGACGAGGGCGAGGCGGGCCACCTCGTTGGCGACGGCGGCGCCGTAGTCGGTACGGATGATGTGCAGGCAGAGGTCGAGGCCGGCGGCGTATCCGGAGGCGGTCAGGAACTGGCCGTCCTGGATGTAGAGGACGTCGTCCCTGAGGTCGAGGGTCGGATAGCGGTCGCGGAGTTCGTCCGCCATCCCGTGGTACGTGGTGGCGCTGCGGCCGTCGAGCAGCCCGGCCTCGGCGAGCACGAAGGCGCCGCTGCAGATGGAGGCGATGCGCTTGCCCGCGGCGGCGGCCTCGCGGACGGCCGCCACGGCGGCCGGGTCCGGCTCGTACCGCTCGCCGGTGCCCGCGATCACCACGGTGTCGGCGGTGTGCAGGACGTCGAGGCCGCGGCCCACCTGGAGGTGCAGGCCGCCGGTCGTCACCACCGGGCGGGCGTCGGAGCTGCAGATGGTCACCTCGTAGCCGGGGGCGCCGTCGATCTCGACCTTGGCGAAGAGCATCTCGGGGATGGCCAGGTTGAACATGGAGACGGGGTTCGGCGCGACGATGGCGACGCGGTGCGGGGGCCGCTTTCTCGGCATGGCCAGAACCTCCGGGTGAGTGGCATTTCGGCCACTACTGTACGGCGTCGCGCTTCTGCACCATGGACGCATGACGACGCCCACGCCTACGTCCGCCACCCAACTCACCCCCCGCACCGGCGATTTGAGGAAGCCCTCCCCCACCCTGACCCTCGCCGCCGCCCTCCTCGGCTTCGCGCTCATCAGCCTCGACGCGTCCGTGGTGAACGTGGCGCTGCCGTCCATCGAGGGCGCGTTCGGCGGCGGGATGTCGGGACTTCAGTGGGTGGTCGACGCGTACACGCTGTCCTTCGCCGCACTGATGCTGTCCACCGGCGCCTTCGCGGACCGGGCCGGAGCGAGCCGTGCGTACGCGATCGGCATCGCGGTCTTCACCCTCGCCTCGGCCGCCTGCGGCCTGGTCCCGAACCTGCCCGCGCTGATCGCCGCGCGCGCGGCGCAGGGTGTGGCGGCGGCCGTCGTCCTGCCGGCCTCGCTGTCCCTGGTACGACAGGCCTACGCCGAACCGGCCAAGAGGGCGCGGGCGGTGGCGACTTGGGGGGCCGGGGGTGCGGCGGCGGTGGCCCTGGGCCCGGTGGCGGGCGGTGCGCTGACCACGGTCTGGGACTGGCGGGGCATCTTCTTCATCAACCTGCCGCTGGGCGCGGTGGCGCTGTTGCTGCTGCTCCGGGCGCCGCGCTCGGAACGCCGGCCCGCACCGCTGGACCTGCCGGGCCAACTGCTGGCGGTGATCACCCTCACGGCCGTGACCTTCGCGGTGATCGAGGGCGGGGTGACGGGAGTTGTGGCTCTGCTGATCGCGCTCGTCGCGGGCGCGGCCTTCGTCCGGGTCGAGCTGCGCCAGTCGCATCCGGTGGTGCCGTTCGGCCTGTTCCGCAGTCGTACGGTGTCCGTGGCGGTCGCGTCGGGTGTCGCGTGCAGTGTCGCCTTCTTCGGCCTGGTCTTCCTCTTCTCGCTCTTCTTCCAGCAGGTGCAGGGCCGTTCGGCGCTGTACGCCGGCCTGATGTTCCTGCCGATGACCGGTCTGATCGGAGTGACGAACATCGTGTCGGGCAAACTGGCGGCCCGCTACGGCCCCCAACTGCCCATGCTGATCGGCCAGTCGCTCGCCGCGCTGGGCTCACTCGTTCTTCTCTGCGTCGACGAGAGCACGCCCCCGCTCCTGGTGGCCTGGCTCCTCGTCCCGATGGCGCTCGGCTGCGCCCTGACGGTCCCGCCGCTGACCATCGCCATGATGGACGCGGTACCGGCCGAACGGGCGGGACTTGCGGCCGGTGTCCTCAACTCCGCGCGTCAGGTGGCGGGTGGGCTGGGGATCGCCGTGTTCGGGGCGCTGGTCTCCGACGGGTTCACGGCGGGCCTGCGGGAGAGCCTCGCGATCAGCGCGGCCCTCTTCGCGGTGACGGCCTTCCTCAGCTTCCGTCTCTCAGGTCGTCCGGCCAACTGGGCCTGAACTCAAGGTGGTCGTAGGTCACGACACACCCCTCCCCCATCGGCGACTGCGTCATGAACCCGACCAGCGCCGCGTCCGTCTCCTTCTCGTCGCCGAGGGTGAAGAGCCGGATGAAGGTCCAGCGCTCACCGTCCCGCGACGCGTGAAAGGCGAAGGCCCGACCGGTACGACTGACCCGCAGCCACACCGAACTACCGTCCACCGTGAAGGAGTTGGCGTCGTCCGAATGCCCCCGGGTGACCACCGTGCAGACGGTAGGCACATCGGGCGAGTACTCCAGGCACAGCTTGGCCCAGGCCCGCTCCCCCACGTGGACGTAGAGCACCCCGGCATCGAAGGACCCCGCGAACCCGACGGTGACCCGGGCTATGAGTTGGAAGTCCCCGTGCGGCGCTCCGAGAAGACGGGGCGCGTCGGAGGCGGGATCCAACCCTTCCCCGGTGGGCGGCACGAAGCGATCCTGCCGGGGACCCGCCCAGCCAGTGAGCACCCCGTCCTCGTAGGACCAATGCCCGTCAGGCCCGTAAGTGCGGAGAGGGAAAGGTAGTTGGGAGATGTCCAATTCCATCCACTCACTATCGCAGGCCCAGGGAATTGCCTTAAGGGGCGCGGGGCTGTATCGATTTGCGGCTCCGCCGCGTGGGCGCGACCAGCCACAACGAACCGGCACTACGCACTCAACCGCACCCCCAACGGCGCTACCGCTCCAAATGCCCGTCATAACGCCGAGGCAGCCCCAGCGGATTACCGTCCCGCAACTCCAACGGCAGCAACGCTTCAGGCGTGTTCTGGTAAGCCACAGGCCGCAGCCACCGCTCAATAGCCGTACCACCAACGGAGGTTGAGGTAGACGTCGTAGCCGGGTAAGGCCCCCCGTGATGCTGCGCGGGCGCAACCGCAACCCCCGTGGGCCACGCGTTCACCAACACCCGCCCGGCCAACGGCGTGAGCTCCGCGAGGATCTCCGCTCCACGCCCCTCCCCGGCCGCCTCCCCCGCCGACAGATGAACCGTCGCCGTAAGATTCCCCGGCAGCCGCGACAGCACGGCGTTCGCCTGCGCGTCATCGTCGTAGCGCGCCACGACCGTGACCGGCCCGAAGCACTCTTCGAGAAGCAGGTCGTACGCCCCCTCAGCCGCCAGCTTCTCCGCCGGCACCGTCAGGAACCCGGGAGTCACCGTGTGCTCACTGCCCGCACCCGGGGTCACCGGCGAGTCCACCTCGGGCAACCCGGCCCGCTCGGTGACGCCCGCAAGGAAGTTGTCGCGCATCCGGTGGTCCAGCAGCACCCCGGAGTCCGTGTTGCTGACCGCGTCGGTGAGGGACTTGAGCAGCCCGTCCCCCGCGGAGCCGGACGGCACGAGCACCAGCCCCGGCTTCACGCAGAACTGGCCGACACCCAGGGTCATCGAACCGGCAAGACCCGTACCGATCGCCTCGGCTCGCTCGGCCGCGGCCGCCTCGGTGACAACTACCGGGTTCAGGGAGCCCAGTTCGCCATGGAAGGGGATCGGGACCGGCCGCGCCGCCGCCGCGTCGAACAACGCGCGACCGCCTCGTACCGAACCGGTGAACCCGGCCGCCGAGACCAGCGGGTGCTTGACGAGCTCGACGCCCGCCTCGAAGCCGTGGACCAGGCCGAGAACCCCGGCCGGGATGCCCTGCTCGGCGGCGGCCCGGCGCAGCACGCTCGCGACCAGCTCGGACAGGCCCGGGTGATCGGGGTGGGCCTTGACGACGACCGGGCAACCGGCGGCCAGCGCACTCGCGGTGTCGCCGCCGGGGACGGAGAAGGCGAAGGGGAAGTTGGAGGCCGAGTAGACGGCGACGACGCCCAGCGGCACCTTGTAGCGGCGCAGGTCCGGGATCGGCGGGGTCGCCGTGTCGTCGGGGTGGTTGATGACCACGTCGAGGAAGGCGCCCTCGTCGACGATGTCCGCGAAGGCCCTCAACTGGTAGCAGGTGCGGGCGAGTTCGCCGTTGAGCCGGACCGGGCCGAGCGCGGTCTCCGCGTCGGCGACCTCGACCAACTGGTTCTTGGCCGCTTCGAGCTGGTCGGCGGCACCGCGCAGAAAGGCCGCACGGACCGTACGGTCGGCGAGCGAACCCCGTGCCGCGTGCGCGGCGCGGACGGCGGTGTCCACCTCCTGGGCTGTGGCCTCCACCGCAACCTGTTCACGCTGCTTCCCGGTTCGGGGGTCGACACTCCAGACTGGTGCTGCTGCCACCGCGGGTCCCTCCACATATGTAATGCCGCAGTTCTGGGTCATTCACCAGGGTCGTTCGATATGCTGAACGCTGTCTCTGATGATGAATATGCTCTCGGAGACTATTTCCCGTCGAACGAAGGGGTCAAGGGCGATGTCGGCAGGCGAGACAGGCGGCGGGGCACAGGTCAAGTCCGCGGTGCGGACGGTGGAGCTGCTCGAATACTTCGCCGGCCGGCCCGGTATGCACTCCCTCGCGGCGGTCCAGGAGGCCGTCGGATATCCCAAGTCCAGTCTGTACATGTTGCTGCGCACGCTTGTCGAGCTGGGCTGGGTGGAGACGGACGCCACGGGCACGCGGTACGGCATCGGCGTACGGGCACTCCTGGTGGGCACGTCGTACATCGACGGAGACGAGGTCGTGGCCGCGGCCCGCCCCACACTGGACCGCCTCTCCGACGACACCACGGAGACCATCCACCTCGCGCGCCTCGACGGCACGAACGTGGTCTACCTGGCCACCCGCCAGTCCCAGCACTATCTACGGCCCTTCACCCGCGTCGGCCGCCGGCTCCCCGCCCACTCGACCTCGCTGGGCAAGGCGCTGCTGAGCACGTACTCCGACGAGCAGGTCCGCAAGATGCTCCCGGAGACGCTGCCCGCGCTCACCGAGCACACGATCACCGACCGCGAGAAGCTCATCGAGGAGCTCCACCAGGTGCGGGATCAGAGCTTCGCCGTGGACCGCGAGGAGAACACCCTGGGCCTGCGCTGCTTCGGTGTCGCGATCCCGTACCGCACCCCCGCGCGGGACGCGATCAGCTGCTCGGTGCCGGTGGCGCGGCTGACGCCCGCGCACGAGCAGATGGTGAAGGACGCCCTGTTCGACGCCCGTGACCGACTGACCCTCGCCACCCGGAGGCTCTGAACCCATGCAGGTCTCGCTCCGCCCCGTCCACGACAGTGATCTCCCGGTCTTCTTCCGGCAGATGAACGACCCCGAGTCCCTCCGGATGGCTGCCTTCACCGCGAAGGACCCGACCGACAGAGACGCCTTCGACGCCCACTGGAAGCGCATCCGCGCCGCGGCCGACGTGCTGAACCGCACGATCCTCGCCGACGGCGACGTGGTGGGCAGCGTGGCGGTCTACGGGGAGCCGGACGAGCGCGAGGTGACGTACTGGATCGACCGCACCTACTGGGGCAAGGGCATCGCGACGGCCGCACTGCGCGACCTGCTGGCCGAGGCGCCCGAACGCCCGGTGTACGCGCGCGTGGCGGCCGACAACGCGGGCTCGCGGCGCGTGCTGGAGAAGTGCGGGTTCCGCGTCACCGGGCACGACCGGGGGTTCGCGAACGCGCGGGGCGAGGAGATCGACGAGCTGGTCCTGACGCTGGACTCCTGAACACTCGATGAGCGAGCGGGTTCATGAGCAGTCGATGAGCGGGTTCATGAGCAGTCGATGAGAAAAGCGATGTAAGGGAACGATTCGTTCCCGGCCGGTCGTCTTCAGAGCGGGATGAACAAGACGATCAGGCGCACCTCCGTCTTCGTACTGCTCCTCGTGTTCGCTCTGCTGGTGCGGGCGACCTGGGTGCAGTTCTACGAAGGCCAGGCACTCGCGGACGACAAGGACAACCGGCGCAACGCGATCGAGACGTACGCGGACCCGCTCGGGAACATCATCGTGGCCGGAAACGCGATCACCGGCTCGGCGCGGACGGGGAGCAGCAGCGACCTCGCGTACAAACGCACGTACACGGACGGCAAGCTCTACGCGGCGGTGACGGGCTACGCCTCGCAGAGCTATGCGCCGACGCAGTTGGAGGGGATCTACGCAGATCTCCTCGACGGCACGGACAGCAGCCTGAAGACCGCGATGGACACGGTCACCGGCGAGCGGGCCGCCCCCGGCAACGTGGTCACGACGATCGACCCGGATGTGCAGAAGGCGGCGTACAACGCGCTCGGGGACAAGAAGGGTGCCGCCGTCGCGATCGATCCGACGACCGGCAAGATCCTCGCCGTCGTCTCGACCCCGTCCTACGACCCCTCGACGCTGACCGACGCCGACACCGCCGGGGCGGCCTGGAAGCAGCTCAACGCCGACTCCGACAAGCCGCTGACCAACCGCGCGCTGCGCCAGCCGCTGCCGCCGGGTTCGACGTTCAAGCTGGTCGTGGCGGCGGCCGCGCTGGAGGACGGGCTGTACTCCTCGGTGGACGAGAAGACGACGAGCCCCTCGCCGTACACCCTGCCGGGCACGGTCACCCCGCTGAAGAACGAGAGTTCCTCCGCGCCCTGCACGAACGCCTCGATCCGGGTCGCGCTCCAGTACTCGTGCAACACCGTGTTCGCGAAGATGGCCGTCGACCTGGGCCAGGACAAGGTCAAGGCGATGGCCGAGAAGTTCGGCTTCAACGACGACAAGCTGGACATTCCGGTGCGGGCCTACCCGAGCGTGTACCCGTCCAACATGAACAACTCGTCCACGGCCCTGACCGGCATCGGCCAGTACGACGTGACCGCCACCCCGCTCCAGATGGCCATGGTGTCCGCAGCCATAGCCAACGACGGCAAGCTGGTCTCGCCGCACATGGTGTCGGAGACCACCGACAGCGGCGGCGATGTGGTCCACAACTATGACGACAGCACGACGACGAAGCAGATCGTCAGCTCGAACACCGCCCAGCAACTCCAGTCGGCGATGCAGACGGTCATCACGGACGGCACCGGCACGAACGCCGAGATCGCGGGCGTGACGGTCGGCGGCAAGACGGGTACCGCCCAGCACGGTGAGAACAACGACCAGTCGCCGTATGCCTGGTTCACCGCATACGGCAAGTCCGACTCGACGAGCAAGGAGGTCGCGGTAGCGGTACTGGTGGAACAGTCGGACGCGGCAAGGTCAGAGATCAGCGGCAACGGCTTGGCGGCTCCGGTGGCCAAGGCAATGATGAAAGCGGCGCTGCAGTAACGCCGTTGTCTTTGGTCTTTTGTCCTTTAGGGGCGCGGGGCTGTGTCTATTTGCGGCTCCGCCGCGTGGGCGCGACCAGTCACGACGGACCGCAACTGATCGCGCACCCTCGCTACTTGACGCCCAGAATCTGCTCCACGGGGTCGATGGCGAAGTACACCAGGAACAGCGCCGACACACCCCACAGCAACCAGTTGATCTCCTTCGCCTTACCAAGCACCGCCTTGATCACGACGTAGGAGATGAACCCGGCACCAATGCCATCGGTGATCGAGTACGTGAACGGCATCACGGCGATAGTGAGGAACGCCGGAATCGCGATCTCGTACTTGTCCCAGTCGATGTGCTTCACGTGGGTCATCATCAGGAACCCGACGGCGATCAGCGCGGGCGCGGCGGCCTGCAACGGCACGATCGTGAGCAACGGCGTAAGGAACAACGCCAGCCCGAACAACCCACCGGTGATCAGATTCGAGAACCCGGTACGCGACCCCTCACCGACCCCGGACGCCGACTCGATGTACGCGGTGTTGGAGGACGCGGACCCGAGCCCACCGGCGACAGCGGCCACGCCGTCGATGAACAGGACGCGACCGATGTTCGGCACCTGACCTTCCTCGTCCAGCAGACCGGCCTCCGCGCTGATACCGACGATCGTGCCCATCGCGTCGAAGAAGTCCGACAGGATCAGCGTGAAGATCAGCAGGACGACAGTGATCGCGCTGGTCTCGCCGAACGCGCCGAACAGGCTGAAGTGACCGATGAGTCCGAAGTCGGGCGCTTCCACGATCTTGTCCGGCACCTTGGGAGTCATCAGACCCCAACTCTTGATGTCGGCAACGGAGTTGATGATGATCGCCAGGACGGTCATCGTGACGATGCTGATCAGGATCGCGCCCTTCACCTTGCGGGCGACGAGCGCGATGGTCAGCAGGACACCGAGACAGAAGACGAGGACGGGCCAGCCGGCCAGATGACCGACGGCGCCGAGCTGCACGGGGACCGTGGTCTGCGCGACGTCCGGTATACGACTGACGAAGCCCGCGTCGACGAAGCCGATGAACGCGATGAACAGCCCGATGCCGACGCCGATGGCCTGCTTGAGCTGTTGCGGGATGGCGTTCATGATCGCTTCGCGCAGCCCGGTGAGGACCAGGACGCAGATCAGGACGCCCTCGATGACGACGAGGCCCATCGCGTCGGGCCAGCTCATCAGCGGTGCCAACTGGAAGGCGACGACGGCGTTGAGACCGAGGCCCGCGGCGATGGCGAGCGGCAGATTGCCGCCGACACCCATGATGACCGTCATCACACAGGCCACCAGGGCGGTGGCGGTGACGAGTTGGCCGGTGTCGAGGGTGTGGCCGAACTTGTCCTTGGCGCTGCCCAGGATGATCGGGTTCAGGACGAGGATGTAGGCCATCGTGAAGAACGTGGCGAATCCGCCGCGTACCTCACGGCCGAAGGTGGATCCCCGTTCGGAGATCTTGAAGAACCGGTCGACACCGTTCGCCGCCGGTGGTTCGGCACTTGGCCGGTCGGCCACCTTCTGTGACTCGGACATGCGGGTACTCCTCGTGGCTTCAATGATCGTGCGCGGATGCTGGCTGGATTGTTCCCGCGTTGAACCTGTTTCAGGTTTTCCCCGTGTTACGGAATCAGGGTCGGCCTGCCAGCCCGTGGTCGACTGGTCAGACGCTGTTCGAAGGTCTGTACCAGATCGGCCAGTTGATCACTGCTACGCTTCCGGATCTCGTCGGGATCATCCCCGAACAAACACGTGTCATCTACATGACACTCACAAACCGCAGCGAGGAGAGGTCCGCCGTGGGCACAGTCGTCGACGACGCCGCCTCCGAGGAGTTCCACGCCTTCTTCGAGCGCCACTACGCCGAACTGTCCAGGCTCGCCCACCTGTTGACGGGTGAGGCGGACGCCGCCGACGATCTCGCGGCCGACGCGCTGCTCGCGCTCTGGCACCGCTGGGACCGGGTGCGCGCCGCCGACCATCCCGCGGCCTACGCCCGTGGGGTCGTCGCCAATCTGGCCCGCACCCGGATCCGCAGCGCGGTGCGTGAGCGGCGGCGGGTCGCCCTGTTCTGGTCGCAGCGCGAGGAGAAGACCGAGAACCCGGACGTGGCCGGCGTGGTCGACGTCCAAGAGGCCCTGCGCAGACTGCCGTTCCGCAAGCGGGCCTGTGTGGTGCTGCGGCACGCGTTCGACCTGTCGGAGAAGGACACCGCGCTCGCCCTCGGTGTTTCCGTCGGTACGGTTAAGAGCCAGACGTCGAAGGGGATGGCGGAGTTGCAGCGGTTGCTCGGTCCGCAGAGCCCTCCGCTGCGGATGCACGCGGCGCTGGCACGCGGCGGCGAGAGTGGAGGGAGGACCCGATGAGGCATCAGGACGTGCACGACGACGAGTTGATCGCCCGGCTGCACGAGGCGGCCGAGGGGCACGAACCCGACCGCTCCCGCATCCTGGCGCGACTCGAACGCGGCATGGCCGCGCAGTCCCGCCCCGACCACCGGGCCACCCGGCCACCCGTGTTCGGCTGGGTGCGGGTGGTCAGCGCCACGGCCGCGGTGGCGAGCGTCCTCGCGATCGGCGGCTACGCGGTGGCGTCCGCGGTGAAGAACAACTCCCCCGCCGAGCAGACGGTCTCCGTCTCACCGACGCCCACGCCCACTCCGTCGCCGGACGCGACGAGCCGTACGCCGGTCAAACCGGTTGCCCCGAAGCCGAGTTCGGGCTCGGGCGACACCTTGCACAGCTCCCCGAACGCGAGCACCTCGCCGACGGAGTCCACGACCGCCTCCACCTCCACACCCGCGCTGCCGCCCGCCTCCGGTACCCAGGACGGCCCGCTCTGGTCGGACGGTTCGATCGACCCGGGCAGCAACGACTTCTGGGCGCAGAGCGATGTCACCCTGAAGACGAGCAAGCAACTCACGTCGCTCACCGTCCAGTTGAAGGTCAGGCTGACCGCCGGGGTCACCTCCGCGGGCGCCTGGCGCTCACTGCCCGAGCAGGACTTCACGCAGACGGTGACGGAGCAGGACGGGTTCCTGGTCTACACGTGGGTGCTCAAGAAGGGTCGTACGGTCGCGGTCGGGGACTGGGTCTTCGCCGGGCAGTACAACCATGCGCGCGGCGGCCGGGACGCCAAGGACGACAGCTACTCGGCGGCGGGCACGGCGGCCGGCCAACAGCTCGCGGTGAAGGGCGACTTCGCGGCGCAGAAGTCGTAGAAGGAAATCTCAAGAGGGCGGCAACCCTTTCTCCACCGGTGACGACCAAGAGGCGCAAGGTTCCTCTCTCACGGAGTCACAACGGAGCAAGTCGCTTGAGCACGCACAACTCGCACAAGAAGCACCTCACCCGTAGGCGGGTGCTCGGGGCCTCCGCGATCGGTGTCGCCGCCACCGGCGCGGCCGTCGCGGGCGGCACCGGCCTCCTCTCGTCCGCCAACGCCGCCGCCTTCGGCTACACCGACGACGGCTCCAACTATGTGATTACCACGGGCAGTTCACTCATCCTCAAGGTCTCCAAGTCGACCGGTGACCTCACGTCCCTGGCCTACAAGGGCAAGGAGTACGAGGGCTACGGCGGCAGGCACTCGCATGTCGAGTCGGGGCTCGGCGCCTCCACGGTCACCATCAAGCAATCAGGCTCGACGATCCTGGTGAAGGTCGTGCACGGCGCGATCACCCAGTGGTACGCGGCCCGCAGCGGCGAGAACAACGTCTACCTATGGACGAACAAGGCGGACGCGTCCTTCACCGCGACCCGGTACATCGTGCGGGTGAAGGCGGGGGTGTTCCCCAACTCCGGTTCGGACGCGTGGGATTCGACCACCGACACGATCATCGAGGCCGGTGACGTCTGGAAGCACCCCGACGGCACGACCCGCTCCAAGCACTACTCGGGCAAGCGGACCATCGACTACGACCACGTCGGCTTCACCACCGGCTCGGTCGGCCTGTACCTGGTCCGCTCCAACCACGAGAAGGCATCCGGCGGCCCGTTCTACCGCTCGCTGCTGCGCCACTCGAACGAGGGCGGCGCCGGGCTGTACGAGATCCTGCACTACAACGAGGCCCAGACGGAGCCCGAACGCTTCGGTCTGCAGGGCCCGTTCGTGGTGACGTTCACGGATGGCGGAACCCCCTCGTCCTCCCTCTCGGCGGCGAACCTCGACACCTCCTGGGCAGACTCGCTGGGCATCACGGGCTGGGTCGGCAAGGCGGGCCGGGGAAAGGTGGCGGGCGTCGGCCTGAAGGGCATGGACGCCAACTACCCCTACACCGTGGGCTTTTCCAACGCGGACGCGCAGTACTGGGCGAAGGCGGCGGCCGGCACCGGCGCCTTCTCCTGCAAGGGGATGCTCCCGGGGACGTACACGCTGACCGTCTTCAAGGGCGAACTCGCCGTGCACAGCCAGTCGGTGGCGGTGACGGCGGGCGGTACGACGTCCCTGCACACCCTGAGCATCACCGGTGACCCGTCCACCGCGTCGACCGTGTGGCGACTCGGCAACTGGGACGGCACACCAGGCGAGTTCAAGAACGCCGAGCTGATGACGTACGCGCACCCCTCGGACGCCCGGGCGGAGAAGTGGACCGGGAACATCACGATCGGGAGCGGGAGCGAGGCCGCGTCCTTCCCGGCGTACATCTGGAAGGACGTCAACAACGGGGTACTTGTGTACTTCAAGCTCACCGCGGCACAGGCCGCCGCAGCGCACACCCTGCGGGTCGGGGTGACGACGGCGTACATCAACGCCCGCCCCCAAGTCACCGTGAACGACTGGGTCTCGGCCATTCCCACCCCACCCACACAACCCTCGACACGCGATCTCACCACGGGTTCCTACCGCGGAAACAACCACACGTTCGTTTTCAACGTCCCTTCCAGTGCGTGGAGTTCGGACGCGACGAAGTACAACGTGCTGAAGATCAATGTCGTCAGTGGTTCGACGGGGTCGGGATTCCTCAGCCCAGGCACGTCGTTCGACTGCATTGACCTGCTGACCTGAGCCCCCCTCGGTCAGCAGAGCAACGCCCCTGCCGGTGACGACCGGTGGGGGCGTTGCGTTGTGCCCTGGATCTCAGGGACTCGTACGCCCCGGTGTCCGGACACGCAGAGCCTGGACGGACCAGTCGAGGACGGGGGCGAGACTTTCCGGTGCCGTCCAGCCGTTGACCACCGCGAGGAGCTGGAGATATCGCTCCCTGCGGGGGTCGTTGACGCTCTCCAGCCGCGTCGCCAACTGGGTGCGCAGCTCGATGTCGTCGGGGCGGCCGAGGAGGTGGGCGTAGTGCGCCGTGAACGACGCGACGAACGGATCGGCCTGGGGTGAGGTCGGGTCGACGCCGGCGGTGAGGGCCGGGCCGACCTGGTCGCGGACGGCTGCGGCGATGTCGCGGCGCGGAACCGTCGTATCCCTTCGGGCCTGCTCGGCCGCCTGCTCCTCGGCCATCCGCCGTACGGAGGCACGGAAATCCGGGTCCAGGGACAGTTCGGCCAACTCCACCCACGCCTGGACCTGTTCGGCCTCCGGGTTGTCAGGCAGCTCGGGGGTCATCGAGCGCCTGGCCCCCGCGAATGCGGGAGCGGCGTCAAGGCCGCCGAAGACGGCGTCGAGGAACTCGCCGATCAGGTATCGGCGTTCGTCCTCGGAAAGCTGGGCCAGCCTGTGCATGAGTTCCGTCTCCTCAGGTGTGGACCCGCGCTCGGCCACCGCCATCAACACCGCGCGCCGTATACGCAGGACCCGGATCTGCACGGCCAGCGCTTCGGCGTGCGCCGCGGCGACCTCGGGAAGCGAGAGCTCCCGGTCCACGACCTTGCGGATCGTGGAGAGGTCAACTCCCAGCTCGCGCAGGGTCCTTACGAGGTCCAGGCGTGCGACGGCGTCGATGCCGTAGAGGCGGTGGCCGGCCGGGCTGCGGTCCGTCGGCGCCACGATTCCGCGATCGGAGTAGAACCGGATGGTCTTGACCGTAAGACCGGTCCGCCGAGCGAGTTCACCGATCGAGTGAAGCGTGTCGCCGTCCATGCCCCCCACCTTCGCGTCTCCCCTTGCTGGAGACTCAAGCCCCTTCGCCTGCCGGCGGGCAACCATGTCAAAGGTCCTTTGCGAGCCGGACTCCAAGGGAGATCCCGGTCCAGAGGGAGGTGACCAGGCCGACGATCCCAGCGCATGAGGCGGCGAATGAGGCGATCATGTCCGCCGGACTTCTGGTCATGTCCCCGCTCCTGCTGGCGAAACTCGATCACGTCGCTACGCGCGAGCTCGGGCGTGAGGCCGCCATCAGCGCGGTCGATGACCTCCGGCGTTGGATGAGCCGAGGCCGGGTCGCCATGCCCGAGATCACGGAGGGCCACCTGGGCGCCGCCCCATCCGTCCGCGTCCGCTACGGCGCACTGGATCTGGACCTCACCGATGCGGTGAACATGCCGTTGGCAGCGGACTACGACACCGACACGATCCTCGCCCTCGACCGGCGCGACTTCCGTGCCGTACGTCCTCTCGGCCGGCACAAGGCATTCCGCGTCCTGCCCGCTGATCTGCCGCTGTGACGAGGGAACGGCAGGCTGCGATCTTCTGGTGCGGGATATTGCGGCATGAACGGTGAAGCCGGGCTGCACACTCCTCGACGAGCTTTAGCGAAGAACAACCCCAGGTCTCTGGCCCGGGGGCGAACTCTGGAGCGGGTGCCGAGAATCGAACTCGCACTCCAAACCTGAGAAGCTCGGGTGTTCCAGGACCGCGCACACAGCCGGCCTGAATCAGTGCCGCGTTGCGGTCGTCGCTAGACCACCCTGCCCTTGCCCAGCGAGTCACCCAACGACTTGAACATCCGTGCCAACCGTGCGTCCGCCTCTGGCGGCGGTTCCGTGATAGGTGCGCCGGCGGCGATGTGCTCACCCACCAGCCACAGCACCTCGTACAGGTCCTCGGCGGTGTCACGATCGAGGCGCAGGACAATGTCATCGGTCATGACCGCAAGCTATCGCCTGAAGGGGGAGACACGAGGCGTGGGCCTCGGCTGAGCCGCTTCGTCCCGAAGCAGGACAGAGACGTCGAGCCGTCCGGGGTAGGTCCTAAATCCCTTTGAGACGGTCGCGGTCTCTCCTATGTTGGCCCGCGTGACGATCGAGGTGCCCTACCAGCCAATTCCGGTCGGCCAGACGGACGTTCACTACGCCCACGGCCCCGACTCGGCTCCACAGCCGGACGTGCCCGTCGGGGAGACGGTCGAGTTCGACTGGAACGACAGCGCGATCTACCCGGGCACGTCACGGAAGTTCTGGGTCCATGTGCCCGCGCGGTACGACCCCGCCGAGCCGGCGTCGCTGATGGTGTTCCAGGACGGGTGGTGGTACCTGGACCCCGCAGGGGAGGTCCGCGGCGCGACAGTCCTGGACAACCTCGTCCACCGTGGGGACATCCCGGTCACCATCGGCGTGTTCGTCGACCCCGGCGTCTTCACCGACGCCGAGGAACCGAAGAACCGCAACACCGAGTACGACGCCTACGACGATGCGTATGCCGGCTTCGTTCTGAACGAGATCATCCCCGAGGTCAGGAAGCACTACTCGATCGCCGAGGACCCGGATCGATGGGGCATCTGCGGTGGCAGCAGCGGCGGCAACTGCGCCTTCACCGCGGCGTGGCTGCGCCCGGACAAGTTCCGCCGCGTCATCGGGTACCTGTCCAGCTTCGCGCAGATGCCGGGCGGCAACCCGTACCCCGAGGTCATTCCCCGCGTTCCCCGCAAGCCGCTGCGGATTTTCCTCCAGGCAGGCCATCGTGACCTGCGCTGGAACGAGCCCGAGGCGAACTGGCTCGCCGCCAACCTGCGTGTCGCGGCCGCGCTCGCAGAAGCCGGCTACGACTTCCGCCTCGTCCTGGGGGACGGCGGCCACAGCCCCAACCACGGTGGTGTCCTGCTGCCCGACGCCTTGCGCTGGTTGTGGCGGTCCGACGTCGGTGATTCCCCGGGTTGCTGTCCTTCGTCGCCGTACAGCAGGATCGAACGATGTCCCGAACAGTAGGCGAGCACACCGCCGACCCATGCCCTCGGTGCTTCGTTCACGCGGTCCGGCCGGGCGAGCCGACGGCTGTCGGTGGATGCGATGTGGTCGGCTACCTCTGCGATCGATGTGCGCATGCGTGGACTCGACCGGTCGAGGATGACCTGGACGTCTACGACATCGTCAGGGTGGACCTGACCGACGCCACGCTCTACGGCGACGTCTGGCAGGTGGACGCCGATCGCGTCCAGGTGCGCGGTGCGGGCGGTGAATGGTTGCGGTGGGTGGAGCGCTGGAGGGTGATCCTCTACTGAAGACCCGCCTCAGTCCATCGTCGCGCCGATCGTCGTAGAGCCCGTCGTCAGGAACGTCGTCGTCGGCAGCGTCCCGCTCGACGAACGGGCACCGTACGCCGTCGTCGCGTCCGTCGACTTGAAGGACGGGGCGGTGACGCCGCTGTCCCAGTTGTTGGCCGCGGAGACCGTGGCCGAACCGAGCTTGTCCAGACCGCCCTTGTTGCCGACCGCCAGGTTCCGGGCCAGGCGGGCCTTGCTGGTCGCGAAGAAGAAGCCGGCCTCAGTGTTGGCGTACGCGGTGTTGCGGTTGAGGATGATCGCGCCGGTGTTGGAGTTCTCGGTGAAGCCGTTCAAGGTGTTGTCCCAGGCCGCGTTGTCGTTGACGACGTGCGCGACCGAGACGCCTCCGCCGCCGAGCTTGAAGCCGTTGCCGTTGCCCTCGAAGGCGGAGTCGTTCCAGCGGTTCTTGCCGTTGCCGAACGCCCAGGAGTGCTCGATGGTGACCGGCGAGGAGAACTGCCACAGGTCGAGGCCGTCGTCCGAGTTGTTGTAGAGGCGGACGCCGGTGACCTTGTTGCCGGTGCCGGAGCCGAACTTGATGGCGATGCCGTCGGCGTTCTGGCCGTGCCCGGCGGCGTCGTAGTTGCCGTAACTGTCCAGGTTCTGCACGAGGTTGTTCGTGGTGCCGTCGCCGCGCAGGGTGAAGCCGGAGTCACCGTTGTTCGCCGTCACCAGGTTTTTGAAGATGCCGCCTACCGACGACGTGGCTACGAAGCCCTGTGCCGGGGAGTTCTGGAAGGTGAGGTTCTGGACCGTCCAGTAGTCGCCGTAGATTCCGGCCAGCCACTGACCCGCGGGCAGCTTGGAGCCGTCGATCTTCACCTTCTCCGTGCCGTACGCCTGCAAGGTGATGCGGGCCGAACTGGTGCCGTTCGCCGTGGACTTGAGGGTCGCGGCCGGGGTGTAGGTGCCTGCCCTGACCTGGATGACCGTCCCCGCCGTGGCGTTGGCCACGGCCGACTCCAGCTGGGCGGTGGTGGACACGGTGACCGTCGGCGAAGCGGCTTGCGCGCCACCGCTGTTGAGGCCGAGGTAGACGCCGCCCGCCCCCGCGGCGACGGCCACCGCGGCGGCGATCGAGAGGGTGCGGGTCCTGCGGTGGCGTCCGGTGCTCGTACGCACGGCGTTGGTTCCTTTCCTGGACGACGAGGACGAAACGGGCCGGAGGGGCCGCCCCGGCCCGTTTCTGATCCCTGGTCGCCGCCGCGGCCGGAAAGGGTTGCCGCGGTCACGGGAAAAGGCAGGGGAAGGAAGCGAAACTTTCGCTCCGGCCCGTCCCACCCGCACCGATTGACGCCCCGCACCTCGCTGGTGACACTCCGAAGGCACAGCCACTCAACAGAATCCCCCACACTCCCCCAGGATGTGCCATGCGACCCCGCACCGCCCGCACCCTCCTGCTCCCCTTCCTGGCCCTCCTCACCCTTCTCCTCGCCCTGCTCGCCGCCCCGCCCAGCACCGCGCACTCAGGAGCACCGCCCGTGACCCACCCCAAGTACGCCGGCTACCTCTTCGCCTACTTCACCGGCGAGGGCACCGCCGACGGCGAACAGATCCGCTACGCCCTCAGCCGGGGCAACGACCCGCTGCACTGGCGGGAGTTGAACCAGGGCAAGCCGGTCCTGACGTCGACGATCGGCGAGAAGGGGTTGCGCGACCCGTTCGTGATCCGCTCCCCGAAGGGCGACAAGTTCTACCTGATCGCCACCGACCTGCGGATGTACCGGAACAGCAGCGGGAGTTGGGACGACGTCCAGCGGCACGGCAGCAAGTCCGTGATGATCTGGGAGTCGACCGACCTGGTCCACTGGACCGACCAGCGGCTGGTGAAGGTGGCCCCGGACAACGCGGGCAACACCTGGGCGCCGGAGGCCTATTGGGACGACTCGCTCGGTGAGTACGTCGTCTTCTGGGCGTCGAAGCTGTACGCCGACGACGATCCCGAGCACACCGGCTCGACGTACAACCGCATGATGTACGCGACCACCAAGGACTTCCGTACCTTCAGCGCGCCGAAGGTCTGGGACGACCCCGGTTACTCCGTCATCGACTCAACTGTCGTGAAGTACAAGGACACTTACTACCGCTACACCAAGGACGAGCGCGACCCGTCGTCCAGCTCGCCCTGCTCGAAGTTCATCACCGGCGAGAAGTCGACCTCGCTGACCTCCACGTCGTACGACTTCGTCTCCGAGTGCATCGGCAGCGGTGCGATCGAGCGGGGCGAGGGGCCGACGGTGTTCAAGTCCAACACCGAGAAGAAGTGGTACCTGTTCGTCGACGAGTACGGGCTGCGCGGCTACGTCCCCTTCGAGACCACCGACCTCGACTCCGACGAGTGGACCCCCTCCACGGACTACCAACTCCCGGCAAGTCCCCGGCACGGCACGGTACTTCCGGTGACACAGGCGGAGTACGACCGGCTGCTGGCCGCGTATCCCGCGACTCCGACGTCGGTCGTGGACGCGACGGCGGGCGGGCAGAGAGGGTACGCCGTCGTCACGGAGGCCTCGTCGAAGGTCGTGCTGCCGATGCAACCCGGCGCGGATCTGCGGCACTTGGCGCCCTCGCTGGCGATCGGCTCGGGCTCCACGATCAGCCCGCCGTCCGGCAAGCGACGCGACTTCCGCACACCACAGCAGTACACAGTCACGGCCGCGGACGGAACGAGCCGCACCTGGACGGTGGAGGCGGTGCCGACGCGAAGTCCCGTGCTGCCGGGGCTGACCGCCGATCCGGACGTGCACTATCTCGACGGGCAGTACTGGATCTATCCGACGAGCGACGGCTACGCGGGCTGGAGCGGGACGAGCTTCAAGGCGTACTCCTCAAGGGACTTGGTCCACTGGCGGGACCACGGAGTGATCCTCGACCTGGGGCCCGACGTCTCCTGGGCCGACAAGAACGCGTGGGCGCCGGCGATCGCGGAACGCGACGGGAAGTACTACTTCTACTTCTGCGCCGAGCAGCAGATCGGGGTCGCGGTGGCGGACTCGCCCGCCGGTCCGTTCAAGGACGCGCTCGGCAAACCCCTTGTGGCGAAGGGTGATTCGTTCAGCGGCCAGATGATCGACCCGGCCGTCTTCACGGACGACGACGGGCAGTCGTATCTCTACTGGGGCAACGGGCACGCGTACGCGGTGCCGCTGAACGCGGACATGACGTCGTACGACGCGACGAAGGTGAAGGACATCACGGCGGGCGACTTCCGTGAGGGGTCCTTCGTGGTGAAGCGCAAGGGCACGTACTACTTCATGTGGTCCGAGGACGACACCCGCAGCGAGAACTACCACGTGGCCTACGCGACGGGACCGTCCCCGCTCGGTCCGTGGACCGAGCGGGGCACGATCCTGTCCAAGAACCCCGAGTACGGCATCCTCGGCACCGGCCACCACTCCGTGGTGAACGCTCCGGGGACCGACGACTGGTACATCGTCTACCACCGGTTCGCCCTGAACGGGCCGGGAAAGCCTGGTGGGGACGGCACCCACCGGGAGACCACGATCGACCGCCTACGGTTCGCGGCGGACGGCACGATCCTGCCGGTGGTGCCCACCCTCGGGTCGGTCAGCCCCGTACCGACGACCCGTACGAACTAGCGAACTAGCGAACTAGCTGACGAAGTAGGTCGGGTTGGGGATCTTGTACGTCTTGTCGGCGTAGCCCCCGTCGAGGTCCGAGTACTGGTCGCCGAAGTTGGCGATGATGTTGTACCCGAGGTCCTCGATGTGCTTCCGGGTACCGGACTTGTACTGCACGGTGGTGCAGGTCCAGGTACCGGCGGTCGCGCAACCGCTCAAGTACGACGGCGGGTTGTCCGCGTCCTTCAGGAACATGTGGTCGGCGTCGAGGTTGACGTCGGAGCCGACCTTCTTCAGGTTGTCGACCGCGTAGGTGCGCTGCGACTCCTTCAGGCCCGAGTTGTAGAAGACTGTGACGCCCTTGGACGCGGCGTACTTGACCAGCTCGGGGGTGCCGAAGACCTCTGGGCGGTTGGCCTGGGCGACGTACGCGGCCCAAGTGGCCGAGCTGTAGCCGTAGTTGTTCTTCTTCTCGTAGTCGAGGCTGAGCAGCAGCGTGTCGTCGATGTCGAAGACGACCGCGGGCTTGACACCCTTCTTGTGGTGCTTGCGCACGGCCTCGTCGATGTACTTCTTCGCCGACGCGTCGATGCGCGCCAGGTCCTTGGCGTACGGGCTGGTCGCCGAGGCCTGGTACACGCCGCTGCTGTCGAGCGTCGTGCCGTAGTAGGTGTCGATGTCCTTCGACAACAGGCCGATGTTGTACGGCTCGTGCGTCGAGTTCGCCGTCGACTGACCGGCGGTGGCGACGCCACTGCCGTACAGGGCGGCACCGGCGACGACACAGGCGGCGCCGAGGGCGGCCGCTCTAAGGGACTTCCGCATGGAATCTCCGGATCTGGTTCCGATGGGTGATGCACCAGGTCAGAGACTGTCTACGCGCATCACGCGCCGGGCGCGAGGAGCGTTATCCGATCGATACGCAATCCACAGGGCGGGTAATTACCCGCGCATGGGCCTCACTTGACCTTCTCTTGGCGGGCCTCCCCTACCGTCGTGGACGCGACTGCGAACGGGGGAACGCGCGATGGGTGACGGCAACGACCCGGCCAAGGCCCTCATCAAGACCGCCGACATGGCGGACGGTCATGTCGGCAACGACGAGTTGATCGCCGGGATGTTCACCGAAGTGAAGGTCACCGATTCGGACGGTGCCGGTGAGCGTTGAGGACGAGGCCCGGAAGATCCTGCTGGATCTGGGCCTGTGGTGGCCGGAGGCCGACTCCGGGAAGCCGCGGTCGGCGGCCGCTGACACAGAACACATCACCGAAGGAGAACCGAGAACGTGATCGACATCGTCTTCGCCCTGGGCGGTCTGCTGGCTCTGTGGTGCGGACTGAGCTGGGCCTTCGATGTGCGGGGTATCACCACGCGGAGGTCCGAACGGATCCGGCTCAAGAACGAGGCGGCACGGGCGGCGATGGGGCGCCTCGGTGGTTCGCCCACCGTTTTCGCGACCGTCGGCTATCTGCGGTTCCTGGGTGTCGTCATGGCAGGTGCGGGGCTGCTGCTCCTGGTCGTGGCGTACGCCCTGTGGCACCTGTCCGCCTAACACTGATGTGGGCTCGGCCGACCTTCTGCGGCACCTCGACCGAGCCCACGCCGCCACACGTCAGTTCATGACGTCAGTTCATCGTCGCGCCGATCGTCGTGCTCCCCGTCGTCAGGAAGGTCGTGGACGGCAGCGTGCCGCTCGACGAACGGGCGTTGTACGTCGTCGACGCGTCCGTGGAGACGAACGACGGGGTGGAGATGCCGGAGTCCCAGTTGTTGCCGGACGAGGTGACCGCGGAACCCTTGCTCACCGAGCCGCCGCCGTTGCTCACGGCGAGGTTCTTGCCGAGTTTGGCGGAGCTGGTGGCGAAGTAGTAGCCCGAGCCGCTGTTGGCGTACGCGGTGGTGCGGTTGATGACGATGGCGCCGGTGTTGGAGTTCTCGGTGAACCCGTTGCCCGAATTCCCCCAGGCGGCCGAGTTGTTGACGACGTGGGCGACGGTGACGCCGTTGCCGCCGAGCTTGTAGCCGTTGCCGTTGCCCTCGAAGGCGGAGTCGCCCCAGCGGTTGATCCCGTTGCCGAAGGACCAGCTGTGCTCGATGGTGACCGGCGACGAGAAGGACCACAGGTCGATGCCGTCGTCCGAGTTGTTGTACAGGCGGGCGCCGGTGACGAGGTTGCCGGTGCCGGAGCCGAACTTGATGGCGACCCCGTCAGCGTTCTGACCGTGCGTCGCGGCATCGTAATTGCCGTACGAGTCAAGGTTCTTGACGGTGTTGTTCACCGTGCCGTCGCCGGTGAGCGTGAAGCCGGAGTCGCCGCCGTTGATGGTCTTGACGTTGCTCCAGTTGGTGCCGGTGCAGGACTGGCAGACGACCGCGCTGTCCGGGGAGTTCTGGAAGGTGAGGTTGGAGACGTTCCAGTAGTCGGCGGTGAGCTTGAAGATCCAGGACCCCGACGGCAGTGACGAGCCGTCGATCTTGACCGTCTCCGAGCCGTACGCGGTGAGGGTGATCGGCGCGGAGGAGGTGCCGTTGGTCGTCGACTGGAGGGTGGCCGTCGGGTAGTAGGTGCCGGCGCGGACCTGGATGACCGTGCCGGCGGTGGCGTTCTTGATGGCGTTGGTCAGATCGGTGGAGTTGCTGACCACGACGGTCGCCGCGTGTGCCGGGGTGGCGATCACGGCGAGTCCGAGCGAGGCCGTGGTCACGGCGAGTGCGGTGAAGGTGCTGATACGACGCATGACGTGCGGGTCCTTTCGTCGATCAGAGTGGGCGGACGGGTCGCCAGTCACCGAGGTAGGCGGCAGGGGTGTGCAAGTCGGCCTCGGCGGGCGTGAGTTGGGGCCGGTTCTCCGGGACGGTGATCACGGAGCCCGGTCCCCTGTTGCGGTACTCGTGGAAGCGCATCGACTGCCAGGGGTAGACGTCGCGCATGTTCGTGTAGGGCGCGACCGGGTCGATGCCGGGCCCGATCCGGGTGTCCCGCACGACGAGGGACGGCCAGGCCGTCGTCTCGTACGACGGGACCCACGGCCGGGCCAGCTTGTAGGCGGCGTCCTCGGCGCCGGAGGTGATCCGCGAACGGACCGCGAGGATGCCGTACGGGTTGGCACGGGCGGTGGACGGGGCGAAGACCATGCCCTTGGGCGTGAAGGCAACGTCCCGTTGGAGGGTGTGGAAGTGGCAGTCCGCGAAGACTGCCGTGGCCCGCCCGAAGACGAAGTCGACGTCCCCCTCGATGTAACAGCGGGAGAAGTACTGCCGGTTGAAGGCTTCCAGCGTCGTCGTGTCCACGAACAGCGTGTCCTGGTGGGCCAGAAGACGGACGTTCGAGAACCGCGAACGGTCCCCCGTCACATACGCGGCCACCGCCTGCGTCCCCGTGATCTCCGGATGGTCCGCGCGCAGCCAGTCGTTGGCGAGGGTCAGGTCGCGCACGGTCAGCCCGGGCGCCGCCGAGGTGAACGTCGCGGAGCCCGCCGTCCCGTACGTCCCCGAACCGTCGGGTTTCTGCGTCCCGTTGGCGTTGTCGTAGACGATGACGACGTCACGCGGATCACGAGTGGCACCGCGCAACGTCAACTCCCCCAGTCCTACGGGTACGTTGACGACCTCGCGATACGTCCCGGGGTGCACGACGATCGTCCAGCCACCGCCCTCCACCGCGTCCACGGCCGCCTGCACCGAGTCACCGGGCCGGACGTGCAGGACACGACGACGATCGAGGGCTACGGCAGGCCCGGCATCGGCGGCCACCAGCCCACCGGCGATTCCCACCGATCCCGTTACTCCCGCCAATCCCGTCAGAAGTGTGCGTCTGCGCAGGGTCATCTCAGCGCCTCCGCCCGGGTGTCCAGTCGCCGAGATACGCCTCGCGGGTCGCCGCCTCGGCCTGTTCGGCGGTGAGTTGGGGCCGGTTCTCCGGGACACTGATCACGGCACCCGGGCCCGTGTTGCGGTACTCGGCGAACCGCTGGCTCTGCCAGGGATAGGTGTCCGACATGTTGGTGTACGGCGCCACCGCGTCGATCCCCGGACCCAGCGCCGTGTCCCGCACGGTGAGCATCGGATGGGCGGTGGTGTCCGAGCCGGGCACCCAGGGACGGGCCAACTTGTAGTAGCCGCCCGGGGCTTCACTGCTCACGCGGCTGCGCGTCACCAGGTATCCGCGCGGGTTCGCGACGGCCGTGGAGGGCGCGAAGACGAAACCGTACGGTGCCGTCGCCAGGTCGGTGCGGTCGAGCGTGCGGAAGTGGCAGTGGTCGTAGACGGCGGTCGCCCGCCCGAAGACGAAGTCGACGTCTCCCTCGATGTAACAGCGCGCGTAGTACTGGCGGGCGAAGACGCCGAGGGCCGACGAGTCGGCGTACAGGGTGTCTTGATGGCCGAGGAAGTGGCAGTCGAAGAACGCCGAACGGTCGCCCTGCACCTTGATCGCGACCGCCTGGGTACCGGTGATGTCGGGGTGGTCGGCGCGCAGCCAGTCGTTGGCGAAGGTGATCCGGCGGGCGGTGAAGCCGCCGGTGCGGATGGTCGTGGTGGCCGAGCCGGTGGTGCCATAGGCGCCCGAACCATCCGGCTTCTGGGTGCCGTTGGCGTTGTCGTAGACGATGACGACGGCACCCGGGTCCGCACCGGCACCGAGCCAGGTCATCTCGCTCGCGGCGGCGGTGAGTTGGCCGGTCGCCGGGTCGGTGACTCCGGCGGTGACCGTCTCGCGGTAGACGCCGGGGGCGATGACCAGGGTGTATCCGGCGGTGGTCGCGGCCGACACGGCTCCCTGGACGGTGGTGAAGTCGCCCCGGCCGCGCGGGTCGACGTACAGGGTGAGCGGGGTCAGGCGCGCGGCCGGTGAACCGTACCGGCCGAACGGGCGCGGCCGGCCGGCGGCCACGGCGGGGGTCGAGGCGAGGCCGAGCGCGGCGCCGGCGGCGACGGTACCCGCTGCGAGGAACCCCCGTCTGGACAAGGGGCGTTGGAGGTGGTCGGGCGAGGGCATGCGGGTGCTCCTTATGACGGAGGGTCAGCGCAGGCGACCCGCACCGGCGTTGTGGTCGACGACGTACGGCACGGCCCTCGCGGGGTCGATCTTCGTGCGCAGGGTCGGTGTCCAGCCCGCGCCGGACTGGAGGATCTCGGTGGGCACACCGGCGTTGTGGACGGCGATCAGGTCGGTGAGCTCGCCGTTGACGTAGTTGTCGTCGGCGGTGAGCGGTGCCTCGGACCACTTCTTGAGGATGGTGGCCTCGGAGATGCCGGCCGGAACGGTGAACGCGTTGTGCTCCGCGACGAGTTGGGACTCCAGGCCGATGCCGTAGCTGTAGCCGTATCCGGGCTCGGCGACGAAGTGGTTGTTGTAGGAGTCCACTTGGCCGAAGCGAACGCGGGGTGCGCGCTCGACCAGGTTGGAGAACAGGTTGTGATGGAGCGTCACCTTCAAGTGGCCCCGGTCGACCGCGGCGGTGGAGGCGCTGTCGCTGTTGCCGATGAGGATCGTCTTGTCGTGGTCGCCGAAGACGTTCCAGGAGGCGGTGACGTAGTCGGCGCCCTTGACGATGTCGAGTTCGCCGTCGTGCTGCTCGAAGATCCGCCCGAAGTAGGTGGGCAGCGTGCTGTCCGGGTGGTCGCCGTCGGTGAACGAGTCGTGGTCCAACCACACATGCGTGGAGCCGTAGATGACGGCACTGTCGTACTCGGAGTTCCAGTTGCCCGTGTCCCCGTCGGTCGGGTCCCACTGCGGGAAGCAGTCGAGCGGGCTCTCGAACGAGAGGTTCCGGACGATGACGTTGTCGACGGCCGTGATCTGCAGGCTGGCGCCCTTGAAGCCGGCGTTCCTGCCGATGCCGATGAGGGTGGTGTTGGCGGGGATGAAGGCCTTGATGGCGGTGTTCTGGTTGGCGGCGGAGACGCGGCGCAGGCCCTCGGGGCTGTCGGCGGGCTCGTTGTCGAGGTTCTGGCCGTAGCCCCAGACGGCGGGGTCGTAGGTGGCGAGGTACTGCGCGAAGTCGTAGCCGGGCGCGGCGAAGGAGTCGCAGCCCTCGGCGTTGGCGTCGATCACGCCCTTCACTCTGATGATCTTCGGCGCGCTGCCGCCGGCGGCCAACGCGGCTTTGAAGTCAGCCCAGTTGGTGACGGTGTAGACATGCTCGGCGGTCGCGCCCGCACCACCGCTGGTGCCGGTGCCGTAGGAGCCCCAGCCGTCACCGGCGCCGAGGGTCTGCCGGTCGAGGGCGCGCGGATGGGCCTGGGCCGTGGTCGTGGTGACGGCGAGGGCCAGGGCGGTGCAGCCCACCAGCGTTGCTATGACACGTCCATGACATTTCTGTGTGCGCATCGTGCGGGTCTCCTTGCCTACGCGTCCGAGGCGTCGCTCGCCTCGGGCCAGGTGATCCAGAACGGGGGAATCTCGTCGTGCAGCCGGACGAGCTCACGCGGCGCGAGCACCCGGGTGCGCGCCAACTCCCGCGCCACGAGCCGCGCCACGGCGATGGCGCCGGGCGGATTGAAGTGCGTGTTGTCCTGCTCGGTGTCGGTCCAGTTGAAGTAGACCTTCGTCTCCTCGACCCCGAGCCGCTGCCACAACGCGAGCGACAACGCCTCGATGTCGAGCAGCGCGACCCGCTCCTCCTGCGCGAGCGCCCGCATCGCCGCCGGGTAATCCCCGTGCGTCGGCAGCGCGTTGCCGTCGACGTCGAACCTGCGCCGCTCGACTGGGGTGGCGAGCACGGGCAGGGCGCCACGGCCCCGGGCCCCGTCGATGTAGAGCCGCAGATAGTCCTGGTAGGTCGTCCAGGGCTCGGTGTACCGGGTGGGGTCGGCGGTCTTCTCGTCGTTGTGCGCGAACTGGATGAGGAGGAGATCGCCGGGCTGGATGCCGGCGAGAATCGCGTCCAGCCGCCCCTCGTCGACGAAGCTCTTCGAACTCCGGCCATTTATGGCCTGGTTGGAAACCTTCACCCCCTTGCGCAGAAAGAAGGGGAGGGCCATTCCCCACCCGGTCTCCGGAGCTTCGATGACGTACTTCTGGGCAGCGGTGGAATCCCCGGCGATGTACAGAGTCCGATTCCGCCGAACACCGCCACCGCGTAAAGGAACGGCGGCGAGAGCAGCTAACGCGACTTGCCTACGGGTAAGAGACACAATGGGGCCACCTTTCGGTTTTTAGGGGCGCGGGGAACTGCGCGACCAGCCCCCACCGGCCCGCAGCCCCCCACAATCCGCAACCACCCAATTCAGTGGTTCTTCTTCCAGTCCGCCTGAGCCTTGTTCAACTGGTCAGCCAACGTGTCCAGAAACTCCTTCGCCGTCACCTTCCCCAACAACAGCTTCTGGAAGTTGGGCTCGTTGTCCGCCTTGGAGATCGTGTTCCAGTCCGGCAGGTAATACGGCAGCTGCACAATCTTCGTGGACGCCCCGTTCAACGCCGCCGCAGCCAACTCCGTAGGCTCGGACTTCTGAATCCAAGCCGCACCGGCCGCATCCGTGTTGGCCGGAACCTGCCCCGCCGACTCGTTGTACTTCGAGTTCTCCGCCGCGGACACCGCAAACTCGATGAACTTCCAGGCCGCGTCCTTGTTCTTGCTGGACTTGAACAGACTCAGCCCGTCAACGGGGTTGGAGATCTGCACCCGCGTACCGTCGTCCAGCGTCGGATTGGGAATGCCCTTGAACTTGTCCGCGCCCAACGCCTTCAGGTGATCCTGATAGGACCCGAGGTTGTGACTCAGCATCCCGATCGTGCCGCTGTCCCACTGCGCGACCATTTTCGTGAAGTCGTTGTTGAGGTCGGCGGACGGGGTGTCCTTCTTGAACAGCCCGACGTACTTCGCCAACGCGGCAACATTCTTGGGGTCATTGACCGTGGTCTTGTCCCCGTTCCAGAAAGACGTGATCCCGGTCTGCCCGTACACCGCGTCGAGCGCAGGCGCGATCGACCCCTCGCCACCCCGAATGGTGAACCCGAACTTGTTCTTCGCCTTGTCGGTGAGCTTGTCCGCGGCGGCGTAGAACTTCGACCAGGTGGTCGGCGCGTCCAACCCCGCCGCCTTGAACAGATCGGTGCGGTACCACAAGGTCCCGTTGTTGGCGGAGGTGGGAATCTGGTACAGCGTGTCCCCACCCCCCGCGCTCTTGCTGACGTCGAGCAGGTTCTGGCTCAACTTCCCGTTCAGGGAACTCGACTTGAGCCGACTGTCCAACGGCTCCAGCGCCCCCTGCACCGCGACCTCCGCGAGCACAGCCGTCCCCACACCGCCGACGTCGGGCAGCCCGCCGCCCTGGATCGCGGTGTCGTACTTGGACTGGGCGCTCGCGGCCGGTATCCCGACGTACTTGACCTTGATGTCGGGGTTCTTCTTCTCGAAGTCCGCGATGATCTGCTTCCAGATGTCGGTGCGGACACCGCCGTTGTTGTCCCAGAAGGTGATCGTGCCCTTGCCGGACCCCTCGTCGCCCTTGTCCCCCGCGGCGCCGCTGCCGTCGTCGCCGCACGCGGTGGCGGTCAGCGCGAGCACGGAGCCCAGGGCGACGGCCACGGCGGCACGCCTGCTTCTGCGGATGCTGGTCTTCATAGAGCGGCTCTCTTCTTGTGGATACGACGGTGTGGTGGCCTCGCGGGCGGTGGGCAAGCGCTTGCCACGGAGGTGCGTCATTGCGACTCCCAACAGGCGTACGGGCAGGGCGAGTCAACGGAGCGACTGAACAGGACGAGTTACTGGAGAGAACTGATCCGGAACCGCGTGAACGTGGCCGCGCCGGCATGTCCCGTGCCGACGGGCGCGAGCGAGAAGAGCCCGAGCAGGGCGCCGACCCAGCGCCAGGGGGTGGCGGCGAAGACCTGGCCGGTCGCACGCGGCCCGTCCCCGACGTCGTAGAAGAAACGGCAGCGCGCCCCGGTGCCGATCTCGATGCGGAGCCGGACGCGCCCCGAAGAGGCGAGGCTCGGCTCCCCCGCGTCGCGTTCGCGCTCGGCGACGGGTTCGGCGAAGCGGTGGACGAACATCGCTCTTCCGTCCGCGCCCCGCTCAAGCCCGATCCAGCTGTACGCGTCGCCGAGCACGGCGAGTCCGGCTCGCGCCCCCAACTCCTCGCTGTGCAGCCGCAGTTCGACCTCGACGGCGGCGGGCGTGCCGGGCAGGCGCTGGGTGAGGAGGTTCGGGAGCCTGCGCAGGTCGTGCGCGTCGGCCGTGCGGGCGCAGGTCAGGCGTAGGCCGTCGCCGGAGTGGTGGGTGGCCCAGCCGTCCTGCGGGTTAGCCGTCCACTGCCACTGGCGGCCGTACCGTCCGCCGGGGAAGTCGTCGTCGGTGGCTGGCGCGGCGGGCGGCTGCGGCGGGAGGTCGGGTTTCCGGTGTACGGCTACGGGGGCGCCCGCGTCACCGATGACCGGCCAGCCCTCGTCGTCCCAGCGCATCGGCTGGAGGTGGACCAACCGGCCGTAGGCGCCCCGCTGTTGGAAGTGCAGGAACCAGTCCTCGCCGGACGGGGTGCTCACCCACGCCCCCTGGTGGGGACCGTTGATGTCGGTGTCCCCTTGTTCCAGGACGACCTTCTCCTCGTACGGGCCGAAGAATCCGCGTGAGCGGAACGCGCCCTGCCAGCCGGTCTCGACTCCTCCGGCGGGGGCGAAGATCCAGTACCAGCCGTCGTGTTGGTGAACCTTGGGGCCCTCCAGGGTGAACCAGCCAGGGATGCGGTCCGCGTCGACGATCGCCTTGCCGTCGTCGAGCAGGGTCGCGCCGTCGGGGTGCATACGGTGGCCGGTGAGGCGGTTCTTGATGCCCGCGCGGGACTTGGCCCAGGCGTGGACGAGGTAGGCCTCGTCGTTGTCGTCGTCCCACAGCGGGCACGGGTCGATCAGGCCCTTGCCCTCCTTGAGGAGGTGCGGGCGGGTCCAAGGGCCGCGTATCTCGGGGGCGTTGATCTGGAAGATGCCCTGGTCGGGGTCGCCCCAGAAGATCCAGAAGCGTTCGTCGTGGTACCTCAACGCCGGTGCCCACACGCCGCAGTCGTGCCGTGGGGTCCTGAACTCCCGTGCCGGTTCCAGGCGTTGGAGGGCGTGGCCGATCAGGGTCCAGTTGACCAGGTCGCGGGAGTGGAGCAGCGGCAGGCCCGGTACGCGGCCGAAGCTGGACGCGGTGAGGTAGAAGTCGTCGCCGACGCGGATGACGTCCGGGTCGGACCAGTCGGCGTTCAGGACGGGGTTCGTGTACGTCTCCTGGGTCACTGGCTGAGTCACTGGCTGACCGCCTTCCGCACCAGCACCGACGCCTCGTCCGGGTCCAGGCGGCCGTCCGCGACGACGGTGACGACGCGTCGTACGACCGTGTCGCCGGGCGGTATCGGCAGCCGTTCGGCCGAGGCCAACGAGGCGCCCACGCCCGGGTATTCGGCGGTGCGGACGAACCACGGGTCCTGGCGGGAGCGGTCCGTGGCGCCGGCGAAGACCAGCGTCCAGCCGGTGCCGGCGAGCGCGAGCCAGTCGGCGCGGGTGCCGTGGATCTCCGGTTCGCCCTCGCGGTCGGCGGTGAAGACCTGCGGGGTCTCCGCCTCCTTGCGGGCCCGCCAGAAGAAGCCGCCGTACGCGGCTCCGGGGCGGCCGTTGGTGGCGGGGCTGCCGATGGAGAGCGGGGTCGGTGTCACGTTGGTGAGGGAGAACGTGAAGTCCAACGCCCAGGCCGTGTCGGTGAGTTCGGTGGCCGCGACCGTACGGCGCTCGCGCAGCAGCTCGGCGCCGGAGGCCATCCAGCGCAGTTCCTCCACGAAGCCGTCGGGGTCGCGGAGTTGGAAGGCGGAGTGGCGTTGCGCGCCGTGGTTGTCCAGTTCCGTGGGGCCCTGGTCGCGGACGTACGTGCGGCCGCCCCAGAAGTTGTGCCCCTCGACGTCGGGAACGGCGACACCGACGCCGAGGTGGTGGGTGTGGTCGACGGGACTGAGTTCGGTGACCGCCGTGCCGGCCAGGGTGGTGACGGGGTGCAGATACGGGCGCGGGGAGAGCCGCTCGGGCAGCTCGGGCCTGGTGACGTACCGGGCGACCGGGCGGCCCGCGACGCGCAGCACCGGGGTGTCGTGGGTGATCATCAGGTGCTCACCTCTTTCGGTGGGGCCCAGGAGGCGCCCAGCTCGGAGTAGAGGGCGAGGGTGTCGGCCGCCGCCGTGACCAGTGCGTCGATGCCGGGGACGACCCGGCGGTTCTCGGCGGTCAGCAAGTGCCAGGCATCGGTGGGGAGTTGGGCCGGGTCGGGAGCCTCGCGGATCGCTTCGACGACCTTCATGAAGGCGCCTGTCGCGTCCGGTTCGACCAACAGCTCGTCACCGTCGGTGAGATGGGCGACCAGGTTCTCCAGCAGGTCCGTGCTGCCGTACTCGAACTCCTCGGGGCCGTGGCCCGCTCGCTGGAGCAGGGCGCGGTCCTGCTTGTACCAGTAGGTGATCCGGCCCTCGCTGCCGTGCACCAACACGTAGGGCTCGCCGGGGTGTTCGGCGCACAGGGTGACGGCGACGGTGACCGGGCGGCCCTGGACGGTGGTGACGCGGACGCAGGAGGTGTCGTCGGACTCGATGTCGTTGGCGCGCACGAGTTCCGTCTCGATGCGGGTCACGTCCTCGGCGCGGGTCGTGCCGTTGAGGGCGAGGGCGGTGGCCACGGCGTGCGCGAGGGGGTTGGTGAGGGCGCCGTCGATCACGTCGACGCCGTTCAGACGCCGCTTGCCCGCCCAGGGGGCACGTCGGTAGTACGCCTCGTCGCGCGCCCAGGCACCGGCGCCGCCGACCCCGGTCAGCGTGCCGATCGCGCCCTTGGCGATCAGCTCGCGGATCGCGGGCACGGCGTGCGAGCCGAGCGACTGGAACCCGATCTGGCAGGCCACCCCGGCGGCGGCGACCCCGTCGGCCATCCGGCGGAACTCGGCGTACGAGGGCGCGGGCGGCTTCTCCAGCAGCAGGTGCACGCCTCGCTTGGCGGCGGCCAGGGCGAGGTCCGTGTGGGTCGGGATCGGGGTGCAGACCACGGCGACCTGGGCGCCGGTGGAGTCGAGGAGGGCGCCGAAGTCCGGTGACTGCGCGGGGAGTTCGCCACCGAACTCCTCCTCGGTCAGCGGGGTCAGCTCGCAGATTCCGACGAGGCGTACGAGGCCCTTGTCCTGGAGCCGGCGAATGTTCTCGACATGCCAGCGGCCGTGGCCCCGGGCGCCCGCGAGGACGATGGTGACGGGCGGGGCGAGGGGTGTGGGGCCAGGTGCGGCGAGGGGCGTGGTGCCGGATGCGGGAACGGTCGTAGGACCGGTGTTGGTGGTCATGGGATTCTCCCTGCGTCGACGATCTTCGCCAGCAGGGTAAGCGGTTGCCTCATCCCTTCACCGCCCCCGCGCTGAAGCCGGTGATCAGCCACTTCTGAATGAAGGCGAACACGATCACCACCGGGATCGCCGCGACGATGCCGCCCGCGGCGAGCGCGCCGAGGTCGACGCTGTCCGCGCTCATCAGGGTGTTGAGGCCGACCGGGATCGTCTGCTTGCTCTGGTCGGAGAGGAACATCAGGGCGAAGAGGAAGTGGTTCCAGGCGTGCACGAAGGCGAAGGAGCCGACGGCGATCAGCCCGGGCCGCAGCAGTGGGAGGACGACGATGCGGAACGCGGAGAAGCGGTTGCAGCCGTCGACCCAGGCGGCCTCTTCGAGGGACTGCGGGACGTTCCGGATGAAGCCGCTGATCAGGATCATCGAGAGCGGGAGCTGGAAGACGGTCTCCGCGAGGATGACGCTGCCGAGCGAGTTGATCATCTGAAGCTTGGCGAAGATCTGGAACAGCGGGACCAACAGCAGGGCGCCCGGCACGAATTGGGAGCACAGCAGGGCCAGCATGAACGCGCGCTTGACCTTGAACTCGAAGCGGGCGAGCGCGTAGCCGCCGGCCAGCGCGACCACGGTGGTGAGGATCAGGGTGGCGACGCCGACGTAGACGCTGTTCTGGAAGTAGACGCCGAAGCTGCGTTCGGTCCACACCTTCTGGAAGTGGTCGAGGGTCATCGGCCAGGGGACGAGGGAGGTCGAGCCGGCCGGGCGGAACGCGAAGAGCAGGATCCAGTAGAAGGGGATCAGGGTGAAGACGAGGTAGATGCCCAGGGGGAGGTAGATCTGCCAGCGCGGGACCTCGTCCCAGGCGCGGCGGACCTTGCGCGGCTGCTGCGGTGCGGCGGACTCCCGCTCGCGGGCCGGAGCGATCTCGGTGATCACTTGTCGCCGCCTCCGAACTTGCTCAGGCGCAGATAGATGATCGAGAAGAAGAGCAGGATCACGAAGGCGACCGTGGTGAGGGCCGAGGCGTAGCCGAAGTTGTGTGCTTCGACGCTGGTGTTGGCGACGTAGAGCGGGAGCGTGGTCGTCTCGCCGGCCGGGCCGCCGCCGGTCAGGGTGTAGAGGAGGTCGACGTTGTTGAACTCCCAGACCGCGCGCAGCAGCGTGGAGAGCACGATCGCGTCCTTGAGGTGCGGCAGGGTGATGTTCCGGAACTGCTGGAAGCGGCTGGCTCCGTCGACCTCGGCGGCCTCGTACAGGTCCTTCGACACGGACTGGAGGTCGGCGAGGATGAGGATCGCGAAGAACGGGACGCCTCGCCAGAGGTCCGCAACGACCGCTGCGGAGAAGACGGTTGAGGGGTCGGAGAGCCAACTCGTGCCGTACTGGCCGATTCCCATGTCGGCGAGGTAACGGGTCACGCCTGTCTGGGAGTTGTAGAGCAGCACCCAGATCGCGGAGGTCAGGACGCCCGACACGGCCCACGGGGAGAACACCAGCGCGCGGCCGATGGACCGGCCCACGAAGGTCTGGTTGACGATCAGGGCGAGGGCGAGACCGAAGAGCAGTTGGAGGCCGACCTCTACGACGACCCACTTGGCGCTGAACGTCAACGTGTCCCAGAACTGGGGGTCGTTGGTGAAGGCGTGGGTGAAGTTGTCGAGGCCCGCGAAGCCGTTGCGCCACGGCTTGGTGGGGTTGTAGTTCTGCAGGCTGTAGTAGAAGACGCTGATGACCGGGTAGGCGATGAAGCCCAGCATGAGCAGGGCCGCCGGGGCGATCAGCAGGTACGGGAGCCTGCGCGGGGTCGCGGAGGCACGGCGCCGCCGGGGTGGCGCGGGCGGTTTCGCCACGGCTGCGGCTTGGGCCATGACTGTTCTCCGTTCGCTTGCGGTGGGTCGTGTACGGGGTGAAGCGCTTTCTCAGTGGGTGTGGCGCGGCGCTGTGCGCTACGAGGAGGCTGCGAGGGGCTAACCCGCGTACGGGTCGGCGACCTTGCCCGGCCGGGCCAGGAACTCGAAGTCGCAGCCGGTGTCCGCCTGGGTGATCTGGTCGTTGTAGAGCGCGCCGTAGCCGCGCTCGTACCGTGCGGGCGGCGGTGTCCACTCCGCCCTGCGTCGCTCCAACTCCTCGTCGTCCACGTTGAGTTGGAGGGTGCGCGCCTCGACGTCCAGGGTGATGGTGTCCCCGGTCCGCACGAGCGCCAGTGGTCCGCCGATGTACGACTCGGGCGCGATGTGCAGCACGCACGTGCCGTAACTCGTCCCGCTCATCCGGGCGTCGGAGATCCGGACCATGTCCCGGACGCCCTGCTTGAGGAGGTGGTCGGGGAGCGGGAGCATGCCGTACTCGGGCATACCGGGGCCACCCTTGGGACCCGCGTTGCGCAACACCAGCACACTGTCGGCGGTGATGCCCAACTCCGGGTCGTTGATGGTGCGTTGCATGGTCCGGTAGTCGTCGAAGACGACCGCGGGTCCGGTGTGCTTGAGCAGGTGCGGTTCGGCGGCGATGTGCTTGATGACCGCGCCGTCCGGGCAGAGGTTGCCGCGCAGGACGGCGACCCCGCCCTCGTCCGCGACCGGGTTGTCGCGCGGGCGGATCACGTCGTCGTTGTGCACCCGCGCGCCGTCGAGCTGTTCGCGCAGGGTGTCGTAGGAGACCGTCGGCCGGTCCAGGTGGAGCAGGTCGGTGATCCGGGAGAGGAATCCGGGGAGGCCGCCGGCGAAGTGGAAGTCCTCCATGAGGTAGGTCTGGCCGCCGGGCCGTACGTTCGCGAGGACCGGGACCGTGCGGGCGATGCGGTCGAAGTCGTCGAGTGTGAGGTGGACGCCGGCGCGGCCGGCCATGGCGATGAGGTGGATCACGGCGTTGGTGGAGCCGCCGAGGCCGAGGACGGTGGTGACCGCGTCCTCGAAGGCGTCCTGGGTGAGGATCGACGAGAGAACACGCCCCTTGTGGACTTGTTCAACGATCCTCATGCCGGATTGCGCGGCCATCCGATCGTGCCCCGAGTCCACGGCCGGAATGCTCGACGCGCCCGGCACGGTCACGCCCAGCGCCTCCGCGGCGGCGGTCAGCGTGGACGCCGTCCCCATGGTCATGCAGTGCCCGGGCGAGCGCGCGAGGCCGCTCTCCAGTTCGGTCATCTCGCACTCGCCGATGAGCCCGGCGCGCTTGTCGTCCCAGTACTTCCACATGTCGGTGCCGGAGCCGAGGATCTCGTTGCGCCAGTGGCCCGGCAGCATCGGTCCGGCGGGGACGAAGACGGTGGGCAGGTCGACGGAGGCGGCACCCATCAGGAGCGCGGGCGTGGACTTGTCGCAGCCGCCCATCAGCACGGCACCGTCCACGGGGTACGACCGCAGCAGTTCCTCGGTCTCCATCGCGAGGAGGTTGCGGTAGAGCATCGGGGTCGGCTTCTGGAAGGTCTCGCTGAGTGTGGAAACGGGGAACTCCAGCGGGAAGCCGCCCGCCTGCCACACGCCCCGCTTGACCGCCTGGGCGCGCTCACGGAGGTGCACATGACAGGGGTTGATGTCCGACCATGTGTTGAGGATCGCGATGACGGGCTTGCCGAGGTGTTCCTCGGGGAGGTAGCCGAGCTGGCGGGTGCGGGCCCGGTGACTGAAGGAGCGCAGCCCGTCGGTGCCGTACCACTGGTGGCTTCTGAGCTCGTCCGGTGACTTCATACGGACCATCCGGCGGCTATCGCGGCGACCTCGGCCCGCTCACCCTCGGGCAGGGGCCTGCTGGGCGGGCGGACCTCGCGGCGGCAGAGGCCGAGGGACGCAAGCGCTTCCTTGACGATGGTGACGTTGTTCGCGGAGCCGTTTGCGGCCCTTAGCTCCTCAAATCGGCGGATCTGCTCCCACACCTTCATCGCCCCCGGATAGTCCCCTGATCGAAGCGCTTCGATCATGTTCAGCGAGACGGACGGGGCAACGTTCACGAGCCCTGAGGTGAAGCCGGTGGCGCCCGCCGAGAAGTAGGAGGGCGCGTACGGTTCGGCCAGCCCGGCCACCCATACGAAGCGTTCGAGCCCCGCGTCCCGGGCGAAGGCGGCGAAGCGGGCCGCGTCCGGGACGGCGTACTTGACGCCGATGACGTTCGGGCAGTCGTCGGCGAGTTCGGCGAGGCGGGCGCCGAGGAGCTGGGCGTTGCGGATGTACGGGACGACGCCCAGGTCGGGCACGGCCTCGGCGATGGCGCGGTGGTAGTCGACCCAGCCGTCCTGTGAAACGTACGGGTGGACGGGCTGATGGACCATCACCATGTGGGCGCCCAACTCACGGGCGTGCAGGGCGGATTGGACGGCGGTGGGCACGTCGTGTCCGACGCCGACGAGGATCGCGGCGCGTTCGCCCACCTCGTCGACGGTCAACTCCGTGACCAGTTGCCGCTCTTGGGGAGTCAGGGCGTAGAACTCGCCGGTGTTCCCATTGGGCGTGACGATCCTGACCCCGCCGTCGAGCAGTCGGCGCAGCAGGGCCCGGTGGGTGTCCTGGTCGACGCTGCCGTCCTCGGCGAACGGGGTCACCGGGATCGCCACCACGTCGGCCAGGGCGGCGCGTTGGGCCTCGAACCTCGCCGTCATGCCCGACCGTCCTCTCCGCGGGTGTCCCGTCCCTGGCTGTCTCGTCCGGGGGTGCCCTGTCCGTGGGTCTCCAACTCCGTGCCGGGGAAGGCCCGTTGCACGAACGACGCGATATGGGTGTGCAGCGCGGTCGCCGCGCCGTCCGCATCACCGTCGAGGGCGAGCCGCAGGATCTCCCGGTGTTCGCCGGCCTCCCGTTCCCAGGAGGGCGAGGCGGCCCAGGCGACGGCGGAGACGAGGGCGGCCTGGTCGCGGACCTCGTCGAGCATCCGGCCGAGCAGCGGGTTGCCGCACGGCAGATACAGCGCGCGGTGGAACTCCCGGTTGGCGAGGGAGCGTTCGGCGGTGTCGGCGGCCTCGTCGGCACGGGTCAGCGCCTCGCGGGCGGCGTCGAGGGAGGCCTGGCGTCGTACGGCACGGCGGAGCGCCTCGGGTTCGAGGAGCAGTCGTACGTCGTACACCTCGCGCGCCATGTCCGCGTCCACCATGCGCACCGTGACGCCCTTGTACTGGTTCATCACGACGAGCCCGGTACCGGCCAGGGTCTTGAGCGCCTCGCGCACCGGGGTCTTGGACACCCCGAACTGTGCGGCGAGGTCGGTCTCGACCAGTGGCTGACCCGGCGTCAACTGCCCGGTGAGGATGCGGCGTTTGATCTCCTCCTGCACGTACTGCGTGCGGGACGGGATCGGCGTGGGCACAGAGGTCATGCGCGCCTCTCGGATGTCACGTGGTTGCGGTCGCGGGATCGGATCTCACGCGTCCGGCTCGCTGGTCCGGCTCTCGCGTATCTGATCTCGCGTATCGCGTCTCATATATGACGTATGAAGTACGACGCGTTGAAGGTAGGAGCGCGCTTTTGTTTCGTCAATGCTTCTGACAGAAGAACCGGCAACTGGCCCCGGTGGGGCGTCACATGGTCTTGGTGACGCCTTCCAGCGCGGCGGAGGTCCGGCCGGGGAAGATCGCGGCGGCGCGTTCCAGGGCCGCTTCGCGGGTGAGGGTGGGTCCCACGTGGGTGATGAGGAGTTCGCGCGCACCCTTGGCGCAGGCGGCGGCGTCCTCGGGCGTGAGGTGGAATTGCCGTTCGCCTTCGCGATGCCGGTCGATGTCGGCCTCGCACAGGAACACGTCGGCGCCGCCCGCGAGTTCGGTCAGCGCCTCGCAGGGTCCGCTGTCCCCGGAGTACCCCAGGACACTCCCCTGGCACTCGGCGCGCAGCCCGTACGCCTCGGTGTCGTGGGCGACGGCGCGTGCGGTGAGCCGGAGGTTCCAGTGCCGGACGGTGTGGCCGTCGTAGAGCGATCGGAAGTCGAAGACGCCGTTCAGGAAACGGACGTCCGGCTGTCCGAAGAAGCCGGCGAGCCGGCGGGCGCAGTCCTGCGGGGCGTAGAGCGGGATCGGGGAGGTCGGGGTCATCCCGCCGAAAGCGAACGCGTAGGCGGCGGCGAGGAGATCGGCGCTGTGGTCGGCGTGCAGATGGGAGATCCAGATGGCGGTGAGCCGCGCCGGATCCGTGTGCCGCTGCAACTCGGCGAACGTCCCGGTCCCCGCGTCCAGCCACACCTCGGCGCCGCCGCCGCGCAGCAGGTACCCGGAGCAGGGGCGGCCGGGGCGCGGATGCGGGGAGGCGGTGCCGAGGATGGTCAGACTGAGAGGCATGGTGGGGAAGAGTACGGTTCCGGGGCCCACGGCACTCACATTTCAGGGCGTTCCGTGGTGCTCGGCCTCGGACCGACCGCGCCTGGGCACCGCGGTCAGTACCCTGACGCGGTGATGGCCGACACTCTCCTGTCGAGGGCGATGACCGGCGCCGTCGACCCGCCACTGCTTCCGCTGCCGGATCGGGTGGTCGAGCTGCTGTCCGAGTTGAGCAGCCCGGCGCGGCTCGCGGCCCACCTGCGAGCTGTCCATGACGTCGCCCATCAGCTGGTCGACTGGGTCGAACTGCACTGCCCCGCCGTGCGGTTCGACCGCGAGGCGGTGCTCTTCGGGGCGGCGACGCACGACGTGGGGAAGACGCTGCACGTCTCCGAGCTGTCCGGGCCGGGAGCGGCGCACGAGGAGGCGGGACGGGCTCTTCTGCAACGCCACGGCGTCAGCCCGGAGTTGGCCCGCTTCGCCGCGACGCACGCGTCGTGGGGGCGCCAACAGGTGGGTCTGGAGGACCTGTTGGTGAGCCTCGCCGACAAGGTGTGGAAGAACAAGCGTGTCCCCGAGCTGGAGGATCTCGTCGTGGCCCGGCTGACCGAGGCGACGGGCCGGGCGGCATGGGAGGAGTTCATGGCGCTCGACGAGCTCCTCGCCGGCATCGGCGACGGGGCCGACGAGCGCCTGGCGTTCCAGTCGTCCTTCCCGGTCCACGGCTGAGGCGCTGCCTCCCTCCGCAAGCCCTACGGCTTCCAGCCCGGGTCCCGTCCGCTCAGGCCCACCGCCCGGTCCAGGAGGGGTGCGTCCGTCGGTACCGGGACCACCGGTCCGAAGATGCCCCCGCCTCCGGTCGGGTCCTCGGCCGCCGCCAGCAGGAAGGTGTACGACGTCCGCAGCGCGGCCGGGTCGGGCTCGTACGGCTGGCCGGTGGCCACCGCCAAGTCCCAGCCGTGGATGACCAGTTCGTCGGCGACGACGGCCGCGGCGACGGCTCCGGGGAGGTCGATGCCGCCCGCGCGGGTCATGCCGGTCCAGGCGGCGGGGTCGCGCCAGGCCTCGGCTAGTCCGTCGAGAATCTTGGGGAAGTCCTCGCGCCAGCCGGGGCCGATGTCGGAGGCGCCGGTGTCCGGTGCGGTGTCCGTCATGACGCCCAGGTCCTTGCGCGCGGCGTCACGGAAGGCGACGGACAGCCCGAGCAGGTGCCCCAGCATGTTGCGTACGGCGGTGCCGGGGCACGGGGTCACCTCCCTGAGCTGCTCGTCGGTGACGCCCTCGACGAGGCGGGCGACGACGCGGGTCTGCGGGCCGAGGTCGATGATGCTGTCGGTCATGCGCTTTCCTTCCGGGGGTCGGTCTCCACTCGTGAGGTAGACCGACGGCGGCCCCGAAACTCATCGCGGGCCGGTACGCCGGCCGCGTTCGGCGGACCTGCGGTGGCCGATCCGGACGCGGTCACATCCGTACCGGCGGTGGGACTGTGATTGCTGCCGCAGTGATCGGCCTGGGGCTCCGCGCGTGCCGGCGGGTGCCGCGGCGCTCGGCCTGGTGCTGCCGTGCGTGCCGATCGCCGCGTTCACCCCCGTACGGCGGGAGTCGCCGGGTCCGCTCGCGTCCCCGACGTCGCTTGAGCCCGGCGCGTCCCCGAGGTCGCCCGCTCCGTCCGGACACACCCCCGCCTCAGAGCCCGCCCAACGCCTCCCGCACCCTCACCAAGTCTCCCTCCGACGCCAACCCCGCGTGATACAGCCGCAGTTCACTCGCCCCGAGATCCCGCGCCCGTTCCGCGTCCGTCGCCAGCGACCCCGGCCGGCCGCCCATCCCGGAGACCACCGTGAAGTTCGCGGCCAACACGGCCCCGTCCACGCCCTGTTCGGCGAACGGTGTCAGCAGGCCCGTGCCGCCCGCGCAGGGGACGACCACGCCGTCGGCCACGGAGAGGATGGGCCCGGGATCCACGCCCGCGTTGGCACCGCAGTGGTACGACACCGGGTCCGCGTGGAGCAGTACCTGGAAGTCGGCGGGTGCGGCAGCCCGGACCGCTGCGACCGCCGTCTCCTGGAGGGTGCGGGCCCGCTCGTCGCGCCACGCGCGTGTGGCCGTCGCGTTCGCCTCGCCGAGGAGTTTCTCGACCCCCGCCCAGCCGCCGTCGGAGGGCGCGCCCTGCCACACGGGTTCCAGCGCGGCGCGTACGACCGCCGCCAACTCCTCGGCGTCGAGGCCCTGTTCGCCGTAGCCCTCCTGGCAGGTAGAGCAGAAGCACAGGGACATGAGGAACTGGGCGGCGTCCCCGAGCCCGACCCCGGCGGTCTTGTCGTGGGCGTGGAGATGGGTGAGGCCGTACCAGCCGAGGGACTCCAGTTCGGTGCCGCGCGCGCCGGGGCGTACGGCGGCCTCGGTGGCGAGGTCGACGAGGTACGCGCGCGTGGCGGGTTGGGCGATGCAGGGTGCCCAGGGGTAGTGGTCGCCGTACGCGTTGACCACCGAGGTGTCCGGATGGTCCGCGCCCAGGCGGGAGTTGTGGGCTAGCACGACCCAGGTGTGTACATCGAGGCCCGCGTCCGCGAGGGCAGCCGCGGCCTCCCCGTAGGCGTCGCCGGGGGCCCAGTCGCCGGCCGCGTACGGCTTCAACTCCCGTCCCTGCCAACGGTTGTCCGGCGGATACAGGACGGCCGCGTGCTCGGCGGTGACGATGCGGTGGCGCGGGTGGCGGGGGGTCAACGCGCGCGTGGAGTGGTACGCGGAGGCCAAGGTCGCCTGCTGGACGCCGAGTTCGGCGATCCTGGCGCCCGCCTCCGGGTCGCCGTTGACGTCCCAGGGGTAGACGAATGCCGATGCCTTCACGCGCCCTCCTCGATCCGCGACGCGACCTGTGACTCGACCTGCGACTCGGTCTCCGACTCGATCAACGCGTAGCCGCGCTCGATGAGTTGGGCGAGCTGCTTGACGTGGTCCTCGGTCGGTTCGGTCAGCGGTGGGCGGACCTCGCCGACGTCCGACCCCCGCATCCGCACGCCCGCCTTGACGAGCGAGACGGCGTAACCCCGGCCCTGGGCGCGCAGTTCGACGAACGGCAGGTAGAAGCCGTCGAGGAGGCGGTTGGCCGTGGTGTCGTCGCCGGTCGCGAGCGCTCGGTGGAAGGCGAGCGCGATCTCGGGGACGAAGCAGAACACGGCGGAGGAGTACAGGGTGATGCCGATGCCCCGGTAGGCGAGCTGGGTCTGTTCGGCGGTCGGCAGGCCGTTGAAGTACAGGAAGTCGCCCGGGACTTCGGCACGTACGGTGCTCACGATCCGCTGCATCAGGTCGAGGTCGCCGAGGCCGTCCTTGAACCCGATGATGCCCTCGGTGCGGGCGAGTTCGACCACCGTGGCGGGGGTGAACACGGCGTTGTCGCGCTGGTAGACGATGACGGGCAGCGCGGTCGCCGCGGCCACCTCGCGGTAGTGCCGCAGCAGCCCCTCCTGCCCGGCGACCACGAGGTACGGCGGCATGGCGAGCAGCCCGTCCGCGCCGGCGGCCTCCGCGAGCCGTGCGTACCGTACGGCGAGCGCGGTGCCGTAGCCCGCGCCCGCGACCACCGGCACCCGGCCCTCGGTCGCCTCCACGGCGGCCCGCACGCACGCCTCGAACTCCTCGGGCAGCAGCGCGTGGAACTCCCCGGTGCCGCAGCACGCGAAGACCGCAGCGGCTCCGGCCTCGACGCCCCGGCGGACATGCGCGCCGTAGACGTCGAGATCGACGGAGCCGTCGGGGCCGTAGGCGGTGACGGGGAAGAAGAGCGGCCCGCTGGGGATGCTGAGCCGGGCGGCGAGAGGGGCAGACGTCACGGGCTCTCCCTTGAACAGGTGCGTGCGTTGAACAGGTGCGTGCGTTCTTCTGATCCACGTCTACATTTCTGAACGATCCCACCCTAAGGAGCTGCCTCAGGATGGGTCAAGCCAGCAAATGAGCAAGAGGGAAGCGGATTTCGCAGGTCCGCGCCACACTTGACGGGCATGGTGACGGATACCTAGCGTGTCCATGCATGTGAATGCCATCCATGGATGAGACCGACCACTCAAGGAGACCGAGGATGCCCGCTCCCCGCACCGTTCTGCTCACCGGCGCCGCAGGCGGGCTCGGCACCCTGATGCGGGACCTGCTCCCCTCCTACGGCTACGAGCTGCGGCTGCTCGACCTCCGCCCCATCGAGGGCGAGCCGGACGCGATCACCGCCGACCTCTCCGACCGGGCGGCCCTGCGCGAGGCGGCACGGGGCGTCGACGCGATCATCCATCTCGCGGGCATCTCCCTGGAAGCCTCCTTCGACAAGATCCTCGCGTCGAACATCGAGGGCACGTACAACCTCTACGAGGCCGCCCGCCAGGAGGGCGTCCCCCGCATCGTCTTCGCCTCCTCCAACCACGCGGTGGGCTACACCCCGAGGCCCGAAGCCGGCGACCCGCTCATCCCCATCGACACCCCGCACCGCCCCGACACCTTCTACGGCCTCTCCAAGTCCTTCGGCGAGGACCTGGCGCAGCTCTACTGGGACAAGCACGGCCTGGAGACCGTCTCCGTGCGCATCGGCTCCTGCTTCCCGGAGCCCAGCAGCGTGCGCATGCTGTCGATCTGGATGAGCCCCGCCGACGGCGCCCGCCTCTTCCACGCGGCCCTCACCGCCGAGGACGTACAGCACACCGTCGTCTACGGCTCCTCCGCCAACACCCGCCTGTGGTGGGACCTGTCGACCGCGCGGGCGCTCGGTTACGAGCCGCAGGACGACTCCGAGCCGTACGCCGAGAAGATCGTCGCCGAACAGGGCGAGCTCCGGCCGGGAGTCGAGGCGCACGCCTATCTGGGTGGCCACTTCGTGAACGACCCGCCGATCTGGCCGTACTGACACGGGCGGGTACTGACACGGGCCGTACATCCGGTCGAACTGACGGGAAACGGGTCTCCGGAGACGCGGGCGGGCACCGAACGGGCCCGCCCGCAGGCATGTTCGGGCACGGACGCTGCCCGATCTCACGCCCGGGCGGACAGCCGCGCAGGTCCGCGACGGGCACACCGCGCGGTAAACGGTCACACACGGGCAGCATCGGGCGTGCAACAGGCCTGGTCAGTGCCGCGCACCCGCTGTAGAACTTCCCCCAAGGGTCGCACCGGGCCCGAACGGGCAGTACTCCAGTGAGCGGGAAGGTGGTGTCGGCCATGAGCACGAGTTCGGCGGAGGAGCGTCAGCGGGAGATCGTGCGGGCCGCGCGCCGCACCGGCTCGGTCGACGTCACCGCGCTCGCCGCGGAGCTGGGCGTGGCCAAGGAGACCGTACGGCGCGATCTGCGCGCCCTGGAGGACCACGGGCTGGTCCGCAGGACACATGGCGGCGCCTACCCCGTGGAGAGCGCCGGTTTCGAGACGACGCTCGCCTTCCGCGCCACCAGCCATGTCCCGGAGAAGCGCCGGATCGCGATCGCCGCGGCCGAGCTGCTCGGGGACGCCGAGACCGTCTTCGTCGACGAGGGCTTCACCCCACAGCTCATCGCCGAGGCGCTGCCCAGGGACCGACCACTGACCGTGGTCACCGCGTCCCTGCCCGTGGCGGGCGTGCTCGCCGAGTCGGAGAACACCTCGGTGCTGCTGCTCGGCGGCCGGGTCCGGCACGGCACCCTGGCGACCGTGGACCACTGGACGACGAAGATGCTCGCCGGCTTCGTCCTCGACCTCGCCTTCATCGGCGCCAACGGCATCTCCCGCGAACACGGCCTGACCACGCCCGACCCCGCCGTCAGCGAGGTCAAGGCACAGGCCATCCGCGCCGCCCGGCGCACCGTGTTCGCGGGCGTGCACACCAAGTTCGGGGCGGTCAGTTTCTGCCGGTTCGCCGAGATCGGCGCCCTGGAGACGATCGTCACGAGCACGCTGCTCCCGTCGGCCGAAGCCCACCGCTACTCATTGCTGGGGCCACAGGTCATACGCGTCTAGAGCGTCACAAGCATCGGGCGCGTCCAGAACGCCGTTTGAAAAACCAACTGAGTCACTACGTAGGGCGCAGCCATGCCCGGCGGCGCCTTTGTCACCCCATAAGTCCAACTCCCCTTACTGCAGGAGCGATCCATGCGAACCCAGAGCCGACGACGGCCGCCGCGAGCCACGCTCGCCCTGGCCGCCGTAGGGACGCTGCTCGCCCCGCTGCTCTCCGGCTGCTGGGTCGGAGCGGGCGGCGCCGGATCAGGCGGCAACTCGATCAACGTCCTGATGGTCAACAACCCCCAGATGACCGAACTCCAGAAACTGGCACCGAACTTCACGAAGGAGACCGGCATCAAGGTCAACTTCACGGTGCTGCCCGAGAACGACGTCCGCGACAAGATCAGCCAGGACTTCGCCAACCAGGCCGGCCAGTACGACGTCGCGACCCTCTCCAACTACGAGATCCCGATCTACGCCCGCAACGGCTGGCTGCACGAGATGGACTCGTACGTGGCGAAGGACCCGGCCTACGACGAGCAGGACATCCTCAAGCCGATGCGCGAGTCCCTGACCGCCGACGACGGCAAGCTCTACGGGCAGCCGTTCTACGGCGAGTCGTCCTTCCTGATGTACCGCAAGGACGTGCTCGCCGACAAGGGCCTCACCATGCCCGCGCACCCGACCTGGACCCAGGTGGCCGACATCGCCGCCAAGGTCGACGGCGCCAAGCCGGGCATGAAGGGCATCTGCCTGCGCGGGCTGCCCGGTTGGGGCGAGCTGATGGCGCCGCTGACCACCGTCGTGAACACCTTCGGCGGCACCTGGTTCGACAAGAACTGGAAGGCGCAGCTCGACTCCCCCGGCTTCGAGCAGGCGACGAAGTTCTATGTCGACCTCGTCCGCAAGCACGGCGAGTCCGGCGCGGCCCAGTCCGGCTTCGCCGAGTGCCTCAACAACATCACCCAGAGCAAGGTCGCCATGTGGTACGACGCCACCTCGGCGGCCGGTTCGCTGGAGGCCAAGGGCTCCCCGGTGAAGGGCAAGATCGGCTACGTCCCCGCCCCGGTCGAGAAGACCGACTCCTCCGGCTGGCTCTACACGTGGGCCTGGGGCATCCAGAAGGCGTCCCACAACTCCGACAAGGCCTGGAAGTTCGTGTCCTGGGCGTCCGGCAAGCAGTACGAGCAGCTGGTCGGCGAGAAGGACGGCTGGGCCAACGTGCCGGCCGGGAAGCGCGCCTCGACGTACACGAACCCCGAGTACGTGAAAGAGGCCGCCGCCTTCCAGGAGCAGACGAAGGAAGCCATCGAGGGCGCCAAGCCCAATGACCCGGGCGTACAGCCGCGGCCTGCGCCCGGCATCCAGTTCGTCGACATCCCCGAGTTCACCGACCTCGGTACGAAGGTCTCCCAGGAGATCAGTTCGGCCATCGCCGGACGGCAGTCCGTCGACTCGGCCCTGAAGAAGTCCCAGAAACTCGCCGAGAAGATCTCCAAGGAGTACGAGGGACGATGACCGCCACGACAACGGCCCCGCTGGCCACCAGTCCGACCCGCACCGCGCGACAGCCATCGGACAAGCTGCGCGCCTGGGCCACCCGCGCCCCCCTGCTCCCCGCCCTGATCTTCATGATCGTCGTGACCCAACTCCCGTTCGTGGCCACGCTGGTGATCTCCTTCTTCGACTGGAACGCGCTCTACCCGAAGGCCCGGCACTTCACCGGTTTCGACAACTACCAGCAGGTCCTGACCGACGCCGACCTGCGCCACTCGGTGTGGACGACCGTCCTGCTCACCGTGGCGGTGGTGGTGGCCAGCCTGATCTTCGGCCTGCTGCTCGCCCTGCTCCTGGACCGGAAGTTCAAGGGCCGGGGCTTTGTCCGCACGCTGCTGATCGCCCCGTTCCTGGTGGTGCCGGTGGCCGCGGCCCTGCTCTGGAAGCATGTGCTCTACAACCCTGAATACGGCCTGTTCAATGGGCTGTTGCACTATGTGGGCGGCCCACAGCCGGACTGGATCTCCAACACCCCGCTGCTCGCGGTCGAGGCTTCCCTGGTGTGGCAGTGGACGCCGTTCATGATGCTGATCCTGCTGGCCGGCCTCCAGAGCCGCGACCACCAGCAGATCGAGGCCGCGAAAGTGGACGGCGCCAGCGACTGGCAGGTCTTCCGCTATCTGACGCTCCCGCATCTGCGCCGCTATCTCGAACTCGGCGCCCTGCTGGGCTCGATCTACATCGTCCAGAACTTCGACGCGGTCTTCACCATCACGTCGGGCGGCCTGGGCACCGCCAACCTGCCCTACACCGTCTACCAGAGCTTCTACCAGGCGCACGAGAACGGCCTCGCCTCGGCGGCCGGTGTCCTGGTCGTCATCGGCTCGATCATCATCGCGACCTTCGCCCTGCGCGTCGTGTCGTCCCTGTTCCGTGAGGAGGCGTCCCGCGCATGAGCAGCATCGCCGTACGCGTGCGTGACCGCCGTAAAGGAGCGGGCCTCGGCCTGGTGGCCTGGCTTCTCGGCATCGTGTTCTTCCTACCCATCGCCTGGATGGCGCTGACGTCCTTCCACTCGGAGACGGACGCGGCGACCAACCCGCCGTCCTTCGGGGCCGCCCTCACCCTGAGCGGCTACCGGGAGTTCTTCGGCACGGGCGGCGGCGCGAGCCCCTGGCCCGCGCTCGTCAACTCGCTGGTCGCGTCCGTGGCTTCGACACTCTTCGTGCTGGTGCTGGCGTTCCCGGCGGCCTACGCGCTGTCGATCCGCCCGGTGAAGAAGTGGACCGACGTCCTGTTCTTCTTCCTGTCCACGAAGATGCTCCCGGTGGTGGCGGGCCTGCTGCCGATCTACCTGTTCGCGAAGAACGCCGGGATGCTGGACAACATCTGGCTCCTGGTCATCCTCTACACCTCGATGAACCTGCCGATCGCGGTGTGGATGATGCAGTCGTTCCTCGCCGAGGTCCCGGTCGCCGTCATCGAGGCGGCGCAGATCGACGGCGCGCGGCTGCCGACCATCCTCGCGCGCGTGGTGGCCCCGATCGCCCTCCCCGGTATCGCGGCGACCTCCCTGATCTGCTTCATCTTCAGCTGGAACGAGCTGCTGTTCGCCCGGGTCCTCACGGGTGTGGTCGCCGAGACCGCCCCCGTCTTCCTGACCGGCTTCATCACCAGCCAGGGCCTGTTCCTGGCCAAGGTGTGCGCCGCGTCGCTCGTCGTCTCCCTGCCGGTGCTCGCCGCAGGGTTCGCCGCCCAGGACAAGCTGGTCCAGGGCCTCTCCTTGGGAGCCGTGAAATGAAGGCCGCCGTCATCGAGTCCGTGGGCCGCGCCGTCGTCACCGAGGTCCCCGACCCGACGCCGGGCCCCCGCGAGGTCGTCGTCGAGGTCGCCGCCTGCGGGCTGTGCGGCACCGATCTGCACATCCTCCAGGGCGAGTTCGCGCCCAAGCTGCCGATCGTGCCGGGCCACGAGTTCGCCGGCGAGATCGTCGCGGTCGGCACCCAGGTCACCGAGGTCTCGGTCGGCGACCAAGTAGCCGTAGACCCATCCCTCTACTGCTACGAGTGCCGGCAGTGCCGCAACGGCCACAACAACCTCTGCGAACGCTGGGCCGCGATCGGCGTCACCACGGCGGGCGGCGCGGCCCAGTACGCACTCGCCCCGGTGGCAAACTGCGTGAAGCTCCCCGAGCACGTCCGCACCCAGGACGCGGCCCTCGTCGAACCCCTGTCGTGCGCGGTGCGCGGCTACGACGTCCTCAAGTCCCGCCTCGGCGCACACGTCCTGATCTACGGCTCCGGGACCATGGGCCTGATGATGCTGGAGCTGGCCAAGCGCACCGGCGCGGCGAGCGTCGACATCGTGGACCTGAACCCGGCCCGCCTGGAGACGGCCCGCACGCTCGGTGTCTCCGGCTCCGCGGCGAACGCGGACGAGCTGGACCGGCCGCAGGGCTGGGACCTCGTGGTCGACGCGACCGGCAACGCGGCGGCGATCCAGGACGGCCTGGGGCGGGTGGCGAAGGCCGGCACGTTCCTGCAGTTCGGGGTGGCCGACTACGCGACCCGGGTGTCGATCGACCCGTACCGCATCTACAACCAGGAGATCACCATCACCGGCTCCATGGCGGTGCTGCACAGCTTCGAACGGGCGGCGGAGCTGTTCGCGAACGGCGTCCTCGACCCGGAGATCTTCATCAGCGACCGGATCGAGCTGGAGCGGTATCCGCAGGCGCTGGAGCAGTTCGCGGCGGGGGTGGGGCGGAAGATCGTGGTGATTCCCTAGTCCGCAGAAGGGTTCAGGGGAGTCCGCAGGAGGGATCAAGGGCGGTTTCGAGCCGGTGGTGTCAAGGGTTGGCCAATTGGTCGCTTGGTAAGGGAACGGCAAAATGGTCTCGGTCGTTCACGAGTCATGACAGCTATGACCCCCGGCTCGAACATCCCTCTCTCCGCCGCGCGCGTGACGGTGGACGTCGCCGCCCCGGTGCGGCTCGACGTATCGGGCCTGCTGCTCACGGGCGACGGCAAGGTGCGCTCCGACGACGACTTCATCTTCTACAACCAGCCGACGGGCCCCGGCGTGACCTACCGCTCCGGCGGCGGTACGGCACCCGACGCGATCACCGTCGACACCGGCGCCGTCCCGCCGGGCATCGAGAAGATCGTCGTCACCGCCAGCCCGGACGCGGCCGGCCAGAGCTTCCAGGGCGTCGAACCCACGGCCACGATCCGCAACGCGGACGACAACAGCGTGCTGGGCACCTTCACGCCCCCGCAGCTCGGCGCCGAGACAGCACTCGTGGTCGTGGAGATCTACCTCCGCAACGGCGTCTGGAAGGCCCGCGCGGTCGGCCAGGGCTACGCCAACGGCCTCGCGGGCATCGCCACGGACTTCGGCGTCTCGGTCGAGGAACCGGCCGCGGCTCCGGCAGCGGTTCCAGCTCCGGTGGCCCCGCCCGCACCGCAGGCCGCAGCAGCTCCCGTCGCTCCCGCGACTCCCCCGCCGCCGCCCGCCGCACCCCCGCTCGGCGCCGGAAAGATCAACCTCGACAAGGGCCGCGTCAGCCTCCAGAAGAACCAGACC
>Ga0307515_10000559_pt1 | contig 87808 bp, 77 predicted proteins | sample 17_EM_MG_FD_194513 | JGI IMG/M metagenome (GOLD analysis project Ga0307515, IMG submission 194513) | Populus trichocarpa ectomycorrhiza microbial communities from riparian zone in the Pacific Northwest, United States - 17_EM | ecosystem: Host-associated > Plants > Roots > Unclassified | place... | reverse complement strand
TTTCTCTTAAATGATATACCTGCTGTGATACAGGGCGGATAATGGCCTCATCCTGAATTGTTTGGAGACTTCACAGATGGACTCTGCGTTTAGTTCGCTATTGATTGGTAGTGGACAGTATGTTCAAAACTATTGCAGAGTCAATGTTGTACCAGCCTTCGAGTGCAAGATATGACAGTGTCTCCTCCATGTAGGCAAGACCGGTACACTGGTCATTGTCCTTGAGCATCTGTCGAATGTAATTGACTTTGTTGCTAGATCAGTATGCCTCTTTCACGTTGGCGATATGTAGCCGTTCAGAAATATTGGTGGGGAAATTGTCACCGGAACCCATTCGCCGGATTGACTTGGATATATTGCTCACAAGATGCATCTACGTATATCAGAAATATATGACGCATTGTTCAATCGTTTTCCGCAGCGCCTGAATGCCGATTGTTTCCCACCAAGCATCAAACTCGATCAAGCGGATGGAAAATTCCATCTTAAACTGCTTCTGTTCATTCGAGGTAATGCCATACATCTCTCTCTCCAGCTGGTTCGTGACGCGCGCCGTACCAGCCAAGCTCCAGGTGGTGGCTTCTGCCTCGGCATCCGATAGGCGGATCTGAAATTGTAGACGCTTGTCAGTGGTCATGTATGCCTCCCCGTAAGCCTTGTCCTCAGCAGCAGCTTTCCTTATAACATGTTCTTTGGCGAATATGCTTCTTGGACTGGGTGCCTTAGTCCCGACTTCCTGCAATAGTTGTCGCTCATGAGGTTGGAATAACTTATCGAAAACCTTGCGTCTAACCGCTGTCAGTTGATGGATCTGCACTCCAATCACTCAATTGCCGTCTGACGATCAGCATCTGACCAAGTGGTTGCCGCTTGTTGGGCTCTATTCAGGTGCACCTGAAATTGCCAGTGTTTTGTTGGGGAAACTATTTCAGCCCCATACACAAGGGCCTCCATTGCCATACGAATCATATGAATCTTGTGTTCGCGTAAATGATGGGATTCCGTTGCCAACGGGTCATCCACTTTGGCCCTCGCAGACTTCGACATTTTCTGTTGTCGAAAAATACCCTTCTTGTGGTAAAATCGCTTCAGTGCAGCGTCTAGTGCTTTGAGGGATAGATCCGAGTGACTTTGTTGGCGGACAAGTAGAGAGAATTCACATGATGCCCACACTGCTCCCATCACCATTTCATCGGAGGCTGTTTCCGCTGCAGTTTTCCCGTTTTCCTTGTAGCAGACAAGAATTGGAGCGCAATTGAATGCCAGTGTTCTGATCATTCCACGGATCTCATTACCTTGCCAGGAGCTGCTTTTGAATAAATCGAATGGTTTAGAGAAGTGCTGGAGGCCGGGATATTGTGGCACCGATGAAATCAATTGTCAAATTGATCCTTGACATTTCTAGGTTTCAGGTACTTGAGCAGCCAGCGCAATAAGTTTTTAACTAAACCCATGAGCAGCTGATGCAATTCATCAGGCTGCCAAAAGCAATAGACATTGCAGAGAGGGTATTGCGAGAACTGGGTGCAGATTGGGCAGACACCTAGAGTGTGAAGAGCATCAATATTATTGTCCTCCAGCAGCTCCAAGGAAATATGAAGGTCTCTTGAGTTATGGAGTGGTCGAAAAGTTGAATGCCCCATCGGCGCAACTTTAGGAGTTTCACACATCGGGCATGAGCCATATCAGACTTCAGCAACCAAGACTTTTTCCGGATAATCCCCAACCCAGGCAGCCATCAGAGGGAAACATTGTCACTGGAATACATCTGTACAATCCCACTTCAAGCCAGGGCCAGTGATGTCAACATGCCTAAGTTGAGACAGCACAGTTCCAACTGCGGAATGCCATGCTTCGTCAATGTTTTTGGCACGTTTCGGGGTACATGGGATCTGTCCCACCAGAATCGAGGCACGCTATCTTGGTGTACGGCGGATATCTTTTCGGATAATACCAATTGTGAGATACAGCGGCCAGGCATGCTGACCCCCCGAAAAGTTGTTCAACTGAGTGTTGTCGGATGCACATATGACTGGCACAATTGTCGCTCCGGCAGGAGGTCGATCCTGTGCATCCCACCACCAGTCACCCGTGTTCATCTCGCTGTAGATTCGACGACCCTCAGACTCAGCGAGGCGCACTGGTTCAACATTGAGGTGTGCCTGAAATGGGAGATGTGCCTGGAGGAACTGGATACATTTGAAAATATCCTTGTAGTATAATGTTGTGAAGATGAGTGAGTCATCTTCAATCCAACTATCTTCACCAAGCCTGAAATCGAGTTCAGAGAGGAGCCTTTGCAGGGCATCTGCTGATTGGAATAATTCGATCATGTAGTTGTCCAGTCCACGTCTCAGATGTTGATCTCTCCATGTTTTCTTTTGCTGGCTGAACAATTGAGCCTGCTGAACGTCATGTGCAGACCGAGAGGAATGCCATGGATTCCGTTGTTCTGAGTTCTTTCGACGATTGTTGTACAATCCAGTTGCTTTGCCATACGCTTTCCCCCCCACATTTTTCACTCCCACTATCTGCCTCTGAGCCTTTGTCTTTGTTGGATCAGGGGTACAGGTGAGATCAGGCTGCTGAGGGTCTTTAGGTTCTTCGTTGGGAGTATCTTTAGGTCGTGGTGCACCTTGTACGTTGTCTATGAGTAGATCATCAACTGACAGCTTGTTGATGGACATTCAGGTGCACCCACTGTAGTCACACTATGATGGTTCAGGGTGAGGGAAGCCGGCAGGTGGTAGAATACCATTGGGAAATAGCCCTTCATTCATCAATATTGGGTGATAATGTTGATTGTGAGCTTCTAGTCGGTTCTTGTTGCACAATTTCCTTGTGCAGATCAAGTATTTGATATGTTTCTGGCAAGTGTTGACCATGGTTTAGCAATGCTCTGTGTTCTGACCAATCTTGATGATGCTTCAAGGGGTATGGTTTGTTGCTGGATTGGAGCCTCAAGGATATTTGTTTGAAAGCGAGCTAACTCAGGTTAGCGTATCACTTTCAAAGCCGCATCACACCCCACCAAATGTAGAGGAGGGGTAAAACAAAGTCACCTCACGATCAGTTTTCTTCACAAACTGGGATAATATCTTTCAAATCCTGCACAATAATGCTGCACATTATCGACTGAAAATTGTCAGCAGAGAAAGTTGCTTTTGTCATCAGTGCGATCAACTTTCGAGACAGTTCATCAGGAGGTACTACTACGATCGGCCTTATTATATATTATGTCATTCCGGCATTGTGCAAATTATGTCTACGCTCAAGCCTCAAGCAGCGGATGACATCAGCTCAATACAATGAAATCGTTAAGGTTCCTAGCTGGCTGTATGCCCACTCAATGATCATCGACAACTTGATAGTGATAGGCTGTTCGGATGATTTCTTCAGTAATGATCCTTGACCGGTGGGTGGATCCTGAGGAGACAATGAAGTTTACACGAACAGCTCAAAAGGAAGCAATCACTGTTGCTGCTCGACTAACAAGGCCTCATATTGAATGAAGTGTAGGTCATACACACACATTGTAAGTGTCAAATGCCTAGTTGTGCTAACCTTCGAACCCGATATAGTTCTTGTTGGGCTCCTAGAGATATCATGTCGAATCCCTTCTATGACCTTTACTATCATGAACCAAACAAAGGTCAGCTTCTATCGACGATCCTACGATATGAATTTGAGCAAATAACAACGATAGGCGGACTGTGTGGGACTATGATTTCCTTTTCTCAGCCGGGTTTCATGGGATCAACTGTGCTGTGAAACACCAGTATGTGACAAAGAAGATGTATAAAAGAGGCCTTCATTCCGCGGAAGGTCACTGCTACCTTCAATATTCTCAAGTGTACTCCGCTGCATTCGAACTCACCAATTCAATTGATAATTTGTTTACTACCGCCTTTTTGTTCACATACGATGTTGACAAATTGATCTCCGCCAAAGACAACCAATATGGCTCCAACTGGTGCGCTGTTTGGCTCACAACAACGCCCAGATGACAATGTGGGAGATTCAGACAATAATGCTGGAAATACACCAAGCAAAGACACTCAATTCAGGCAACCCGGAAATCAAATTCATCCTCCACCAAGGTATAGTTCCCCGCCTTCGCAGCCCCCATCTCCACACGCTCCCCAGTTCTACCACCATGCCACATTCAACATGACACCAAGCTCACAACCAAGCATTGGTGCAGCCCAAAAATATCCGAGTTGTGGGCCATCGTGGCAAGCATATGATTTCACGCAAGGAGGTTATAGTTGACCTCAAATGTTCCCCCCTACGCAATTCACAGGATACGGGCCGCAATCTCCAGGTGCACCTCGAGTGCCTCCAGCTGCGCCTTGAAACAATCCAGTCATTCGGCCGACATTATCCTCCTCCACTGCACCGGGACGACTTGCCGGCGCACCTGGGAGACTCCGCATTAGCCTCCAAACGAAATGATTCCAGCCAGCTGCAGAACCACAGAGAAATGATGTTGCAGGGATTGCCAATTTGCCTCCATTACGAGAGATTTCCTATGACAAATCGGATGCATAGTATGAGAGCGACAATTTGTCGGACTTGGGCGGGGCCGAATGCAAAGCCCCAATCTGCTTGAAGCAAACAGAATCCTGCTTGAAACAATTTGCCAAAAAAATGGGGCAGCCCAACTTTAGTGCCTTCAACAAATGGAAGAAACTATGGGTGCCTGGGTGTCTTAAGAAGCATCGGTCCACGATCCGTGGATAGAACCATCGGAAACAGCTGTGAGATGGACCTCTGCACTGGTAGACAGCGGTTGCAGATTTTTTGGAGACTTTCAAGACCTGGCTGTCTTTGGAAAATTTCAATAATGTGGAAGAGATTCGGCAACAGTGGGTTGAGGTGTTTTTGAAGAAATGTGCTAGCGAGGTTTGGAAGGCAAGGAGGAAGGCAAGGCGAGGCAACAAGCAACCGGCGACAGATTTGGGAGAGCACGTGGGCAACACTGCGAGAGGTAACCTCCCAGAGTTGCCAAATCCAACATTCATGGTTGCGATTCATCAAGTGCCGAACGGCATCAATGCGCAGACATCTAGCATGCCACTCCAAGCTTTGTACACAGATGTGAGGCACTGGGAGGAGATGATTGATTTCATCGAACAGAATTGTGGCCCATATGAACCATACTGTCTGACCATGATATACAAATGCAACTCGACGCAGGAATAACTGGACGAAGAGTTTATGGGATTATACGCACCAGGGCAAATGATGAATGACCCTCCATATGGTCAGATTTCATACAACAGTTCCCTTTCTAATGCATTCAATTTGAAACTGTTACACACTGTGAAATAATCGTTGGTGGAAATGAAGGCAGCTACAGGGAAGGATATTACGGAGCACATAATGAGACCAGAGAAGGTAATCCCGCTAGCCTGGTTACGGGTAGTTATGCCACACTGCTAACCAGTATTTTCGGACTTCAGGGGCATCTGATGAAAATGAACGAGTGGTGGATGAGAAGGCAGGTTGCAAAGAGACTGACAGTAGTATTAATGAAAGTTCTGATTGAGTGAATAGAATTGATTGAATGTATTCCACATATTTATTGGGTCCATATGCTTGTCTGTGAAATACCTAACATCGCGGTGAATTTCAGGAGCGCCGGAGTATGAGCCCATCATCCCAACTTACATCGGAGGAACTCAAAGTGATCATTGAGGACGGAAAGATGACCGTCTAAGGTTCAAGAGAGGTTCAGGAGCAAGTGGATGATGGCGAGGAGGACCTCGATCCAGAAAATACCAATTTAGTATTGAATACGGTGCTCATCACAATCGACAACGAATTTGAACACCAGTGGCTGGATGACGCAGTCAGGCTGCTGAATGCTCATCCGATTCACCAATCAATTGATGACTGTGTTCCAGACCACAAGTATTCAATTCCAGGCCTGCCCGGAACGAAGTTTCTGGCGCACCAGGTTAGGGTCATATGGTTCATTGTGAGGAGGTGGGTCTGGGATACTGATATGCCAGGAGAACTGGGGGCGGGCGAAATGGGGCTTGGAAAGACTGTCACATCGGTGGCAGCAGCAATGATATGCAAATTGCTGAATGAGAAAGTTGTAATGGGGTTACTGCTGTCGATTTTGTGGGGGAATACCATTGGAGAGTGGGTTCATCTGGCACAGAACGACTTTCCTGCGATTATCGGCGACGAACAGGAGTTGCATCTGTTGCGGGGACACAATTCAGTGCACCACCGCCTTTCAGAAATCCAGTCAACTCCACCGCAGGGCCATGCAGTGCAAACATTGGGCTTTGAACCAATCCTGGTGGAAACAATGCCCGGAGTTGCGGAGACGTTCACAAGTGTCATTGACGAGATGACATATGGAACCATCTTCAACCTCATCAACTTGTTGCACACTGAAAATGCGAATCTGAAGTACGAAGATCTGAACAACAGGATTCACAAGCCGGAACACCGATAGAAGGTCCACCTTGTGTCATATGATACCGTACCATTGAGAGCGAAACCATCAAGCAACGGCCAACTCTCACACTGTTCATGCAGTTTTGGGATTTTGATGAGTCTCATCGGTACAAGACAAAAAACCGTGTGGGCTGGCGAATTGTGATTAACGTGAGAATTTGATTCCAAGTTCAAGTCACTGCAACGCCGGGATTCCATTCACTCTATGACTGGTGTTTTCAGAAGATGTGGCTGTTTTCAGGTGCGCCTCAAGATCCAGAGGATGAGACTGTAATGGGAAGGCACGGCGCCAAGGCACTGTATTGCGCGGTGAAGAGTTTTCTGCATGCCATCCGGACTGAAGACCGGGACGCTCAACAAGATGCGGCACAGTAGATGATCTAAATTGCAAAGCCCTGGACAATGAGGAGGTGGTGAGAATCGAAACTTGCGAATGGGAAACCACTTGTTCGGATCCCAACGGAGAAAGCACACCTTGTTGATCTCGAATAGACTGCAGAAGAGCAAGCTAAACTAAAGACCCTTGTGGAAAGATACACTACTCAAGGTGCTTCAGGAGCATGGAGGGTACATAGATGGTGGCTGGCATGTTTCTCATTGGTATCGGGAGACACCGAAGATCAGAATGACATCTCAGGACAATGGTACAATGAATGGTCACCTCATACTTGGGTGGATTCTCTGATTTTCCGATGGCTGAGAGACACATTTCTGCCGATGCTTGTCAATGCACAGGCGGAGTATCCTGAACCTGATGAAGATGAAGAATCAAATGAGGCGCTCCTGAGTGAACCTGAACGATGTAAAAGCACCTTGCCTTGTTCTCCTCCTCCTCACAAGGCGGTGCTATTGTGTTCTCTTCCTGGCCAAGTTCGTAATTTGAAGTGGTGGCTTGCAAAGTTCTTTGCGGATCATTTGGATATTTTGTACCTGTACGCAGAAATGGGCAACAAAGAGTGCATAGAAATGCAGCACTTTTTCCACGATTCGCCAAATCCCTCTGCATTCATAACTACACCCAAAGTGGGGGGGATGGGCCAAACTCTCACAGCAGCAAACCATGCAGTAATTACTGAGAAGTTCTGGGTATTGAATGAGCAGCGCCAGGCCTTTGCACGGTTTGTCCGACTGGGGCATAACAGAGTTCGACACACATGGCTATTGAACACTGGACCCGGTGGTTATGATAACCCAGTGAGTGATCTCCACCAGCTCTCTGGAGTGGCTCAAATGAGAGTGCTGCCTCGTCTGATGAGCCGACCGAACATCATGACTTCGATGATATACCGCATTCTGGAGTGTCAGGAGGACCATACGAAGCTGCGAATGGAGCATGGGGACTTTGTGCCGTCAGATGGTGAGGATGAATGATAATTCTCAGCGCAGTGTAATCAAGGTATGCCTCTTTAAACATTCAACCAACAGAATCTCACCAACTGATGCAAAATAGGCAAATGGTATGCAGAATAAGGCGCTGGGAAGGAGTGCAGGAGTATTGGTCAGAGTTCGATTGCTTTTCGTGTCAGTTGAATATTGTAATGAATATCAGATGAAGTCAATGATCAACAGATATCTGGTAAGCTGAACTGTAGCGGCATTTGGATGATCCAATGTGTTGACAAGCAGGTTCGGCAGTTTAATGGTCGACTAAGTCAAATTCTGCTGTGTGGTATATTTCTCTTTGTCAGAATCTGTTGAAGCTGCAGACACTGCTCATCGTATATTGTCCATGTGGAATTGTGGTACCTACATCTGCGCACAGGATTCGAATTTTCAGGTGCGCCTGAACCTCCATGGGTGACTCAAACTATATGTTACGTGTCCAATTCAGGCGCACTGGACACTGGAATTGCGAAAGAATTTGTCACATTCACTGAATCAACAATGATGCATCATTTACAGTCAATTGCAAAAGAGAATCGCTATCAACTTCTGGACTTTCGTGAGCCAGATCCAGCACAGTATATCTCGAATCATCCAGGGATAGAAAGACAGTCTAAGCGACATTGAGTTGATGTATCATATCCTGATGCATGGCTCGCATACTCCAGGCTTACCCGCAGAATACGGCTCAGTATTTGCTGGCTAAGTCATGAAATTCAGGCACTATCTATATTTGACTCCGCACGCATATTCAATTCAACGGCCGATTCCGACTAGCCCCCACTCATTATTCACATGTGATCCCACTCCAGGCATGCCTCTGAACTGTGTATACCCACTTTGCATTACCCTTGAGTGATTCATTTTGCTCCATTCCAAGCATATTTTCTTCCTTCTCGAATGCATTGAATCTGTGCCTGCCAGCTCACACAGAGTGTCCATCTTTCAGACACTAAACTGTTAGGTGCAGGCGTGGCTCATCTTGCTCAACCCCAGCTACTGTCTGAATCGATGCTTGGTCGGTATGGGAAGGCCGCTGCTAAAATAACATACCTGTCATGCACAATGTCAACTCATCCATTGGAGGACGGTGTCCACCACACACTTTCCGTAGATGCACAGCTCTAGGCGATAAGTAACTACACTTACCTGGATTTTGACTAAGATGTATGTTCGGACCTATATGTTTCCACGATCCTGAAATAGCATCGATCGTTTGAGCTACAAAATCGAGCTGCAGCTTGAGAGAGCTGATCTCAAAACTCAGCTTCTGCTCAGCAACTCTGCAGGTGACCGGCAACTCCCACTCACCAGTATACCACACTTCCTCGAACAGGCTTAAATCCACAAAACTTCTAATGCAGACTTAACTTCATTTTGCCTAGGTTGTATGTTTGGGCTGCCAAAAACCAATATCTTGAAATTGATTATGTGAACCGATTTCCCTCAACAGAGCTCGAACAGATAGAATCTGAATGCCATTCTCTGCTCAACGGCTCAATCGGTGACCGGCTAGCTCCTGCCTGATGTTCGCGACAAATCGTAAACAGACGATATCTGATTTCCTGCAACGTCCAATCCCAAGAGTGCATGCACAACAAATCATGCTGAAAGCTCGAGTTAAGAAAAGGCAGTTTCTGACAGAACAAGCAACTGTCAACGTAAGGCGAGCCTGCAATCCAAGCGATTGCATTGGATTGAATCCTGCATGCCGATTCAATGCGTGCTGCGCCTCAATTGGCCGGAACTGCATGCTGTGATTCGTCTTTCCGCAGTCAGATGAAGCCTCATGATGCATTAAAATTGTCCTTATGCACTGCTTTGAACCTTACTATTTATGTTATGTCAACATTGTAGCATTGAGACTTTTAATGAGTTTGGGATTGAATGAAGAGGTGTATACAAGATATTATACGCAACATCTTAATGTGACTGACTATTTATGACCCATTCGCTAGCAATCTTAGTGTTGACGACAACTGGAATCGATCAGATTACCCCTGAATCTTCATTTTACCTTTACTATACTTTCTCTATGTTGAATCTCTCCCTTGTAAACCCAAATTCTCCCTCTTCTCCTACACTGACTGCATGCATATTGTGAATCCAGCAGACTCGGACCGCTGAAAGTCATGTTCTGCACGCGACATTGCCTAATTGACCGCTAACTTTGCTGCAGAATCCTAAAACAACAGACTATCATGAAAATACAGTGTCCATCCGACTGGTATACCGCATTTGGAGATTTATATTTATGTACTATCAGCAACAAACTCAGTTTGAACACATGTAAGTTCAATTGTTGCCACTCAGCAAGGTCCCAACTCTATCCTCCATCCAAGTCCGGCAAAATTCTTCAACACACTGACAATTCTGTGCCACGCCGTCGCCGCTCATATGCTCCAACTAGAGTCACAATGAACTACTTTTGGCAGAGTCATATGCTGGGGCAGATCACGATCAACCTATTTCTCACTATTCAATATGTCCGGCCATGTGAGTTAGTTAGTGATACAACCTTGTCAATGTCTCGAGTTCTTCAGGTGTGTCAAGATCTTCAGGTGCATCTGGTTAAATTCTAGGTATGTTGGCTGAAACCAAGCTCAAATTCTTCCATCAATATCATACTTGGATACGAGTGCTAACATTCCGGAATTGGGGGCATGAAGACTCCATCTGATCCGGTTCGCCTGATGCTTCCAAAATTGCAACAAAGAACTAGCATTGACAATATAAAGATGAACCGCCAACATATCTTCCAAACTCGTTCCGGGCACGCCTCAGATTGCATCCTCCTGGGCCGACCGTCACATTTTCCAGGCACTCCTTGAATTGCATCCTCCTCGACCGAGTGTTACTTTATTGCCCTATTTTCCCATTATTCTACTAAACATCATACTGTATTTACCCTTACATACTTCTGTCGACATTTTCCAACTTCTTCCTCATCGAACATGGAACCTACAGCCAGGCAGGTCAGGAATCACTATTCACAGAAGAATCCAGAAGCCCACCTTGAGAGAGCACTTGCTCGTGCATTGAAGCAGACAGCCAATGTTCATTGCCGATCAAATCTTTGAAATTCCAACCCAGCCTTCAAGTAGAGTGTTGGAGATTGCTAATGTCCATGATATAATTCTTCTTGTGAAGCAGGATGATGACGATTCCGATCGGGAGATCAGCGAGGACGAGATTGATTGCCCTGGAAAGTCCACCTTGTCATCCAATATCGAAGATGATGATTTGGACAACCAGCTGGAGGTCCTACATCTAGACCAGGCGTGCCGTGATAAGACAATACGAACTACAAGGGTTCCGCTGCTAATGAAACGCAGCTGTGCAGTTACTGTCATTGCACGCACTTCAGTTCCAAATTGGCGACATCCAGCCGGGGCCATAGCACCACCATTGCTCAAATGCCACAAGTCAAATACCAACATATTACGCGAGTCGGATGTTATACCTGCCCAGGCCCTCCCACTTCCCAATGCTGATGGAGACGAGAATGTTCCTCAACCAATGGCCGGTGGAGATCGCAATGTTCCTCATCACCACAGGGCGATTGTTGAGGTAGCGAAACATTTCACTGAAGCAATCGTATTTCCAAAGACTCCCTGGCCAATCATTTCCAATGAGAAGGACTCGATGGTTGACGATACTTGGAAACTCACGATTGAAGCCCAGGATTGTCAGCGGGCATTAGCAGGTGCTCCTGTTGGTACACCATCTGTGTGTCAATTGCCTGGTGGTCCATCTGATGAAATTGATTCGCAAACCCGACAAGGAGTAAGTATTTATTCTGTTTTCTGCTCCTCGATTGGACTTATGATGATAACCCCAGAAATATACATAGTTAAAACCTAAGATTAGTACCATTCGAGGGCGTTTGGCAGAGGGAGCTCGTCACACTATTGTTCATAGTTACCGGTTGGATTTAGGATCAGAGACTGAGCTTCGAATCCAAGTTAGGGCGCGCCTGTTTGTTGATGCTTATCTCTCGAAGGTTATCGATGGGAAGAAGTCCTGGTTCATCCGGATGGATGTCCTTCACTTAATCCACCATTAGTATTTCTTCGCTGCCAATAGCCTGGGGTGACAACGGACCACATCGCAGTTTTTTCAACCTCTCTCACCGCAGACGTTAGAGCTGGTGGCTGCAGCTATTCATTGTGCGCTGTATGAGTATGCCACTGGAAAGAAGGTTACGGTTATGTTTTCTCAAGATGAATATCGAGGTAAATTTTGCCCTTCCATGGTGATAAGATTGCATTGCTGCAGAAGCCACTGCACTACTCATCAATTCCACATGGTGTGCTGCTTCATACCCCCCCCCCTCCCCATTGGTACTGCTCCGGAAGAATAGGCGCTCCTCAATCCACGTTGGCGCTCTTCAGTACGGATTGGCGCTTTGATATCGCAGTCAGCGCTCCTCAATCCACTCCCCGACCTCGATTAGGAGTGCCTGTATTTCATTCTGGACTCTTACCTCCCTCCCCGTTGGGTGATGCTCAGCATGGATGGCTGCTCCGCTGGATAGGCGCTCCTTAATAACATTCCGTGCTCCTCTATCGACATCAGCACTCCCCTTGCCCACCCTGCACTCCACATCAGGCACTCCTCCATTCCTGTTGGCGAACCTCCTTTTCCTCCGAATTCATTCTATTGCCTTTCAAACTCCATTCTGAATCACTGCGAGCTGACCTCTCAATTCCAACCTTTTAGATATCACGAATCAAGCCAAGCGACATTGGAATTCAATTCCACCCACTCGCCAAGTTCGACTCATTCTGAGATACACGGAGCACCTGCAGCTTCTTCGCGCCCTTGATAAATTGCGTGTTTCTGCATTGTCAGCCCTGATGAGATGGGAGATCAAGTCGATGACCTTGAGGCTATGTTCGATTGATATCATTCCGATCGCTTAGTCGGGTTATTGTTTTGGTTTTACCTGCTTCCATTTTTGAATCACTAGTCATTTTCTTTGGTTCTCCTGAATGTAGCGATCCATACAATAGAATGTTGAATGAGATGCTGGGTACTGTTGTATGATTTAGAAGTTGATAATGAACAATAATCCATGGATCATACGTGGAGGGTATTCTCATTGCTCAGGGTACATCCGGAGAATCTCGGATAATGCCTGCGGTCCTTTGAATCAATATTCATAAGAACCCAGGCATCTTTCAGAGTTAGTTTGGGATTCCCGCATTGGTTGGGCGACAGTCCCAGGTGCTCCAAATCTTATCACAACCTCTCCCATGGTGCTCCCGTACCAGTCATCAGAGATCCCTGTTCCTCCGAAGGCTGGCCAGAATGCCCTCCTTGGGTCTGATCCTCTCCTGAAATCGATGCTTCTAGGTTTACACTCCGCATTCTCTCACACACTCCTGGAGCCTCCCAGTGACTAAAATACATTTTGCTGATGAATTATTTGGACTTATTGGTTGCCTTTCACCCAGATTGAGACTCAGCCAATTGGAAATGCTGAGCCCAGCTATCATCTTGTATGGGATGATCTCATTCAACCATATTAAGATATCTTGCTGAATGATTCAATTCGCCTGCCGTAGTTCTGTTTATGAACAAATATTCACATGCAACTGCTCAATATTCTCCCACAATATTTCTCTAAGCGAAATTCTTGGTCAAGCAACATATAGAACCTGGTGATAATATATTAACCCATTCTGTCCTACTGTTTCTAGTTTCTTTTGTCCCCCTTGTTTCCATTGCAGTGACCATCATCAACCCCAGTTCAGCCTGGTTCATTGTCCTCCATGTTGGCTGAATCAATCCGGGAACATTTGGGGTGGCAATCACTTCCCAGTCCTCTAGGAATCTAGGAGTGTCGATGCCATCACCTAGCTCGATATCGCATTGTTGGTCTGCCTCCCAGTCGTGTTCGCTCGCGTTCGGACTATCACAGCAACCATTCCAGTCAAGCCAATTTTGGGGTGTCACAAATGCTTTCAGATGCACTGTCGTCATTACTTTTGGCTGGATGACATTCGATTCTTTTGTGTCGGTGCACATTGAATGCTTCAGTCCATCCTTCAGGGAGGTCCGTTGCAGACAAAGCTGGTGGCAATGGTGACTTTGCCGACAATTGAAATGCAGCCGCACCTTCATGTAGAAAGTTTGACCGGGATGCTTTGATGATCTGTTCAGTATCTGAAATGTACTTATGGCTGTCATTCGCTTGTTTTGGGCGTGAGATTCCTTTCGTGTGGCACATAGGTTTTGGCTGCCCTGCCACATCTCCAAAAAGTCATGGACCTTGGCCATTCTGTTCGATTTTCTTTCCTCCACATCTCTCTTCAATTCCAATTCATTCTGCATCTGCGTGGTACGAAATGCTGCGTAATCGCCCGCGAAATATTTTGTTATTCACTTGAGCAAACTGCCTTATGAAAACCTTTTCCTCAAGGGTCTTGCCACTGGTTTTAGACTGTCTCCAGCTGAGAACGTCTCGCGGAAGGTCAAAACCGGCCTCAAATCTGACACCATGTGGGATGATAGAGATTATGCTGTGTGCTGTTTTGGAGAGATCAGCGTACTTTGGTTGTGTTTCGGCATATTGATGCCACCAGTTGATGATTTCTGGCAACAAAAATGAACAGATGATCTCCTTGGGCTCGGAGTGGTAATCATTAAGATTTGTATTGACTTGCCCCCAGTTCTTGGGTGCTTCAGGTGGTGAATTGAAATAGAGTCTTGTGGCTGTCGTTGAGTGTGCTGCACAATCACTTGGTCAGGGTGTCATTTCAGCCATGCTTTTAGGCATCAAGTCTTCTTCATCATCGCTGGACAGATCATATGCATCAAAAGAACAATGAAGAAATCCTGAAGCTATTGCAGAGATGAAGGGATTGCTGCCCGGAAACCTTTTGGGGTTCAACAACGGACACTAGTCGATGTTTGGCCCAGTATTCATTCTCCACATTCTTCAGAAACGCCTCTTTGTTTTGGGTGGTATAAGAGGTTTCATCCTCAGGATTAATATTCATTCCATTTTCCCACTTCCTAAATGATCCCAACTTCCGGAAATGATTGAGGATATGTACAGACATAAGCAGAAAACGCGTTGTTCGAGTAACTTAAGCTTGACATTTTGACAGCTTCGGTCGAGCCAACTTCATGGCGAAGTATAAGTCTTCCCCCCATTGAGTCATTTTCATACCTAAATCTTGCGTAATGGCATTGATAGGACTGAACATGTCATTCCACACTGTGATGTGGTGATGCAGAGTAACCGTATGCCTTTTCGACATCTACAGTGTCCAGCATAGGAATGGCCTTACAACTTCCATAATGTACTCTACGATGCTCCATTCATCGTGTGTTGCGATGAGTGGCCGGTGATCACTGTACTTTGGATTGTTGAGCCCCGTGCGGGTGAATTCTCGTAATCAGTATGCTTGCTCAAGCAACTCCAATGTCGCATTCCACCATGTTTCCACATCCATACTAGTTAGTACTGCAATTCGTACTTTGGCTTGTTGATAGTGAATGAACTTGTTTCGAAGACAAGGTGTCAGCCTAATCAATACACCAAGCAATCTCTGCTATATGAAGGTCAGTTTCAGGACTTTCAAACTGTCTTGAAAGATGTACTTTCTCAATTATATTTGCCAAACCAGGTGTCATAGCCGACACCTTATTTATTCTAGCATTGCCCTTCTTTCGCATACTTTGACTCTTCCCAATGGCTGTGCTTTCATTGTCTCCAAATGGCTGATTGCACTCATGGGCTTCCCAAGACTTGGTGCGGCTATTTTCACTGAAACTGCTTAGGAATGTGCCCAAAGCAAGCTGAATGACGCGCGCCATGCATGGTATGTGGTTCCTCATTGCAGACCACTCGAGTCTGGAGCCCACAAGGGTTGATTGTAGTTCGCGAGTGATCGAGAAATTTGAGCAGGTGTTGTCAGTCATTATTCCAACGAAACAGCTGTCGGTAAGCTCATAACGATCGACAACTTACTTCACATCTATGCCTAGTCTTGCTCCGCAATGTTGACCCTTGACGTAGTATCGTTAATTAGCTTTCGGAATAGGAATGGAGCAGACAATCACCCTCATCGAAAGCAAGTTGTACTTCTCGTATAGCCTAATTTCGATCCAGATAGTAAACAATGACTGATGTTATGGCTAATATGTTCGTAGATGTCCACCCGTCCAAAGCTAAGTTAAATTTATTTCTTGAAGGCAATTGCTTCTTAATTGCATCCACGATCAGTTAGTACTCCCTCATGCAAATATTTCTAAGGGTGCTCGCTGACGGCAGCACCAGCTCACTGTGGAATGCAATATATATCCACCATAGATCGAGGTTTGATATAGCCAGCCAAGGAATATGGGCCAAACGAATCCTAACATGAGGTAGTGATTCTACGTGTCTTGGTGAAATTTTGAAGTTACAAAGTTCTTTGCTGACAGTTTGAAGCATTGTGTCTGTCAATTGTATGAATATAGGTAAAATCTGACTTTCAAATATGAATTTCCTCTGTGAACTTACTATTGTAATTGCTCGACTGCCTTGTCTCTTGAATATTGCCCAAGGTGTTTCATCAACAGTTGTACCTGTCTATTCAGAAACTTCTGACTCTGTTAATTCATTTAACTTTGCAATGTGCGCTTGTGCCAGTAAGTGTTTCTCCATTGAGCTGGTCCCATGATCTGATTGATGGCAAAGAACTTGATGACACACGATACATATGATGCCAGGGCTGCAAGTCTGCTCCATTGTGCAGTGCAAATAGAATCACCATGAAGGCGCGTGTCTAGAATCATTCTGAGCAATAGGACGCTTCGAACCCACATTCATAGAAGCCCACCAGCCATCAATTATGATTTGTAAAGTACAGTCGCTCAAATCATGAATAAAGCCACCTTTGGTTTCGGAAGATATCATAACCTCAAGCAACGAGGAATTCACAGATTGGGAAATGGGCATGGCAGTAGCAATTTGAAAGCTGCTTTATTCGAGTTGGGACAATGTCAAATGTTCCATTATAGTAGTGTAGATCACTGGTTCATAAATATTGACTCTAGAGCTACACGCTGGACAAAAGTAAGACTTGTGAGACATTGCATGCATAGTTTTGAAGTTGTATACAAGGACATATTGAAAAGACTGACCATTGAAATTCAATTTAGGATTGACGCAAACCAGTTCATTGCTGTGAAGCTTAGTGAACCCCACAATGAATGTTGTCACATCACTGAGGCATAGTTCTAGGAAGCAGTGGTGGTATCATTACCAGCATTTTTGCCCATAAAGGCTGACAATACTTTGATTATCAATTAATGGCGATGCACAGCCATTGGAGTCTGCAGGTTGCAAGACCAACAATCGTTGACGCTCGTTTGACGCTCATTTGTAGATCATAGTAGCAACATCATAACGAGCATTATTGCCTGGAAAGGTGGCCGATAGTTCGATTATGGGTTAATGTGGTTGTATAGCCATTGGATTATATAAGATACAAAGCCAAAAATAATTGACACTCTGTTGATGCTCATATTTTGGATGGGGCAATGACCATGTCGCATGCCATTTCAGCTACAAAGCTGAACAATATATTCCAGTTGGAAGAATGTGACAATATAGCCCTTTGATTGCCGAAAGTGTAAGACTAAACATTGTTGATGCTCCTTCAATGCTCACATTACTCACATCAACACAGTCATTGTGCTCTCAATCAATGTATGCGATGAATACTGTAGTCATAATTGACAACCAATGTAGCGTGTCTATGTATAAACATTTGCATCTAGAAAATGTGTGGCCTCTGAATTTCGAATCCACCACTATCCGCGTTAATTGACAGGTGGATGACCTCACCCTATCCCATTCCCGGGCTTTAGGCCAGCAACTTACAGCATGTCGATCGTTCCACTAGTCTTTGATTAATATAGCTCGACTTCCTCACCTATCCTCGTCTAGCTCCGTCTGCCTAATTTCCATGACGTACCATAAGCAGATTTAAACATCGCAGCCATGTGCACCAGCTCTGTGCGGAGAGTTATGCAGTTGGATTCATGGATGAATGCTGCATGTGGGTCGTGATTCAGAAAGATTCGTATTGAGCACTGACCCCTCCTTCAATGACTCATATGACATCACTCACTTAAATTTTTTTTGTAAATTTTGTCACTAATCTAAGTTTTCCTTTCTCACTTGACAGTAACATACAAAGAGATATCAAGTTTATTGGTCTTCTTACAGCCTGATTTGGAATCCAAACCTGTCGCATGGTGCGAACGACTGTTTCACATGTGCCGACGAATCATTGTGTCTCACAACTTGGTCACCGAAGTCAAGAACAAGATGACATGTAGGAAAATTGGTACACGAATAGCTTTTCAAATAGATTTAAGGACAAAAATGGCAATTCACTTACCATCTGGTCAGGCGACGCATGGGTCATCACCATTCCTCCATCTGAATCGAATTTCTCAATGGTAACCAGCAAGGGTGTTAATATGTGGGGGTATAATCTTATTGGTTCAACATGCTTCAATTTCAGGATAGCTGATGTATCTGCCTCTGTGTCGGGTGGAAGAGACGCAATGCATTGGTTTGACTGTGGTGTCCCGGATTCTAGCATCATATGACTACTGCCTGATCGAGATGTCCCTTGTGGCGTTTGCATTGTTCCTGGGACGATATCAAGAGACTACATATGCTCTGCAAATGTTGTCAGGGCAGGTGAGCCTGCAACTTCTTTGGAGTGTGGTTTGTCAAGTGCTGGAACATTCACATCCGTCGTTCCATCCAGCTCATCTCCTTCACTGAAGTCGTTGGCAGCATCTCCCCATCCCGGATGTGGCAAGTCTTCAAGCATCATCTGCTACTGCCAATATCTCACCGTGTGCAGCGGTACCATTGAGGAGATTGTTCCCAACACCCAGCCGGGTTCGTCAGCTTCCCTCAGCTTGGCCAGCTCTGTATCTTCATCATCCGCATCTTCCCCATCTTCCTCACCGTCGGGACTTGCAAGATCGATCACACTGTCTCCCATAGCAATGATCATCTCCTCAAACATTTTCTCCGGCTCTCTGCTTGTCAATCCCCTGTGATCAGCATTGCTCATATCGTCATGCTCCTGCTTAATCGCTGTCTCTGCGTCTTCAACTCGCTTTCTTGCCACAGCAGTTTCTCTGTTAACATCATCCTCAATCCATTGCTCTTGCTCTTCATTGCTTAAAAAGTGCGTGACTTGTCATTTCTCCACGACAATCTTCTTGTTGGATCGCAAGCTGCACAATGCCCCTAGGGCTCGGACTCATTCTGCTTCGAAAGCGCACTTCCCTCCATTCGCTTGAAAATGTCGTTGAGTGTAACGCTCGGTCGATTTGCCGGATTAGCCTGCCGGAAGTCTTGGAGAGTTCTTCTTCAGAGTTCTGAACATTATAGGTTGTGTTGACTTTGTTGTTGAGCAAGATGTTGGAGGTTGCACGATATGGACCACATGGAGGAAAGCTGCATCCTATATGTCAAGGTTGGTATGTTTGATCAACTTGAACACAGCAAAATCTGTGATTTGACTGTCACCAAAATGGGAATAATTATGCTAACCGCACAACATGACTTGGATTTTAGCGTCAGTTTCACCAAAGATGCCTGGGATTTTTTGAGACACACATCACCGGACGTCCTATCACTCGAGGAATTTCCTGCTGATTTCTTACAATCATGAGATTTTGGCCGTTATAAGCCATCTTTGATCCCTGCAAACAAAGGAACTATATCGGACCAAATTACAGTAAATCGCGGGATGGTTGGAAACCCATGCAACCTATAGCCATATGATGCAGGATTCGTGTTGAGTAGAATGTGAGAGTTGGCTGTTACTTATTCCATTGTGACTTGAAGCGAACTATATAGTCTTCCGGACTTCCCAGTTCTTTCGTAATCATCTTCCTCTGCTATTCCACCCCAGCATATCGTGGCAACCAAAAGACCGCAGCATGGTGAGAGCAGATCAAAATCAAGCCAATTGACGGGTGCTTCATCCAAGCCGTCACTAGATGGCGCAGAGCAATAATGCAGACATGAGATTGTCCACTGCGATTCTGCCAATGCAGCCACCTAAAATATAACCCTGGATGCACATGTAAATATTGTCTGTAAAACTGGAAGCAGCAAGAATAAGAAGCAGCATGCAATTGGATGTAAGTATATCCAGATAGTGGTGAATGGCCATCAACTGACCATATAATATAAAGTAGGTATACGTAGAGAGATACAAGACCAATTTAGAGCTGCACATAACGGGAAACCTCTATTGTTGCCCACAGCATTTGTCCACACAATCTGAGATATTGGACATCATCTTATTGCCAGGTCTGGTGTGTTTCCGGACGAATTTCGTGATAAGCATCCCCGACAGTGGATCAAACAAGCTTTAATAACCTCAGAGGAGGCGAAGCAAGTTTATATGGTAGTGGTAATAGCCGAATCTCATTTTCAGAAGCAGCAACTAATTTCTTGTAGGTTTTCAACATGGCTGTGACTATGGCAAGGCAAGGAGGTCGGGTACAGCTAGAACAGTCAGACATGCACCTTGCCTTGAATATGACCAAAATAGTTAAAGAATGGTTTTCGCGCACCTTGATAGAAGAAACACAATATTCAACGAAGATACCTTGCGCCAAAGTCCCGGAAGAGAGGAAGCGGGGAGTTGAGTTTCTTAGGCATAGAAAGGTAAAGGCTGCAATAGAAAGTCACCCAGCTATGTTCCATGAAAACCACACGGACAGCTGCCTTCCTTGCCAAAATGGCACTGTGAAGAATCCGCAGACACAGTGGGGGCACAACGGAAGAGGTGCACCTGCACCAGACTGACACAAACAGCCGATACCAGCTGCACTGCCACCTCTGGCCGGAAGGCCACCTGAGCCACCCCGTGACAATGTGGGAGCTCAATGTTCCTTGATCGACAATGTGCAATCCGCATATACATAGTGACAGGCTCCAATTCCCAATGCTCAATTTTGAAGCTCGATGCATATACCAATAATAGCAACAACGATAATGGTTTCATTCCAGATTTGCTTCGTTATGAAGGAACACCCAGTGGTTAGTACACAATCCACTGTATCGTAATGCAGCTGACATCCATTTGGCCGATGACAGCACCGTATTGAGTGAACCTGCAAGTGAAGACGAGCAGTGATCGAAAGGAACGGGATGTTTGAGTGAATTGTTATCCACAATTAGCGGACACTTAATGTACATTTTAAAGGATATATATATGTATTATTAAAGAACAGTGTACTGATCAAGGAGAAAGTAAATGAAGACAATAGAAAGGCAGCCAAAACATTGTGAATGATGTACTATGCCAAATGAAATGATGGCATATTGTGGATACACCCGTGGCAAAATGAGCATCAACGCAGCATCACCAATATTACCTCTTGTAAGTCTGGTAATTATGGATTGATTTGATTGTGTTTTTAAATAATCAAAGTATTGGCTGCCTGTATAGGCAGAAATGAGAGTGACATGCTCGCTGCCCCATCTTGAAAATGAGCGTCAACAATTTCTGGTCTTGCATCTTCGGTAATCTGAGTGGCAAATGGTTACAGACAGTCATAAATGTAGTATTGGCCACCTTTATAGGAAAAAGAGAAAGCGGAACACTCCCTACACCATCTTGAAAATGAGCATCAACGGTGCATCAACGATTTTTGGTCTTGCATCTTCTGTAATATAAGTGGCACTTGATCAGAAGCATGCATAATGAAGGATTTGGCATCCGTTATAGGCAGATATGTAAGGGATATTCGCGCGACATCCTCCCAGACAGTAACAACTTATGTCATTTACAAAGCTGCAAATAAGTGATCATGAATGTTTTAGCCTACCAAAATGGTGAAAATGTCGTATATTGACAATAATGGCCACATTGCGCTTTGATTAACCATGATGCAAGGCCAACAATCATTCATGCTCCGTTGACGCTCATTTTCAAGATGGGGCAGGGGGCGTGTCAATTTCTCCTCTACTTATAAAGGCAGCCGATACTTTGTTTATGACTGTCTGCAATCAATCGCCACTCAGATTACCCACGATGCAAGACCAATAATTGTTGATGCTGTTGTATGGTGTCCGGTGTCCTGAATCTCTCTATAGACCTGAACTCACTGACTCTCGCTAAGTCTACTTGACACGTACACAAGAACTAAAGTGATGCGTGTCCGCGGCGCACAACCCTCAACCAACCCAAGTGATGACCGCACCCAAATTCGTCCAGACACTCCTCCAGGGCGGTATGACGACTGCAGCGCTAAACTCCAAAGAAAACACAGATAGAGCTTGCCTGAAGCTCCTCCCAAGCAATCAACCATGCGTGGTGCTCCTCAGAAGCAATCAACCGTGCCTGGAGCTCCTCCAAATCAATTATCCTCTCGCTCGATGCCTCTTTCCTGCAACCTTCACATCCAACCCCTTCACATACAGGTGGAATCACCCTCCAGTCTGGTGTGCCACGCCCACAAGATTACCTCGACCTCGACCCGTACTCTCAGTCGGCGCTTTGTCGTATATCTTGATCCCATTGCTGTTGACAGGTACAATCTGCAACCCCCGATCCATCAGCCACAATTGTGAAAGCGAGCTGTGTGCATCATTGATATGGAAGATGTTTCTCACAACAACCTAATGATTTCTGCAGTATCCCGGCAGCCGAAGCCTCGATCTCAGGTCTCCATATCCGATGGCGTTCCCTGCGATCCTTCCAGCAAAGTCATGAATCTCCCGGTCTTCTCTCTCGGTATACGCTGTGTACCGTTCGAACTTTCTCCAATCCCCGCAAATGTGAGAAGTGGTAGCACAATCCAACTACCAGCTCTCCTTAGATGCGCTCTCTCGATTCGTAACTTTCATCCAATAGTTTTCAATTGATGTCCTCGTCATCGTCGTTGCTGCTGCCGCTGTCGGTGCTCCGCTCTCCACCGGTGCAGTGCTTGGACAATACCGTGCAATGTGCCCCACCATATGGCATCTGTACCATTCCTGAGTATCCCTCCAATTGGTGCGGTGACTTGCATGCTTCTCATTGTCCGAACTACTACCATCCCTCTCACTGCCACTACCACGGGACATCTGGGACATCCGAGAGTGCTTTGAATTCCGCTTCTCATTCTTCGTCCACAACTTTCAGAACATGGCTGGCCACCTTCGAATTGTCGTACTTCTGTAATCACGCTTCATGGGCTTTCATCTTCACAAAAACCTCCTCCAGTTTGTTGGCCAGGGTGTCAATCTTGTCGTGCATCAACAGTGTTAAAAACCTCCAATTGTCATCCTTCGGTACACCCTTCATCAGGTAATAGGTGTGCATGCTCTCCGGCATCGTACCACTACCAGTCGAACTGTCGGTATCGGCGCAAATATTGAAGTCATTCACATAACTCGGAATCTTCGATGTGTACTGCTGTACATTCTCACAATCGCTCAATCCCACAGCTGACATCAAATCTCGCAAAGCCCAAACATTCAGCTTCACCCTCGACTTGTAGTCCTCCTTCAGCTGATCCCACAGCGCCTTTGTGTCTTTCTGAACGCCATACTGCTGCTGCAGAGAACTCTCCATCGCGAGGAGAATGGTCGACCGCACGATTCTGTGCAGCTTCTTCCATGATTTGAGCTCTGTCGCGGCTTCTGGTGCTTCCTCTGAACCTTCGACAATGCTGAGAACCTGCTGCTGCTCCAAGAGTATTTCAACTTCCAAACTCCTGCTCTTGTAGTCCGTACCATCGAACTTCCTCATCGAGATCGCTGTCGATTGGGCCATCTACTCGTCCCTGCATGTGTCGAGTCTGTCTGTCCGTACTACTCCAGGAGCGTGTCCATGATGCCGCAATTTTAGTCGAGTTCGTCAAATCATGGAAGTGCCCGGGCTCATAACCTGTTGTACGGTGTCCAGTCTCCTGAATCTCTCTATTGGCCTAAACTCACTGACTCTCGCTAAGTCAAATTGACACGTACTCAAGAACTAAAGTGATACGGGTCCACTGCGCGCAACCCTAAACCAACCCACGTGATGACCACACTCAAATCCGTCCCCACTGACCCTCCATTGACCCTCATTTTGAACATCGGCCATGGCGTCTGTCTCTGCTTGTTTTGGTTATGAAGGCAGCAAATACATCAAAAAAAGATAATGAGGTACCAAAGTCAATATTTTGCAAGTAAAAGTAGGATATCTGAATGCGACCAGAACTACAAAACCCGAAACACAGAGCCGCAGATTCGAACCTATGGGTCAAGCAGAACCCTGCACAACCCACAGGTTGGCACGTATGGGTCCAGCTTTGGCCTGCCAACAGGCAGTGGGTCGGGTATTGGAACAGGTCTTGGATTGAACAACCAGTGTGTGGGGTCCAAACCCGGACCACTGGCGTGTTACCCGGACCTGTTCCTAGCAGTATTGTTGCTTGAAAATCTAAATTGGATATCTACTCTCCCTAATATCCAATTGTCTATTATATCTGCACATTGTAAGACTGTATTTTTCAACTCCATGGCTACAATGTATCATCTGAGCTAGTTGTAGAGGTGAAGATAAAGCTAATATTCAGACTTTGATATTGACCAGTATTGTAATTTTGACAACCATGTGCCTCTTGACACTGTTCACCTGCCATACACTTGACATCATCCACAGCACACTAGCTGCCAAGTACTTCCAATTACATACCACTTCTGTCACACCATTCAAAGGCATGTACCTTTAATTTAGAATGTCTCTTAATAATGTATAAAGAAGCATACAAGGAAATATATAGTCAGGTGAGATCAGATATATCTTGTCTGTTGAGAGTATAGCACCAAGTACAATTGGGAGCATACTTGAGAGTGTATTCAGAAGTGGTATTGTATGTATACTCTTGGGGATCTAGAAAGCTTAGTGGCATGCTTAAAGTTGGACAGACTGGAAATGGTCTATTGAGTACCATTGGGATTATACTTTATACTATCCTCAGGGGTGTACTTGTCAAAACTCTGGGGAGTGTACCTCAAAGTGCACTTGAGGGTATAGTGGGGAGTGTCTTGAGAGCTTACTGTGAAGTATACTGACGGTTGACAATATGCGTTGATGTGTAATTATCAGTGTACAATAGAGCAGACTTGGAAGTATGCAATGAAGAGTATTGGGCAGCTTCATTCCAGGTTTATTGTATACAGTGTGATGTGCAGTAACAAGCACATATAATTACATGTATATCACAGTAATCTTGTTAACATACAGATCAAAATACTCTTATAGTACAACATGTCAGATATCCTATGGATTGCAATCCCAGAAACAGCTTCTCTATAATCTAGACACCATACATTGTAAGTTTTCTTGGTTGCTATTCCCAGGGCATTATGACAAATAGCAAATCAAAGTACTCCAAGCAAGTGTAGCACTCCCAAGTGAGTATTGCAAAGCTAATAGAATGTAGTAGGCCATTTGAGTGTAGTATAGCTAAGTAAGTGTTATAAGATTGAGCATAGAGTGTCAAGTGAGTAAAGTCTATTCTAAAAGGCAAGCAAATATATGTATGGAATAAACATTACATGGATATCATGTATCAATTGTACTTCTATATCTTGCAGTATCCAAAAGCAAGCTTTTCACCCCCAACACCCTTCAAGCTCCTGTGCAAAGACCTTCTACCCTCTATGAGCCTTCCAATCTACACTTATAGAATACTCAGCAGCTGCATTTGATTGTACAGTATTATACTCAACTGGAGCTTTCACAGAGTTACACTTGCTTTGCTCAGCTGTTAGATCTGGCTGTGGTTATAATCTACTGTTCACACTACTATTTTGGTTTTAATCACTGTGAATATAGATCATTATTTTCAATCAAGTCAATCAGTTGGTATGGTACCAATCAATTAGTATTCTGTTAAGCAAGTTGTGTTATTTCAATCAGTTTGGTTTATTGCTTTGTTTATGTCTAGCTGTTGGTATTATAATAATTTGTTAGTATTGTGATCTGATTTTTGTCTTCTGTAAGTAGCATATGCCTTATGGAGAAGATCAACTACAATGTACCTGTAACGATATTGATGCTAATGTCAGCCTTTGAGGTAGATTTCTACAGATATTGTCAAACTACACCTGTCATATTATCTAAGGTATTCCACACAGCGTAGTATACAGACTTAGTGTAGTTGAGAGATTATATTGTACTGTTGATATATCATGTCCTTATTTCAAATTGCTGTAGGTTTTGTCAATTTGTGTCATTACTTTAAGTTTTTGCAATAATACCACTGCAATTGCAGTAACACAGTATATACCACTGTGTGGCTTGACTGTTACCTCTGGGTAAAGACAGATTATGTAGCTGTCATATTTGAATATCCCTATAGATTTCATTAATCAACTATTTTCTATTTCTTATAAAGCAAGCAGTAGAAGATGCAGCTGGCTGAATACACCAAATGTGTAATTATTTTCAACAGTGAATGCTGATGTGCTACAATCGAGTTGAAATGTGTAAAGTATATATAGTAAAACCTGAAAGGCTAGCTAATATGTACGTATCAAATACATTATCTAGCTGATATGCATGGATTGTGTTTCTGATACAGAGTTAGTATACCAAGGTCAAATGTGGAATGCATGGTACAATATGTGTAGAAAGGCAGCGTAAGTATAGCTGAACAAGTAAGTTGAGCAACACCAAGCAAGTGTAGCAAGGCTAAGCAAGAGTACATCGGCAAAATGTATTTTTGTCTCTCGGAGCGTCTGGAAGTTGTCAGACCAGAATCCCGGGGTGGTCAAATCCTAGAGTCTACTGGACTGATGCAGTCGCCTTCAAGTGCACCTGAAAATTGCGATTGAGTGAACTCAGAGATACACTCCGAGGCCATGATCAAGTGTGTTTGGAGATGCACTTGGCGGCCATGAGTGTGCTCACCTGGAGGCCAAAATTGTATTACTTTAGAGATACACTTGGAGGCTGTGATCCAGCAAGTGTGGAGTTGCACCTGGAGGCTGTAATTGTGCTAACTTGGAGGCCATAATCGTGTGAGTTTGGATATACACATGGAGGCAGTGACTGAGCGTGTTTGGAGGCCATGATTGTGCAAACATGGGGGTCGTGATTGAGTGATCTTCGAGATGCACTTGGAGGCCATGATGGAGCGAGATTGGAGGAGTACTTGGACGCAGTCGATGGACACACACTGTATCATTCCCAGCTCTTTGTCTCATACACTCTTGCCGAGCATTCATAGATCCACACACCATGTGTGGTTCCTCGCACACTCTTGCCAGGTGTTCACAGACCCAGGCAATTCGTGTGGTTCATCATGGCTGGGTAACCCTTGATGTCAACTCACTCTCTCCCAATGCTCTTTGAGCCAGAACCACTCCTTTTCAAGAATGCCCTTCGGATCCCATGTGGGGTGTGGCAGAGTGTCAATGATGGAATGTATGCCTTCTAGCTCCAGCGTTTCACCGCACTGTGATTGAGTGAACGTAGAGTTGCACTCCAGGGCCGTGATTCAGTGAGTTTGGAGGCCATGATCTTGCGGAATTGGAGGCCGTAATCATGTCAGTTTGGAGACACACTTGGAGGCTGTGATTGAGTGAGGTTGGAGGTGCACTTGGAGGCTGTGATTGAGTGAGGCTGGAGATGCACTTGGAGGCCGTGATTATGAATACTTGGAGGCCATAATGGTGCAAGTATAGAGAGACAATTGGAGGCTGTGTTCGAGGAAGTGTGGAGATGTATGTGGGGGCAGTGATCGGGGGAACTTGCAGGTCGTGATCGTGTGAGTTCAGAGTTACAGTTGGAGGCTATGATCGAGCGACATTGGAGATGCACTTTGAGGACGTGATAGTGTGTGTTTAGACATACACCTGGAGGTTGTGATCGAGTGGGTTTCAAGATGCACTTGGAGGCTGTGATTGATCCAGACCAGTCAAGTACTTTGAGGCAGTCGATGGACGGCGTGCCGTGGCGCTTGTGACCATTCATCAGTTAGTTGACTCGCAACCGGGGGAATGTGACAAGGTGACTTTATGTTTGACCTCTCATGGAGAGCTGGCTGATGGCGGTCGATCTGGAAGGGAGGCACTCCGGATGGTAAAGCTACATTCAGGGGTCAACTGGTAATCATGAGACCGATGGAATACAACCAATCTTGGGTGGATACTGTACTCGGTGTATGCTGTACTCGGTGTGAACTCATAATCATGGCAAGGAGAGAATGACAGGGATGACTTCACTTTGTGTTCTACGATGATGGTAGTGTTGTGGACAAGAAAGAGAGTGATGGGGGATGAAGATGAGTTCGATGTTGAGGATACGAGCGGATGTGAGAAATCAGGGGTACGACATGCCTGATTCAGTTGCTACCCCCTACTGATTGACCGCTTCCCGGTACTTCCTCATGTACACCTCCAATCTCGTTTGATCATGGCCTCCAACGGCATCTCCAAACTTGGGCACTCACAGCCTCCAAGGGCATCTCCACACTCGATTGAACACAGCCTCCAGGTGTATGTCCAAACTCACACGATCATGGCCTTCAAGTGCATCTCCAAACTCGCTCGGTCACAGCTTTCAAGTGCATCTCCAAAGTCGCTTGATCACGGCCTCCAAATGCATCTCCAAACTCGCTTGATCACAGTCTTCAAGTGTATTTCAAAACTAACATGATTACGACCTGCAAGTTCAACCAATCCCCACCTCCAAGTACATCTCCTATCTCACTCCAACACATCCTCCAAGTATATCTCTAAACTCGCACAATTACGGGCTCCAAGTATTCATGATCACGGCTCCCAACTGCATTTCCAACCACGCTCGATCACAGACTCCAAGTGTGTCTCCAAACTCACACGATTACTGCCTGCAATTACCCAAGATCTTGGCCAGCAAACTCACTCAATCACAGCCCCGGACTGCATCTCGACGTTCACTCAATCACGGTGTGGTGAAATGCAGGAGCTAGACAGCGGACTGCCTATCATCAGCACTCCGCCGCACCCTACATGGGATCCGAAGGGCATTCCTGAAAACGAGTGGTTCTTGCTCGAAAAGCATAGGAAGAGAGTGAGTGGACATCAAGGGATACCTGGCCATGATGAACCACACAAATTGGGTGGGTCTATGAATGCTTGGCAAGAGTGCGTGAGGAACCACACATAGTGCGTGGATCGATGAAAGCTCGGCAAGAGTGCATGAGATCAAGAGCTGGGAATGATAAAGTGCTTATTTCGTATAATGCGATGATGTCTATCTACCCTGGGGTTTCCCAAATATATACTCCCTGTTGCTGAGTCCATCTCCGTTATCCCTCTATCTCCGTATGTATCTAAAATGAGACTTAGATAATTCATGCCATATTATGATCTAGCAAATCATGTGACTAACAAAGACGAATATAATAAACGAAATGCCTTGTGGTTGCGGAATCCTAAGAACCACTACTTGTGAGAATATGTCACCAAGTCTCCTGCCGACCTTGCGCAGTGCTCTCAGATGCTTTCGAAGTCTCCCCCAGACCTGCGCCAAAGGTCTCAGCTGCTCTCGAAGTCTCCTGCAGACCTGTGCACAAGTCTCAGGTGCTCCAATATATGACTATCTGAATAGTCCAATCTTGTAGCATCCTGAATGTACCTCCATAACTTCAGGTGCTTTCATGAGCTCCGGAGAATGCTCTTGCAGAGTCTGAAAGTACTTTGCAGAGCTCCAGGGGGGCCTGGGAGCATCTGGAAGTACTTAGTAGAAGCGCTGGTGGGGGCAAGCTGAGTGTCTAGGAGGTGTGCGTGTGGCTTCCAGACCAATTTACATTTTCCTGATGTAGCAAGGCTATATAAGTGAAGCCCAGGCAAGAAAGTGACCCCGAAGGTTTGTTTGTATCTAATTATGACATACTTGGCTATGTTGTGACCGTGATATATGTAAGTTTTCATTCACCAGCCTCTGCCAAAAACCCAATCATGTTCTCTGGGTTTTCAGCTCCTTTGTTCTGTCACCAAAGCAACATCTATGGTAACTGCTGGGTGCTTGCACCTTCCCTCCATGATAATGACCACCCAGTGCTACCATTCAGATTTCAATCCAGCTTCTGTGACAATCTTCCACTCTAGACAAGCTGGTATTCACATTCGCCTACATACATTGACCCTTATTCCTCAATCACCAACAACCCCACTCAGTCACGTTCTATCAAAACATTCTTGGTATCACCCTGCAGGGTTTCATGTTTAGTTGCTGTAGTGGATTACCTCAACCACCAATACTCCAAAACATCTTGCAAAGGCAGTATTTAACAGTCTCAACAGGATTACTCCCTTGGCTATGCATTGCACACTGAGCCTCATCAGGCTGTAGAACTGGTGTATGTGTGGACTATTTAGGCCCCACTTGTACTGGTGCTAACAGTACTCTAAAGGTGGGTCAGGATCCATCATAGCCATTCGAAGTGCTAGCGTAGAGTGTACATCGTCATAGACTCTCTTTCCAGACATGTTGTTCATTTATACTCTAGTTGTTCGAACAGACATGTTCAAAAGCTCCAATAACTGGTGCACCTGATCTGGGTGGAGAGTTGGGTGCCTGAAGGGGAACTAACAGTTGGTATTGAATGTGAGTGGTATTGAACAGTATAATTGACAAGATAACGCTTCCCCACAGGGGACAGAGAGTAACAGATAGAAACAACAAACCGGTAACAAAGCCAAATTGAAACACTACTCCCCCATAAGAGGGGAGCAGCATTTTGAAACAAGGCAGAGAGAGCGATTGTGGATGTTATCTGTTCAATACCTCAGGTGCTGCACCGACAATCACAAAATCCACAATTTCCCTGCAACTGAAGTTCATGAGTTATGGTTTAATTATAAAGTATTCTCTGCATGAAATGTGTATAACTATCTGTAGTGACACCTCCCCATCTCTGATTTATGATAACTATAATATTTGGTGTGTTGTTTGAGTTTTTGGCAAAAAGACAACTGAAGATTGATGATTTTGCACAACAGCACAATGAATATTTGAAATATCATAAATCAGAGACAGGGAGGTAAAACTATGTATAGTGTTGCATATGTTATAGATAGAACACATTGTGATTGGACCAAAACTTGTGGGCTAAATTGGGAGGAAAAGTATTGATTAATGCATTAATGCCTAGTGCAATAGTTTATGTACTACCTGTCAACCAATGGGAATGTGTTGTGGTGACTGCATATCAATAACACCTGTGAATATGTATGTATACTGTTTCTCAAATTAATTAATCATCAATTGTTTGTGTAAGTAGCATTATGCTAATTCACATACAGATTACAATGGCCAAGGACATACTGAGTTGAAACTGATCATACATATGATTGGATGCAATAGGGTTGTATTATCCACCATTGCTGAATTGCCCAGCACCATAGAGACGGATATTGCTAGTGAAACAGGTATAGCTACTGCAACTGGCAACAGTAAAAGCATATCAAGCATGCCCAGATAGGTTGCTGATTAGTTGTTCACTGACATCATGGATAATATCGTGTGGTTTTGTGGGTAATTGAATGTTTGCCAGTATGTCAGTGTTGAAAGGTGAAATAGGTGTCATTGGTGGTCTTTGTATGGTGAGCTCTGTCTATCGTTTCCTTCTATACATAGCTTCAGCACCACTGACAGTCTTCTCTATTGGCTTGCTGCCATATTTCTATCCCTTATATTCTGTTCCCTGTCACACTCCAACCGCCTGTTATATCCTTAATTGCATTCTTCATACACCTACCAGAATAATTAGTTTTCTTTTTCGGTAGTTCTTTTGATCAGTGTCTTTTCCAGCATGGATGTAGTGCTTTCTTTCACTGGTGATTTTGTATCCCAGTATAACATTTGTGTCTGTTCTTAGAGTTCATACTATCTGAGAAATTGCTACCTATTATCCCAGAGTTAGTTCAGTGCATTTTTGATTGTTTTTATTCTGTTTGCAAGGTCACTACCCTTTTTCTTTGTGTTCACCCTGGGTAGAAGGTTGGCGTCTTCAACTCTGTATATGTTCTATTGGTAAGGTCAATGCCCTTGTTATTGGTGTTTACCCCATTTGAGAAACCAGTATCTTGTTCTTGGAGTATTTTTTGGTATATGGTCAGTTTCTTTCTTGTTTGTGTTTGTGTTGTTAGTTACCCCAGCTTTACTCAACTGAATATTCCAATCAGATATTGTCATTACCGCCACTTACCTTAATGTTATATGCTATACTATTCACTGTATTCAAATAGTATCTATCTTTCATTTGTCATTTCCCATGCTATTGACTTGTACTCACTAGTAGGGGTCTTTCCCACCATCGTGTTCTAAGCTGTCCAAGCCAGAATCCATGTTTGGACATCATTTGTGATTAATTGACCTAGGTGCAAGATACAGAGTCTATTATTCACAATCAGCTTAACTTCACATGGCATCCAAAGGGAATCCTTGATAAAGGAGCAGTTCTGGTTTATGGAAGATAAGAATTGGATATGAGAATTTGGTAAAATTCCTAGCTATATGAAACCCCACCAATTGTATTGATAATCAAAAACTCAGCCCAAATGCATGGGTCCAAAGCTGCACATGGTGTTATTGCATTGTAAATAAAACTGACGACTCTATGCTGTGGTTATGCAACCAGAATACTCTTCCGATTGTCCAATCCGTTTCAGTTATTCATGATACCAGCTGCACATCATCCTCTCTATCCTTCCTCATTGAGTGGTAGTGTTAAGAGACAGACTTTCATATCACAATATCATCTCCAAATCTGAATGGTATATAATGAGAAAAATTATACCACAATAGCTACTGTTAAGTAAATGTACCTACGGCATAACTTGTTACAAGGACACCATGGAGACAATGTATAAGGTTAATGTAAAGTACAACTGTTAAAGTAAATGGAAAGTTAGAGCCATCCCAAATACATTAGGCAATGAAGCTGTAGTCTAAAGGATCGCTCACTTTGTAGTCAACTAGATCACTTCAATAATTGATATCAATACCCAACTACAATATCATCTCTTATATAGCAAGAACTACTAAGTAGCAGGTGTAAATAAAATACAACAAATATACAGCTTTCAGTTGTACAATGGCATTGAAGTGAGTATGTGGAATCTTCAATTCCAGCTATTGAATAGGTGATACTACTGAGTATGGAGTATACCTAGGTTAAGTATTACAATAGAGATTTTGCAGGCTATATACACTAGGCTAACATCAAGGCAACAGAAATACATTTTAGGTAATAGATATATCAGATTCCTTGTCCAACCACAAGAGATATTGCATCTCACTCTGTAACAAGTCTATTCTTAATTAGTCTCCACTACTGACATTGCCACCCCAACTTTAACTCACCCCTTGCACATATGGAACATACAAAGCTAAAGCTATTTCAAACAAGAGAATAATCGACATGCACAAGATAGCATAGTTCCACTTGAAGCACAGAGAGTATTAAGACACAGAGAGTACATAGGCGCTGCTAATGTATAAGATACAGTTGAAAGATGGAGAGTAGGTGCTGAAGTTTTTACTGAGTCTGTATTGTAAATAACATAAACATCAGTAACAAATATCTTCCACTGGGGTTGAATCACAGACAATTGGAAACAAATACAATATTCTTGGGATCAACAACATAATCTTCAAGTGATTCCAGTGTGACTTGATAGATGATAAGGTAATAATGTTATCATAAAGCAAGGTGAATATGGCATTGTGTTACTACAGCTGGAGTTAGTTGTGTGGTTCTCAATATTTCAACAAGTTAAAGTAGAAATTTTCACCGTCATGTATTGGTTATTATATTTTGAGCAACTGCCAACTGATGAAATTCCCAGTTCGTCAGAATATGTATTATATAATGTTGAGTCGATTGGGAGTCAGGATATCACTATGCCCAGCACTGCGCTGTAACATGCCTGTTTTGTAGTTGACACTATTAGTCATTGATTGACGTTATGTTGATACAACATGTCTTGTTATTCAATACAATAGCCAAACATTCGAGTCTGCCCACACACACTCAACTACTCAATCACGCACCACCACCGAACACATAATACCAATTATATTGCCAATACCTGATTAGAGTTATAGTACTTGTTAGTGGTATTGCGATTAATTAGGATTGATTGGAAGAAAATATATTCTGGTATTTCTATGTACTTGATACATCAGCAATAGTGCAAATTGATAATAGACTGCACAATGGGTACACACGCAGCTGATATCAAGCTTCGTATAGACCCTTGTGCAATATGCAGTCCATTGTCATCCATAGTCAGTCCTTAGACATCTGAGTGTTGAACTATACCAGTATATATGGCTGGCAGTAGATCAACTTGAGCCAGTCTTGACTGCAGACAGGGTTTGGTAGTGCAAATTCATTGATTGATGGCATTCTTGGTTGGCCGCTACAGATTCCACCAGAGAGCCTGATTAAGAGCGTGATGGAGAGCCAGGTTGAGAGCCAGATTATGAGCCTACCTGTGAGACAATTTCTGAGCTGCACTTGAAAGAGCCAGATTTCGGCAGGAGTAGCATTTCGACAGGAATCTGTGAGTGAATTGAACTCTAAGTTTGGGGAAGCTTTTGCCAATAGAAGGCTGTAAGTTTATTAAAGCTTTGACATTGATGTTGACATAGCCAACCTACTTAACTAAGTGCTTTCAGTATCATTACCATCACCATTACCAATGCTATCACCATCACCATCAGCATCATAAGCATCATCCCTAAAGTGGATTCACATTTATTTGCCCAAAATCAACCCGAAATTGGCCGCCGATTCCACTGTGACATCTGAGTAAGAGATCTGCTCTCTCCAAAATCAAATTGTCTCCCTTCCCTGGACAACTTAAGGTTGCAATTGTCATTGCCATGATTTTGGGGAATCATGAGATCTCGTCATAGTGGCTACACTAATGATAATAGATCAGACTACCATATTAATCGACATTATGATTTTGGCCAATATATGCCACCTGCCACCTGCCACATGCCCTATGCCATACTGCACACACCACATGCCACCTACCACATGCCACAAGGCGTATGCTATATGCCATACGTCATACACCATATGCTGCCTGCTGCCCACCAAATACTGCCCACCATATGCCCCCTGCCTCTTGCCTCCCAGTGCCTGGCATCTGCAACTCAGCAAGTCTCTAGATTAAGCATGCAGGAGCACCCATAGGAGCATACCATCGACTGACACTGAAAGTATCTTCCCTCCTGACTGTGTCCGTTGAAGCGTACTTCACAGCATGTTCAGAAGTGCACTTGAGAGCGACTTGGAGGTGTACTTGGCAGTATCTTGAGAGCTTTCAAGGGAGCATACAGTCAAGCAGACTGGGAGGTGCCATCAAGTGCAATTGGAAGTGTCCTTCAGAGCATGCTCAGGAGTATGCTTAAGAGGGTTTTGCTAGCAGACTATGGAGTGTACAGTCAAGCAGGCTGGGAGGGTGTGATTGGGTGCAATTGGGAGCATCCTTCACAGAATCACCAGGAGTGAACTGGAGTATGTACTCAGAGGAGTACTTAGGAGCGTACTCAGCATGTACTTGGGAGCGTATAGTCACGCAGGCTGTGAATCTGTTATGGAGTGCAATTGGGAGCATCCTGTAGAGATTGCACAGGAGTGTCCTTGAAAACATACTCGAAAGTGTACTTTGGAGTGTAGCCCCAGTGTACTTGGGATCATATAGTCAAGCAGGCTGAGAGTGTGTCATTGAGTGGAATTGGGAGTGTATTTGAAAACATGCTCAGGAGAATACATGACAGCGTCTTGAGAGCTTATTTGGGAGGGCACAGTCAACCAGATTGGGAGTGTGCCATCGAGAGCAATTGGGAGCATATTTGAGAGCATGCTCAAGAGTATGCTTGAGAGTATCTTCATAGCTTTCTCAGCAGCACACAGTCAAGCATACTGGGAGTATACCATCCAGTGCAATTGGGAGTATCCTTGAGAGCATCCCCAGAAGTGTACTTGGGAGCATACTTCTAGTGTACTTGGAAACATCTTCAGAGCTTGCTTGAAAGTGTAAGTAAAGCAGGCTGGGTGTGTGCCATCAAGAGCAATTGAAAGCGGACAGTGGAGCAGGCTGGGAGTGGGTAATCGAGTGCAATCAGGAGTGTACTTCAGAGCATCCTTGGGAGCCTGCAATGAAGTGCATCTGGTGGTTTGTTTTTGAGTGAATTGTAGCCAGCATGATGTGTAGTATATAGCGCACGAAATTGCAAACGTATTACAGTTAATGAGACAATGCGTATGTTGATAAGCCTTGCATAGTGTCACCTATCGGATATGCTATTGAGTACTGTCCCAACATCAGCTTCTCCATATGTTATTTGTCAGATAAGGTTAACATTTCCTGTGTAAAACACAGTGCATGCCAAGGTCATTAACAGTGTGCTTTATTGAAGTCCATTATGAATTGTCTAGGCAGTTCAAAGGAAATAGTTACAGAGTGTCTCAGTTGATAAATGTAATCAACAAAGTAATTGAGCTCATTAGATTGCACAAAGGTGAGATTCAACTTTTGGAATATATTCAACACTATTTCAGATATGTTTTGGAGACTAACTTCTTTACTTGCATGCAATTTTCCGATAACCAACAGTAGAAACCATAATTAGTAACCATATACTCATGCTCAAAGACCTTAGTTAGCTGCTTCTGCAAGACTGAAGCTACCTTCTTTGGAAGCATATTGCATAGAATATATTGGAATAGCTCTCTGTGTTAGAAAAACTTTCTGAAGGAAGTTCCCTTACACTTAACACTTATGTATCACAGTAATGGGGGTGTCATACAGCTGTGTGACATTGCACTATAATATATATTATGACATAAATTACGGTGTATTTTAGTTCCAGTATTTCAGTAGTTAGATAATGTGCAAATAACTGAATGACCAAGAAAGTAATGATCCGACTAAGTGCTTTTGACATCCAATAGCTTTGATAACTAATCATAGTGAAAGGTATAGTAAAATGCATGAAATCTATTAAGCAAGTATAATTGACCACAGATCATGGAACATATTGATTTGCCTAATGTATTTGAAATATGTTTTATACTTGTCAATCAAATACTCCTTCACTCTCAGATCTGGGGTACCAAGATCATAATAAATACTTTGTGTGATTGGAGAAATGTATATTTGCATCTACCAGAGATTGTTGGAAGTTGCAATGGTACTCATCCAAAGTGTAAATACATATTCTTCCATATTGATGGGAAATATATCATGGAGAGTAATTGTTTTAGGAGTACATAATCGATTATACTGATCAGGTAATGGTATTGACTTTTCATTTCTCAATAGTTATATCTGAGTATTCCCAAATTGGAATCCAGGTTATTTTACTTCTTGAAGGTGAAAATATTCAGGATACTTCACTTTTCTAGTATACATAATGGGAAAACATTCCTATATCAGTGCAGTAGTACAAGCTTACATTGATTATGAATATGAATAATATCAGAAGAAGAGTCTATTATTGTCAATGCTAAGTGGTACACTTTCTGACTTTACTGCTGTTGCTTAATGATAGTACCAGTCTATTCTCACTTTGTCAGCTATGGTAATTAGAATGAGAAATCTATTGGGCCACTTTGATACTGTCATAGTTCATAAGCTATGGTTGATATATTTAAAGGATGATTGCAAGATCCGCATACATTTGGTTATTCTTGTTTGTAACCACAACAGGTTGTTTGGTGTAATTGTATTATGTTCCACAGACTAGAGTTATTGTAGAATGAAGACTATTCTCCAGTCATGCCAATAGCAAGTATTGCCTCAGCAAATTAAATATTTCTTTCAAGAAGTCACTGAGAGCAAATGGCTGTTAACAAATCTGAATGTTATAATTGTCTAAGCACAAAGATATATGTATCTGTATAGCGGCATTGAGGCAAATCTGAAATTGCTGATAACAATAGCCTAAGATTATAGACAGACTAGCAATAATCTGGGGAATACCTGGAAATACAGACAACAAGCTTAGTAGCATATCAAATCACTGTAGAGAAATCTGTAAAAAATGAAATCTTAGCAAAATTTCCCTGTGCACCTGCAAATTCAGCCATTACACATCTGGACATTATTTGGAATCATCTAGATTCTGTGTATGATTTCATCAATGTGTGTATGCTTATATATGTCTATCTAACTATCTACCTACAATGGATGAACATTGACTGGCTGTGGCTAATACACAACTGAGATTGAATGGGTGAAAAGAGATGGCTACCAAGTAAATCTAGAGGTATACTCTAGGGCTTTGATAATTTGAACATGATATTAGACTATAAGGATACGATCATGGGAGTAAAGAGATATGTTGAGACACAGTGACATAGTAAACCACAGTGATACACAGAGTTGACATGATTAAACAGCCTTGGAGATGCATGTGCACATAATACAAAAGCAATCTTGGTTGGAATAATCAGTCACAGATGGATATAAAAAATATTGAGATGATCATCAAGTTTTGTGATACTGTGTAACTCTGACATTATGCACATAATGTGACCACGATCAACTTGACACAGGGATAGACAGGTTGGCAGCAATCGTGCTATATGTATAACGGGCGGGGTCGGACATAAGTGATATTGGTCACGATGAAGTGATATCGTAATCAAAACAAGGTGCTTCGAACTTCGTATGACGGTGATCAAGACAGGACCAGAGTCAGAGCTGGTCAATGTCATACTTGCTTTGCTATACCAGAAAATAAGTAAAGAGAGAAGAAAAGGAAATCCTCCAACACCAAACAACCTCTCTTTATATACACTTTGTCTGCCACCCTCGAATCATTCCTCATGCTTCAATGTACCATTTGAATATTCTCCCATGATCTTACACACCCCCAACGCCACTTCTTATCAACACAACCACACCACATCATCCAACATCGCAACACCACAGACCACTTCCTTATCATAACAAATTATACCGCCACCATCTTACAACGTTTCCACACCATCTCCACATCAATCAACATCTCCGCCTCTCTATAACACCAATTCTTTCTGTTCACCCGATCCTATTCCTAAGTACCATCCAGCCCATCACCTGTAACCCGGGCAGTGACAGAATCCCCCTCCTTGGTTTGAGGTTCTGTGAGAACATGTTCCAATCGCCCTGGCTTTAGCAGATATTGTTGATGGAATTCCCCTACCACTTGTAACCCATCCACGAACTTAGCAGGCTCCCATGTCAAAGAATCATACCCAGTCGAAGGTATAAGATACTGTAGCTGGTTCCTATACATTCGACTATCATCAACACTCGAAACCTGCTATTCCTCTTTCCGATCGACCTCTACCGGGGGTAGCTGATTCATTTGTTGCTCTTCAAATGGATCATCAAATACAGGATCCGCAAGGGAAACAGGTTATACTCGATGAATTCGTATTGATACAGGGAATTCCAATTCATAAGCAGAAGATGATATTCGACAAACAACCGTACAGGGACGCAACCGATTCCTGTCCAATTTTCGCGTAGGTCCTGTAGTTCGGACATCTCGGGCGTCTAACCATACCCCGGATCCCTCCTCAATGTTCATTGCCAGGATGCGTCCGCGATTAGCACCCTCCTCCTGAACTGCCTGACTTCGTCTGATCTCTATTCAGAGGTGGTAATGTATTTGTGGCATCATGGCCTGGACCTGGTCAGCGTCCAAGCATGATTGATCCCGTTCCTTCTTAGGTTTCCCAGACAATGATATCCGGGGATTTGTTCCTTGGACAGCGAAAAAAGGAGCACACTTTGTCATTTCTGATATCCCATCATCCGCAGCAAATTCGGGCAACAGTAACCACTGTACCCAGTCATCTTGCTGATGATTCACATAAGTCTTAAGGTACTGTTCCATGCCAGCATTAATCCGTTCTGTCTGGCTGTCTGTTTCTGGATGAAATGCTGTGTACATTCTTCGATTGATCCCCAGTCGGTCACATATCTGTCCGCAGATTGTTGATGCAAACTCTGGACCCCTATCCGAAACAATTGTAAGCGGGAGTCCATGCAAATGTACCACTTCCCTCATACACAATTTCGCCAACCCAATGGCATCAATTGTTGTAGAGGAGGGGCACAATGATGCATTTTTGAACGCTGGTCTACTACTCCCCATATTGCATCGAACCCTTCACACTCCGGTAACCCCCCCACGAAATCCATCGAGATGTGTTCCCATGGCCTGATTGGCACAGACAAAGGCCAGAGGACTCCGAACGTTAAATGTCGTGAGCTCCGGGTACGTCGACAATCAATACAATTTCGTACATACCGGTCGACATTGTGTCGCATTTCTTTCCCATAAAATTCTCGATCCAGGAGGTCAAATGTTGTTGCCCATCCTGGATATCCCGCTAACGCTGTGTCATGATGTTCCTGTATATTGCGTAGGCATAACTCATTACTATCTGGTACATACACACTGCCTCTATACCTAATCTGTCCTTCTTCCTCTTTGCATTCCGCCATGGTAATTTCATGTAACCCACTGATCATTCCAATTACCTCCAATATTTTCCCTGGCAGCATGTCAGTCTCATATGCCTTTGTCATGAGATCCGAAATGGAGGGACGGCCTTGGGTGGGCGGGCTGCCCGCCAACAAACGCAATTGTTCCGGTAGTTCCGGCAGCTTTAGAACCACCTGTGCCATATTTTTAAGTCGTTCATCCCCCGTCCTCCTCGTCAAAGCAACTGCTTTCACATTCGACATTCCTGGTGTATAGACTATCTGGTAGTCAAACCTAGTTAAAAACTCCAACCATTGTGACTGTTGTCAAATTTAGGAGCTTCTTTGTCATATGATACTCAAGGTTCTTACGATCAGTTAGCAACTGAAGGGGATATGCAGCCCCTTCACACTCTTGCCTCCACTCCTGAACTGCCTAAATAATTGCCTTAAGCTGCTTATCAAATATGTCATAATAGCACTCAGCCGGTGTATGTTTTTTCGAGAAATATGGCACAGGATGTAACACTCCCTCATCATCATACCGTGACAGAACTCCAGCAGACACATAATCAGAAGCATCCATCTAAATAATTACCTCCCTGTCATGATTGAAATGTTGAGGAACATATGCTGTTGTAAAAATGGTTACAATTGGTTCGAATGCTAATTGTTGTTCAGCGTGCCACACAGATGGTTCATCCTTTTTTGTTAACCTCGTCAATGGTTCAGCATTTTCAGAATACTTAGGGATAAATGGTCGATAATAGCTGCAAAACACTAGAAATTGTTGTACTTCAATTAGGTTATTTCACCTGCCATTGTTTGTCTTTTTCTCCCGGCTCCAATTACTGACTGTCTCAATCATATCCCCATTTATTGATATGCCATTTGTTGATATATTCAATCCCGGATAACTGAAGGTTTCCTTATGGAATTCACATTTCTCCGGTTTCAAATAGAAGCGGGCTTCCAAGAGGCGTGGCATAACCCATTTAGCATATTTCTCATGCTCCTCCTCCGAATTACTGTATATCAATATATCATCCAAATCAGCAGAGACATAATCATCCAAAGGTTCCATTATAATGTGATTGAAATATTCTTCAAAATTTGCGGGGGCATTCATAGTGCCGAACTGCACAATTTTTGGATCGAACATGCCATACCTTGTCCCAAAGGCTAACTTATGTTTATCTCCCTCTTTTACTCGTAACAGATCATATGCACCACAGACATCCAGCTTGGCATAGACCTAAGCTCCTCGTAGGAGATTCAGTGTTTCTCGTATAAGTGGTAACAGATATTTGTTCTGAATGGTTTTGCTATTAATATCGCAGTAGTTGATGCAAAATTGCAGTCCTCCATCAGGTTTCTTTGGAAACAAAACTGGTGCGGCAAATGGCGACAACAATTGACGAATGAACCCTTTCAACCTATTTTGCTCTAGCCAATCCTGAACAACAACCAATTGTGCCCCGGAAATGGAATGAAGCAGACCCCACGTAGACAACTCACCTTCATTCAGACCTACTGCATTAAGAATGCCTTGTCGGTATGGTGAGTGTTAGCGATGGGTATGGGTGACCCGCCGGCATTCCGGGTTTGGACCGCAAAAACTGGTTGGTTCGGTTTCCGACCCGTCCAAAAACCTGACCCACTGACTCTTGGCGGGCGAAACCTGGACCTGTACCCGTCAACCTGCGGGTTTCGCCGGGTTCGGCTGGACTCGTTGGTCGCGATCTACGGTTCTGTGTTTTGGGTTTCACATTTATGGTTGCATCCATAGGCATGGATACAGCAGCGTGTAAATGCAGAGATGTACGGGATATTCCTGCCACATCCTCCTGGACAGTTGCAACTAATTTCATTTCCAGAGCTACCACTATGTATTCTTGAGCCATTTAGTGAATAAAAACAGTCAAAACGATGTATATAGACCATAACAGCCACAGTGCGCAGTGATCAATCATGATGCAAGGCCAACAATCATTGACACTCCATTGACGCACATTTTCAATATGGGGCAGGGAGCGTTTCACTTTTTCTGCTGCCTATCAAGGCAGCCAATACTCCGTTTATGACTATATACAACCTGTCACCCTTCAGTTTACCCAAGGTACACGACCAACAATCGTTGACGCTCTGTTGACGCTCATTTGCATGATGGGGCAAGGAGGGTATTGCAATCTGTTTCGCCTATAAAGGCGGCCATAAATTCCGTTATGAGTGACTGCAACCTATAGGCGGTGCGATTACCCGGGACGCATTACCAAGAATCGTTGATGCTCTGTTGACACTCATTTTCACGATTGGGCAGGGAGGGTATTGCAATCGGTTTGGCCTTTACAGGCGGCCAACAATTCCTTAACGACTGACTGCAACCTATTGGCGGTGTGATTACCCAGGATGCATGACCTGAAAGTGTTGATGCTCTGTTGACCCTTATCTTCACGATGGGGCAGGGAGGGTAATGCAACCTGTTTTCCCTATAAAGGCGGCCAAAAATTCCATTATGACTAACTACAAACTATCGGCAGTGTGATTACCCAGGATGCATGACCGAAAATCGTTGACACTCTGTTGACACTCATTTTCACGCTGGGGCAGTGAGGGTATTGCAATCTGTTTTGCCGGTAAAGGCAGCCAAAAATTTCTTTATGACTGACTGCAACCTATCGGCAGTGTGATTTCCCAGGACGCATGACCAAAAATCCTTGACGCTCTGTTGACGCCCAGCTTCAAGATGGGGCAAGGAGGGTATTGCAATCTCGTTTGCCTCTAAAGGCAGCCAGAAGTACCTTACGACTGTCTGCAACATATCGGTGGTGTAATTACCCAGGATGCATGACCTATAATCGCTGACGCTCCATTGACGCTTCTTTTCAAGATGAGGTGGGGAGTGTGTAGATATAACTTTTGCCTATACAGGCGGCCAATACCTCGATTATGTATAACCACAGCCGAATCAATTGTCAATTCCCAGACTTACAAGACCTCAGATTGTTGACGCTCTGTTGATGCTCATTTTGCCACAGGTGTATCCATAATATGCACTCTTTTGATTTGGCATTGTCCATCATTTACATGGCTTTGGAAGCATCTCTAGCGTTTTCATTTACTTTCCTCTTGATCACTACATTGTTCTTCATTAATACATATAGATATATCATAATAATCTCGAAAATCCCACGCCTTTCGATCAATGCTCGTCATCACTTGCAGGTTCGCTCAATAGGCTGCTCAGGTCTTCAAAATGGATGTTAGCTGCATTACCACACAACAGATAGTGTACTAACCAGTGGATGTTCCTTCATCAGTCAGCATATCTGGATCAAAATCTGTATCATGCTGGCTATTTTGGGCACATGCATCAAGAGTGAAACATTCAGCACAGGTAAGCGATGTATGTGAATACACAGATCCGGCCGGCATATTGACCATTTGGGAACGGTAAGCTCCAGGATTGTTGCTGGTTGGGGCAGGTGCCGTGCTGGGCAGCGGTGCCGTTGGCTGTCTGCATGAGGCCGGTGGAGGTGCACCTGTTGCTTTGCGTCTCCAGCATGTCTGCAGATTCTGCGCGGTGCCATGTTAGCACGACACGAATCCGGACATGTGGGATTGACGGAGCATTGCCGGGTGTCATGCTATCGCAGCCTTCACCAATTTATGCCCCAGGAACTCAACTCCCGTTTCTTGTCTTCTCGGACCTCAGTGCGAGGTTTCATGATCAGATATTTCGCTTCCTCGATTGCAGCACACAAAAACGCTTCTTTGGCTATTTTAGGCATATTCAATGCCAGGCGCATGTCGGACTGTGCCAGCTGTACCCAGCCCCCTTGCCTTGCCACAGTAGCAGCCATATTGAAAACCTACAAGAAATTAGCTGCTGCTTCCAACAATGAGATTCAGCTATTACCTCTACCATATACTCTTCCGTAGCCCTCTCTAAGGTGATTACAGCCTGTTTCGTCCACTCACAGGGATGATTATCAGGATATTCATCCGCGACAATCCCAGAGCTGATGACGTCAAGATGTTCAGTTTCGCAGTTTGTGTGGACAAATGCCTCAGTCGACCATGGAGGTTCCCTGTTACAGGCAACAATAAATTGGTCACAAAGCTCTCTACAGACACTCGCCATACATTGAACGGTTAGTTGACGGCCATTTACCTCCATATGGATATACTCATATCCAACTGCAGGCTGTGTCTTTTTCTTGCTGCTTCCAGTCGTACGGACAATTGTGAAATGTGCATCCTGGGTCATATGTTTGGTGGCTGCATTGGCAGTGTTGTGGTTGACTACCTGGTGTCTGCGTTCTTGCTGTGTGCCAATGATTGCCATATTTGATGTAGCGCGCACAAATCGGCTGGATTAAGATCCGCTCTCACCTGGCTGAGGTGGTTGTGTATCCATGATTTGATGGTTTTGAGTAGGAGAGGAAGATGATAACGAAAAGCAGTGGGAAGTCCTCAGGACTATAGAGTTAGCTTCATGTCAGAATAGAATTAGTAGCAGCCAACATGATTGTTATACTCAAAATGAATCTAGCTGAGTATGGCTGCAAGTTGCAGGGGTTTCCCACCACCCCACAATTTGCAATAAGTCAGTCCGATGTTGTTTGTTTGTTAACAGGGATCAATTGCGGTTTACGACAGCCGAAATCGCATGATTGTCAGATATTCATAGGATATTGTTCAAGGGGAAGGATGTGTGCTGATGTTCGTCTCGAATAATCCCCGGGATATTACATGAAACTGATGCTAACAATCAAGTGATCTCATATGGTTAGCTTAACTAATCTGAATTTGTTGACATTCAGAAGGGAGATTTTGCTTTGTTCAAGATGAGTAAACGTACCAACCTTGACATAAAAGACAAAGCTTGCCTCCATACTGTCCATAACTGGCAACATCCAACATCTCGCCCAACAACAAACACAATGCAAACTACAATGGTCAACACTCCGAAAAAGAACTATTCGCCACTTCTGGACGCCAAAGATGGCCAATCGACAAAGCGGTCCACCCAATGACGTCATCCAGTGAATGCAGGCAAGAGGGTCCAGGCAGCAGAAACACTCCGAGCCCTTGGTGCATGGCGCAGCTTGTGATCCAAAAAGAAGCTTGCGGCCGAGAAACGATGAAAAACGCACTTCCTAATCAATGAAGAGAAAGAGGAATGGATTGAACATTATGTTGAGAGAGAAACCGTTGGGGCCAGAAAGCAAGTTGAAGACGCAGAGGCAGCGATCAGCCAGGAACAGGAAGATACAGAGGTAGCTGAAAACGCGGGATTGACGACCAGAGAGCCCGAAAAATTATTTGAGTACATGATGATTGCTGTCGGAGACAGTCTTTACGATATCGCAAGTTCTGTCGATGGGGAGGATACGGACGATGAGGATGATGAGGAGACAGAGCTGGGCCAGCTGAGCGACGATGACGAACCCGGCTGGGTGATGGGCACAATCACCAAAACGGTGCAGCAGCGCATGGAGAGATTTCGGCAGAAGCTGATGAAGCTTGACGAATTGACACACCCGGGATGGGAGGATGCAGCTGACTACTTCTGTGAAAGAGAGAACATGTACGACACATCAGAATCGAGGGATGCGGCAGTCGTGCAACCGCAAAGAGATGATGTTATAGCGGCACCTGCACCGACAGCATTGGGAGCGCTGATAGAGAGTGTTGACATTTTCCTCGAATATCGCTATTGCTGTAAGGGACATCTCGACCTGGGAGTAGTCATATGAGCCTAGGTTCTGGAATGCAGTAGTCGAACACAAGTATACCCGGTCTTGCGCCCGCCGCAGGGCACAATTCTTCAGCTTTCCTCACACCAAAGCCTGTTGAACACGTAAGCTTTTACCCCTGCATATAGCCTCGCCAGCGAATCACAACATAGAAATCGGATTCGGACGAAGACATGGTGATGGCTCCTACATCAGAGGTGGAATGAACCGACCTATTGGTATTTTCGATGTCATATCTCAGTGAAAAGCAATTTGTGTACCAATTTTGTGAGGTGTCAGCTTTTTCTTGATTTCAGTGACCAAATTGTGAGACATGAGAATTCGTGTGTGCATGTGCAAGGGTCAAACGCACCATGCGAAAGGTCTAGAATCCAAATCAGGTATTAAAACGGCCAACACGGTTGATATCTGTTTGCAGATTACTGTTAAGTGAGCAAGCACAAGGTAAATTAGTGATGAAATATACTAACAAAATTGCTGTGAGTGATGTTATATGAGTCATAGAAAGAGAGGTCAGTGCTCAATACAAATCTGTCTGAATGATGAAAGTTATGCTCCATTCATCCATGCAACCAACTGCATAACTCTCCGCACCCACCTGGTGCACATGGTTGAGATATTTGTAATTGCTTATGGTACGTTATGGAAATCGAGGAGAAGCAGCTGGATGAGGGATGGTGAGAAAGTCGAGCTATATTTACCAAAAACTAGCGAAATGATCTATATGCCTTAAATGTCCGGCCGAAAGCGCAGGAATGTGATAGGGTAACATCATTTCTCACTCAGATAACGTGGTTAGAGGTTGATCAGACATTGAAAGGTGACAAAGATCCTTCATGCAAATGAAAATACTTACTAACGCAATATTGGAGGTCAATAATGTGTATAAGATTTGTTGCGAACAATTGTTGTCTGTAGGAAGGCTGTTTCAATGTGATCAATGTGAGCGTCAATAGAGCGTCAACCAGTGTTTGCCTTGCATCTTCGATTACTCTAAGAGCTGCACGGCGACATTAACTCATAATCGAACTATCGGCTACCTTTCTAGGCAAAAATGGTTGTGATATGAATGCTACTATGTCCTAAAAATGAGCGTCAATGGAGCGTCAATGACCTCTGGCCTTCCATCTTGTAAGATCCAAGGGCTGCATGGTGATATAAACACATAATCATGCTATCGGCCGCCTTGCTAGGCAAAAATGGTTGCAACAACATCGCTGCTACGTCCTGAATATGAGCGTCAAAGGAGTGTCATAGAGTTTACGCTTTGCATCTTCGATAATCAAAGGGCTGTGCCCCTACATTAATCCATAATCGAACTATTGGCCGCCTATCGAGGCCAAAATGCTTTCCACAACATTGTGACTGTGCCATAGAAATGAGCGTCACTTGGAGCGTCAACGATTTCAGGCCTTGCATCTCCGAATATAATGGAGCTGTGCGACAACATTGATCCAAAATCATACAATTGGCCTTCATTCTTGGCACAAATGCTTGCGACACCATCTTGACTATGTCTGTGAATGAGCGTCAATGGAGCGTCAATGGTTCTTGATCCTGAATCTTCAATACTCTAAGGGCAATCGAATGCAGCAAACCCGCAATCAACCCACCGGCAGCCTTCATCGGCAAAAATACAAGTGACGATATCGCCTCCACCTTCTCCAGTTGAGCGCCCACAGCGCATCAACATTTTCTGCACAGGCTCAGCAAGCTACACAGCAATGGAGTGCATTGTGCTGTTCCTAAATTGTGTTTTACGCGGTCAGTCTTTGCAATATCTCCTTATATTCAACTTCACAAGTATGCATGCAATGTCTCACAGATCTGATTTTTTGGCTTCTAGCTCTAGAGTCAATATTTAAGAATCTGCATTCTGCTGTACTATAACGTTACTTTCGGCAGTCTCTCAAGTGGTATTACCCAGCGTTCTAATTCCAGCTGCCATGTAGGATTCAAAATCTTTAAATAACTCATTGCTAGAGGTTATGATCTTTTCTTAAGATGAACGTGTCTTTATTCGTGATTGGAGCAACCTTACATTTCCAATTATCTTCGATGCTTGGTGGGCTTCAATGAATGTAGGCTCGAAACGTCCGATTGCTTGGAATCATTCCAGCCTTGCGTGTTCATGGCGATTTAATTTGCACTGCGGAATTGAGGAGACTGGCAGCCCGGGAATCATATGTATCATTTGTCATCAAGTTCTTCGCCATCCATCAGAACATGGGACCAGCTCAATGGGGTAACACTTGCTGCCAAAAGCTTACATCGCAAAGTTAAACGACTTAACCAAGTCAGAAGTTACTGAAGTTAGTAGTTCAATGGTCGATGAAACAGCTTTGGCGATCCCGCAGAGGCAAGAAAGTCGAGGAATTACAATAGTAGGATTCCAGAGGAACTTCATATTTGACAACCTGTTTAATTCATATTGATCGAAATGACAGACAAAACATTCCAAACTGGCAGCAAAGGAGTATGAAACTTCCGAATTTCACCAAGATATGTGGAATCGCTATCTCATGTTAGAATGTGCTTCATCTCTTATTCCCTGGAATGCTATATCATATCTTGAACTACGACGGTCATACAAAGCAATACACAGTGACCAAGTGCTGCTGTCTGCCACGACCATTATCAAAACCTGCCGGAGGGATTTTGCACTGAGCGTGGATGCAAGTAGGAAGCAATTGTCGTCATGAAATCAAGTTAGTTTAGCATTGGATGGATGGACCTCAACCAACAAACTCGCCATAACGCCGGTCATTCCATACTATATCGATCAAAATTGGGCATTGCGCCATGTACAACTTGCTTTCGATGAGGTTGATCATCTGTTCTTTTCCGGTTTCAAAAGCCAATTAAGGATGATAGGTCAATGGCCAACATACTGGAGCAAGGCTAGCTGTGAATTTGAAGGACGTGCTTGATCATTTTGATGTTACCGATGGCTGTTTTCTAAGAATTACTACGGATAATGCTTCCCCAAGTTACTCGATGACACGCGAGCTACAATCACCACTTGAGGACTCCGGAATCGAGTGGCCTGCATTGAGGATCCACATACCATACATGGTGCACATCATACAGCTGGCTTTAGGTGTATACCTGAGCAGTCGCAATGTAAAAGGCCGCACGAAGTCTTGCGATTCCCATGAGCACGATCAGGAATTTGGAGAGAATGAAAGTATAGATATTGGCAAGAGTCAAAGACTTCGAAAAGGGGGCAATGCTAGAATCAACAAGGTGTCGGCCATGAGACCAGGTTTAGCAAAGACAATTGAGAAAGTACGTATTCCATTATATTCTGAATGTCCTGAAACTGACTTTCATATAGCAGAGATTGCTTGCTGTATTGATTACACTGACACCTGGTTGTCGAAAAGAAGTTCAGTGACTGTCAAATAGACAAAGTCCGCATCGCAGTACTACCAATTATGGATGTGAAGACATGCCGGAACAGGACGCTAGATATGCTTGGGCGAGCCTCCCAATTACGCGAATTCACCCGTGAGTCGCTCCGAAATCCAACATACACTGATTACCAGCCACGCTTCACAACACATGATGAATGGACAATTGTCATGTATGTCATGGAAGTATCGAGGCCATTTCGATATTGGACCCTGTGGATGTCAGAGAGGCATTCAGTCACATTGTATCACGTTATCACAGTCTATAACGACAGGTTTGATCGGATGGATGGCGTTATGAGCGCTTCTTCCAAGAAGATCACTGAGTGGAAGGAAGACTTGTTTTTCGCCGTGAAGTTAGCTCGACAGAAGCTGTCCAAATATTCTGCTGAAGTGACTCCATAGACAGGTATGCTTTTCATTTCGGCACATGTCCTCGATTCTTTCTGGAAGTTGTGATTGTTCAGGATGTGGGACAAGGGAATGGATATCAATCCTGAAGACAAGACATGCTATACTACCCAATACCAAGAGGCCTTGCTGATGTATGTGGAGAATGACTACTGTGCCAATCATCAGCGTGTGCCGGTCGATAAACCTGAACGCATACTAAGCAGCAATCTCGTCCCCTCCGCAACTGCTTCAGGATCTGGTCAATCATCCTTTGATCCATATGATTTGTCCAGTGATGATGAAGAATACCTGATGCCTAACAATGTGGCTGAAACGAGACCTAGAAGAAGCGATCACGCTGCACATATATTGACAGTCGCCAGGCTCTATTTGAATTCACCGCCTGAAGCGACCAAGAACTGGGGGCAAATTCAACCAAATTTCAATGATTGCCATGCCGACCGAATGGAGATTAGCAGTACATTTTGGTTACCGGACATAATCGACTGGTGGTGCCAACAGGAGGAAACGCACTCCAATTATGCTGATCTCTCCACTGTGGCGTGCGACATATTTTCTGTCATACCACAAGGTGTCGGAGTGGAGGACAGTTTTTCCTTTGGCCGATATGTTATCGGCTGGGGGCAGTTAAAAACCACTGGCAAGACCCTTTGCAGAACAGTCGTTGGCAGGCCTCTGTGCTCGAGCCATTAACAGGATTTTGGCCGGCGCTGACCCCGTCTTGGATACCATGAACACACAAAACAACTCGGAAATGAAAATAGAGGCGGAGGACTGGATATTGCACAGAATGGCCAAGGTTCACAACTTTGTGGCAATGTGGCAGGGCAGCCATAGGTGCTACACAGAAAGAGTCTTGCGCTCAAATCAAGCAAATGACGGCTGTAGGATACATTTTGGATACGGAAGAGATCCTCAATGCATCCTAGTCTCTCTCTCAGCATGAGGGTGCGGCTGCATCCAAATTTTCAGAATGATCTCTTTTGCCACCAGCTTTGTCTGCAAAGGACCTCCCTGGAGGACGAACTCAAATATTAAATCTCGGCAGAATCGGACAAATCAACAGTAATCCAGTCGAAAGTGTAGAGAATTGAGCATTCGAAAGTATTTCGGCCACCGAATGTTGGCTTGACTGGGATGGGGACTTGGATGATCCAGATGACAGCGAAAACGATTGTGCAGCCGACGGTGCATCTGATATAGAGCAAGACAATGCCCTCGAGGTTCCAGAATGCCCACAGCAGTGGGATGTGAGCGCCACGCCAAATGTTCCTGGATCAATTCGGCCTACATGGAAGTCTAAGAGACTGGCTCAAAATGTGTTGGTGACAGTCAATGCAATCGAAATGAGGAGGAACAAGGGAGTGAATACAAGGTAGGCCAGAGTGCGTCAGTGTTTCACCAGTTTCTTTATGTATCATGACCGAGAGTTTCAGTTAGAGATATATTGTGCGCAAATAGTGAGCAGCAGCTTGTGAATATCGGTTGATAACCAGATGTATAGCAGGAACAATGAATCTCTTGGCATGATATGTAAATTTTAGTTGTGCGAGAGCGAACAGTGCAAGAATGTTACTGTGCTCGGCTTTGCCACAGGGCCGAGTCTTAATCTGTCAGAAAGCCAGCCAATAAGTTCAAATGTTGATGAAAACATATATCGATGGCTGCAGTTGTTGAATGGACACTACATTAAAATGAGCGTCAATGGAGAGCCAATGATATGTGGTCTTGTAAGGACGGCAATCAAACAATGATTTGGTCGCTGTTATGCATAACTGATGTATTGACAGAATTTATAGGTAAATGAGACAGCAAAATAGTCAACACCTCACTCTGAGAAAGAGTGTCAACAGAGTGTCAACGATTTTCAACTTCGCATTTTGGGTAATTCATGTTCCGATCGGTTGCGGATACCCATTGATCAGATATTGGCAGCCTCTACTGGCATAAACATCAGCAACATGCTCCCTGCCGCATCCATAAAATGAGCATCCACTGAGCGCCAACAGTTTTAGTTCTTGCAGATTTCTTAATCAAGGCATCACGCGGATCTTCGTACTTATAACTGAATTATTGACTGCACTGATAGGCAAAAGTACAATATATCAAAGGTAAAACCCGGATTCCAAAATATTCGATATTGCAAACTGCAAAGCATGCAAAAACATATTATTGGTTGTTGAAAACGCTATTTTGATATGATACTATTAACAATCTGCCAAAACAAGAGCCTTATATGAATCTATAGATGGACCCACTGGGTGATCCGCTGACAACCCGCGCAATTCAGACGGGTTGGGCATATTCTACTGAACCATACCCTAGTGGATGGTTCAGGTTTATTGACGACCCAGACAGCCAATTGGGCAATGGTTCAGTTTGGACCCGGACCGGGACCCGAAGTGACAGTCCGGAACTGTTGCTAACACTAGGTGTGGTGGAAGGCAATCAGATACAATCTAATAAACAGAGGTAGAAACTCATAATACTGTTAAGGAATAATCTCCTCCAGGGGTCGTTACTTAAGATCCTTTGCTTCAACAGCTTTATTTATAACATATAAAAATGCTCAAAATATCGTAAGCTTCCCCTTTTCAACCTTTCGAAAGAATCAGGATCCATTAAGCATCACAATACTCCCCCGAAACAGCCGTTGTGGCCTTATTTGGGTTTATAATAGTTTTTTACCTAGGCAATACACTTGTTCGGGAGGTTTCTCTGTGACTCCCTGTACAGTAACAGGTGCATCATTGCAGTGTGTTTTGCACTATGGGGATCCAAAAGTAACAGTGCTGGATGCAAACCGTACTGCGACATCATGTAATCGCAGCCAGGGGATTCCAAGGACAATTGGATAATGTTCCAATTTTGTAACAAACATAGGTAACTGTTCCTTATGATCCTGAATCGACATTCCTACATTGGCAATATTCGTGATATCCCCCGATACTATGGGTCTTCCATTGATAACTTCGACTTGTCTTTTCTCTTCTAGCTCTTGGAGTGGTATCTTATGATGGCGAGCAATGTCTTGATCCATAAATGCTATTCCTGTAGCTCTGCAGTCCATCAGTCCATGTGTGGGTATTTCTTGATTATACATGGTCAATGTGCAGGTTATAACTTAATGTTTCCCTTCCATTGATCTTTCTAATTACTCCACCTCGCTAACTGAAAGACACAAAATTCCAAAACTTTTCAAATCATTTCAAACACAACTTATCCTGTCAACCGAAGTGCCATCCTGCTTGGGTTGACCTAATCTTTTCCCAATTCCTCGGAACCTGTCCCAGTTCCTACTTCCTTTACTTCTGCTCCAGCCGCCTTAAACATCTGAGCCTTCTGGTTGAACCCACCACGGTATAAACACCTCCCATCTGCAATCCTCTTCACCCCCTCTTCCGCTGAAACTGTTATTCTGCCTCTGCGGAGATCCACAGGCGATCGTGGGGTATACCCGGCCCCTGGTCCAGCGGGAGCTCCGCTGGGATCCTTCGGGGGAGCAGGGGATCTGGGTGAAGAGGCAAGCCCTGTCCCTCCTCCCTCCTTCTGTGCTGCCATCTCCACCCGTCATTGTCGGATCTGATTATCCTGTTTCTGACACACTGTCACAAAGACAGCAAGTTCTTTTGGCAGGTCACTGTATGCAAAGGAGTCCTTCATATCTTCGAACAAACCCATTCACAGGGCGTTTTGTAAGGCCGAAGGGTTCCTATCCTGGTGCGCAGCAATAACTTGGAACTCAGCGAAGTTCTGAGATGACTCGCGGTTCTTTTGTTGAATAACCCGCATTTTCCGTTCAGTGGTGGCTACTCAGTCAGGATCCCCACAAGCTGCTTCCAGGAGTTGTATCAATGCTGGTAGGTCTTCCAGCCCAATTGTTCTGTTCTCCCGGACATGTACCAAGATTTGGCCTAAGGCTGTGCCCATCAGGCGATTCAATGTATACCGCAGCTTTGACTGCTCTTCGGGATTGCTGGTGGGCTTGTGTCGGATTACTATCTGGAGTTGAGCAGTTCAGCCTCTCAACTGAGTTGGATCCGACTCTGAAAAGTCCAGGGAGTCTGGAAATTTTTGGCCTCAGTCTTCCGGAGTCTGAGGGGCCGGGGGAGCTACCCACACTGCAAATGTGAGAGCATTGGCTAACTGCATCATCACACCACGGACTTCCTCTCCAGATTGCTGTGTGTCCTGGCTCATTCCTAGGAGATCCTCGCGGAGTTGTTCATCGGTGCCATTCACCGCTGGTCAGGTCTGGACTTCGGTGAGGTCGATCTCCAGTCCCCGAATTCTCTTCTCCATCTTGGTCTGGCCGCACTGCGGCAACAGGAACTGTTCAGCCTGTAGATCCATGATCACCATCTGTAAGGTGATTATCAGAGCTAGATGATCACGCACCCGCGGCAGGATGTTCGCCAGTTTGGTATACTCGGTTACCCGCCTCAGCACTCCCTGTGCCGGTTCCTGCACCGTCTGTCCCTCCCCGAGGTCAGTGCCCAGTTTATTCCGATTCTCTAATCCTCCTATGGTGGCCTGGTTGTCCACAGACACCAGAGCTACTCGGTCATCTTGTTCGGATCCTGACATCGCAGTGGGTCAAGCACATTCGCCAGTGCCAATTATATACGTCGATTTCTGAAGGAGTTGGGGTCGGAGGCTCGATTACAATGAATGGGATCAGCGCAGCCTTTGCTGTTGTTGTTGCTGCTGGTGCGTGTCCTATTGTTGAATCTGCCCCTACCCAATTCTGTCTCTCAAAGTCACAAGTCCTCTTGGGATCACAGATAGTAAACCACCCAAGATGCACTCCATCATATTCTGTCCGATATTGTCCACACACTGGATTGTCAACATCCAAGCCCCCTCCGTACGTGGCGGCTTCTGACCAATACAGATTCCAGCGGGAGGGATTGTCAGATTGTTCCCAAAACTCTGTCTCCAAAGGTGCTTCTTGGAAACTGTCCATGAGTATGGCATCGATACTGTCGAAAGCGTACAAAGGTTCGGGTTGGCAAAGAGCAAAGAATGCTCCAACAAGGTCAAACCAATTTATTTGGGAGGTTGACTGATTGTCATACAACGGTGTCCGAGTATGGGAATTGTTGTGGGAACTGATGGATATCAAATCCGGTAAGTTGTGGTAACTCGTCGATGCAATCTTCGCTAACATCAATCCACCAGTGGTCAGGTCCAGGATCAACCCAACCAGAAGCATAACAAGGTTCATGACAGTACCTACAACTGTTCGAAGGGTGCAGGCACATCCAAATTTACAAGGTCACAGCTACACAGATAGCAAATTGAGATATAGCTGTTGGTGACATTACAGTACTACCAAGCAAGATCAAAACAAGGAGTGAAACAGTATTGACAGAACATTCAGTGTCAGGTAGGTTGTAAAGTACTCATTCTAGTGTAACGGGCGGGGTCGGGCAGAGGTGATACTGGTAACAATAAAGTGATGTCGTAATGAAAACATGATGCTTCAAAATTCATATCGAGGGGATCAAAACAGGACAAGAGTCAGAGCTATTCAGAGTCGTACTTGCTCTGCTATACAAGAGAACGAGTAAAGAGCGAACAAAAGGCAATCCTCCAACACCAAACAACCTGGCTGTATATACACTGTGTCCGCCAACCTCGAATCATTCCTCATGCTTCGATGTACCATTGGATTATCCTCCCATTATCTTACACATCCACGACAGCACTCCTTATCAACACATCCACACCACATCATCCAATGTCACAACACCTCAGACCACTTCCTTATCATACCAAATTATACCGCCACCATCGTTCAACATTTCCACACTATGTCCGCGTCAATCAACATCTCCGCCTTTGCGTGACACTAATTCTTTCTGTACACCCAATCCTATTCCTAAGTACCATGCAGCCCATCACTTGTAACCTGGGCCGTGACAATATGGCACTTACAATCAGCAGCAGCGTATTGTAAGAAATGTAGTTGCACGGCTGGGAAGCTGGGATCAGAGATTCCATTCTTGAGTTCTTTCAAAATGATAGATATATGATGAGACTTGACATTACCCTTTTGTTTCTAGAAAGGAAATAGCAGGTGGACGATTTGAACCAAAACACATTGACAATGCAGACTATATTGAGTAGATTACACATATTGTGAAGAATTCTGCAATATGAGCTGGGAGAAGAAGAGCGTCATTTCTGGGTTAATGCATTACTTGGTATTAACTGACAATCTGGAATGGAAGGGCAGAAGACAGCAACTTAGTATCCACTTCGGCCGTATTCATACAGTTTTACTGGAGAACGCAAGAAGGTGTCTCTGGAGACATGAATAATATTGGATGATGCAATGCAATATTGAAAACCAGAATAAACAGTGTGCAAATAACATATCCCCTTGATGGTAACTTTGGCATTCCTGGCCAATTTGGGAATTGTAACTGACTTCTCACCTGCTAACAGATAGTTCTATTTGCGCCACGCTGTGAGGGTGGGCTGGAAGAGGTATGAACTAACGATCTTATAAGTTCAGAGTATATGTCAAATATTTTACACTGTCCAGGAAAGTAGTGCTGCTAAACAGAACAGTTTTGTATGAACAATTGTCTCAAGATCAGCTCTCCAAATACTCAAAAATATCACTATGCAGTGCAGATAGGCAACTCTTCCCATGACCCATGAAATGATCATTTAACCTTAGTGCTAAAAATACGATTGGAAGTTCCAATATCAGAATACAAAAGATATTCTAGTTGCAATGCAGAGATTTGGTGGGGGGATACCAATATCTGCCACTGGGCTGTTATTGTAATCAACACTACTGCCTACGTTGCCCAACATTGAGGAGGGGCTATCTTTACCTCTAAGCTAGAGCTGGAGTTGCATGCAAACTTCAGTACACCATGTGGAGGGAAAGTGGCTGGGATGGTAGCTTTGCCAGCAGGAAAGCCCATCGAGAAATTCCAGATCTCCACCCAAAGAGTCCTAACTATTGTCAACATACAAGTAACTGTGGTGACTCAATAATTAAATGTACTATTTGGTAGACATCAATTACTTGGAATAGAGCACAGTGGGTATTGGTAAATAGACATGGAGTGGGTTGGCAGTTCAAAGAGTGAATTTTGAATGGGCAATAAGACTTACAAAGTCACATCATCAATAATTAACAATTCACTTTGACACAAAGTTTTATTTACTACTAAAGAATGCTTGACAAGAAGGACGACCTCTGAGGACTATTTTTGGAATGCCTGGTGAGCTGTTTGCACCATGATAGTAGGGAACTGGAATGTTTATGATGATTGGACTCTTAATCATTGCTGTTGTAGATGCTGGAATGGAGATTATATATATATAGTCCAACATTGTACCAGCTGTATAGTCTGTTGTTTACTGATTGTAGCACACGATATATTCTCAAGTTTCAGTGTTTTACAATCCGAAGTTAAGACATATCCATCCAAAGTTTACTGACTTGCCACACCCAAATTGAATCATCTTCCATTTCTCAACCAATCTTGTTACACTCTACACTTCACATCTGCACCATCTCTTTTCAACATGTGACTAGAGTCACAGTGTTCATTGAATCGTCCATTTAGGTGACTATGATTAGATTGATTGCCACCATCAAGAGTATCTCGAGAGTAGCCTACTGTCAAATACCCCAATTTTTCCTATTTACTAATACCAAGTGCATTGTGAAACTGCTCTTTTATAGCTTTAAAATACATCACTAGAGTTAACTGCATCACACTCTATAATAATTATATGAATACAGCCTCAAAGTGTATTTCCAAAGTCTTTTAATTACTATGTTAAAGTGCATCTTCAATCTCACCTCAGTATAACCTTACAGTTACTCTCTGGAATTCCTTCAAACATTTTCTCCCAGTTACAACCATTATGGCACCCAAGTTAATTGCCAAACTTATTCAATTACAGCCTGCAATGTATCTCCACACTCACTTGGTTATAGCCTTTATGGGTATCTTCAAAATTTACTTAATTATATTCTCCAAGTTTGTATTTTCACAGCCTCCTATAGTATTTCCAAACTCACATGATCACAGCCTGCAGGCTTATCTCCAAACCTGTTCAATTCTGTTGTCATAGAGTATCTCAAAATATTAGTATTTATAATTTCTAAGTGATATGATTATTGTCTTTATTGGAATCTACAGGTGTATTTGATCACCATCTTCTGGTAAACCATATATTGTACCCAGTTGCTGTTAACAGCCAGATTAGACTGTATATAAAGATATTTATAGTCACCAATAGAAACTATATCCCATGATATACTGTAGCCAATTCTAACTTGATTGTGACATGAATATATGTAATTAATGATATTTACATTATTGAAATAGTTATGGAACTATTGACTAACACTTGGAAACTACAGTACTAAGTTTAAGGTATTCTAGAGGAGTTGCAAAGAGATCTCACCTGCTCTGGAATTTGACTATCCTATCAACTTCACTGTACAGAACCTTGAATGCTCTTCCACAATCGAAACAGCTTTCAGATAACACAGACAGATCTTTTGTAACATCTGAATTCACTTTGCTTAGCTTTGAAAGGCACAGCAGCATCTGCAAATACCTGGCAAACTGGAAGGGGCGTTCTGGGCTTCCAGACTATTATACATACTGCTGATCGAGTCTGAATAATGGTAATTGTGAAGTAATCTAATAACCTTTTCATTCCGCCAACCATTGCATGTATTCTCCTTGGACTATTATATATCTACCGGGTTGAGGAAATTCTCTGCTACTGTTATTACCAGGTATGTTGAATTTCGATACTACTAAAGATGACTGAACAATTTTGATCCTGTCACAATGGTAAAGATATATACAATATTCACAACAAGTATTCCCATTAACTTGACTATTATCAGATATTATATTGCACTGTTAATAATGTATACCCAGTATCAATAGTATTATTGGGGTATTCTGGATTTCCTGGATGGATATTGAAGCAAAGTATTGATTGTATTTCCATGACTTCAGGAACTGATTCATCACCATTTAACTGAACTTATATTTCATCTAGCAGTTATCAATATGATATTGCTTATTCCTAGAAATGACTATCTATTAACCTATTGTATTATTCTAGATATTAACATTATCCAGAATATGGTTGATAGTTGTAAATCATCAATTGAATGTAAATTAGTTCAATATTCATCAGCATAGATGTGGCAAAGAGAGTCACAATAGGTTTTCAATTTGAATTCGCAATTCAGATATCAACAGCACTATTTGAATATCTTATGTCTGATTTTACTAATATCAAGTCAAATGGTGATTGTATATCTGTTCACACAAATCTGCTTAGCTGAAATGAAATAAAATCTTTCAAATTTTAGTTTTGAAGGTAGCTATTACATGCAGCAGTATCAATAAGAACTTTTTGGTGATTACAATAGATGTTATATTCATGGTTATTAATTGCAATTGGATTTTAGTCATTCCAATTAATGAATATCAAGCAATAAAATATCAGTGTACAGAAATATCTGCATTGGGAAAAGCTTCAGCATTAATGTAACTGTGTTTGCTTATGGTTATTGACATGGTACTACAATATATTGTTCATACAACTACCATGCCATGTCACATTATCGGTTTAATATCATTTATTTCGGGATGTTATAGTATGTTTGTTAACACTTTTACTAGTTGCAATATTCTATAGCATATAATGGATTAGAACTTGAACTTAAGTTCGTGATTTTCAATACCAATTTGCATACAGTCAAGTTGGAGTTCTCATTTAATAACATTAATTCTGAACTGCAACTTGTCTGTATCCAAATCGGTATCATCACATTCACATATCATATCAATGCAATCATATCATTTGTTAGGATATATGCTTCTGCATTAGTATAGAATTCATTTAGCTAAATGTAGGTACATAGCTCAATTCTTCCACAATATCCACAATAACGCACAGCACTGCAGTGAAGGAATTGCAAACTTAAACTCCAATATGGTTGATGTGCACAGTCGAAATCAGGAAACCTGTATGTATCAAATGGCACCCCTTTGAGTGATGTTTATCAACAAACGACAATGTACACATACCAAAGATAACATGGATCGACATGTGTAATAGCTGTATGAGACCTTCCAGAGACCCTTGATATCTTTCTCATGAGGTCAGTACCTCAGTACTACCTGGTATTCAGTGCCACTTGACTGTAAAATATGTGGCTCTGATATGGTGTCTGACAATCCTTGTCTGATTGATGTAGCTCTGTCAAGCCTGGCTTCAATATAGTCTCTGATAATACCAGCAAGCATTTGTGTACTGGCATAGTCTCTGACAATTCCGCCTCTGATTAATATGGCCCTAACAAGTGTGGCTTTGACAACTACAGCTCTGAGATAGTTTCTGACAATACTGGCTCTACTAAACTCAGCTATGACAAGTGAACCGTGACATAATCTGACTATCCTGGATGTGATAAATATAACCAACAAGTGAGACTCTAACCTGGACTCTAACTTCGAAACGCTCTGACAAGGTGCAAAAGACAGTGTGGTACATCGGCGACCCTACCAGTCAGAGGGCAGAAGATAAACACTCCACCTCTTCTCTGGTGACATCAAAAGGGAATTTGTGAGACAGAGTAGTTCTGGTAAGAGGTGCATATGAACAGGGTGAGAGGATTCAGTACAATACCCAGCCATGGGAGAACACACATATTGCTTGCATCTATAAAAATTTGGTGTGGGTAGGTAGGACAAGGTGATGGAAGTAATTGAGTGTGTATATTATTATCTTGTGAGATGGTGGCTATCTACCCCAGGGGTTTCCCTACTATGTATACACTGCACATCCCCAGTCCACTTACTTTATCGCTATTCCTCTATGTGCCTCCCATAGAATGCCCCTGCTGCTGTGAGTGGTGGTGGCAGGAAATGGATATTTCTGCCACAATTCTTCCTGGGCTCTGTTGGCAAAGCACATGTCATCTCTGCCATCCAGAATAAGATTATACCGAAACCTTGAAGATCATAAAAACAACCTAAAGGAAAGGCATACACTCAATGACATAGCATTAACCCCTAGGAAAAATATACACCCCAAGAAAATAGATAAACCCCAAGGAAAGACATAAAGCGAAAGGAACAACATAAACCCCAAGGAAAAACATACACCCCAAGAAAAAACATAAACTCCAAGGAAAAACCTATAGGCTCTCACTCCATACACATCTGCCTTTTCCTGCCACTCTTTATATCTGCATACATTTTCCAGTGGCCTGTAGTAAGGTCAGAAATATGGCCAAGCCAAGTATTGAACAGAACTATCACCTCATGCCTGCGATATACAGCTGCTATGATGTGTTCCTAGGCATCCATTCCCCACTCTGTGACTTTGTTTACTGCTTATTGCAAGTTGGCTGTAGCTTGGTTCCCCATACTTCTTTCATGGTGTGTCAACATCAATATCTTATCATCCAACATTCCCATCCTTACCAGGTTGTGATTGATCCAATCTGGGAAGAAGCTCACAAATTGTTCCTTCTCAGTCTGATTGCCAAATGTGGTAGTTTTGCTGCTGGGATTGGGAACCCGGTGGGGTATTTGGGTACCTATTCACTTGTAATCAGTGTGAGTCACTGCAATGGTCAGAAATATGTTTTCGGCGGTAGATAGTATCATCAGACTAACCTCTGATTTGGTGAAAGTTGGCTGATTTGAACCAGCTTCTGTTTTGGCAGGTGTTGGTCAGATTTTACAAGCCTCTTTTTTGGGTGGAGTGCTGCTGTCTTCCCCAGTCCCATCCTCTGCCAGATCCAACAAAAGCTCACCAAAGGTGATGCCATGCGTTCAATTTTCAAGTGCAATGTTGTTGCTTGGTGAGGTTGGCGGTGGTAGCATCTTTCTCATATTGTGGAATGGAGGTGGCAATAATATGCCATGATTAGCAGGTGGTTCACATAGTGAGAAGGTACAAAGTCAATTTGTGTGATTGTGGACATTCAGTGTAGAGTATTACCCAAGTAGCACTTATAACCCCCAGTACCATTTCAAGCCCATAGCTCTATTATCAATTCCTTCTGTCAGCCAAGGGCAGTGATAATCAGACAACGTTTTGGCTTCGTCATAGTCTCTGGGAGTATACCACGTATTGGCTTTTACCTTCTGCTTTACCTTAGTGAGAAGGTCACCATATGCATGGCTCAGGAATCGTGTTGCTTATTCAGGTTCTCAGGATGTTCGACTGGCAATTGCAGTCAATCACAGCTTTGCTCACATCCACTGGAAGCGCTTAACATTTCCTGTAGTTTGGGATAGTGATGCATCAGGTCTCCTACCATCTAGGTTCCGTTAATCTTCGTCTTCTGGGCTGAGTGGAGCGGGGTGATTATCAGTTTTATCTGGTCAGAGCATTCGAGGGCTTGTAGGAAGTCGTGGCACCATCTGTATTTCAATGGCATGCAGGGTCGAATTCTTTATGCAAAGTTCTCTTGCAATGCGACCTGAGCATTGGCATCTCCTGTAGTGTCATAATGCAATGCATTGATCTTGCGCATGATGTTGGCTTGTCCTTGGTGGGTGAGCGCCAAAGCAGCAATCTGCATGGTGTCGTGTAATGAGCTAACAGGTTTGCTCAAGAAGAAATCACTTGGGAGTGGTGCAATTGTCTCCAATGAGTGGGATACTGGAGAAGGCACGATAGTAGTCGTGGAGATGTTCACATCGGAGTCACGTGTAGGAATGGCGGTGGTGGTGGCCCCAGTATTATTGGGTTCAGGGGTAGGGGCTGCAGAGTTGGTGGCTGCAGCGGTAGTAGCTATGGTGGTGGTGGTGGTGGTGGTGGCTACAGTGGTGGTGACTACAGCTGTGGTGGCCACAGTGGTGGTGGTGGTGGTAACTGCAGTGGTGGTGGCTGCAGTAGTGGTGGCTGCCATGGTGCTGGCTGCAGTGGTAGTGGCTGCAGTGGTGGTGGCTGCAGAGGTGGTGGCGGTTGTGGTGGTGGCGGTTGTGGTGGTGGCTGTGTTGGTGGTGGCTTCTGTTCTGGTAGCTCTGGAAGTGATGGAGTCGAGGTTTCTGGTGGAAGTGGTAGTGGCTAACGATGCATCGAAAGTCATGTGGTCACTGAGTACTGCAGGAGTGTAGTCGGTTGATGTAAACATCCTGCCAGTGTGGTCAAACAATGGAGCTAGAAGGCTTAGGGCGGATCATCAATGCTCCACAGCACCACTCACGGCATCAAAAGGGAATTCTTGTGAGAGATCTGTTGTTGCGCAAGGAGGGTAGGATGAGGGAAAATAGATGTGATAGTACCCAGCCGTGTGGAACCATGCAATTGCATTAATTTACCAAATCTCAGGCAGAGCGAGTGCAATCCAAAGCTGGGAAAGCTGAAGCGCATATTTAGTTGTATAATGAGATTGGATGTTGTCTCTCTACTCTGGGGTCTCCTGAATATATGCTCCACATCACCCAGTCCATCTCCATTATGCCTGGATGTCTGTATGGCCCAGTCACTCAGTCCATCTCCATGATCCCTATATCTCTGTACACCGGCTGTTGCTCAGTCCATCTCCAAGATCCGTGAATCTCCATGCATTTCCCACCAGCTGCCCTCTACCATGCTAAGTGGCAGTGGTTGTAAGAAAAGAATTATCCCGCCACAGTGGTTGTTTGTTATTGGTAGCTGTCGAGATAGCGATTTTGGTTGTAGTCAATAGTGTGAAAAGGGAGTTGAATGGTACAGTACAGTGGCTGAGATTCCTTAGAAGCATAGGAAGGGAAGCGCTCTCTAAGCCTGAAGGGGTATCTTGTGCCAATTCAGTTTACATCCACTCACCATAAGTTCGCAGATTTCCCAGTATCCTCCTCTCATATCTCTTTACCACTTTTTTGCTTCATTCCCTCCTCTGTTTCCACCTGTACTTGGTACATGGACATATGTTGCATCTCATTTCTGTTTTCAGTAGAGAATTCTCTTCCCATGTGAGCCATAGTCGTTGGGTATCATATTTTGAGGCTACTAGAGGGTTCAGTGAGAATGTTAGGAAATTTTCAGGTACTATTAGTGCAACTCAGCCGATAGGAATACTTCTTCCCCACCCGTCTCGCAAATCTACTCAATTGTGTTGTTTTGTCATTCTCCCTCCATCTCTGAACTCCAATCACTTTTAAGGCTGTGATATCTTCAACTCTGTTTGTAATAGTCCATGCAATGGTACTGCTACTTTGACACCCCATTCCCCTCCCTCTGTCATCATTCCGAGCATTGCTTGAACAAGTTGGCCACCAGCACCAGTGCTGTGTCATTCCATGTATGCACTAGCTCATTACACCTTGCAATTGGCTTCCACTGTACCTTCGATCATGTCTCCCAGACTGTCCACTTAATCCTATACATCAATGTGTCGTAAATATTTATCCACTATGCAACTGCCTCTCCCATGAGCTCCTTGAATTCCTCTGATTCCTTAACTTGTGGAATGTTTGGTGTGGGAATACCTTGAGCACTTTGTACACCGTTGGAGGGAGTAGAGAACTTATTGTATCCAGTACTATTAATGCAGCCCACATGCTCCGCTCCATCTAGCTCAGGAAGTCGAGAAATCTCCAAGCCATGGGCAATTTCTGTCGCACAGTGGGGTCCTTGCCACTTTAAATTGAGTGTCACATGAAGGAACTGCAGCATCTTAGTTTTGTGTGCAACAGCCAAATGGCCATTTTGGAGGTTTTCAGTTCAGTGGTTGGTTGGTGTGTTGAAGTAATGTTTGTTGCCATCTCTTGACAGCTTGAGGTTTGTATGGCTGCATCAATATTGGCTCACCAGGGTTCCAGCCATATTGCTCTAGCTAATTGGAATGAGACCTTCCACAAAATGTATATGGGTCGGGTAGCCACATGCAAACCTCCCGGACACTGCGGTGGACCTCACCTGTGACCCCACATACTTCCTGATGCTCCGAAGCCCCCCCTGTAGCTATGCATAGTGTTTTCAGACTCTGCAAGCGCATTGTCATAAGCTCTTGAAAGCACCTACATTTATGGAGGTGCATTCAGAATACTACAAGATTTGACTGATAGGATAGTCAAATGGTGGAGCAGCTGAGACCAGTGCACAGCTCCGCGGGGAACTTTGGAACCAACTGAGACCTTTGCACAGCTCTACGGGAGACTTGGTGCGGTATGCTCACAGCAGTTGTTCTTTTGGATTCAAAACAACACGGCATTTCATCTATCATATTTGTCTTTGTTACAGTCACAAGATTTGCCACATCACAACATGGCATGTATTGATCTAAGTCTCTCTGTATATGTACATACATTGAATCTGGCTGCAGACGGTATTTCCACATAATCGGAGATACACCGGGAGATGCTGATTGACATAACTTCGAGATGAACTGGGAGGCCATGGTGGAGGGAAAATCAGGTTTTCACCACAACCACCATTTAGTTTGGCAGGAGAATGCTGCGGGAGTGGTACGGAGATGGCACAATCTCCATGATGGACTGAGTGATGGTGAGTCTATATTTGGCAGACCCTAGGGTAGAAAGAGATCATCTCATTATATTTTAATATGCACTCCATTTTTCCCAGTTGATGGTCCCATGTACTCTTGCAGAGAATCCATAGATTCATGAAAGTTATTTGGTGCCTCATGGACTCTTGCGGAGCCATTATATATCCACCCTATGTGTTTGGTTCCTCTCCCAGTCTAGCCGAGCCATCATAGAACCATGCAATTTGTGAGGTTCATCATGGCTGGGTACCCTTTCATATCCTCTGATGCTCTTCCGAAGGTACTCAACGCAGAAATGCGATAGGTCATGAATTCGGCTTGGATGCCACGAGACGTGTGGTGGAGTGTCGATAATGTGTTCTTTGGCTTCTACTTCCACTGTTTGACCACACCGTGAACGTGTGCATTTTGAGATGTACTTGGAGTGCATCATCCAGCAAGTTTGGAGATGCACTTGGAGGCCAAGATCGAGTTAACTCAGGGATGCACATGGAGGCGGGGATTAAGGAAGTTTGGAGACGTGTTTGGAGACTATGATCGTGCAAACTTGGAGGCTATGAGTTCGCATTTTTGTGATATACTTGGATGCCACAATCAATCAAAATTGGAAGAGTACTTGCAGGCGGTCAATCTGGAGGGGGTTGATTGGGACAGAGGTGTGACATGAGCTGAAACTGTATTCATTGGGTAATTAATAATAGTGGGAATGTTGAGTGTTGAGTATAACAAGTTCCGCCAAGAGATGAGAGACTGGCTGGGACACCTCATGCAGACAGCCCAGGCTCCTTAATTGGGGTATGGGCGTGTCCAGCACACACACCAAACAAGCCACTAACAAGCCACTAGCGGGGTACATTGTGGCAATGCCCACCAAGTGTAGCAACGGGTCCGGGTAACCTACCAGCAGTCCCGGTTCAGACCACCAGAATAGGTCAGTGCGGTTCCAGACCCATCCAAAACTCTGATGCTGTGCCTCTTGGAAGGCCAAACCAGGACTCTTGCCCGTCATCCTGTGGGTTTTGCAAGGTTCGGCTTGCCCTATCTGTACAATTCTCTGGTTCAAGTTTTCGGGTTTTTCTATTGATGGTCACTTTCACATATGCTACGGTAAATCGCCAAATGTTGAGTTTGGTATGTCGCGGTCTTATTTTGATGCATTGGCGACCATATTGATCATAACAAACAGTAATACTCTTCCTACCCCATCCAGACAATGAGCATCAACAGAGCGTCAACAATTGTTGGTTGTGTATCCTGGGTAATCTGAGGGGCGATAGGTCGCAGATAGCCATAAACAAAGTGTTGGCCACCTTCATAGTACAAAGTGAAAGCGAAACGCTCCCTGCCCCATCTTGAAATGGAGTGTCAACGGAGCGTCAACTATTGTTGGTCTTGCATTATCGTTACTCACAGCACGATGTGGCCATTGATGTTTATATTCAGCGTTTTGTCTGTGTTTGAATGCTAAAAGGCTGCTGGACACTTAGTTGTAGCTTTATAAATGAGATAAGTTGTTACTGTCCCGGAGGCTGTCACGGGATTATCTCTTGCTAATCTGCCGATATAGGCTGCAGGCTGCTTGTGTATAGATGTTTGTGATCAAAGGTCACTCGTATTACGGAGGATGGAAGACAACAAATTGTTGATGCTCCGTTGACGCTCATTTTCAACATCGGGCAGCAAGGGTATTGTTATCTCTATTCACTATAAAGGTGGCCAATACGTCGAATATGTATAATTACAACCATATCAATTCTTAATTACCTAACTTACCAGACCTAAAATCGTTGACACTCCATTGATGCTGATGTTCAAGATGGGGTCAGGAGCATGTTCCGATAATTTTTGACTATAGAGGCGGCCAACACTTCGATTATGTATCACCACGACCATATCAATTCTTAAATACCAGACCTACAAGATCTAGAATTGTTGACGCTCTGGTAACTCTCATTTTGCTATGTGTGTATCCGCAATGTGCAATCAGTTGATTTGGCATAGTATATCATTCACATTGTTTTGGCAGCCTTTCTGTTGTTTTCATTTACTTTCTCCTTCATCACTACATTGTTCTTTAATAATACCTATGAATATATCCATTAAATTACACTTTACAGTGTTCGCTGATTGGAGATCATAATACACTCAAAAATCCTGTTCCTTTCAATCAACACTCATCCTTACCTGCAGGTTCGCCCAATAGGTTGCTCTCATCTGCAAAATGAATATTTGCTGCATTACCACACAGCAGATAGTGTACTAATCAGTGGATGTTCCATTATCAGTCAGCATATCTGGATTAACATCTGTATCATGCTGGCTATCCTGGGCATAAGCATCAAGGTTGAAAAATTGAGTGCTGGGAAGAGGAGCGCGTGAGTACACATGTCCAGGTGGCAAATTGTCGATTGGGGATCTTTCAGCTCGCTCATTGTCACTGGGTGACACAGGCGGTATTTCGGGTAGAGAGGGCATTGTTTCGGGTGTCAGCTGTGTGTGTTAGTCAGGCAGAGGTGCAACATTTCTTTCGGGCCTCCAGTGTGTCTGTGGATTAGTTGCGGTGCCATTTTGGCAAGGATGGCATCCGTATGTGTGGTTGTGACGAAGCCTAGCTGGGTGTCTTTCTATCGCAGCCTTCACTTTTCTGTGCCCAGGAAACTAAACTCCCCGCATCATCTCTTCTCTGACTTCGGCACGAGGTTTCCTCATTAGGAATTGCATTTCCTCTATTGCGGAGCGCGAATACCCTGCTTTGGCCATTTTGGCCATATTCAAGGCCAGGTGCATGCTGGACTGTTCCAGCTGTACCCGACCTCTTTGCCTTGCCATAGTAGCAGACAAGTTGAAAACCTCCAAGAAATTCGCTGCTGCGTCTAACAATGACATTCGGCTACTACCTCAACAACATTCACTTCCGTAGCCTGCTCTAAGGTGATCAACGCCAGTTTCCTCCACTGTTGCCGACCCTTATCACGAAATCAGTCCATGAAAATCCTACAGCTGACACCAGCTTGATGTTTGTTTTCGCGCAATATGCAGACAAATACCTTGGTCCACCATTGAGGTGTCCCGTTACAGGCAGCGATACATCAGACACATAGCTCTCTATTTATACCCGCTCTACGTTACACTGTGAGTTGATGGCCATTCACCACGATATGGATATACTCACATCCAGATGCATGCTGCTTCTTCTTCTTGCTGCTTCCGGTCATATGGATGATCATTAAATGGGCATTGTGGGTCACATTTTCATTGAGTGCATTGATGGGCATAGCGGTGTTCTAACTTCTGGCTGCATTGTGGGTGTTTGGCAGCGAGTGAAGCATGGGATCAAGTGCCTGTCGATTGGCTTGATTCGGATCTGCACTTACCTGGCCGAGGTGTTTCTGTAACCAAGATGTACTGGTGTGGAATAGAAGAGCATGATAATAATGAAATGAAGTGGGAAGGCCTGAGGAATATATAGTCAGCTCCAAGTCAGAATGGAATAAGTAACCTCCAACTTGCACATTCTACTCAAGCTATATCCTGCCGCATATGGCTGGAAGTTGCAGGGGTTACCCACAGTCCCGCGATTTGCAGTATGTCGGTATGATATTGTTCATTTTTGTAATGGGGTAAATACAGGTGTACAACAGCCAAAATCTCTTGATTGTGAGATATGCACAGGATATTCATCATGCGAAATGACATCTGGTGATGCTTGTGTCAAAATGTCCCCAGGTTATTCCATGAAACTGACGCAAACAGTCAAGTCATGTTGTACGGTAAGCATAACGATTCCCATTGTTGTAACTGTGAAAACGCAGATTTTGCTTTGCTCAAGTTGATCAAATGTACTAACCTTGACATAAAAGACATGGCTTGCCGCCATATTGTCCATATCTTGCAACATCCAACATCGCGCCCAACGACATAGTCAACAGAAGCTACAATGGTTAATGCTCTGAAAAACAACGTTTTGCCACTTCCAGAGGGCAAACATGGCAAATCAACAAAGCGTTCCACATGACGATGTCATCAAGTGAATGGTGTCCAGAGCGGCATGGTGGAAGAATGAGTCCAAGCCCTTGGACCATTGCGCAGCTTGCGATCCACAAAGGAGCTTGTGGTGGAGAAACGACGAGAAACGCACTGTATAAGGAATGAAGAAAATGAGAAATGGATTCAGGATGATGTTGAGACAGAAACAGCTGTGGTAAGCATGCGAGTTGAAGGCACGGTGACTGCAATTAAGCAGGAGCAGGAAGATATGAGGAATACTGAAAGAATGGGATTGCCAACCAGGGAGTCTGAAAGAACGATTCAGGAGCTGTTGAACAATATCGAAGACAGTCTGAGCAATCTTGCAAGTTTAAATGATGAGGAGGATATGGAAGATTCGGATAATCAAGATACGGAGTTGGGCAAGGTGAGCGAAGATGACGAACCCGGCTGGGTGATGCGCACAATCTCCAAAACAGTATAGCAACACATGGAGTGGTTTCGGCAGATATGGATCAAGCAGTACGAATTGACACAACCGGGATTGGGGGACGGAGCCGACTTCATGCGTGAAAACGATCAGAAGTACGGCACAACGGAATTGAGGGTTCCAGCTGTTGTCAAAACGCAAACAGACGATATTGCAGCCGCACCTGCACCCGCAAAATGTGGAGAGAATCTGGAGGCTCTTGATATGGTCCCCGCAATGTTGCAACAGCCACAAGGGACTTCTCGACGAGGATGTAGTCATTTCGGGCTAGGTTGTGGAAACCCGAAGTCAATCCAAGGCATGGCATGTCTTCCGCCCGATGGGGCTGCGAATTCATCACCAAGGCAGAAAGCAAAGCCTGTGGAACCCGTAAGCTTCTACCCCTGCAGATTGCCTCCCCATCTCATCACCCTATAGAAACCGGTTTTGTACTAACAAATGGTAACGGCCCCTGTGTCGCTGGAGGAATAGATGGGCAAACTGAGTCTTTTAACATCATATCTCACAGAAAAGCAATTAATGTACCAATTTTGCTATGTGTCAGTGTTGTCTTGGCTTCAGGGACCAGATTGTAAGACACAATAATTTGTTGGTGCATGTGCAACGGTCTTACGCGCCATGTGACAGGTTTAGATTCCATATCAGGCCGTAAGAAGTCCAATATACTCGATATTTCTTTACCAATTACTGTCAAGTGATAAAGGAAAAACTAAATGAGTGGCAAAATTTACTAACAAAATTTAAGTGAGTGATGTCATATAGGTCAGAGAAGGAGTGGTCAGTGCTCAATACGAATCTTTCTGAATGACAACCATCATGCGGCATCCATCCATGAATCCAACTGCATAACTCTCCGCACAGAGCTGGTACACATGGCTAAGATATTAAAAAGTGCTTGTCGTAACTCATGGATATTGAGCAGAAGGAGCTCGATGAGGACAGCTGGGGAAGCTGTGCTATATTGCTCAAAAACTAGTGCAAACAGCTACATGCCTTAAATTGCTGGCCGAGAGCGCGGGAATATGATAGCATGACCTCATCCATCAGTCAAATGACATGGATAGTAGCTGATCCGAAATTGAGAGGCCACATGGTTTCTAGATGCAAATGATTATACAAAGAGACACTATATTTGCTGTCAATTATGACTACAGGATTCGTCGCATACAATTATGGAGAGTATGATGACTGTGTCGATGTGTTTATTGTGCGCATCAACTGAGCATCCATGATGTTTGGTCATACACTTTAGGCAATGAATGGGCTGCATTGACACATTCTTCCAAATTAAATGGATTGTTCGGCATTGTAGCCGAAAAGGCAAGCGACATGCCAAATGCCGCATCCACAAAATGGGCGTCAATGGAGCATAAATGGAGTGTCAATGGAGCGTAAATGGACCGTCAATGGAGTGTCAATGGAGCATCAATGGAGCGTCAACGATTCTTGACCTTGCATCATGTATATTCCAATGGTTATACAACCACATAAACCCAAAATCAAACTATCGGCCACCTTTCCAGGCAAAAATGCTTGTCACAACATCGCGACCATGTCCTAAAAATGAGCGTCAACGAACTGTCACTGATATTTGCTCTTGCAACTTGCAGAATGCAATGGCTGTGCATCACCATTGATTGATAGTCAAAGTATTGTCAGCCTTTATGGGCAAAACTGCTGGTAACAATACCACTACAATCTCCTAAAAATATGCGTCAGCGGTGTGGCAACAGTCACTGCGGGGCTCAGTGAGCTTCACAGCAAGGAACTGCTTTGCGTCGTTCCTAAATTGAATTGTTCATGGTCAGTCTTTTCAATATGTCTGTGTATACAACTTCACAACTATGCATGCAATGTCTCACAGGTCTCACTTCTGTCCGGTGTGTAGCTATAGAGTCACTATTTATGAACTAGCGTTCTACACTACGATAACGTAACATTTGGCATTCTCCCAGCTCCAATAAAGCAGCTTCCAAATTCCTACCACCATGTCCAATTCCCAATCTTTAAATACCTTGTTGCAAGAGGCAATGAGATCTTCCAAAAACAAATGTGCCTATATTCGTGATTTGAGCGACTGTACTATACAAATCATATATCATGGCTGGTGGGCTTCTATGAATGTGCGTTCGAAACGTCCTAAAGCTTGGAAGAATTCTGGACACGCGCCTTCATGGTGATTCTATGTGCACTGCACAATTGAGGAGACTTGCAGCCCTGGCATCATATGTATCATGTGTCATCAAGTTCTTTGCCATCCATCAGAACACGGGGCCAGCTCAATGGGGAAACACTGTCTGGCCCAAGTACACATTGCAAAGTTGAACGAAATAACAGAGTCAGAAGGTTATGAAGTGACAAGTAGAGCCGTTGAAAAAACGCTGTTGCCAATTCTGAAGAGACAAGGCGGTCGAGGAATTACAATAGGAAGTTCGCCCAAGGAATTCATATTCCACAGTTTGATTTTCCCTATATTCATACAATGGACAGACATAACGCTCCAAACTAGCAGCAATGGACTTTGTAACTTCCAAATTTCACCAAGACACTTAGAATCGCGACTCAATGTTGGGATTTGTTTCGGCTCATATCCCTTGGTTTGCTGTATCAAACTACCTTGTACAGACATTGTTTACTATCTGGATCGAACTGGGGTGTTGCGAGAAGTATATCTCGCTTTTGCTGAGGTTGAATGCCTACCCTTTGCCTATTCCGAAAGCTAATTAAGGATACCTGGTCAAGGGTCAACATGCTGGAGCAAGACGTGCCGTACATGTGATGGAAGATCTCGATCATTGTAAGCTTACTGACAGCTGCTTCCTTGGAATTATGACTGGCAATGCATGCTCAAAGTACTTGATCACACAGGAACTACAATCGACCCTTGATGCCTCCGGAATCGAGACGCCTGCAATGAGGAACCACATACTATGGATGGCGCACTGTACTCAGCTTGCTTGGGGCACGTTCATGTGCAGTCACAGTTCAAATGGCTGCAAGGAGGCTTGGGAAGCCCATGAGTGCAATCCGAAATTTGGACACAATGCACGCCCAGCCATTGTGAAGAGTCAAAGACTGTGAAAGGATGGCAATGCTAGAATCAATAAGGTGTCGGCTATGAGACCAGGTTTGGCAAAGATAATTGGGAAAGTACATATTTCAAGACATTTTGAAAGTCCTGAAACAGACCTTCATATAGCAGAGGATGCATGATGAATTGATTATGCTGACAGCTGGTGATCGAGACGAGTTCATTGACTGTCAAAAAGCCAAAGTACGAAACGCAGTAGTACCTATTATGGATATGGACACATCGGTGAATTCAACATTCGAGTTGCTTCAGCAAGTATACCAATTACAAGAATTCACCTGCATGGGGCACAAAAATCCAAAATACAATGATTACCGGCCACTCATCACAACACAGGATCAATGGACCATCGTAAAGTAAGTGATGGATGTTTTATGGCCATTCCGATACTGGACTCTGTGGATGTCCAAAAGGCATACCGTCACTCTACATCATGCCATCACTGGCTAGAATGACATGTTCCATCATACAGATGCCGTTATGCTAGCTCTAACTAAGAAGAGGATACAATGGAAGTACGACTTGTACTTCGCCGTGAAGTTTGCACGACAGAAGCTGTCAAAATATTATGCTTAAATAACTTGAACAACCAGAATGCTTCTCATATCCGCACATATCCTCGATCATTTCCGGCAGTTGCAATCATTTCGGAAGTTGCACATGGGAATGGATATTAATCCTGAGGACAAGACCTCTTATACCACCCAATACCACAAGGCATTTCTGAAGTATGTGGAGAATGAGTAATGTGCCAGATATCGACTAATGTCTGTCGTTGAACCTGAAAATGTTCCCATCAGCAATCCCTTCATCTCTGCAAAGGATTCTATATTTGGTCATTCATCTGTTGATGCATATGTTTTGTCCATCGATGATGAAGAATACTTGAAACCTGACAGCTTGTCTGAAATGCCACCCGGACGAAATGGTTGCGCAGCACGCTTATCAATAGCCGCAAGATTGTATTTCAATACCCCAATTGAAGCACCCAAGAACTGGGGGCAAGTTAATCCGAATCTTAATGATTACCACTCCAACCCCATGGTGATCAGCTGTACATTGTTGTTTCTGGATATCACAGACTGGTGGCTTCAACAAGACCAAATGCACTCACATTGCACTGATCTCTCCAAAGTAGCACACAGCATATTCTGTATCATACCACACGGTGTCGGAGTGGAGTTCGGTTTTCACCTGAGGCGAGACGTTATCGGCTGGAGACAGTTTAAACCCACTGGTGAGATCGTTCGGGAATAAGTCTTCATATGGCTGCTTGCCCGAGCCAATAACGGAATATTTTGCAGGCGATTACACAGTATTGGATACCACACGGACTGAAAATGAATTGGAATTGAAGAGAGAGTGGAGGAAAGAAAATCGCACAGAATGGCCAAGGTCCATGACTTTTTGGAGATATGTCATGGCAGCCAAAACCTACATGCCACACAAAACGAATCTCACGCCCAAACCAAGCGAATCACAGCCGTAGGATACATATCTGATACTGAACAGATCATCAAAGCATCCCGGTAAAACTTTCAACATGCAGGTGCGGCTGCATTTAAATTGTCAGAAAGGTCACCATTGCCACGAGTATTGTCTGCAAAGGACCTCCCTGAAGGATGAACTGAAGTATTAAATGTCCACCAAATCAAAAGAATCGAACGTCATCCAGCTGAATGTGATAATTACAGTGCATCTGAAAGCATTTCTGACAACGACAATTGGCTTGACTGGAATGGTTACTGTGATAGTCCAAACGCGAGCGAAGATAACTTGGAGGTAGACAAGGAATGCGATATCAAGCTAGACGAAGGCATTGACGCTTCGAAAAGCCCAGAGCACTGGTATGTGAGTGCCGCACCAAATGTTCCCAAATTAATTCAGCCAACATGGAGATCAATGAATCAGGCTGAAATGGGGTTGATGATGGTCACTGCAATGGAAACAAGGACGAATAAAGGAAACTAGAAACTGTAGGACAGAATGGGTCAATATGGTATCACCAGGTTGTATCTGTTGCTTGACCGAGAATTTCACTTAGAGATACCTTATCGGAGAATATTGAGCAGTTGCATGTGACCGATTGATCATAAACAGAAGTATGGCGGGCGAATTGGATCATTTCGCAGGATATTTCAATATTGTTCAATGAGAGCAACACGTGCAAGAAGATTACTGGGCTCAACATTTCCAAATGGCTGAGTCTCAATCTGTCTGAAAGGCAACCAATAAGTCCAGATTATTATTCATACAATTATTGATGGCCGCAGATATTGATTAGACAATACATCAAACTGAGTGTCAACACAGCGTCAACAATTTTTGGTCCAGGAAGCCAGGTAATTGTAAAGTCAACTGGTTGCTGTTACGCATAACCAATGTATTGGCTACCTGGATAGGCTAAACAGAATGCGACACTGTCACTGCCGGATTCTGAAACTGTGCGTCAACTCACTGTCAACGATCTTTGGTATTGCATCTTGGGTTATCTTGGTGTTGATTTGTGGTAATGATTGATATACAATGTATTTGCTGCCATTTCAGGCAAAATGATGCGTTATATCTTCCTTACCCCATCCTCAAAATGAGTGTCAACAGAGTGTCAATGATTTTGAGTTCTTTAATTCAGGTAATTTTAAAGTGATCTGGTTGTGGTTAGGCATAATAAGTGAATGGCAGTGTTTATAGGTACAGAGAAAGCGACACGGATATTGCCCCATTCTGAAAATGAGCGTCAATCACGTGTCAATGATTTTTGGCTTTGCATCTAGGATTATCTAGTTGTTGATTGGTGGTAATGATTCATATACAATGTATGTGCGGGCCTTTCAGGCAAAACAATATATGATATCGTCCTTACCCCATCATGATACTGATAGTCAAAGGAGCGTCAATGGAGCGTCAACGGAGCGTCAACAATTTTTAGTCTATTAAGTCAGGTCATCAACAAGTGATCTGGTTATGCTTAGGCAGAGTGAATGTAGTGGCAGCGTTTATGAGTAAAAGAGAATGAGACATGGTCATTGCCCTATTTTGCACATGAGCGTCAACAGAGTGTCAATGATTGTTGACTTTGGATCCCGCGCTATCTAAGTGGCGATTGGTTGCAGACATCTATAAAGACGGTATTAGCTGCCTTTTGTGGCAAAAACAAAGATGGCACACTCCCTGCCCCATCCTGAAAATGAGTCTCAACAGAGCCTCATCAATTTTTGGTCTTGCATCTTTGGTATTCTAAGTCTTGCCTTGTAACAATAATGAATATACAATGTAGTGGCAGCCTTTTCAGCCAAAGCAGTACACGATATGTTTCTTACCACATCTTGAAAATGAACATCATTGGAGCATCAACAATTTTTGGTCTTGAATAGCAGGTAATGAAGGCATCGCACAGATTTTCGAGCTCATAATACAACTATTAACCACCTCTGTACTCTAAAATACAACTCACAAAAGGAAAATAATTGATTCCGAAATAATCGATACCACAAGCTGCAAAGTATTCAAAAAGCGATTACTGGATATTGAATGAGCAATTTCGATCAAATACTATTATCAAACAGCAAAAGAACAAGCATTATCTGGATCTACAGACAGACCTGCTGGACAACCCCGTGACAACCCGCCCAATTCAGACAGGTTCGGAGATTTCCTTTGAACCATACCCAAATAGACAGTTCAGGTGTATTGACGACCTGGACCGCCATAATGTTGACAGTTCAGTTCAAACCCAGACCCGGACTCAAAGCAACGGTCTGGAACCATTGTTTACACTATGCCCACCCTCAGCTCCCCGCTCCCACACCTATCTAACTTTGAGCTCAATCAATTCCAACAGTTTCACTTTGACCAGGATATTTTTATATATGAAATCTAGTTAACAAGATGCTCTTTCACTTGCTAATCTTCTCTTTTAGTTTCCTCTAATATTCAAGGAGTAGTTATGGATCAAGTACAGTGGCTTAGACTATACTTACCACTGCTGGTGTTTTGCGTCAGGTAAATTATTTCTACCTGATGCTTAGATACATGTTGTATACCATCAGGTTAATCTTTTCTACCTGACACTTAGATACCTGTCATACACTGTCAGGTAAATCTTGTCTACCTGACGGTAAGGTACATCTGTGATGAGTGACAGCATAGGACTCAAATATAGAGACTGACCAGTTTACAACCAGTATCAGGCAAACAATAATTCCAATTGCAAGACAACACAATTTGTCTCTGCATGTGCAAGGGTCGTTTGCACCATGCAAAAGTACAAGACTTCAAGTCAGGCAGCGAGATGATCAATCAGCTTGAAATCGTCTTGCCCGTTACTGTGAGGTGAGAAAGTCAAGACTAAATTAGAGACGAATTTTACTAACAAAATTGCAGTTGGTGATGTCATTCAAGTCATAGAAGAAGCGGTCAGTGCTCAATACGAACCAGTCTGAATGACACCCGACATGCTGGATTCATCTACACATTCAATTGCATAACTCTTGGCTCAGATCTGGTGCACATGATTGAAATCTTGAAAAGTGCGTATGGTACAGCATAGAAATCGAGGGGAAGGAGCTCAATGAGGAAAGGTGACGAAGTTGAGCTATATTCATCAAAAACTGCTGGAAACATTTAAATGCTGTAAATTGCTGGCCAAAAGCACAGGAATGTGAGAGTGCTACATCATCCTTCACTCAGATAATGTGTATCGCGGTGGGTCAGATATTGAGAGGCTACAAAGCTTCTGGATGCAGATGATTATACATAGACATGCTATATTGGTTGTCCATAATTGCTATATGATTTGTAGCATACAGTTATTGAGCATACAATGACTGTCAGGATGTGTTAGATGTGAGCATCAACAGAGTGTCAATGCTGTTTAGTCTTACATAATCGGCACACCAAGTGCTGCGTAGCCACATCCTTTCAATGAGGAAGTATTGTCTGTCTCTATAGGTAAAAGGAAAGTGACATGCTCTTTGCCCCATCCTGAAAATGAGTGTCAACGGAGCGTCAACGATTTTTGGCCTTGCTTCTTGAACCATCCAAGGGCTATGCAACAACATTAACCAACAATCCAAATATTGGCTGCCTTGCTAGGCAAAAATGCTTGCGACGACATTGCTTATATCCTCTAACAGTCAGCATCAAAGGAGCCTCAACAATTTTTGGTCTTGCAACCTGGATAATCTATGGGCAGTGCATCAACATTAACCCATAATGAACGTATTAGCTGCCTTGATCAGCAACAAAGATACTGAGGATATCGGTACCACCTCCCAAGAAGTAGTGTCCATCAAGTGTCAACAATTTTTGGTCTTGCATCTTGGATATTCCAAGGTCTGCGCAACTCCTTTAACCCGTTATTGAAGTATTGGCCACGTTCATGGGGTCAAATGCTACAAACAATAGTGCTACCGCCTCCTAAAAATATGGTTCAGCGGAGCGTCAACAGTTTTGATGGGGCTCAGTAAGCTACACAGCAACAAACTTCCTTGCATCATTCCTAAACTCAGTTTTCAATGGTCAGTCTTCTCAATATATTCTTGTATAGAGCTTCACTACTATGCATGCAATGTCTCACAGGTCGTACATTGTTGTTGCTTGTAGCTCTAGCGTCAATATTTGAGAACCAGCATTCTGCTCAATAATAACATAACTTCTGACAGTCTCTCAACCCGCATTACGCTGTGTTCAAATTACTACTCCCATGTGGGATTCCAGATCTTTTAATACCTCATTGATAGAGATTACGATCTCTTTCAAAGATCATCATGTCTTCATTCGTAATTTCAGTGACCTTAGTTTAGAAATCATCCAAGATGTTTGGTGGGGATCAATGAATGAAGACTCGAAAAGTCCTATTGCTTGACATAATTCTAGACATGCACCATTGTGGCGATTGTATTTGCACTGTGGAATTGAGGAGACAGGGAGCCCTGGCTTCATATTTATTGTTCATCATCAAGTACTTCACCATCCACCTGAACATAGGACCGGTTCAATGGGGAAACACTTGCTATCAAAAGCGCACATCGCAAAGATAAACAAATTAACCGAGTCGGAAGTTTCTGAATTGACAAGTACAATGGTTGATCAAACAGCATTTGCCATACTGAAGAGAGAGCGAAGTCAAGGAATTACAATTGTAAGTACGTGAAGGCAATTCATATTCATCATTTATATCTTACCTATCGTAATTCAATTGACAGACGAAATGCTCCAAACTGGCCATAAAGAACTTTGTAACCTCTGAATTTCACCAGGACACCTAGAATCACTACCTCATGTTAGGATTTGTTTCGGCTCATTTTCCATGGAACACTATATCAAACATAGAGATTTAACAGTCATATGATGCAGTACGCGGCGAGCTGGTGCTTCCATCTTCCAGCACACTTAGCAACATTGGCTGGTGGGAACACCCACTGACAGTGGATGCAATTAAGAAGCAATTGCTATCAAGAAATAAAGTTACCTTGGCTTTAGACGGGGAGAGATCAACGAACAAATTCGGCATAGTGTCACGCATTACATACTATATGGAGTGAAGTGTGGTATTGTGAGAAGTACAACTCCGTTTCGGTGAGGTTGATAGGCTGTTTCTTTCCTATTTCGAAAGCTAATCAAGAATATTAGGTCAAAGGTCAACATACAGCAGCAAGGGTAGCCATACATTTGAAGGAAGTTGTTGATCATTTCGGGATTACTAACTGCGGTTTACTTGCAATTACCACTGATAATGCATGCTCAGATGACTCAATGACTCAGGAACCACAATCAACGCTTGAGCCCTCCGGAATGGAGTGGCCTGCATTGAGAAACAACATACCATGCATGGTGCAAATCATTCAGCTTGCTTCAGGTGCGTTCATGAGAAGTCACCACGTACAAGCCCGGAACATGACTTGCGAAGCCCATGAGCACGATCATCAATTTGGATAGAATAAAAACACATACATTGGAAAGAGTCAAAGACAGCGAAAAGAGGGCAATGCTAGAATCAACAAGGTGTCAGCTATGAGACAAGGATTAGCAATGATCATAGAGAAAGCATGTATTTCAAGAAATCTAGATAGACCTGAAAATGACCTTCATTTAGCGGCAAATGCTTGCTGTATTGATTACAGTGACACCTGGTTGTAGAAACGAGGTTGATTGACTATCAAAAAGCGAAAGTACAAATCGTAGTACTACCAATTATGCAGATGGAAACACCGTGGAATTGGACACTGGAGTTGCATGCTCAAACCAATCGATTGTGAGAATTCACTTGCGAGTGGCTGCAGACTCCAAAATATCAACATTACCCTCCACTCTTCACAACACAGGATCAATGGACCACAGTCAACTATGCCATCGAAGTTTTAAGGGCATTCCAACACTGGACGTTCGGGATGTCGAAATGGCATACAGTGATTTTGTATCACGTTATCACTGTCTATGATGACATGTTTGATCATGTGGATGCCGTTATGTGAGCGTTAGCTAAGAAGAACACTCAATGCAAGGAAGACTTATCCTTCACTGTGAAGTTGGCGCGACAGAAGCTGTCGAAATATTGTGCTGATGTTACTCTTGTGACCGGAATGCTTCTCATTTCAGCACAAATCATTGATCCTTTCTGGAAGATGCGATCATTTGGGAAGTGGGACAAGGGACTGCATATCAATCATGAGGACAAGACTTCTTAAACTGCTCAACACCAAGTGGTGTGTCTGAAGTATGTGGAGAACGAATACTGTGCCAAACATAGACCATTGTCCGTCAATAAGCCCAAAAAATGCCAAGGATCAATTTCTTCCCCTCTGCAACGGCTTCTGGATCCGGTCAATCTGCTTCTGATCTGTATGATTTGGCCAGGGAAGATGAAGAATACGTAGCACCTAAACATGTGGCTAAAATGACCCCCGGAAAATGTCGCTGTGCTGCGCTTGCTTTGACAGCTGCGAGTCTCTATTTGCATTCATCGGCTGAATCACAAAAGAACTAGGGGAATGGTAATCCAAATCTTAATGATTACCACTCCAACCGAATTGAGACTTGCAGTACAGTTTGGTTTCCGGCTCTCATCAGGCGGTGGCACCAACAAGAGGAAACAAACTCAAACTACGCCGATCTCTCCAGTGAGCCACGCGATATATCCTCTATTATACCACATCATGTCGGAGTGCAGGCCAGGTTATCCCATGAGGGAGATGTTATCCACTGGAGGTTGTAAAAATCCACAGGTGAGACCCTTCGTGAGAAGGTCATTGTAAAGCAGTTTGCTAGAGCCAATGACGGGATATTGGCAGGCAATGACCCAACATGGGATACAACAGAAACTGAAAATGACGTGGAATTGAAGAAAGTGTTGGAGGAAAGACAATTGCATAGAGTGGCCAAGGTCCACGACTTTTGAAGATGTGGCAGGGCAGGTAAAACCTATGGGCTACACCGAAGCATTCTCCTGCTCAAAATAAGCAAATGACAGCCATAGGATACACTGTAGATACTGAAGAGATTATCAAAGCATCCTGGTCAAACTTTCAACATGACAGTGCAGCTGCATTTAGATTGTCGGAATGATCACCTTTGCGTCCTGCTTTGTCTCCAAAGGACCTCCCTGGATGACGAACCGAAGTAGTAAATTTCCGCCAAATACACAGAATCGACCATCATCCAACTGAAAGTGATGAGGATAGTGCACCTGAAACCATTCCCAACTCCAAAAGTTGGCATAACTGAAATCGTGACTTGGATAATCGAAATGTGAGCAATGCTGACTGGAAGGCAGATGATCAATCTGAAGGAGAGCCGGAGAATGCCAACCAAGGACCCCGAATGCCCAGAGCACCGGGATATGAGTGCCAAACGAAATGCTCCTGGTTCGTTTCAGCCAACACAGAGGTTGATGAAAATGGCTGAAAAAGGGTTGATGACAGGCAAAGCAATGGAAACAAGGAGGAATAAGGGAAACTGGAAAAAGTAGGACAGAATGGGTCAATATGTTTTCACCAGGTTCTATATGTTACTTGACCAAGTATTTCACTTAGAGTAATATTATGGGAGAATAGTGAGCAGTTGCATGTGAATAGTCATTGTTATACAGAAGTATAGCTGGCGAAATGGATTATTCAGCAAGGTATTCAAATTTTTGTAGTATGTGAGCAATCCATGGCTGAATTTCATTGGGCTCGGCATTGCCACAGGGCCGAGTCGCAATCGGGCAGATATGCAACCAATCAGATCAAATCAATACGCATACAGTTTTTCATCGTAGCAGGTTGTATCTAGATCATTCATTATAATCAGCGTCAACAGAGTGTCAACAATTTTTGGTATTGTGTGTAAGGTAATTGAAAAGTGAATTGGTCCCTGATATGCATAACCAAAGAATTGGAAGTGTTTATAGGCAAAAGCGACAGCGACACGGTCACTGCCCCATTCTGCAAATGAGCGTTGATAGAGTGTGAACCATGTTTGGCTTGCCATTCTAGGTTCTCTACGTGGCACTCTCTGCCAATAATTCATATACGAAATATTGGTGGCCTTTTCATGCACAACAGTGCAGCATATATTTGTTACCCCATCTTGAAAATGAGAGTCAACAGAGCGTCAACAATTTTTAGTCGTGTAAGTCAGGAAATTAAAATGTGATTTTGTAGTGGTTATACATAATGAACGTATTGACAGCCTGAATAAGCAAAAGAGACAGCGTCATGGTCACTGCCCAATTCCGGGAATCAGCATCAACGGAACGTCAACGATTTTTGGTCTTGTAAGTAAGGTAATTAAAAACTGACCTGGTCACCATTATGTATAACCACCACATTGGCAGCCTGTATAAGCAAAAGAAAATGCGACCCGGTCACTGCCCTGTTCTGACAATGAGCATCAACAGAGTGTCTATGATTTTTGGCTTTGCATCTTGGGTTATCTAAGTGGGAACTGGTTGCAGACATCAATAAATGAGGTATTGGCCACCTTTAGCTGGAAAAATAAGAGCGGCATGCTCCCTTCCCCATCCTGAATGTGAGCATCTACCGACCATCAATGATCTTTGGTCTTGCAACTTGGGTAATCAAGGCAATGCGCTGAATTTTGAGCACATCACAGAACTATTGACTGCCTTGATAGGCAAAAATACAAAATGTCAAGGGAAAAGCACGGATTCCAAAATAATCGATATTGCAAACTGCAAATCATGCATGAAGTGATTACTGGATGTTGATTAAGCGATTTTGAAAAGATACACTTCTGAAACAGCAACAATGAGAGCATTATAAGAATCGATAGATGGACCCACTGGAAAACCCGCTGACAACCGCTCCAATTCAGTCGGGTTGGTAGATTTCCATCGAACCGTGCCCGCATCGACAGTTTGGGAGCATTGAGGACCTGGACCACAAATTTGACAATGGTTCAATTCAAACCTGTACCCGGACGAGAAGAAATTGTCCGGAACTGTTGCTAACACGAAGTGGTAACAACTGTATCCTTCCCCTCCATTGTGGGAATATACATATATATTTGAATATGAGCTGACAATGACAATGTGAATGGTCATAGTAATGGCAATGATACTGGTATATGTTAGGGTGATTATAGTTCTAGAATTGCTTAGAGAAGTAGATTGGCTACATCATTCTCATTGTTGAAGTTTTCACAGACATTCAACCTTTTAATATCCAAAGCTTGTGTAATTTCTGAATTTTCCATTGGCCAAATTTCCAAACTACAACTCTCTAATGATTTAGTAGAGGTTCATGATACAAAATAGATATTTCAACATTGACTGATAGTAGTTTATATGGTAATTGAGAATTGCCTTCTGTTATGCCAATAGCTGAGAATATATGTAAACATGATTGTACTTCATGTGACAGTGCAAGAACAAGCTGAAATGTGCAAACAGTCACCTGATTGTCGGAATTGATGCCAATGACAATGGCATCTGTTATATGATCTATATGGGAGTCAAGGCCAAGTATATAAATGCAGAATGGGTGCTTGGGGTTCACAATATATTTTTGATGTTAATGTTGGTACTGAAAGTCAAAGCTCATCCCAGAGTCTGCTCAATAAGCCAATATGACAGATACAACATCATTATGATTGATTAATATTTAACTGCTGAAGCGAACAACCCTCCGAACATGAAAGCAGTGTGTAAGGTACTGGAAGTTTCATCTTATTGAGACCCTGCTCATCTTCTGCTTACACTATTGCCAGTAGTGGTACATTTTCCAGCAGTTTCTATCAATGAATCCCTTGCACCAGTGCATACAATAGACGAAAGTGCTATCACCAATGCTGAAAATTCTGTAAGAACATGGATGGAGATTATAACATCGTTTGAGTTCTCCCTATTTCAGATATTAAGTTCAATCGATTGAGAGGCAACAGCTACTAGGCTACATGAGCTTTCAATAATCAAGCTAACCCACCACCTTCCAATGAGCAAATGAGTGACCTACCCCAGAATGTACCAACTATGACACACTTACAACCAACCATAAGCAAATGCTATGTAGTGTCCCCTGCAAGGTATATCACACTGTATCCATTGTGATAGGATAGAATACATTCTCACCTTCTGTTTCTATGTATAGCATAATCAGATAGTAGGTATTCTCAGTCTGAATTAGTGCAGCAAACTAACCTTAAGGTGATGAGGATGAAATGGAAAGGATAGATCTGGTTATACACCGGAATGAATGTATTTGTTAATGAGAGTATGCCAGAGAAGTTGCTCAGCCAGGGCAACAGGGAAGGGAAGCAGCCAGCATAGTAGTACTGCAGCCTTCTCTATCTCAGAAAAATGGATAATCTCAGCTGGTTTAATGTTCCTATGCACAGGTGACAATCTTCCAGTTGGGAATTGCATGACAACTGTCAGAAATTGTTAGGTATTACTCAAATCAACCAGTATGTAACAACTGTACTGATGATGGCAAAGAGATTGTATTGGAAACCTGGCTCACAAGAGGAGAATCACGATACAGAGAATAGTAAAAACATAATCGAGAATGAGTAAAGTAGAATAGAGGAAAAGACAGAGTGAAAGTTAGAGAAGAAAGCAAGAGAAAAATGGTCCGCTGTGATACATAAAAAGACAGAAGATACCTTTGTCAATAACTGGTAGAGGTGGAGAGCGAAGGTAATCTGAGGTGATAATAAGTCTGTTCCTATTGAGGATACTGTGGTAGAGTTTTCCAGGAATTCTAGTAAATAGGTAATGTAAACTAAAAGTAAAGTGGTGGTATTCCAAAACTAAACACCCAAGGCAGACACCATTGCATTCGGCAGTCTCAAAGCATTGATATGTACTATGGTATTACAATAGAATACTCTGACTCTGGAAACAGGAAATTACACAATACTTGGAATAGGCCAACAGGATTGAAAACCCAAGAAATTGACCTCTCAACTAGTACCGAATACTACAATGATCTCAGATCTACAAGATATACAAGTTCCTAATATGGTGTACAGTGGCAGGTGCTTGAATGGTTGGATGTGTGTGGGCATATGCGAATCTGTGTCTATTGTATCGTGTAATGAGACATTTCACATCTACATATGGTCAATCGATAACTAATGGCGCTAGCTACAAATGAGGCAAGTTACATCATAGTCCTTGGCATAGTGATATCTGGACTTCCAATCAGCTCAACACTCCTCCACGATGGCTAACATATCCGTTTCACACACAACAGCAATCAAAAGAGAAGAGGAGCCAATCAAACATCATGCATCTCCTCGAAACAAACTTACTCAATAAATTTACTTTCCGACGGCATTCCCGATGCCATTTCCAGTTCCAGTATCATTCCTGTGAGCATTTCCGGGTATACCGAGGGCATTTCCGACGCCATGCCTGATTCCGATCCCGAGACCATTTCCGAGACCATTCCCAAGTCCAATCCCGATCATCCCCATCTCGACACACGATTTCAAGAAGGCGGGCTTCGGCAGTGGCTCTGTGAAGCAGTCAGCAATCATCTCAGCAGTCAATATGTGGCTCAAGCCGATCTCTCCATCTCTAGATATATCTGAAGCAAGATAGTTCTTTGTCGCAACGTGTGCAACTGCAGTTCCGCAGCAGATTTTATTCTTGATGCTCACGATTAGTGACTGAGAATCGGAGAACACATGAGGGGCAGTCGGGATGCAGAGCTTGTTCAAGAGATACAACATCGGTGTGAGTCTCATGCAGCGTACTCCGAAGGCACAGTATTCGGCATTGGTCATGGAGTGGGCAGTTGACATCTCTTTTCTCGATCTCCAATTGACCGCTCCTCCGAAGGTGATGACCAGTCCACATGTGGATTTATAGTCATCTGGGCATCAAGCATAATCCGAAACAACATAACATATAAGTGCGCCTTCTCTTTCTCCTCCGAGTGTACTTTCTGCAAGTGCTCCTCCGAGTGCTCCTCCAACACGCAGTCGCCAGTCCTTCGTGCCGTTGCTGTACCGAAACACGCGCTTGAGAGCTACCATAGGCTCATTGCTCGGGACGTGATTGTTCCAGCTGAGAACTCTGATGCCATATTCGATATCGGGGTGAGTGGCGGTCATTGCATATATCAGGCTTCCGATCGTCAATTGGTATATGGTCGGATTGCAGGCTTCATTGTCAGGCTTTCTCTTGTGAAGCTTCATTGCCATTGGCGTGGCAATTGGCCTGGACTCTTCCAGTCTGAACTTCGCCAAGATCGTCCGAATGTAGCTGTGCTGATGGATGTCGATAGTGTCATGCTCCCGATTGCGTTCGATGTTCAGGCCACGATAGAAGTAGACACTCCCGAGGACATGCATCCAGAACGTTGTCTTCATCTGATCCTTGATTTGCCCAATCAAGCCCTCGTTAGCAGTGTTGAGGAGATCATCAACATACAGAACAACTGCGGTGACAACTGTGCTTTGATCCTCAAGCACAAACAGTCCTCCGTCGACAAGTAATGCCACAAATGAAATCAACATCACAAAGTTCTTGACAGTGCGGTACCACACGTCCGACGACTGCTTCAGGCCATACAGAGACTTTCTCAAGCGTAGTACCATCTTCGGCGAAGTCTTTGTTAATCTTGGATCGTTGAATGGGTTCCCATTCTGGAGCAAATGAACGTATCTCTGCAGTGGGTGCATATAGATCTCTTCCTCCAAGTCAACTCCCAAGAAAGCTGTGCATACGTCCATGTGATGGATCTCAAGATCATAGATGGCGGCGATCACGAGTGCCAGCCTAACGTGGCCCAAGCAAGCAGTCAGTGCATACGTAGCCTGGTACTCAATGCCTTCGATTTGGTGTTTTCCTCCACAGACTTGCCTGGCCTTGAACCGCTGCACATTGCCCACTCCATCGCTCTTGATCTCGTATACCCAGTGACTTTGCAAAGCCTTTCTCTATTGTGGAAGCTACACGAAATCTCCAAAGACATGATGCTGACCAATTGCATCTAACTCTTTGTAAGGACGCGTACGCCTACGTCTAGCCGCAGACGTATGAGATGGTATACGGTTGCACACGAGAGCGAGTGAGTATAGATGGAGTGTATATTGGTAAGATATTCGATACTGATCTAAGTGTCGTACCGGGCGATTTATATACAATGGCGCTTACCCGGCCTCGGGTCACATGTCGCCGTTACATTATCCCCCTCTCTAGGCGCAGACCTCCTGGGCTGCCAATGCCAGTATATAAGAGAAACGAAGGAAAGGAAACAAAGAATGAAACAATCATCCTACGTACGCAATCGTACGAA
>Ga0307515_10000558_pt1 | contig 87870 bp, 82 predicted proteins | sample 17_EM_MG_FD_194513 | JGI IMG/M metagenome (GOLD analysis project Ga0307515, IMG submission 194513) | Populus trichocarpa ectomycorrhiza microbial communities from riparian zone in the Pacific Northwest, United States - 17_EM | ecosystem: Host-associated > Plants > Roots > Unclassified | place... | reverse complement strand
ATATTTGACCAATTCGCGAATTGGAATCAACTGACAAACTAACGAACTTCCATTCTTTCATACAGTTTTTAACAGGAAGAGCTTAGAGGTGATAGATGGTGGGCGTGCCAGCGGTAGAGTACAGTTGACAGCAGTCTTAATAAGTACAGCACCACAACTACAGTTCATACTTACCGTAGTAAGTAGTAAGGTATTACCATCTATATAGGTATGATTAAAAGCTTTCGCCGCTCGGTAATGCCGGTTAGGCTCATGACATGATATGCCATCAACTGTGAGGAACGATCAAGTTTGTAATCAGCAAAAGTGTAATTCCACTATAGGCTGCGCTATGGGCACACGCGCAACTCACAACAAGCTTCCTGTAGACCCTTACGCGATGTGTAGTCTATAGTCAACCCATAGTCATCCATGTGTGGGCCTATGGAAGTTTATACGGTCGGCGAAGTCTATGGACCTATGGGTCTATGCAAGTCTTTTAATGTCGACAGGCTTCCGCTGGTGATAAGTGAGAAAACGCCTAAAATCCGCCTACACTTCCCAGTGTCCAACTCTCAACAACGAAGCAGAGCTATAGCAATCGAAATCGAAGAATAGTTTAGTAGGGATTTTCTGTCTTTAATTTTCTTTGTGTAGGTTTTTGCAGGCTATGTTGGGATCTATTGCGGTGTTTCTTATGGCTGGATATCATGTGTTTTCTCACGCTGGTCCGTCCAGGGCCCGGTACGGGTACCTGCAGGGGACAGACGGCTACCGGCGGTGGGCATCCGGTGGCAGTGCCGGTGATGGGCCTTAAATTTTCCGTACCAAGCCAGAAACTACTGGTAGTTGGCCTTAAAACTTGTGATGCTGGTGGTAAACCTGAATACGACAAATAGCATAAAATAACTTGATTCCCACCGCTTTTTACAGTTTAATCTACATGGCCATGAAGACTGCAGCCCTGTAGGGGTCTAATCTAAGAAGATTTTGTCCTGATCTTAAACGGTCCAGAATTCTCTGCCCCGAAATTTACATTCCGCCCCGAGCAGATGCTTGCCCGGACGGGATGGGAATTGGGATACCTGCCGAAGAGAACCCCGTAGTTCAAGACATAGCTCCCCATCCACTATCGCTATGCAATGAAGGGCACTACAGGTGTCTTTACTTCGGCACCATAGCCATTAATTCTGCCTGTTTTCCTCCAATAAAAACCAAAAAACAAATTAACACAAATTAACCCCTCCGCAGCCTCATTTATCCGCCTAGAATGGACCTGTTCGGATCTGTGATACCTGCACGCCTCGCAGGATTTCATATGATGTTATTGCAGTGGAATACCCCAACCAGCCATGGTCAACGCTCAACAGCTTACTAAAATTTTAGTGTCCTAGGTGTCAAGTGAGTCTAAGGATCTAGTCGTACATGTGCTTGATGTCCAAAGCCTTTTCGAAAGCGCTGAGAGGAGCATGTTGTCAGAAAATCCCCATGAACTGTGTTGCACTCTCTAATCATAATAGTAGTCGTGTTGTGAAAACGGTATCGTATAACTTTTGTAAAACGTCGAAGGAGGCGAGTTGCCTTAGAAGAGGAACTACGTTTGAGGTCCATACTGAGTGGTATCGGGGAGTCGTTAGTCTGAGACACACTCGCAAGCGAGCAGACACTGGAAAAGAAGCTAAAGTAAAACTAAAGATATCACCGTGATTGTTGCCACATACGAAGTATTGGCATTCTTAGTAGGAACGATCAAGTGTTTCCCAATTCAATCTCAAACTCGTAAGCTGGCAAACAAAATTCACGATATTTTTGAGCACTTCGCGAAACTGTCTTTAATCTCACAAACTAATGCCCGATTCGTGAATGGAAGCTTATGTTTGCGATCAGGTATGGTTCGTCTATCGGATGGATCATATTCTATTAAGGCATACTATCCACCTAAAATCCCAAAAACTTTCCCCCATCCACAAAATATACAATGGAGACCTCTCACAACTTGGCCCTAGAAACTGCAAGAGTCTCCCGGGTACATCACCCTTCTAGTGAAATCCTTACCCACCTCTCTGTTTCGGCACCAAATATATCATCACCCCCCTTCTCTCCAATCTCCATTTTCTGCAGCTTCTCGTCTAAGCCCCCCGCATCTTTCTGACCATTATACCCCGCTACCTGTCCCTCAAACCCACACACTCTCAGCCACTGACAAGCCGCCCTTACATTCAGATCCAGAATCAACTCGGGTCCCACCGCTTGCTTCATCGCGCGTGGAAATAGTATACCGAAATCGCTTTGGCTTAGGTGTGCTGATTCTTTGACGTAATAGAATCGTACTCCCTCCTTCTCTTTTGCGTCGTTTTCTGGAGGGGGTGGGGGCGCTGAAGATGTTTCTGTCGGAGGAACGATTTGGTTTCCTGTGTTGGTACTCCCGGGCGTGGGAACGTCGTTGTTGGGGTGGAATTCATTGGATGCTGTGTTTGGTCGGGAGTCCCACTGTTCGAACACTTTCTGTTCCGGACCTTCTCTTCGGCGACCGGGATCGGTGGAAAGAACCCGGCGCACACCCCGTAGGTTCTCACGCCAGCGGAAGAATTCATCTGACATGACGACCAGGACCTTGTCGGGATTGCCTTCACCGACTTGGGGAAGAGGGAGTTTCCACAGCGGACGGGTGCGCTTGCTGAGGAGAGGGAGACACCAGATGTCGAGAAGCATGAGTGGAGACGAGGCAGTGATTTGCTCACCCAATGGGACCGCGCCAGGGGATTTATGGGGAACTGTAGTGTCGGGGACAAATAGTGGCGCCTCCTCCGAATCTGACATTAACCCTCTTTTGCCGTAGTAGACGGACTTCATCATCTGGATCATCGTTGCAGAACCAAACGAGTGACCAATCCATATCAACCGCCCCGGCTCTCTAATATCGAATTTCTCCCGGAATGCAGAGAGGAGCGAGTCGCGGGATGCTATGTCGGCATCTAACATTGACGTTCCGGCGGGTATATAGCCGAGATCGAGTTGTGTAAGCGCCACGTAGAGTACCGAGAGCTCCCAAAGGCGGATTTCAAGTTGCCTGTTTCGGCCATCCGCGGTTTCCTCTGATATTTGATGCGGGTAGTTGGTATAGTCTACCTGGATTCTTGATGGGGACGGCGCTGCTGAAGAAGAGCTAATTCCGGGCTCGCCGCTGTCAGGCTTGAGACCTTTCACTTCGGTTTCGTTACTGGATCCTGGCTTAATGAAGGTCACTGGCGCACTGCCATCGCGGTGTTCGGGTACTATTACGATGTTTCCGTAGGATGCTAGGGAACCACATAGATGTGAGTATGCAAGTCTGGTCCCACCAAGACCGTGTGAAAATATTACAGTGGGGAACTTGAAATCCGAATCCGAGGGCAGTAATGGAGCTTGGGAGATAGCCGGCAACGCGATATGATGCAGAATCCGGGGGATGTATCTGGTAGAAGCATTAGACACATCAATTCTCACCTAGTGTCGATGGGTGTGGTTTACGTACGAAATCAACTCGGCAAGTCCTGAACCAGCCCCTAAGAAGCGCGCATACCCACTGAGATACTCTCTTTGATGCGGTTCTGGTAGCCAGTACACCGACTTCGATGGTCGCGAACACGGATGCCGCTGCCTAAACCATCCAGATGTCCATCCCTTCGCTTCTGCTCCTGCAGCTTCCCCTGACGGCGGCGTCGCAGTAGTATTCTTGGGATCTGCAGGCGTGAAGTGTTGTCCCGTCGGATAGAATACCCGGAACTGTACTGTAGATATCGACTCGGCTGACTTTGGGGGTTTTTGCGCGGTGGGTAGAGACGATACGGGGATCTCGAGTTCAAAGGAGGCGACGGTATAGGGTCCCTTATAGGCCGGGAACTGCGGGAAGACGTTTAGACGAGACAAGAACGACATTGAACTATGATCCGTGGCGTTGATGGTAGTACGTGTAGAGGAGTCGACACGATGGCAGGATGCGATGGTGTCGTTGCTTGAGAGTGCGTTTGAAAGGGGTTGGAAATGACATAATAGTAATTTTTTTTTCTCTTAATTGATAGGTTGGAGGTTTCGGTTGAGACAAGGGTTGTCGCGTGTGCGTGCCAACTGAATGACGTATCACAAAACGTAGTTCAACCTCGGCACCTCCAAAAATGGGGAGCTCCGAGCACCACATGCATATGAGGTTGGGCGGGTTCACATCAAGGCGTTGGAAAGTGAATCCCCCAGGGCAACTGCCGCGAATCTGGGGAAAGAGAACTTGCGACCGAGCCGCAGGAAGCTTGGGCACGAGACAATCCTGAGCTCAAAATATATACATATGAGGTCAATATTCGTTCGCGTTACGACATCATGAACTTCATTACCCTTTTGGGAGTCCGCGCCGCCTTAGCTGGAGGGAGGTTACTCCTGAGCGGAGTTCGGCATCTAAAGAGTCGCCAAATGAATTTAAGATTCAAGCACATCTTGCATCTGGACAGGGGATTTTCGAGCCTGTTTCAAGCGTTGAAGAGCCTCGTTTGATGTGCGATACAATCTCGGCCTTGGAAATGCCGATACTAAGTGTTTCTAGTTAATGATAGACAAAGTCACCAACGCACAGACGCGATAGGCTCTGTGGTCCTCCTCTTGCGCTTCTAGAAACACGAAACGCATCAATTTGATGTAGATCCGTACATCAGTCATACTTTCTGTTAATTTGATTCCGGTTGTACTGGTTTGGTGGCAAACATGACCCGTAGTTAAGCTCAAGATGGATGCGAATACGCCTCCCAAAACTCGGATTAAACATCGACCGAGCGGCAAGACTCAATGCGTCTAGCTACCCCTAACCCATTCCAACGTCGTCCCACAGGTTATTTTAATTAATCACTGGGGCCGGAGTCTTTAACCCCTGTGGAGCGGAACCTGGGGCGTAGATATGCTCATTCAGGGTTCCCTAGCCGTCTCATGGGTGTTTATATTAGGCCATCACCGAGGAATCAGATGTAAGCTCACATACACGGGAAGATAAAACCGATGGTATACACTTGCAAAGAATGGACGATAGATATCGGGAATGTTTCACTTCGGTCCATGCAAATTCCATGAAAGCAGGGATTAAGTGCTTCCGTTTTCGCCTTCCATATGCGAATACCCCTACCGCGGCAGTGTAGGCCGCCCGGCTTCCAACACCTTCTAAGGATACTGTCGCCGACCGGAGGTGACCGTATTCGGACCGGAGCGAAAAAACATCAGGTGTTGCAATGCAGAGCCTTCCGCTATAACCCCGGAAATTATGTGAAACCCCCGGGTTTCAGTCTTAGGTAAGGAAGGTAACATCCCACTGTCCGTCCCCGATATCCTCTGTCCGGCCAGGCAGGCGCCACAGAAAAATGTATTGGCTATCGAAAGTGCTAACGCACATGCACCTAACGTACACACCACGTATGAAGTCAAAAGATTAAGTGGCAAGGAATGGTTGAATTAATAAGCTGCGATTCGTCCGATATCGGTATCCCCGGGTTTGCCACAGTTGCGTATCACAATATGATTACTGATCAAACCAAGTCTCAACTTATCACTCGATTCGTAGGTGAATATGACTGTTGCTATAGTACTTAGGGGAGAACCGTGTGTATATTCTATGATACAGTGAAGATAAGGAGAGGAGAAAGACTCGATTTATATACAGAGAATTATGAGAGAAAACTTTGATGCCTCGCCACTCTTGAGTCACTCGCCACTCTGAGTCACTTGCCACCACTGGATATGTAACAATGATAAAACGTTTTAATCTTCCTTGCTTCTAACTAAACTAGCTGAGTACGATTCTACTCTATAAGGAAGTCGCATAGTGTTCTTACCAGCGTTTGGGACTATCGGTAGGGTTAGCGAGGTAGGTAGATCTTGAGTCTTCACTCAAGAGGAGTAACTACCTGCACAACGAGAGCAAGCTCCTAAATCTTGAATTAGTACAAAGAGCATTTGCCAAAAAGGTTGTGATCCGGAAGGGCTACAGCGCTGTATAAGTCCGACACTATCTGTCAATTCTGCATGATTCGTGCTCGCGTTGTTCAGTATAACCCGTAGCCCTAAGCCCTTAACTTGTAGTTTGGACGTTCACCCATAGTTATTAGAGTTCTATGGTATAGCGATAATTTACAACCATGTATCGCCCGTAAGAGCGGAGGCCGAGGCCGATACGTATACTGCGGGAGAAAACCTCTTAATTGGTTGCAGTCGAGGCATCCGCAGACTTTGATTGGCCGATGATGATGGTAACCCCTTGAAGAATTTCGCACGATTGTTTCCCCTTTTCCCCTGTTTTCAATATATCGATAATCACAGCTGCCAATCTTATCTCCTCCACCAATCACGAGACGCCCGAATGATTTTCACCCATTATATCATGACGAGGCCGACCAGCAACTTTTCTTCATCTTCCAAACTGCAAAATTACGTACAAAACGAAATTAATAGGAAAAGTTTAACCAAAAGATTGTGATTCCTAAATCGGACAATGGCATTTATTGGAACTTGTGCCGAAAAAAACCGCATCGTATGAACGCACCTTACCCCGGTTCTCCGCGCGCAATTTACTTCGACAAAGAGCATGTGCTGGCTGGATTTATGGGGCACGTCTGGCTGGCCTCAATTTGCTTAAACTTTGAAGTTACGATGCGATATGGCGCTTCGTTTTGCCTCCCAGTAATAGCAGCGATATTCTTCGTTGGCATCAGCGTCGGGCAAATTGTCGGCACCGGCATCGGCAATAATTGACACAGCCCACTTAGACTCTATCGGCTCCGCGGTCTCTCTGAGAGCTAACACCCTCTACTTTGCCAAGGAAGACACTTCCCGATGCCGTGTCTTGCTCCAGGCTAGCCACCAAACTAGTCACCACAACCGACCTCCATACTTCCATCTTTCTCCGACGGCAAAGCTGTCTTCACCGCTCCAACTCTACACCGCAGATCCCTCACCCCCCCGCGATATATACCAGACTTGGAACATTATCCGCGGGGATCCGCGTATAAGACGTGCCTCCACGGATGTGTTGCCGTTTGGCGGGATCCGTGTATGGGACGCAGCATATGCAATACCCCAGATTGGATGGATGCGACCCCCGTACCATACGCATTTCCCCCGGATTGGATGGATGCAACCGCTGTGCCATATGTGTAGCCACGTAGTGTACACATGGGTGGGGCTATGAGCCGGGAGCACCAAGTCAATTGGAATCTTGTAGAACAGTGGTCTAGATTGTACTCCTGCGCGGTGAAATGTGTTGCATAGCTCCGTCTTCGTACATACACATCCCAAAGGCTACATCTATTGGTTGATTCAACCTCAACATTGAATAATCATCTCGCTTCTGTCAACTACCAACCACAATCCTATATCAAGCTTAGCAGCTTGTAGACTTTTGCTACACTTTCTACTAGTGTGGGGGAGAATAGACCGCCAGGATAGAATACACTTGTAACTGTAAAACCTATAGTTTGCGCCGTGATTCCTTCCCATGGGGTGTGGGTCCGCAGGCCGGCTCTGGCTCTGATGGGTCTGCTTATTGGAAATACTGTATCGCTTCTGGCAATCTCACAGCGTGCGCCACCTAATTACAATACTGACTGCTACTATCGTATTCACAACTGCAACAGATAACACAGATAGCATCAAGCATGACAAGGTACCCGCATCTCTTCCGTAATGGAGTATGTACGAGCACATAAAACGTACTCACGACCGCCCCATTTTGGAAACTCCGCAGATAGGACACCAACCTAGGAAGTTTCCCCATCCACGAATGGGGGGTATCCTATCAGATTCTTCGTTGGTGTGCCACGTATCGTTCTAGTTGGTCCCATGGCCGGGTGATGCTGGGTCCCCGACGTTAAGCACTGCCGCCCACTTACGACATAAAGCCATTCTGTAACTGTGGGTGTTCTAACCCCATGCATGTCGAGTAGATTATATCAAGAAATCGATATACTTACCAAGTCCCATCCATCACCACTCCCTATTCTTGCCAGCGTCCCATCCATGGCTCCATGGCTAAGTTAGCCGGTTCCGCAAGAAGCCATTGAATTTGTAAAGCTCGCCGGGCCTGGTCCCATTATCAACAGTAGTACTGATGATCGTTATCCCCCACGCTGGTGAAAAGTGCAGAAACGCCTACAACCCCAAGCACGATAAAAGGTTATGACTGGGGTCGGTAGACTGAAACCAGTTGATTCTTCAACGATGAGGTTCAATCAACCAATGGCCGATGGATGCAACCTTTTGATGCAATAGCCCATTATGCAACACTTATCACCAGTGCGGTGGATAACACTAATAGCGGAGAGATCAGAGGCAGGTACAACCGGGAGGGGTTTAATCGAGGAGGGTGGGGTGGAGATCAAACCTAGAGCCGAATATATAGAAGCGAGAGCGATGGTGATGCATAAACTGTGACAGCTCGACTGCTACATTAGAAACGACACGGATGTTCCCACACCGTTCTCATTCTCGTTTCCCTTGTCAGCATTATGCTCCGTAGTTGACCTTGTTTTCAGAGCATGCCATCTGCCAAGAACCTAAAAACCGTTGCTCATTGGTAACTGGGTTTTCCTCTCGACAGAGTAATCCGGGGTTAGAGCATGGGGGGTGTAAGATGTGGTTGAACAGTGTTGCATCCATCGAGGACCGAAACGCGAGCTGATGCATCGTCAAAAAATGCAAACAAGGCTGACAAATGTCATAGATAGGCTTTTAAACTCCCACAAGCAAAAAGCCCTCACCCTCTTTGCGGAGTTGGCCCTAGGTAGCTTGGACATAATCGTCGGCGGCAAACAATTACATGGAAATAAAAGAGAGCGATTCAAAAACCCACGAAAAAAAAGCAGCCATAAGGTAGTACAGTTGCGGAAGAAAAGTGGTGAGACGTGCGGAGATCTCCATCGTCAACAATATCTATTGAACCAATGAAAGTGCCTCAATCTCAATAACCCAAAGACCCAAGGTCAATGGCCACGCAAATCCCCAATTCTTGCGGGCATAGCTGGCATAGGGGTCCTTTTTTGTTGAATTGTGCGTCTCACTACTTTTCTTCTTCTACGACTGTATGTCCAGCCATCTCGGCGTGCGCAGGCGGGGAAAAAGACCGACACCGCTGAAAAAGCACCTGAACCCCCGGCGTCTAGGTATCAGTTCCTGACCACGAGGACCGCACGCACGGCTAACTATCCGTTAACCCCGGACTCGGACCCTGATGAAAAAAAAAGGAAAAGAAAAGAAAAAGAAAAAGAATTCGTCGGTGGCTGTATCCAGGTACGCTTCAGACCACTAAAACGCCAGAACCACATATCTCGCTGAGAGGTGTTGCAGCGATGATTAATAGACCTGCTCTTGTATAGATTTTCGTTTTCGCTTTCCATCGGCAAAGCTTGCCAGCTCGATGAAAATCTGGGCAATGAGAGCAGAACAGACCATCCCTTTAGCATAAACTTAAAATTGAAAGTACTTCAGTGAAGACAGACGTTGGCGCGCTTCGCAGCGGAAAAATGTCTCGGATCGATAATTTGGACGTGCGCCGGTTAATACCGATCCGCCAAAAGGAATGCTACCCAACACGACTTCAGGGACTGGAAGGTTCAGTTGCTCTCAGACACAAGCCATCCCACTTCCATACCTAGGTACTTCCGTTTACATACATAAAAATGGTTCGTTATTACAATTGCACATTCCCGTTGTGCCCAAAAAGAAATAAGAAAAGACAAAAAAAACGCCTCCGCTCCAACCCCAACCACAACCCAAAGCAAAAGAACACCACACCTATTTCCCCCCCAGATCCATCGGCGCTTTCCAATCCTCCGTTCGTGACATCTCAATGTTGATATACACATCGCCAACAGAATTACCAGATTTGGACTTCTCCATCCTCCTCTTCCTAACCAGCACCCTGAGACTTGGAATCGAGAACGCAATGAGCGATGACACAACCATCACCATAGTCCCAAAGATATACCAATTCCTTTGGTCGATGGGCAACGGGCGGCCTTCTGTGTAGCCTCCCAGCTTAGCCGCAAGCATGCGGTAGAACGTCATCCCGATGGAGATAAACCCGAGTCCCACGATTGCCATCACTCCGTACCGTTGCGTTTGTGCTTCCGTTCGGGGTAGCTGTAGAAGTGCCACTATCGGTACCGCGAGGATAAAGAAGTCCGAGACGATGTTGAGGAGGCATGTGACAAATATGGGAGGCCACTGGACCACTGCTAGACACAGTGCTGTTCCGGGAGGAGGTTTAAGGTCCCTAGGCACAGTCAGCACCTTAGTGTATGCATGGGGGTATTGGGGGACCCACCAATTCCGTGGTATGGGGTAGCAGTAGAAGGTAAGTATAGCCATTGAGCCGAGGAAAGTCAATGTAGTGACAACGACAGTGACTCGGAACAACAATCGCAACCGTGGCTGGAACGCACGGTATGCGGAAGTGTAGACGGCCAGAAACGCAACCTTGGGAAACCAAAGACTTGCGACGTGGAGGAGATCGGCGGCAAAGATTATCTTGAAGATGTGAGGAGTTGACAAGGCCAGGCGGATATCGGCTTCGTTGAGGCCCTGCGAAGCCCATCTTAGGATTTGAACTCCCTGCTCAACCCACACCGAGAAGGCTGCGATGGCAAAGGCCGCTCCGATGACCATCGATACTGTTCCCAATATTTCGAGAGAGGTCTTGAACTCCTGCCTGAGCAGTAATAGGACGCGGAGTCCCGCGAGGACAGCGCATAGGGCGATCCCCAGGATCTGGAGTCCTACCATTACAGACGTCTTCATGTTGTGCTATCGATGGAGAAAATGCGGTTCGAAGGCGAAAGGAGGGGACGAGGTGCTACAGCAAGCGTGGAGGATAATATATCTGTGCGTGAAACATGGAGTGTGTGTACAGACACGGGGGTAAAGCTGGGGTGGGTAGGCTATCTATCTGGTCCGAGCAACCGTGGTACTGGTAAGTGAAGAGGGGTTCGCCTGGATACTGTAGAGAATCCGGTTGGTCGCTCATGAAAAAAAAAAACCTTGTTAGGGGCAGTCTGGAATATGCACCTATAGTACAAAGGGAAGACTTGATGAACAGGGGCGATGATCGCTTATATACTTTATATGTGGTATTAAGCGGCGAAGCCTGCTGTCCAATTGCTGCGCGAGTATACGGATGATAGGCTCTTCTTGAGCGTCGCCGCTTAGCGCCTGCACATGTCGACATCTTATTTGCCAGCAGCTGTGTAACAATTCCCTGCATATCTCGCGCACCTCAGGCGATAGGGAGATTGGAAGGCAATGAAGGCCAATTGATACTGAGATACACAATTCTCGCCATATAAAACTCACAATTTTCAGCAGTGAATTGCATTGTGGTATTCGCATCAGAAACGTTATGCAAGTATGCAATGCGGTATTGTGTATATCGATATCACGATCGCCCCCACTCCTTCTACTCAGCCCTACTGAAATTGTGAAGGGCGGGGATTTGTATCAGGATAAGTCGTTGTGGAAGATAAGCCAGAGAGTAATAACTCCCTTGGTATTACAGCCAGAGCTGAAGCCTGTCTGTAGGGCCTGGGCAAGCCATCATCTTCACCACAATGAATACCGCTTTTTCAAAAAGAAAAAAAAGAATCACACCACAACGACCAGCTGTCTGCCTGCCAAGTGCGAAGTTGTGTGGAAACTGAGGGATATAGCTGAGATGCGGGAATGTGCCATCTCCACATCACACATAGATACATGGGTAGAACAAAGGAACGCAGGAAATACTTCCCCATATGGCCCGAAATTCATGCGCGGTTACTGCTTCTGCCCGGAGGATAGGGTTGGGTTGCGCGGTTATTTAGCGCATAAATTTGGATGTTTTCGCCACTTATCATGCGAACCCCGGGGTGCAGAGGTTGATTCTATTACGGATATCATAGAGTAGTAAAGTCCAGAAATCGATTGATGGAGCATGAATCCCACGCTGAGACAGGAGCGGCAAGACCCGTTGGATCACGCCGACTTGCATAAAGCCAGTGAATGTGGGGTGCCTGAGAGTAGCGAATGCGGTTTCCGTGAATCGGTTGGCCAGTGCGTAGGGCAGGAAACATACCCTTGTACTCGGAGGGTGCCAAAAGTCGGGCGCTCTTTTGCCCTGTGTGACCGCGCCCCAAATACCCTTGTACCCTAGTACACCGGCCGCGCAACACCGCGCATCAGACGTCCCCTGGAAACTGGACGTCGCACATGGCCACACTCCACAGGTAACATAAGTAACAACGAGGTATATTTTTCGCTTGAGGCTTATAGTGCTTCAGCCTGCCACCAGGTCGCAGCCTAACAGCGGCGCAGCCTAGTAAGTAGGGTACCACATCATGCCACCCTGCACATGCGATGTGCTTCGGGCGAAAGAAGCACAAGCGGCGCACAGAAGACCCTGTAAACCACATGTCCAGGTGTGTCACGTGATAAATAATCAACATGGCCTGGAACCTACCACTTGGCTGAAAATAGACCTTGTGCCGGTAGGGGAATTCAAGTTTCTCGTAAGCTTTAGAGTTCGCGCCCTGTTGGTATTCCAACAACAGCTGAAGGCTGGTCGCAGTGCGATTAAGTGATATTAATTCATATATGAATAGGTTTGATGTGCGTGAATACACTAATCGGATCCTTCTCTCTTTCTCCATCCACCTTATCACCATCCATGCCAGATTGGTTGACTAGGTTGACTAGGATGCGCCTCGGGAGCTTGCCCCAATCCCCGGCGTCTCCCCTAGGTCTTTCCATCGGTCCCCTGCGGCTGCCCGTTTCATGGCTCTCTCTTTTCCTTTTCCATTGTTTCGGATGACCATCCTCAGGTACCAGATGCCGCCCAACCCTCTACTGCAGCGGTGAATACGGAATATATGGCCTGGATTCCTCTGGCGGCGTACGCTTTCTGTGTCTGTGAGAGATACCCAAAAGCAACGGGAGGGCCTCCGCGACCTTCTTGTGCAAGGCAGTCTCCAGTTGTAACTAATGGCCACTACCAATGGTGTGGTTCGATGTACACTCTACAATCCTGGATTACTATGTGTCATCTGTGATACCGAATAGATCGATAAAGTTTTCGGGGTAGAGCTCCCCTTTCTACCGTGGTAGGCGTTTCGGCCGCTCAATTACTGGTCTCAAACGTCTCTCGATAACGCACTCCCTGGAACGATTTGTTGTGGAAACAAGGGAGAGGGTCGTAACGGTATACGGGTGGAATCTGTTGGAGCTGATTCTGGGATTACTGCTGCGTCGGAAGGGGCGGTGGTGGGCAGTGCAGGCGGAGGTTGGTTTGGAGTGTTTGTTGAAGGCCTGCTCGACTTACTGGTGGTAATATGCTTTGTCCTACTATGCCTGAAGGTAGATGGTTAGAGTTTAAGTTGCATTTTCAAACGTCTGGAGCAGTAAAACAACGTAATTAGCATTCCTAATTATCTCTAGGAGTCGTAGCTCCTTAGCTCGTATAGCTGGTTTTGATGGCATCTTGAAATGTTCGGGTAGTAGGGGCGGTGGTTGTGGAGGCGATGTTTCCACTAGATAGATAGTCTTGATACCGGAAGTGCAATACTCAATCCAGATAGCCGTGCGTACAATTAGATGACCGGTTGAAGGCGGCCCTGTTCACAAATCCCGGCAGTATTTGCTAAGGTGGGAGGAGGAGTGGTTGGCTGTATCTTATGGAGTGCTTGCAGTTGTTTATAAGTATCATGTGAGACTAATAAATGGCATACTGTTGTTGTTGTTGTTTATTCATACTGTATGCACTCTAATTAGAGTATGACAGGACCTAATACCCCCTCCGCCTCCGGGCGAGCCGGCTAGATGGCGGAGCTCCCCCCCCGCTAAATGGCATACTGTTGACATAATGCATATGCTGATAGATTGTGCATGTATGAGAGTGCGGGTATCACCACCCTGTCAGGTTGACAGTGGTGGTGGTGGTGGTGGTGATAAGTATTGTTGCGTGTCATCGTGTTCAAGTTCGCGATAACCATGATGGTGATGTTTCTGGTGTGGAGTTACTTAAGCAGCAGCGGCCATCTATCACTGCCTCTACCGTGTCATATGATAGTGTTGCCAACCTCACAAATAACTGTCACCAGCGCAACTTCCGTTGGCTGACAGATTCTGTGTTGACGAAATCATGCCGACAGCTTTGTCAATTCACACCACGGTTAACACCATCTGAGCATCAAGTGATGCTTATAAACAACTGCAGGCACTCCATAAGGTACCATAGTGAAAAATTAAGGGTTGAAAACACACTGCCAGAACCGAAGTATCCAAAATACACGCCATGAGTACGTTCCAAGACCGTTCCTCCACAAGATCGGTATGAAGCAAGCATCAAATTTGGCTCTGGCGGTACGTCAATACACACCGGTTACGGAGTTTTGAACTGTGCTTTTTACAGCGGTAGTGATAGATAGATGTAAGATCTTCTAGCAACCCTGATATCTCTACGTCCTCTTCTTAACCTATCGTGCACCTTAGCCGTTAGATCCTGGGGTTCGGTGAGTGACACCCGATGATACGGAAGGGATGCAGCCGCACAACTTCGCTCTTCCTGCCGGGAACGGTCCGGAAACGCAGTTGAGATCTTTCCTTTGCCGGGTATACAGATTCCGGGAGCTCACCATCTGCAGTACTGTCTCAACGCTGATATACTACCATGGAACTTCTTGCTTCAGTTAGTAAGGTTTGACGCTACCTGCAGCACTCGTTGGTGTCTGGGGGTGTATACATCTCCAAGGAGGTTGACAACGACGTTACTAGAGGTTGTGGTGCAATTGACAAAAATACGCTGGAGCGACGGAACATATCGTTGGATGCCGGAACCACATCGGCATCCAACCCGACCCAAACCCAAGTAACCGGTAGAGCTAAAATAAACGATACAACAAGACGTGAGTAAGCCAGAAGAGACGAGTTCTGAACATAAAAGGTAGACCTCGTGACCCCCCGTACCACACCACCCCAACTCTCTCCCACTCTGTCATACCGACCACCTGTCACAGGATCGTCGCTTGAATTTAGGTGCTTACCATCAGGCTCATTAGGTTCTGACTTGCATATTGCACTTTCCATGCATCCCGCGTCATCCGTCACCTGTCACCTGTCACCCGCCATGCGTCATCCGTGCCAGTCGGTTGCATATCTCCACAAAACTGTATTTTCAAAGATTAGGTCTTGCCCCGACGGCGAAAGGCTACGAGTCTGAGTCGTCAACTCCCAACCTCTACTGTCGGAAGGGTACATTAAATCGAGTGCCGGATGGTGATGAGAGTGATAGTTGGTGCGTCTTTCGACTCAGGGTTCGAACAACTGTCCAGGGTTCCCAGTACTTCGCCTGCAAAGTTTCCACTCTTTCAGTTGTCATGTGACCCCTAAACTGCTCATGAAAGCGCACAAATACAGCTGAATGACGTGCGCCATGTATGGCATGTGGTTGCGCAGTGCTGACCACTCTATTCTCGAGGTTTCAAACATTGCAAAGGCCATGGGGCAGCCTTCTGAGACGGTTATAGGCCATTACGCCGTACCCTAACCCTAAACGGTTTATTCTGCCTTCTACCACACAGACGCGCCGGAAGTGAAACCTTACCATCACACAAATACACCTCGCCACACAAACAACCATTTAGCCTATATTACGCCATCATGGCTAATCCAGATGTCACCTCTGGCATCAGCACTTCCGAAGGTTCAGGTGACAGAAAAAGAACAATGGTGGAATAGGCTGGTGACGAGCCGCGCACACCCCACCAACAGGGACTGCCCCCAGCAGGCAACGATCTTACTCCAATTCAAAACGAAGATTTGATCGAAGCCCTTCTTGAGGCAAAGGAATTGTACGGCGGCATGGAGCACGCCGTGCTTCGTATTATGCGTTTGTAACGATTTCACAATTGCCGACTTGCAGGACGTGCTCAAACCTAAGGGTCAGTATTTTCCTTCCACAAGAAAATCACCAATATTTTGACGCGGCTACAGGGCTAGACGTGAGTTTTTTACGTGTTCAGTACACCAAGATAGCGTCTTCTACGGTCTGGTTCCGGAGAGCTTGTTTGAAGACGCAAAAACATTCGACCTTGTACGGGCTAGGTTGCTAAATCTCTATTCGTCGCTATTGTTCGCGACATGGATCGAATGATGGGCCAATACGGACCGCCGCACCACCACACCACTGAAGAAGCACGATCCCGATTCCTCACACCGGTCTTCAATGTCATTGTTCCACATTTCAGACAGTTGCTTTCCAACACCCCCGAGGGCCTTATCGAGGCTAAAATTACTACAAAGGGGCGCATTGAATATCAGTTTCGCGCATTCGGCGGTGTCATCTTGTTGTTCATGGAGGTCAAATTGGCCCTCGGCACCGCCAACGAAAGGATGAACGCAATTGCACAGGTATTTTGCTGCTGGCTCTTGTCACTCGCTCACAAATGGAACGGGCGGCGGCTACAGGTTCTAGCGGAAGGTGATGCCTGTGACTATGAAAACTTCAAGCGTGACTTAAAGGTCCCAATCTTCGGCATTCTTACTGATGGCTCGACGTTCCAATTCTTCCGCTTCACGAGAAACACCGCCACCCGCAAATCGCAGCAGTCGTTGCGGTGTCGGAGGTGAATACGAGGGCTACACCAAGAAGCTCTCCCTGATGGACTTGGAGCTATGCCACGGCCCTCCCATTGAGTTCATCCGCATTCTTCACCCCGTTGTCGAGGTCATCTACCACCTCTTTCTCACCACGTATACCGAGTCGAAGCGTACTATCAGAAATCACTCAAAACCGCAAAGAAAGTCGGTGTCAGCAAGCGGGTATCAACCGATAATTGGTATAATTCGAAACATACCGGTGTTAAGGCGCTTCAAACAGCAGTTGAAGGTGCTGAAAAGGCAAAGACAGATAAGGCGGCGGCGAATGTGGCGGCCGATACAGCCTGGGATTTGTTGAAAGAGAGCGTGGACACTGCGCGGGGTAACGCAAACCTCAGACGGGAATGGACCTTCTCGGGCATGTCTGATAAGGATTTGGAAGAAGCATGATGGAGTAATCTTACTGTCTGTCGGTGCGGGTATGGAAGCGGGTTGTGAAATCCCGATATGATTAGTTGTTAGACAGGTTCCGCGATAAGATGCCGTACCGATGGTGCAACCGGTTAGCACCATTGACTAAAGCTGCTTTCCGCGGTCCCGGGGTCAATTCTAGAGTACTTTTCCTCGAGCTTATTGGGGAGGATTTTGACCTCCATAGTCAAGGCCTTCTAAAAACCGGTGAAGATCTGGCGTAACGGCTTTTCTTGAGGTTCCTTATTCTCCAGCAACTTGGAACGTTGGACCTGCTCCAGCTTAGTCTGACAGACTAGAGGTATCAGCATAGTCGTCGTTCTCATTCTGGTCAATAAGTATCTATCGGTTCCACCGATACTCCTATAAACAACTTGCGTCGACGAAGGCGATGTGGGTGTGCTGTAGTAGTCATAACCCATTCCTTGCTGCAGTCGTATGTTTGACGACACGCTAGAATACGATCTCAGGTACGGCGCCGCGGTCTGTCTGTAATCCGCCACGTATACGTTTTTTCTTGTCAAGATTCAAGGTATGGAAGGAAGGGGGTTGAAACTGGTCCCCACGAAAAACTGGCGTGTAATTGCGTCAACTCTGAATCAATTACTTTGCAGTCGTCTAGAGGAGTTGACAGTTCGAAGTTGGAGAAGACGGGAGAAACAGGGTAGAGGTGCGCCCGCCAGCACTCATTTCTCAGATTCGCCGCTTCCCCTCCCGTTAGCGGGTCGCTGCACCAAAACTCACTCACAAGTATCAACCCGCCCGTTATGGCTCAGGAAGAAACCCAGTTGGATAATTCTAAATTCTTGCTGTATGACAGACTAGCCGTAGAGCAGCCACATTAACCCTAAAGTGCGTTGAAATCACTCGTTACTACAAACCCCGTCCCTGCGCTGAGATCTACACACTTAGTTGTATTTCACATCACAATCACCTGACATCTCCCCGAAATTTTCTCACTCCCAACTCAGACAAAAAAAGCTTCCCATTTATAACAAAACTACTTAAATACGTAGGTGCAAAAACCAGCTTATTTATTCCCCCCTCCTAGCGGGTATATAAAAACCGACATCCAATAAACATAAAACTCCCAGCGCCCATTTCAATCCCCCTGCCCCCCGCTATATTCTACCCCCTAACAAAAGTAGCGTCAATCTGCTTCACCCCCGGCAGCGCCAACCGCACCTTGTTCCTATAATTAACCCCGGCATCCTTCTGCAGCGGGTTTCCCTCAAAATACACCGTCTCAAGCTTCTCCTTGTCGGCAAGCTGCTTCTCGACCTCGTCGAAGCTACTCAGTTGGTTCTCGCTTGCCCACAGCTCCTCGAGTGCAGGAACGTTCTCGAGCCCCGAGAGGTGCGCGATCTGGTTGTTGCTTACGTCTAGCACACGGAGTTTGGGATTGTTGGTGAGCCCCGAGATGCTGGTGAGGGCGTTGTGAGAGATGTACAGCTCTTCGAGCGATGCGAGGGAGGTGAGGTTTGCGATGGTAGTGAGGCGGTTGGATTGGATGGACAGGATGCGGAGGTTAGCCAGTGTGTCGAGTCCCTGTTCCACCAGTTAGTTTTTGCCGCCGTACTCGGAGAGGTGAGGATGTACCTTGAGTTCCGTGATTTTATTTTTCCCCAGCCACAACTCCTCAAGCGCCGTGAGGTGTGCGATACCCTCGATCTCTCTAACGCGGTTTGCACCGAGCTCCAGGTTCCGCAGCTTCTGGAACGACTCCAACCCCTCGATTTTGGCAATGCGGTTCTGCACAAAGTAAAGATTCCTCAGCTCTGTCAGGGTTTCGAGTCGCTTGATGTGCTTGATATTATTGAAGCTCAAATCGAGGCTCTCCAGCTTGGTAAGTGTATCGAGACCATTGATGTGGCCGATCTGGTTATCGTACAGATCCAACTCCGTGAGTGTCGGGGATAGTGAGGCGAGGCCTTCGATTTTCGAGATGCGGTTTTGGCGGAGACATAGTTTCTAATTTTTTTGTGAGCGGTGCGGGGGCGGGGGCGGGGAAAGGGGGAGGGGAAACCTGGATCTTTCGAAACCGTTCCAGTCGCAGCGCAGGGATGGTGAGTACCCGCTGATGGATAAGGTCCAGCTCTTCGACGTCTTCCGGGTAGTCGTCCAGTAGGTCTTCGTCGTCTTCGATAACGTCGACTGGCGGCCCCTCCTCGGCTGTCTCCTCGCCTTCGGTGTCGCGGTTGACTACGACGGCGCGAGGCTGGCCATTGTGCACGGGGGCATGGGTGGTGTCGGGGTTGTCGGTGGTGGTGGGGGGCAGTGGCTGCTGGTCTTGGTTGTGGTCCTCTGGTACCATGATTGCTGGGCTGGTGGTGCCTTATGTACCTTCGAGATAAGTGAGTGGTGGTGTGTCGATGGTTGTGGTTGTGGCTGCAGTAGGTATATGCGTATCGGTAGCTGGTCGGGTATCGGATCCGCTCTTTGTAGTCCGTGGGGGGTTGAGAGGGATGTGCTTCGAGGTTGAGGTTGGATGGCCGACAAGGGCGGGGTGGGAGGCACGCGAGGTTTGTCTCACCTTGGCTTAGTTTCACAACCGAGCGCCTAAACAACGTTTTGCTTCACGGCTGAGTTAAAGTGGTACTACGAGAACAAACACCGCCAGACACGAAAGAAATGCCACTGCTGTTACTGAAACCATCCCAACAGCTTTCTAGCAAAGTAAAACAAATAAACAAACCGGCAATTCGAAAATTCGAAAATTTCATACAAAGTCCATGAGGGTCGTCAACATATCTTTCGTGTCCTGCTGATCTGCATCGAGGTCACCGACACCCATGAGCGCAATCGATTCTATACAGCTACAGTCAGTCTCCGCGGATGAGCAGAACCACCTTACATACCTCGCAGGGTCTTGCGTATACTTTGCAAGCCCAGTTTCTGTTCCTCAAGGGCATCCCCAATCTTCTTCCTTGCTCCGTCGTCCTCTGCACACAACCATGCCAGAATTAGATCTGTCATCTGTATCCCAAACAATCCTGCGTCCAAGCGCTTTGACAGCCACTCCTCTTCCAGCTCCTCCCTGCCTTCCTTCGTAAGTCTATTTTTCTGCTCCTCAATTTCTCGCTCTACCTTGCCTAGCCGCGTTGCGTAGTCGTGCCGGATCTGTAGCACTCGAACGATTTTTTGGTAGTCGTTCTCGACGAATTTTGCCAGCGTGCGTATTCTGGGGGCAGAATCTGCCGGTAGTAGTCGCAGAAGGCTGGCAAAGATGCCGAGGAGGTGTTCGGTTGTTCGGGAGTCTTGCTGTATATTGAACGGACGGGTTACATCACAACTATCTTTGCCTTATCGGCGACGAGAGAAATAGGTAGGGTACGAACCTTCTTCATGAACATGCCAAACAGCGTTTTTAGACCTGCGGCCTCGACTACCCTGATCGCCACTGTCACATCCTGTACCGAGCTGACTGCATGATCGAGTAGCCTCAGTGCCCTCAGCTTACTCATCTTTCCTTCCCGCAACATGATGAGCGCAAGCTCCACGCCCTCGGCTTCTACAAACTTCTGCTTGCCCTCGCTCTCGTCGACAACACACGTAATACAGTCAAATATATTTTCCACAAACTCCTCCTCGTCTCCGCCTTTGGCTGGGTCGCGTTTCCGATAGGGCGAGAGTAATTGCAAGAATTGATCAACGCCATCAAGTTCTGTAATCCTTTTCCGGTTTGCTTGTGCGGTCTGTACTAGAATAGCGAGAAGCTCTGCCGCGTACTGTTTGTTTTGTGAAAGTGGTGATTCACGAATTTGGATACGCTTGAGAAGCCATGGGAATAGGTCGGTCTCCTTGACCATAGCCTCTGCCAGCGATGGCTGAGAGGCTAGGTTCTCGAACACGCCTGCACCAAAATATTAGCTATGTTACACCAAATATCCAACTATTTCAAGACCCACGACTTACTGAGCGTGTGATAAACTCCATTCCGGTCGCTGTCATTTCCCTCGTTCAGTCTCGAGAGATTCTGTGATAACATCTCCAACAACGACTCTTCAACCATTCCATCGACGAGAGCATTCCATTGCTCGGGCTCTGCCTCCACCTCATCATCTGTAAGCTCGCTGATGACCTCCACCACATCAACCGCAATATCCGTGTTCTCATGTGCCAGTAACCGCACTAATGACCCCAGCGACCCCAGTTTCCGGAACTCCTCAAACAGCCCCGGATGCTCCGACAATATCGAAAACGTCTTGATCTCCATATCCAATTCCTCCTCACTCACCATAAACCTACAATATTCTCATTAGCATTCCACTATACGTGGAGTGGGTGGGGGAACACGAACTTGTGCGGTTCATCTTCAAACTTTCCCCGCATCTCCGCGTTCTTGTTAATCAATCTCTCAAACCCCAATGCCTTCTTCCGCAGCCATGCCGCATTTATCATCTCCGGCTCCGCGAGCTCTTTCTCCTGTTCATCCATAAAATCCAGTATCTCAGTCTGCTTTTCGCTCACGCCTCCTCCGAAGAACCGGCCTCCCTCTTCATCCTCGGCCGGCGCGTCAAAGAAATCGGACGGAAGCGTAGATGGACCTGCGGCGGCATCGTCGTCCTCATCAGGAGCGTCGGCGACATGTGCGGTTTTGGAGCCGTTCGAGTCGATGCGCGCGGACTTGTATGCGGCGACTGTAGTGCGGCGTCAGTTCTGGGCGACTGGAAGGGAGGGGGCGGGGGGAGGAATACCCGGATCATGGGCAGGAGCGATTTTACGTTTCTTTGAGGAGTTGGAGGCGGGAGAGGAGGAGGACGACGAACCCGGGAGTGCAGGTTTCTGAGATAGCTAGCGTCAGTAGCGATTCGATGGCGGCGCGAAAGGTGGAACGGAGAAATACGTACTTTGAATAGGCTATCTATATCCGCCATATTGCAAAGTGAATTGTTCGTAGGTGCAACGTGTGTGCGTAGTGGGTAGTGTAATTATGGTAGTATGATGGTGGTGGAGGGGTTTGGGGTGGTGGGTGACTTGATGGGTTCGCGTTATCTGTGGAGGCTGAGAGTGAGCACGAGCCTCAGATCTGCCGATCCTACTAGCTGCTTGGCCGATGTTAACGGTCACGATCAACGAGAATCAACTGAGAGCGGAGAAAGAGAGAGGGAGAGAGCGAGAAAGAATAATAAACGCCACGTATTGATAAATAAACAACCCCAACTGCAGAGTACTTTTTGTAGGAATTACGGCCCGCAGATACTCCGCACGATCCAATATGTTCTGATCTGCCGACTTTTTAAAGTTCTTGATTTTATCCGTAATTAATCTACAGTGCAGCACTACCCGCGGCCCGGCGCCATTATCGTGATATAGATAGACAAAACTCTTTCAAAGTACTGGCTTTATCCCTAACCCTGCGACGTCTTCATCCAAAATAATCGAGTCCAATCATACCTAGTATTCAAAGGACCTTAACGCCTTGCACCTCCATCTGTAACGTTTAGTGGAAGGATAGTGTACACAAGCTTTTTGTAGTGTCCTTAGAATAGCATGCCATTTCGAACTACGTACGATGGGAATGCTAACCACTTGTGCCAGGTTCATCATACCTACATCTCCCTGGTGGAGCTTTTAAAGTATGATATCGAGGAAGTGGCAGGGAAGGAGTTGAACCTCGTATAGAGGGCGTGATAATTGGGCCTCTAACTACCCAGTGATACTCTGCGAGATTACTCAGCTCCTTCAGCTGAGAAATCCTACGAACTTATCACTCACGAAGTCTTGAGATGACTCGAGCAAGCTGGGTCTCGTGGAAGCCCTAAAATCGCTAAAGTCGGCTCCTCTTATATGCAACACTACTTTTAAAGAGACAGTGAAGACTTCTTAAAGGGAGCATTCACATTGCCTAAGGATATAATAATAAATGCAGACAGACGACCCCCTCAAAGAAACTGCACATAGAATGCTCAGATAAGTAAAACAGTATTTTCTCCCCAGCTCCATGTATTCATCACGAAGAGTAATAATAAGCAAAAACACATGCCCAAGAAAACAAAAACCAACTAAGATATCCGAGAAAGTAACAACGAATGAAAATCTCATCACATTTTGAAAGCGCACCGTCAACAATCAAAGAAAGAAAATGAAAAAGCCCCGCTCACCAATCCCTATACTATGCGAATCACGCCATCAAATTAAAGAGACGATATCAACTAGACTACGAAGAATGTCCAGTCCTTGAAGAAGACTCGTCTTCAAAGAGGGTCCAGTCCTCAGTCATCGAAGAAGGCTCAGTCCTCGAAGAAGGCCCAGTCCTCGAAGAAGGCCCAGTCATTGAAGAAGACTCAGTCCTTGAAGAAGGTCTGGTCATTGAAGTAGACTCAGTCCTCGAAGAAGGCCCAGTCTTCGAAGAAGGCCTAGTCTTCGAAGAAGATCCAGTAATGCTGAATTTAGAAATAGCTGCAGTGGCTGCGGCCGTAGCAGCTGCAACTCCGCGCTGAACCGTGCTACCCCTGGTAGAACGAGAGGGTCGTGACGATTTGGTGTAACGCCTATTATATGCAGTCCGCAGCAAGTCGTGAAGAAGTTGCGGTTCGTCAATATACTTGTCTGCATTTTTCCCCAAGTTGTTAACGAGGTCGTACATGCAAACATTTGAGACGATATAGACACGCGGGGGTGTGTTTCCCTCAGTCCCGTCGCTCCACAGCCCGTAGTCTTTGAGATTATCGTCGAGATTCTCACGGGTCGCCTTGATAAAAAAGTCACGCGCCTCGTTGTAGTCCATTTCTTCGTCGTTCATCACGTTCTGGATGTGCATATTTGCCTTGGAACGAACGATAAATGCAGGAATCTGAAAGCGCCGACAGTTCTCGAGAATATCGGCATCGATTTTGGTGAAACGCTGCAGATAAGATTAGTAAGTTGCCCTGTCAATAAGTAGTGTCGACACTTACGGCATCGTAGACCAAAATGATGAAGTCGAAGATGAACAGGCCCTGCTGGTTAAAATATTGCCAGGCGGGTATCTTTGCTGTGCCCGCGCCTGGTACATCATACCATACAAAGCGGGGGTACGGAGGCTCAGTGCGAGGATCCGGATAGCGCGCGACAGCAGTTGTCGTTTCGACTACTCCAACTTGAGCGGCACCGCGGTCTTTCTTCCTAAGGCCACGGAATGCGTTGATCAACGAAGACTTTCCGCTACCAGAAGGTCCACTAACTGCGAAGTGCAGAAGGTTCTCGTTGTACTGAACCCTCACCTTGGCGGCCTCAAATTCTTCCATAGTGGGTAATACAATTGGTTGAATCCCGTTAGCAAGGTTGTAATTGGTCTCTTTGACTTGCTGCTGAAGGGCGTCTTTCTCTTCGTCCGCAAGTCGTTGTGCTAACTCGGCATCCTTCCTGGACTGTTCTTCTCTCGCCTTAGCTTCCGCCTCGCTCGCCTTTGCTTCCTGCTCCTTCCTTCTTGCCTCCTCCGCATTCTTATTTGCTTCCTCCGCCTTCCCGGCTGCCTCTGCCTCCCGCTTTTTTGTCTCTTCTTCGCGTCGCTGGGCTTCTTCACGAACGCGCTTCTCCCTCTCTTTCAACAGCTCCTCCTTCTTCCTGGCTTCTTCTTCCTTCCTCTTTGCCTCTTCTGCGTTCTTATTGGCTTCTTCTTCTCTTCTCCTCGCTTCCTCCGCCTTCCTATTGGCCTCCTGTTCCATCCTCTTTGCTTGCCCCTCCCTGCTGCGAAGCTCCTCTTCCCTCATTTTATTTTCTTCTTCTTCACGCCTCCTCCTCCTTTGTTCTTCCTCGTTACGCCTCCTCTGCTCTTTCTCCTCTCGCCTCCTCTTACGTTCCTCCTCTTCTCGTCTTTGTTTCCACTCTTTCTCCACTCGCTTTCTTCCACATTCCGCTTCTTCTTCCTCGCACCTTCTCCTGAAATCTTCTTCTTCTCGTGTCTGTCGATCCTCCTCGATCCTTTGTTTCAGTTGGCTAACAGTATCGTTGTGCGGCTCAGGCGGGGATGTGAATAAGTTGATCAATGCTGGGATTGCAACACCCAAAACACCCAAAGTGATAGACACAGCAGCACCCATCTAATGTAGAGCCAAGTAATTATCGTTGTGAATGGAACTCGTGCGGATTCGGAAGTGAAAGGGTGATTGCCAAGCTGTGGCCGTTAGGGAAACATCAGTACAATCAACAAGTATGGCCGCCACACTTGCCTCGTAATATTTTTTGCAGGTGCTGAGATAGGGATGATAGCCTAGAAACTAGAACGGAGGGTTGCAAAAAGGTAATGAAGTGAAGATAGAAGAGGTTCGGGAGAGGGGATTTATATAGCATAGGAGGCTCGGTGATGAACGATGGATTAAAGAGCGGTAAGGCAGCAGCAAACAAATGGACGAATACCCATCCACCATCAACCCCGCCATGACTCATGAGAGGTTTTGTGCCGTATGTTTGCAGAAGATAGGCAAGGCTGCACCCTGCATGTATCATATAACAATCCACAAACCTTCGGCGCTATTATTTTTCCGGTCACCGGCCACCGGCCACTTCGGCACAGCACTCAATTGGGTTCTGGGAGTATGCATCTACCCCGCAGTTCTGTGCGTTGGTGCTTGATGGTTGGCTCGTCGATGTCTCTGTCATGTAGGTGAGTTTGATTGATTTTAAGTACAGTAGAAACGAACACGAGGGCCTTGTATTTATCGTATTGGTGCAGGTGTACGAACACGCGTGCCTGGCGCGAAAGGCGCAGGTGCGGGAATGTGCATGATGTGTGCAACTCGCGGATGCCGTTGTCATTGGTTCTGCAGGGTGCACAAACTTCACTTTACATACTGTTATCGCGGGAGATAATAGTGAGCACTGGTTGAAATATAGCAAACTCTGCATACTCGATGGTGTTTTTCAGCTCATCATGCTGTCGTAGCAAAGCATCCATGCATGAGCTTATTGCGACATCAGGAAAATTATCCAGCTCCGCTCACCATTCTGAGCGCGAACTTTTGGAGCAAATACCTAGCATTCCTGGCCGCGGCCCAATTAAATCCCGCGTTTTTCTCTAATCTATAGAAGAGGTATGCATAATTACTTAGAGAGTGGGGCCCTATTCGAATGGGGCTATACTCGAATACCAAGAACGTTGGTTAAGGCCATTTTATTTTTTACAGCAACACCATCGCTCATCAGCCGTATTTAATTGTCCCTGAAAAAACACACTGTATCTTCGCTACATTCTAATCCAAGAACCTTGTTAGAAAAACCAAATCTCGCTGACTTATTTTTGTTTGATGTTTCGAATAATTTTGATGGGGTGACAAGGATCGGGCTTGGTAATATCCTACCTTCCAGCGCGCGCACGTGTCCGTTAGACAACATCTCACAAAGACCCTCCATCAACCATTTGCAGCTACGGCCATAGAGTTATGAATACGAGGCTGTTCCGTCGTCTCAGGGCCATACCAGTTGTTGTATCGCTAGAAACGGTGATTAGCCGTTAATGGTGTCAAAGCACTAATATGTCTGCTTTGAGGATAGTATTTGGGCTTGTACTCCAAAACAAAATGGCAACCATCTTTTTTTTGGAGTCATGCGTCAGTTCCAAGATTGAATGTTATTATAATCCCTAGAGTGCCTCGGCACTACGCAGCAGCATATTAACAAACTGGTCGGATTTTTAATTATCTCTGAACACATTATTGGTGCCCTTGTCGACACATCACATTCAACTGTGAGAAACTCGATCTAGATGAAGAACAAAAAAAGTAAAGAGCAGAAACGGGAAGAATGAAAGGATTTCGTCGAATTGCTAGACATTTCATGACAAGGCAAAGAGAAGAACCCGACGTAACTGCCGCACTAGCAAAAGTGCAAATCGACTATAGGCTGCGCTACGCGCACACGCACGATACAGACACATATGTAACACTCGAACCTTGGATAAATCTGTACAGTCCAGACCAGTCATGACTGACTGGAAACCGGTCTGCCACATCATGATACCAGTTCAGTTCCAGTCTAATTATCCCTCTCACTAAACTGGACTAAACCCGGACTTTTCCAGACTGGTCCCCCCGCGGACGGTTGAGAACATTTCCAAAAGACGTATAACCCGCCAATGGACTCGGTGCATACCCAAAGACCAAAAACTTGCTAGCGGGCTCGCTGCACCTATTTCGGTCAATAATACCGGTAGTACTCAATGCCTTATCAAATCCCGCCCAGATAGGCCCAAGCTTCCCAAAAGTCCGTCCGAGGCGGGCGGATGTCTACCCGATCCCGGACTACGATTTGTCGGAGAGTTTTTGGACTAGGGGACTACCGGGCCCGCGTGTAAGCCGAGTGATGGCTGGGTGAAGCGAGTGATGTGGCAGTGACTGGCCTTAACTCTGATTTTTGCTCATCCACACTTGTTAAAAGGGTCCTGTGCCTAGTATTGGAAGCCTAGATAGGCCGTAGGGAGTGATCCTATACAATCAGCAGGCAGAGAGAATTGATAGCAGCACTGTAATTGAAGGTAGAGTTTCTAGCAGAGGTTAGCTTGGTTATTGTATCATAGAGTGGAGTTTTATCAAGTTAGCTCCTTTATAACTGTATATAGTTGGTTGGTTTTGAGTTCTAGGTCGATTGAGATGTCCGTTAAGAAATTGTGGGGTTTGTTATGGTGGCTGGGTTCGCGCAAGGGTCCAACTATCATATATTGTCCGACTGCTGGATAACCTACGTTAGATAAGCAGTGTCTAGGCATAACTAGTGATAGACTTTCGGGGTGTGGGCTTCTTTCTTCGTTTTGTATCCATCTTCTATAAGTTACAGTCGTTATAGCCATCCTCTTCACCTTCGAGCTCGTATTGTGCATCTTTTGCGTTACGCTCTCTCTTTCATGTTTCTTCCTCTTTTGCGTCGTGATTTGTTGGGAAGTACGTTAAGAGTCTTGTTTAACTTACTGCTATTACTTTACAAGAGCAAAGCGAAAACCATGTCTCGATTTGAAGGTACTGTTTCACCTAATCTCATGCCATCGTTATAGTGCAGAAGCAGACTGACAAACTAGTCTGGTGACAAGACACGGAACAAGTACGATCCCTTCTAGACTACTTTCGATGTTCGATACTAACATGTCTTCCAAAGCGTATGTCCTGAAGTTTTTGCCTTGATGACTGCAATTTACTAAATTTCACCTGAGGATAAATTTAAAATTGAGAAAGATCAAAATTATACTGTCCTCGAAAGGCGCTCTCAGTGTCTCATCATAGAGACGCAGGACAAGTTAAAAATCCAAATAAATAGGACTCTCTCACTTAGGGATGTCATTTTAAAGTAAGAATTCTAGATTTAGTTTCTTCAATGTCGAATCAGCTGTGCTAATTATAATAGAAAACGACTTCATCCATTGCAACGCGCAACGTATTGTCTAGCAGTGTACTCCAGAAATTCGCGAACAGGGACAGGCAAGGTCTCCGATGGAAAGCAATTTTTATTGGGTATGGCATACTCCTTACGGCTGCAAATTGCGTACAGAAGTCAGAGGCTGTGTATGATCAAATCGTATGCTCCCTGATTTCGAAGCTCTTTTGCTACATACTAACCCCGCTAGTGCGCTTATGACGTTCAGCGTTCGTCTATAAATATTGTACGACAAACTCGCGTAGGGAAAGCACTGGGACTGCAAGGAGGTGGAAGTAATTGGATTTCTCGACGGTAGGATGCGTCAACTGATGACTTTCTTTCAAGTGTCGTCAGAATTCCCAATCATCTGGACCTGGCCCTCCTAAAGATTAAGGGAAAAGACCTCTGAGAAATGACGAGGCCGCACTTCCTGCTCTTGCGAGTGCGGAGAAGATTCGAGCTGTCTTCATGGGATACAGGCATCCCAATAGTCTGTCCCGTCCGTCAAACTGAGACCGGACTAAAGTTTTCGGGGCTTAAAGTTTTAGAACTGAACGGACCAGGGCACTCCATGACAAGACTACAAGACTGCGGGCCCTACAGTCCATTAATTGGCCCCCACAGAAATTGAGATTCAACTTAATGAAGTTTAAAATCCCCCAATTCGGTACAAGTTCATCTCGGCTGAAGATTTGTTCCGGGATGTGTGTCATTCCAGAGCCGGATATACTATATCGGGCTCTAGTCAAGACTACAGTCATCTATACCGGGCTCTGGTTCTAGCGTTTTCTGCCCAGGGCAGACCAGTCCTTTCATACTCATGCCCCAGGCGGGACGACGATGTCGGACTAACTTATACCTTGCAGATGTTTTCTTTTATCTTGAACCAAAAGGGTCGCTGTGTTTGAAGGCTGCCCATGCTCTTAGAAGAGCTCGAACTCGAGTTCGGAACGTCGAACAATGGTTGGGAACCCTGGTTGGATACAACAAGCCGGTCGATGTAGACGCGCCGCTGGTTTTACAATACTCCGAATCGGTAAAAACAAAAGATTTATGAAGAGCGATTAGAAGTCTTAAGCCTGGCGTTGTTTCCGTCTCAACGGGGGTTTCAGGGATTGGTGGCTTCAACGGTGTTTAGTAACACCATTTGCTACGACATTAGTATCGTGTCACCCGGAGAGTGGGACTGTAACCCTGGCAGCGAGTGATGCTTGTGGGGGGGTGGGTGGGATTTCGTATTTCGTCTTGTTTTCCTTCGATTTGCTCGTTCTCTAGCTCTTGTCTCACAGGAAAATTTGTCCCCAGCGCACTTGTTACCGTCTAGGTATGTTTGTAACATACTAGCCCTGATGCAAGTATTCCTATATGTCTCGGGAACGGCAGACAAATGATAAGCGCTACAGGTTACGCCACCCGGCGATTACCTTATAGGACCGTGCACCACGGTAAGCTATGCATCAGCTCTTTGTTTACGATTCGAATTCTGACCACGTAAAGCAATATATCCAGTCAAGTTCAACGGTAATAACCAGTTTATCGCCTTAGAGGGGGTATGATAATCCGTAATGCCTAAATCCTTATCTCATACTGATCTACTCGTACATGGATGGAAAGTAAAATTGTGGATGTTTTAACCTCAGGCCAAACAAACCAACGGGGGTAAAGATTAATTATAAACATTTCCCGATTTCGCCATCCAAGTACAAGGGCAATCAATATGCTTGGTACTCCACCAATGAAACCCCATAACAAAGAAATCATGGGAGCGAGGGGAGATTAGGTTTGAAACCCTGCGGGTCTCTAACTTCTAACATTTCACTATATAACTCAGCAATACTGTCAATTAGTAAGAACAGATCAATCTTGCACGTAGCCGGAGTTCAATTGCCAATAATAGTATGCATGTGTGTGCAGGATGATTCGGTGGCTACTGGATACAGCACGTCTCAGAATAACGCAGGGTTGGTATGTTGCCTCTTGTGTTTGCACTCACCTCATGCGCAAATACCCAATTTACTTGATTGAACTGGAGACTGGCTAACATTGGGTTTCAGATCCCGATGTGTAATATGATTGTCGTGCATAGCTTTGAGGCCTTCCGACAATTGCTTCGCGATTACTTTAATGGTGTTCTGAGTGTGCTCACTAGTATCTGTTGAGGAACAGGGCAACACATAGTCGCCGAGGCTGTCGAGTTCAATGTATTCCATCAATATGTAGAGGAAATCTTGATCTTCATGCCATGCTTTGAATTTCACGAAACGTTCATACTATAAGCATCATCAGCATTCCTCCGATACTCGTGACAGAAACTCCGTATGCGTCGGGGAACCTCATTACTTATACCTCAGACATTATGGCGAAATTTTGTACCTCTCTCACAAACGACCGTTCCTGCTCCTTTGTTCCGTCCTGAGCCCCCTTGGGTATTCTCTTCACCGCCACCACCTCTTGATATCTTGGCGGGTGCGATGGTATGTTGTTAGGGTGATGTCTACGAGCGGTGAGGCGTTAGCCATGGGGGCTACTGTGAGGCGACTGGGCCTACGTATGATCTGTAGAAACCGCTGAGGTAGGTTGCTTAATCGACGGCCGATCTGATCCTGGCCCGTCTCCCGTAAGTCTGTTGGTGAAATTAGTCCACTTAATACTGTTTTTCTAGATGTACGACTTGACGAACCTGCCACCTGATCCGATACTTGCCATGGGTATGTTCACCTTGCAAAGATTCCATATCATTTCCCTCCAAAGCGCCTGAGGTTACGGTTTGTTGGAACAACGAAACAACACGGGTTCGGTTCTGTTGAATCACGCTTCTGGAAACACCAGCGTCACGAAGATCCCGACGAAGCTGTCGCCACTCTTCTCTTCCCCCAAAGATTCAAACGACTCAACAGAATCCCTTCTCAGTAACATGCTGAGTTTCTGATCAATCCTCGCGTTTGATAGCCTGTTGCTCGGAGTCAGCACACATCAGTCAAAAGAAGTCATGAAAATGCACATCTGATCAGTGGCACAGAATGCACCAAGCATTGTACTATTGGACACAATATGATCTCTCAGAGCTGTCACATTGCCTTGCGACCATCGAAGGCGATTAAGAGTAACCGTGCTGTTGCCATCCCCCAAACGCTTGAGCTTGGCGAGCAAGTTCTCTAGATCTGTGAGAACCTCTCGACACCCTATCACCAGCTCTCGAAGGCCTTCCGTATCTCCGTTGAGTTGTCTTGTTAGAAAAACGGCCTCCGTCTTTTTAAGGACAATATGCAAACTATGGACTTCGCTCGATATGTTACCGAAGTTGCTAGGCGCTTCTTTACAGGAAGTGTAGACTGACCAGGCGAGCTGGGAAACCGCGATGATGTCTCCAATACCGTAGCCTGCATTCATTGCCGTAAGGACGGAGGGTAAGGAGGAATAAATAGAGGGCGGAGGCGCACTAATGATATGAAAGGTCGACTCGCACCGTCGTGGGTGTGGAGGTGTGAGCTGTTGTTGAGTTACACCGCTTCCGTGCTTCAAAACCAGGTAGGCAGTGCCTGCCAACGAAACGCACTAACAACTCCCAATCAATTGTAACAGGAATTTGTGCTGACTTTCCGGTCCGAATACCATATCCAAACGGATCACAGCGGCAGTCAAAGCCAATAAGATAGCTCACAAAACCTCCACTTGCATGTGCATGTAAGCCCGTAAATCAGCTTTGGTTTGCTGGGCTCAGGGCACCCGAAACCAACAAAAGACTTAAAGTCAGATAGCAATCCAGAAGAAGTAGGGAACTAATCGATACCTCAGTGTCGATACGGCAAATACATAAAGACTTCTGCAAGACACTTTGTAATTAAAGCCTGCCTGAAGTATATCCCAAATACTTGCGAAGACTTTGCGAAGCCAGAAAGCCGATAAAGTCTCGTAGAAGCATGTTTACATTTCCGTATTGACACTAAGGTAGAAGTAGCATATGTACCTATTTACTCGCCTATGTAGAGTACTTACTGCAAAAAAGGATGAGATATGTCATGTATTTGTCAATTAAAGTTATAGTAAGATCTTAAACCAGCCCAAATTTCTATATACGGTCGAGCAGGTACTTACATACACTACGGGGGGCTCGAATAAGTACATAAGCCTCACATGGGTTTGAAGTGAGGCTATCATGTTTTATTAGGTTGATGTGGTGCTGTTTCAATTTGCAGGCTGACATGTGGAAAACCAATTTGTTAGCAACACCGAAATGTAAGCCTGTCTGATTTGACAGCAGCACAAGTCTGGGAAGGTTGGTAGAGTTGACAGGCTTAAAGTAGTGTGTAATGCTTGCACAGTGGTTAGGTTAATAGGTTTAACAACCTGACATCAACCTGTCAGTAGTAGAGGATGTTGCTGTGATGAGAATTTTTTCGGTTACAGTGTAGAGCTGCAGATTTCACCAGCTTCCCATCTTTGCTGCAGCACATAGCAGCAAGTGTTGGAATTGGGATGATGGGTTTATCACTTTTAGGATCTACTTTCATCTTTAGATTACATTCCCACTGCTTCCATAATTTTTATGTGTATATGTGGGTGCGAGGCATGCAGCTGCTGTATATGGTGGTGATTATTATAATGGTGATAGTGATGGTGATGGTGATGAAAGTGGTGGTTGTCAACGGCAGAGTCTGCTGCGGCGATGGCTGCTACGGCGATGGCTACTGCTACGGCGATGGCTGCCGCAGCAGCCATCTCTTGACAATCTGACAAACCTGACAGGCTGACATGAAGGCTATTAGGCTGTCACTCAAATACGCCTGTAAGGCTTGCAATGGACAGCAGGGTCAACAACTGTGATGGCCGAAAATACCTAACAGCCTAGGAGTGAGGAAAACATGTCAAACTAGGTTGTCAAAGATGATAGCCCCATGTGAGGTTCATGACATGCTTACCTATTTAATCAAACCCCCCATAAAGTACTTAAGTAGCTAGGTACCCAAGAAGCAAGTTCCAATCGGCGCGCGCAATTTTAAGCACCAATCGCCACGTTGGAGTAGTGGTATTTCAAGCACGTGGGTGATTTGACCCGATTCTCAACGCTAATCACTGGGATGGGACACAAGTATCGCTGAGAAAAAATGAGGGTTGAAAGAACAGTTGTGTTACCGAGGAAAAGCGATAAAACGTCACCACAACGTTTCAAATTGTTTTTCCTCGCTTGTAAAGTCGTTTTCAGAGCAACAATTGTTACAAAATGGGGCTTGGACGTATCTCGAAGACAGCTTTTTTCCTAACGGTACTTATTGGGGCGAAGGCTAGTCTTGCGGTGGTTAACATTGAGGCTCAGTACATCAACATGGCTGCACCGTATGGACTATATACTCCATCAATGAGGCAGAGTAGGCACACAGTTCATGCTTCAGGAAGATGTGCATGCACAGAGACGCCCCTGATTGACAAACAGCGCGCTTAGCGGCTATCTAAACAACGCCACAACTACAGATGTTTGCCTGCAATAACTCCCAAAACCGCCCCAGACCTCACATGTGAATGAAATACCCCAATTAGAATGTTGAAAATGTATCGGCGGCCGTGTTTGAGTGAGTGATATCGCGTATTTCAATTGAGCAGTAAGAGGACGGGATGAGATCCATTCGTGTCACTCAGAGAATATCAAACTGTAGCTATGCCAGCTTGTGGGGCAAGGACGGGATAAGATCCATTTGTGTCACCCGGAGAGAATCAAAGCATAGCTATGCTAGCGAGTGATACTTGTGGGGATGAGGGGTAGTGGGATTTCGTGTTTTCTTTTGATTTATTTGCTCTCTAACCCCTGTCTCACACGAAATTAGTCCCCCAGTATCCTTATCATCAGACTTTCTTGTCCGGGTATGTTTGTACTGTACTTTACATATATCGTAACAGCACTAACGCAAGTATTGTTACATGTTTCAGGAACGGCGGTCAAAATGATAAGCGCTACAGGTTACATCACCCAGTTGTTGTTGTTGTTTATTCATACTGTATTCACTCTTACTAGAGTATGACAGAGCCTAATAACCCCTCCGCCTCCGGGCGAGCCGGCTAGATGGCGGAGCTCCCACCCACTACCCTTCGTCCCCGCTGACAAATGAAAGATAAAAGATGAAAGATAAAAGATAGAAAGATATAAACCCGTTGCCCGCGCATACCCGACAGAAAAAAAGAAAAGAAGAAAAGGAGAGAGAAAGACCGCCGCCCCCGCACCTGAGTCAGCCTCTGCGCCCGCTCCATACCGCCATTCATTTGGGCGGGAACTTTCCGACGTCAGTAGCCGCCAGGAAATTCACCACCGCTTGATCGCACTCTTCCATGGAAAACAGCTCAGAGACCTGCACGTGTCGGTATCTGCTCGCTTTCCAGCCCGTCACCTTTCCCACCGCTTTCCAGAGCACTTTCTGCTGGTCTCTCCACCGGCTGCAGTGGCGGAAGAGGTGCTCCCGCGTCTGGGTTACATCACCCAGTGTTTATGGCACCATGCACTGCCAGCTAGCTAAGCTAAGCATCAGCTCTTGTTATATTAACGATTCGAATTCTGACCACGCGAACAATCAAGTTCAAGGTAACAACTAGTTGTAGATAATCACTTATCGCCTTAGGAGTACGAAAAATCGTAATACCTAAATCCTTGGCTCGTACTGATCTGTTCGTACCCACCGTACATGGAAAGTGAAATTGGGAATATTTTAACTTCGAGCTAAACAAACTAATGGGGGCAGAAATTAATTATAAACATTTCCCGATTTCGCCATCTAAGTACAAGGGCAATCAACATGGCAGATGTGCTTGGTACTCCACTAATGAAACCCATAACAAAGCAACCCTAGGAACGAGGGAGATTAGGTTTAAATCTCCAACCTCCAATACTTCACCTTACAACCTAGCAATACTGCCAATCAGAAATAACAGATCAATCCTGTAGCACCAGAAGATCAATCTCGTAGCCCGGTTTCAGTCGCCAATAATAGTGTGCGTGTGCAGGATTCGGTGGCTACTAGGTACCACAGGGTTAGTATGTTGCCTCTTGTATCCCGCAGACATTGCTCTCATCTCAAGCGCAAACATGATTGAACTAGAGACCGGGTAATAAATTGTTTTACATATCCGGCTAGACTTGGTCGATCGGGCGAAATCCGGTGGATCGACCATGAACCGATCGTCGCCGCAAATAGATGATGTCAGGAGTGTCGAGCGAGAAATCTGGTATGTTTGAGGCTGATGAACCTATGAGGTCATACTGTTTTGAACTGTATATATATATATTGCAGCCTATCTCAAGCAAGTCTCCTCTAAACGAGACGTGCAATTCCGCTATCGCTGCTTCCTCCCCTACAAGAGTTTCTCCCGGACGAGGCACTTCAGTACTGCTTTCATATGCCAGCAACTGTTTCCAGACGGGATACCGAAGAGTGAGGACTGATAGGGTACGCTGGCACTTCTCCGTTCTCGCAGTCCTCAGACGATTGGATGGGGTGCGTCAACTCATTCTAAAAATGTAGCAGAGAGGTGTCTCAAGAGCGTGCCAAGTATGGAAATACACCCAGTCTTGTCTCCAACGCCTTTGCCGCAGTTGTCTGCTACCTAGTCCGGTTAAGGTTATAGGTTAGAACTGCAATCACGATGAGCCCGAAGACCACAATAGTATAGTAGTGGGAATTCCAATCATTCTTAGGGGAGCCTTCCATCGCTCTCTCTCACGTTGATTCTGCGCACTGTCAGCGAAACTGTGGCACACACGTCCTTAGATCCAGCACGAACAGATACCGTCTTTAAAGTGAGATCTGGGCCGATGATAGCGTCGGTTCGCCGGTTTCGACACCCACTCGGGGATCTTATCAAGGCAAATCCAGTGGCGACCGCACAAGCCAGCCCTCCAATTTTAGGCAGGCTAGAGGTAGAAACAAGACGAGGTTCGAGACGGAGGTGTTCATTTGGTTCGACGGGACTTCCATGGACGTCGCGGTGCATCGATGCGGGCTCGAACGCGAAGGACTCGGAGATGGCCGGTTCTCTATAGGTCACGAAACTCTCCTTCTCTTTGGAGGGAGCACTCGGGAGGCTCTTACTGTTGAACTATGGTCATCAGTCAGTGTTTACCCTCTTAATATTCGTCGAATAAAGGAAAAGAACTCGGCTCGACCTAGGGTTTGCATCTCGACAATAGTAGCCTGCACCGGGACAAGGTTTGACTCGGTCTTTGTCGCTGCCACCACCTCGCCTTTTGTCAAGAAACCCTTTTTTCCTCCAAAGGAAAGCCCACAGTTGTCGAAACTCAAATACCAGTAGCTTCAACAAGGAATTGCTCTTAGCTGATTTAGTCCAGTTATTTGATCCCCTCTTCTTCAATAAAGTCAACCCGTTAACGACTTTTCCAAGAAAGGGTTATCGACAGGTGCAAAAGGTAGTCTTTACAGTTAAGAAGAACCAAGAGCCGCAATCGTGAGACCTTGGAGTGTGAGTTACTGTACCTCTTCGCTTGAGTGGGGGGGAGGGCGTAGCAGACGAGAAAGGAGGACATTGGAGACGTTGTGATGTTGTGAATGGAGAAGCGAGTGTACCTTATGCTTCATGGTGGCGCTCTGTCGAGAGAGGTTCTCAGGGGGCAGCTTATGGAATGTGGAGACAGGGAGCTGGAGACGCAACTGTAAACAATGGGTTCGCCCGTTTAGCCGCCGGAGCTGCCCGGAAGGCTGCAACTTTGCAAAATTCATCCTCTCCACCAACGCCAGGAAGAATGAAAGAGCTTTAGAAAAGATGCTGGGAAGGCACCTATAGAGAAATACTTTCAGATTTTTGGAAGGGCAATAGACACGGCCGGCTATTCATCCGGCAGTGCCGGAACTTACGGACTCGACTCCAACATATATACTCTACTAACAAACAAAAATATTAAAGCACCTACTAGATACACATGATAACCAAATTCAACGGTAGTGCGACTTCCCATCTGCAGCCATATCAAGCATGATGTCGTATTTAGTACTGCAGTACAGTATGTTTGGTTCAAGTTATTTTGGAAATGGGATGTATCACAACATAAATATGGGTAGGCACGAAGGTACTATGTGTGGCAGATTGGAGTAGCCTGGGAGTACACTTTCTTGTTAATGGTTGAACAGATGATCCTGCAGGCTGCAATACAGGTAAAACCGCAGCTCCTCGTCAGCACGGCATACATCAAAGTCTTCATCTTCCATCTCACTCAATAACTCTATCGGCGGAGTAAGTCCTTGATTTGTGTAGCATACAAACTCAAGGCATCTTCCCGCCTCACCCAAGAAAGACTTAGAGAATAGAAACATCAACACACAGTCCCAGTCCGGCCATCTTCCCATCATCATAACACCACGCAATATGAGAACCAACATCCAGACCCGGCCTGACCAACCTCCCATCATCAAGAAGTAAAATGAAACATCAACACAACCCAACCCAACCTGAACAATGGGGATGTGATTCTCTGAGTGCAGGATTCATTGGATGTGAGTTGTCTTGAGATGGTGCGAGCGGCCAGCCGCGACATGATTCCTTCTTTAACAGATCTATGGCGATATCCTTCTAGAGATCTATCATGCTCCCAGCGCATTCGAGAAATTTTCGGCTTCGTTATAGAGCGAGATCGATATCAAGATATACTATGAAAATTAGGTTAGCATGTAACATCAGAATGAAGATGCCTCAGAAACACCTAGACGTACATATTACACCCCGCTTAACCAGCGCCCCTCAAATACCTTCTTAGCTGTAGGCCTGTTTTCCGGATTTGCTTGAAGAAGTTCGTGAATTGTTGTTACTCCGGCGGGGTTGAGATTCCATCTGACGTTCAAACCCAACTTCGGGCGGATGTTGTTATCTTTAGCCGAGTGATAGTAATCCCTAACACTTTGGATGGTTTTAAACGGTGTGCGAGCTTTCGCCATCCAATGAAGCACACATCCTAAGGACCAAAGATCGATGGCAGTTGAATAACCTTCTTGAGAAGAGTTGTTAATCTCCGGGGCCTGATAAAGATCTGTACCGACATTGGTCCTGTATTGTGTCGAGCCACCTGGGGGAACCAGCTTCGAAACCCCAAAATCGGCGATGATAACGCGAATGGGATCCACAGAACGGACTAGAATATTCTGCCACGAAGAAATCAGCTACCATTAAAATCGGGAGAAAGGGTTAGAAGGACTAACATTAGGATTCAAATCCCGATGAGCGATTCCACTTTCGTGCATAATCTTGAGGCCCTCGGCTAGTTGTTTCGCAACCGCCTTGATATTGTTCTCGGTGTGCTGCTTTTTAACCGTTCGAGGAAACACACAGTCATGAAGGCTGCCAAGTTCGATATACTCCATTACGATATAGAGAAAATCCCAGTCTTCATGCCATGCTTTAAACTTCACAAAATGTTCATACTAGAACGATTATTAGTATGCATTAATCACAGCGGGAGAGCCTCATACTTGGGACATCATGGCGAAGTTCTGCACCTCCTTCATGAATGACACCTCCTTCTCCAAAGACCCCAAGGTCCGAGCTTTTTTGGCAATCCTCTTCACTGCTACCACCTCGGGGTACTCCGAATAAAGCGTCTTGAAAACAATACTGAAGCCCCCTCCTCCGATCTCCTCCAACAAATTCCATGTACCGTTCTGAGGGTTGATCTTCCACTCCTCAACTCTGCGATAGCGTTGGTACGCTGCCAATTGGGAAGCAGGCTGAGAAGGTTCAGCCATGGGAGTTGCTGTGTTGCGGCTAGTGCTATGAGATTGCTGAGGTTGATTCAATCGACCACAACTCCGGAGGATCCAAAGACGCAATATAGTACACGCTTTACTAAAAGAACTAACCATCGGAAGGCTTTTGTAGAGTGTACGAGGAAGAAGCGTGGCAGGGGGTGCAAAAGCTTGTTATATTATTGCATTGTGGCACCATACGAAATGTGTTCATTTGCATAGTATCCCTGAAACTATTCGTGTGTGCGCAGTTGCTGCTTTGTTTTTCATCAAGTTGTAGAACCATGTGATTACGCCTTGTATAGTTTCTTCGAATTCCACTTTCAAAGATTTGTGCCGTACTCTGGCTGCATATAGCGAATAAGAAACTTACGAGAGTGAAAGCTTAAAGGTTACCCCCTTAATTAGGCGGACCAAACAATTCCTTTGCGCCTCATTAATATCTCGGCCTTGGTGCTCCTCCACGTAAACATAGATACCTGTGCAGATCAATGCTTCTACCATCCTTGGAGACCCTAGTCCTGAGATCGAGAATTGTAATCCATTTATAGATCTGAATATCGACCGCACCAATGACAAACACGAACAACACTCAGGTCTGCCTAACTTTGCCTAAGCCTGTCGGAAAAATCCCGTCTCATTTTCCCTCCTACCTCTTCTGTATCTTCCTTATGTTATCCCTCTTAGAAGTAAAAGCTGCCGCCGCGTTGCACCTCCCATCTAACACCTGCCCGTTTCTCGGGGAAATCGGAATGTTAATGTTTTACCTCAATTCCTGGCCTGGGGTTGGTCTTTCTTTTTTTTGGGGGGGGGGGGAGGTCATGCATGCATGACACTTCATCAGTATCATGCCACACTGGAGGGGTAATATAATTGCGGGGTTTCACCGTACAGACAACCTCAGGACAATCCTGTGCATCGTCCCCCATTCCCAAAGTAAATAAGCCACCTCTTAACAACAAACAGCTAGTACGTTAGTCATTATTTTCAGACATTACTTAATGAATCTAGCCGTGTGCCACACCAATATCATGCTTATCTGGATTGCCATAATTGAAAGATAGCGAGATAATTATTTAATTAAGTTTTGCCCAACTAAGCAATCATACGCACTTCTAAATCACGTACTTTTATGCAGGGAAACACAATAGGCAGCCACAATATCGTATGACACAAAATTGTGCGCCCAATCGACGTACCCCACAACCCTAAGCGGTTGGATTTTGCAAGATCAGTCTGGAAGCTTCCTGAGACTGTGTAGTAACTGCTGACACTGGGAGCAACGACTTGCTTTGTCGAGAATGTGCAGATATACCTATCTAAATACAGCAATGTGAAGTGCGTGTTGTTTGAGATGTCTGGCCTTTGACTGGTCCAATGTGTTGAAGTTCTCTCTCGAGCACGAGAAAAAAACATGTAGAGTTGTTCAAACAACCAATCAGACACAATTCCCCACGCATTCCGATATGCCATACCGGCCCGTACCGTGGGTTGGCAAGGCGCCTCAGGCGACTTGTCATGCGTTTCAGTATGTGGCGCTGGCGCCACATCCGCTTGGAAACGCAACGGTTTGCTCACTAGACTAGTGCGCGGCTCTCGTCTTAGATTGTTGCTTTTACTTCTTTCTATGATTCTTTTTTCTTCACCTTCTCTACAGATATACAGGGAGCAGTCAATTCAACTCTGCTCATTTCCTTCCCTTCTCCTGATACTGGGGTTCCTTCTGCTTCCCGAAGAGTATAATTCTTTGACTTTCACACGATTGCCAAATATGAAATGCATAGATCCCCGCTCAATACCCAAATGAGCAAATAAAGAACGTTAAATACCTTTTACAGTTCAATTGGTGAAATTATGTTGACGAGAGGAGTTATATCTTCTTGAGCTCTGCGGTCGCCTCGCCATATGCAAATGGAAACATGAATTTGCAAAATAGACATGAAGATCTGATTGTCTCCATCTGTGTTATGCGCCTCTACCCGCTTTGTTCTGTGGGTTTGTATCGTTGTGATTGTGAATCACTTGATACTTTCTGTTCCATTCTGCGCGATTTTAAGCGCCAATCACAACGTTGGCACTAAAGTGGAGTAGAGTAGGTATAAAGGGAGAATTTGAAAGAAGCAGAAACAATATGATTGGAGACGATGGGTCTGGTAGGAGTCCTCGGCATTTCATTTTCACTTTGCGAACTCAGCAACCCTGCGGGCGGTGCATGCGGTGAACACCGAGGCGCAGTACCATCGACGTGGCTGCATCGCACAGGCTGCATACAATTCTATCAACTAGGCAGATTAGGCACACATGTTCACGCACCTCAGACGTCCCTGATCGACAAACAGCGCGGTTAACGGTTTTCTGAACGCTATCATCGCCTGTGTCTATCTGTTAAAATCGTCTACAATGGAGCCGATAGGGATAATGGTCGGGGTGTTGAGTATTGCCGAGTCTTGTCTTACGTTCGAAATTTCGATCTCTCTTCGAGGAAAGTCCAGCTAAAACCATTGCAGAAACGGCCGAAATCTCGTCGAGAAGTTCAAAACGTACAGGAACACCGATAGGGCACTGGGAGAATCGATGCTCGAGATTCAACACTACTGGGTGACGATCGAAATGGAGGTAGAGATTCTGCGCAATGTTTCCCCATCGCTGGACGACCGTCTTCAACTCCACTTCAGCGCATTACTTCAACAGCTACGAATTAAGCTCGAACAAGCAACCGTAACGCTTGACACCGTGATCGGCGAGGTACCACAACGGCGCTCATTCTCTTCGTTACTATGGAAAAAGGGAAAGGTGAAGAAGATGAAGTTCGCAGCCACAGGCAAGAAATCTCTTGACGAGTCTGTCAGAGAGCTAGAAAAATGGCAAAGCATGTTTGTCCAGTCGTGGTATCTCCTGGCTCTCGTTCGAGATTCCGAACTGGATCGCCAACTGAATTATCAGCGGACTAGTCAAAGTGGACCAGTATCAACTCTCAAAGACCTACGGAACGCAATTAAATCAAGTCGAGAGGGTTATCATATGTCATCGCCATTTATGCTGGAGTCCGAACTACCGAGTAAACGGAGCCCGCTTCTACATGGCGTTGGAGAGATAGCGGATGATGAGAAGACCGGGGAGTCGCTTTTCGTTGATACTCTCGTCCTTGACCCACGGGAGGATATCAACGCAAAGTGCAAGCATGTTAGAGACCTTGCGCGTGTTCTCGCTGCTGTGGATCCCGTAACTTTCGGGATTCTTTCTTGTTCGGGAGTCGTGAGGGTCCAAAATCTCGCAGGGCGGGTCGAACGGTTTCACTTAGTATTCCGGATTCCGGCTTATATCGATCGGCCTCAGAGTCTTCGTTCCCTGTTACTCGCCGGATCAAACGGTGAAGGTTATACATATCCGTTAGAAGAACGTTTCCTACTTGCCAAGCTACTAGCAAGAGCGGTGATGTTTGTCCACACGGCCGATTTTGTACACAAGAACATCCGCCCTGATACAGTAATAATAATCCAAACAGAACAGAACAAACGTGGGGTGCCATTTCTGGTGGGATTCGAAAAGTTCCGGCCATCAGATGGAAATACTCACCGCACCGGGGATTTGAACGAGGCCAGCAATCTCTATCGACATCCAAACCGACAAGGCTCGCATCCCGAAGACAATTATCTAATGCAACATGACATCTATAGTCTTGGCGTCTGTCTCCTAGAGATCGGCATTTGGAACTCATTCGTTATTCCCTCCGTTCAAAATCCAGGATTTTTTAATATTTCGTCGATGCTAGAACTGCCTCCAGAAATGGCGTATCGACCATCGAAAGCCGCATATGAAAGGAAAGAAAAGCTTGTTAGCATGGCGAAACACGAACTTCCGAGAACAATGGGCTCCCGGTACACAAAGCTGGTAGTTTCGTGCTTGAATTGTTTGGATCAGGGTAACGAATTTGGAGATGTTGGAGAGCTGTATGATACAGATGGTATATTAGTAGGTGTTCGATATATAGAGAAAGTAAGTTACTATCATATCCTACTATCTCGGTAGTTTATTAACGGGACTAGGTTTTGGAGAAGCTGGAAGGGATTGCAATCTAAAGGTGCTGATTATATATGAAGCTTCAAGAAAAAAGCATGTCCTTCCCAACTAAACAAGATCAATGGAGTACTAAATTCTAATTATGACTATAGTTTTTTAGTTAGAATCCGAATGGGCGTACTTATATTTCACTCGTTAACATTGAGAATACATCTGCGATATCGATGTGAACCTATTGTAACGTTTGGTTAACGTTATTCCACCTGTGACTCAAACCTAAATGTATGGTAAAATTAAACTACTGTATCTTTTTTTTCGGTATGACGTGCGGGCGGTGACTGTCACCGAATAGATCGGCGTATTTTCAGTATCTAAGTCCAACTTTTTATATCCAGCGCTAGGAGGAAAAAACTTTCGTCTAAGTACCGTACACCACCTGCTACATGAAAACAGGTGAGTTTTTTGCTATAGTCAATCATCCGGCTTTTGTCGTTGGCACTACATCCACAGGGTTAATAAATACCAAAGCCTACTGATGCATAGTGGTTTTGAATGTTCAATATCAATGCTCTGGGCTTCAAGTTCCGTGGCAGTGTCTTACCAGTAAGTAGGTATTTCTACTATATAAAAAGGTAGGGTAGTTTCTAACAAGTGTAATTCCGTTTCCAGTAAAACGGTTCGGTAACCCTTCAACAACGGCCTTGGCTTTTAACACAACGGCGTATGGTTGACAAGCGGATTTGGCGAACTAAACGAATTACCGACTAGTTCAGAAATACCCCCCACCCTTTTTTTTTAAATAGTATGCATTTAACTTAACTAGCTACTGTGTTTGCTATGTAGGGCATAAAGAAGTTCAAAAGCGTGGTACGTTGGCTGGTGAGAACATCGAATGAGGAAATTCAGTAAGAGTAGGTTCGAATACACGACATTTTGTACGAAAACACAGCCCCAACTACAAACGACGGCGGCGTAGCACAGCCCCATCACCTACCGGCTCAGAATCTTTGCCAGCCCTAGCAAAAGGCTTCCGGAAGCGAACCGTATATACGGCCCCGATTCCGGCCCTAATGACAACGAGGTGGTAGAACGTATCACTTGAGACACCTGCGAGTTCCACCCCTGTTCCGCAATGATAACGACTCCACCACCGCCCCTCGGACTTTTCCTTGCTGCATAAGTAAGCACGGAAGTATTCGTTAAGGATAAAAGTCATACCTTGTTCTATACAATAGAGGTATTCAAACTAAGGGAATATGAACACATATGTGACGAGGAATCGAGGTTCACAGATTCTGCAAATATGGACGCCATACCACTATATGTATATATATGTACATAGAATTTTAAACAGGACCCCCCATGTTTATTCTGAGAATCTGTATATAAACATGATGCCTAATATTTATCATCGATTCTTGTAATAACACCGCTACCGCTACCACTCACCACCACCGCTGCATAGTCACTGTAGTTGCTATAACCCTCACGATCAATTTACAATCACTCCAAGCATCATCTTTTCTTCTCTTTTCATGTCTATCTTTCGTCCTTTAGACAGTAGTGGATCACGTACCTGATACCGTAGGCTCTCTTTCTGCCTTCATTAGATAAAGCGAGATAACGTCTATGCATATGACCAGCGGTGTTGTGCCACTCGTGGTTCAAATGGATATTAAATTTAGAAAGACGTATGCATTTACACATGTAGAATATGTGTAGAATATGGGGGGTATTCAATCGTGCAATTTTTTAGTACAGATAATGACCAAATATAATTTTTCGTAATATCGACCCATATTTTCCAATTTTGAATACCCCTAATATTATCTTCTAAAGAAACATTATCTTCCGCAAGCAGGGACTGCACCGGGACCAAATTGCGAATCCCACTAGGATGCCCTCCGCACTCCACCTCGAATTATGTAATTCTCAAAACTACCCATCTGCCACCCAAGCATAGTAGATGCGATGGGTGATCTGGGGTGCAATGCGATGGAATTCGAAGTGATCCCACAACAGAACTTCGAGAACGAATTCGCGTACTTCCACTACTAAGACGCTTGCTAAAAGTAAGATTACCGGAAATCGTTGTCTAAAGCAGGGCATATGTAGAGACACACTCATTTCATAACCGATTACAGAGCATCCAACTCTCATCTCCCAATTCTAGGCACAGGAACCTTGTAACAGGTGTGGATGAACATAAATCTGAGTAATGCCAGTCACCGCAGCATCACTCGCTTCACTCAACCATCACTCGTCTTACTGTAAGTTCTGGAAGGAGATCGCCGATACAGAGTCACCGAGTAGACTCATACACGTAGATTCATTCACGATTACTCACTCGCTACCCACCACCCGCCACTTGTTACGATATGAAGGGTGTACGTGTATAGATTATGGTACAGTAAAGAGAGAAGGAGAGAAGGAGAAAGACTTGAAATATATAGTACAAGAGAGTGGCGTGTTGCGCCGCCCTTTGCCACCTTTGCCACCACCACCACTCGCCATCCGCCACTGCGAGTGCCACTTCATCATCTCCGCGTGATCTCCATGTATATAAAGGCATAGACTGTACCCTTAGATAGATCAAAAGACCTTGACTTCATCATAGAATGCATCAACTTAGCTTAGATGCGGGTCTAGTAGTCCCCTAGTCCAAAAATCCTTCGCCCAACAGATCGTAATCCGAGATCGCGTAGACAACCACCCGTCCTGGACTGACTTTGGGAAGCTTGGCCAGAAGGTATGCACCTGATTACGTTCACATCAGAACTACGCTGTATATTCTCCTGGAAACTGAAGTCTAAGTCAAAAACCTACTCTCCCATTTTCAACCGTGGCTGAGAAATCGCTGGTTGAACATCTCAACACCATAGCCATCAGAAACCGTGAGATTCGGCAGGCAGAGTGGGGAAATCTCTGGAGTACCCCACTCCCTGTGCTTCATATCCCCCGCGCTAGCAACCAGCTCAAGTCATTGTAATTCTACCCGTATTTCCATGCGCACCTGCGCAGCTGCGAAGTAATATAGTCCGCGCACAGTCTGTAGTAGCTCCACGCAGTCTCCCGCGTATAATAACCTATGGAAAGTCGTCCGAAAAACCACTTCCTATGAGCTGTGCGATGCGTAAAATGTTTTTAGTAGTGATGATATGTACCAATAACCAGCTGCAGCGTATTAACCTAAGGCTTAGTCTTATTTTCGAGCCCAGGCTCCGAATTTTTGATGGGGTGCTTCGCAACCGCACCTTGTAACAAACGAGAGGAAATTACACCTTATTTAGCGGCTACGGATGGGAACGAGATAAGGTTTTGTTATCATGTAGGTACTATACGAAAAAGAGGGAAGGATTTTACAAATGGTCTCTCATCCATCGGGCAACGGTTAAGATATTACATTGTCCTACCAGTCAAATCCCAGGGCGAGTACTATGGGTAGAGTAAACTGTCTAATGCTAATAGCCTAGCAACAGTGAAAGTAGATGGTTTTCAAATTTCTCAACTGCCTGGGCAGCGAGGCTGTCATTGTGTCATCATTCTACGACTATAAGCAAGCAACCGTTCTCAAAAATTTTGAAGAACTATATTAGACTACGATATACTTAACCTAACTAGCGAAAATCGTCACTGGAAAGATCATCTCAAGTACAGGATGCGGTTTTAGAGATATAGCACAGGCACATCTCGGACTTTCTTCTTTCCGCTGTGTGTATCGGTACTTAAGTAGTCTTCCTGTAATTTTATTATCCGTGCGTGTCGGTGGCAGGGTGGTCTTGTCACAGCGAGATTATTTATTGATCATTAGTAAAGGGATACCAAAGTAGGGTCGTGATAGCAGCGGTATCCCGCCGCATAGTACTTATCCTGATAAAAATGATACGTACCGCAACTTAGCTCCAAGTACTCAAGTACTTAAGTCCGTAGGAGGTACACACAATACATGTACTTGCTCGTAGTGGTGATGCTGCAGTAGCAACCATGGGGCCTTACAAATGCAGAAACAGTTGTTTGACGGTTTACATAACTGTTGCGAAAGTACTATTTTCGAGATTTTACAGACTCCACAAATCATTATCTTCATTTTTTGAAACGCTTACACAGCACAAATCGTCTTTCTTGAGCCCACCACTTAATACCATCCCTTATTTCTAGACGGTCGCTCTATTATGATATCTCTCCACCGTTTGGGGGAGCTTCTCATATTTCGTGGTAATAAATTCTGTCCTCGGTTGTACCTCGCTTCGGGAGAAGTACGCTTCTACCTCGCTTCGGGAGATGCGCGGCAGTAGATCAGCGCGGTCCGCCAACGGGACGGAATGTACGTAACTATATGATTTCCAGCTCATATATTCCGACGACTCCCATCGCCACAAATACTGATCCTGTGGCTCTCTCTCCCGCTCCCACTCCCACTCCCATATTAGTCTGCGAATCGTGTCCTCGAAATTTGGCATCGACCGCCGCGCGGTAGCTTTCAACAGGAGACGAAGCAAAAGGGGCAGTGGTGCATGGCTAAATCTGACACCTCGGTCGTCCAAATTCATAAGCACCCTGTGCAGCCGAGGATAGATGCCGGGCCTCCACCACCAAGGCAATATTATGGTCTCCAGACCCGTGAGGTTCTTCGCCTCCGGACCCACCCTTTGACATTGAGCCCAAAGCCCAACAATCCCTCCTAAAAAGGAACAGGTAACCATCTTCAATAGGATTATGGTACCGTATACAGCCCCCGCAGCTGCAGAACGCGCTGCAACAAGTGACCTAGTCTCATCTAAACCTCATCAGTTCTCTTCAGTTCCAGTGTTCGAACGATAGATACCTGAATTCCTAAGATAAAGCCCCAATACAGCACCAATAGCTACCTCTCCCACTATATATCCACTTTCCCAGACGTGGTGCGTTTCCAACATCGAGGCGAGTTTCATCGCAAAGTATACCCCACTAGTCATCATACCCAAATCCCTCAACCCTTCCTTCTCTTTGATTATCCTCGTTATCCTCCTTCTCCTTCTCATCTCCCGAATATTCAATATCAATGCGGGATATACTGGAACGACTGCAAACACCCCAGCCACATAACACCCACCTCCAGTAATTAGGACCTTGAGGATGTGAAGATTCCTAAAAGTATGAATAACAGCCGCAGCGACCACCAAGGGATATACCCATAGACATAGCGTGACGATTAACAGGTATAGAAAGTCGAATTTGTTAGATTGGCCGAAAAGACGCGCACAGATTATCACTAAAAAGTAGAGGAGTACATCCACAACGAGCCATCGAACGAAGCCACTGAAAGCGCCTATAACGAAAACTCGCCGGTCGGTTAACTTATAGATTGCCGCCAGGACCGCTACCGCGATTGTTCCAGCCGACATTTCAAAGCAAATTTTCACAAAGAGTAGCAGCAAGTACAGACGAGTCCAATTAAGCACTATTAAACTGTTAGTTGCACTGCCGTAGAAATACATTCCAGTCGGCAAACTTCCCTTTTAAAAATATGTTGGCACATGTGCGTGTGCGTGTGCGCTTAGGTGTGGGCAGCTCGCTATTAGCAGGTATCAGGTAACTAGATTTGTCGGCGAGCGAGTGAAACGGGGTATTCCGCCATAGCTTGTCTCCTGTTGGTCGCGTCTGTTTGTCCTGCTCTAATTCAGTTTGAACAGACACCCACGGGTTGATGGCGGTAGGGGCGGCGGTGGTGGTAGCCATGATGGGCTCGAGTTCTGTTTTGGCCGGGGTTTCAAATCCCAAGTTTTGAATTTCTGGTAACCATTGATGCGGTGGCCCTGATCGCGAAGCTACCACAGGTTGTATCTTATCCTCAACCTCGGTTCTGTCTCCGTCAGGTAGTCGGGTGTCCGCCTGACTATTCGGTTTAGGATCCGTCTCGTTTTCCCGGGCGTCGTTAAAAGTAGCTATAGGGTGAGTGCGTTCTGTATTTCCTGGAGGGAGGTGTATTGCATCCATCCCTTTCCGAGGAAGACTCACAGTACTCGCATTTAAAGTTGCTTTTATATCTTCGATCATTTCGACGATTGGTATGAAGTATCCCCAAGGCGACGATGCGGATACTGCAATAAGATGTCCCACCAACTCCGTCGTAGTTGAATCAACAAGCCATGCTCCTGACATGCCTTCCTCTGTGGGCATTGTTCCCTCGTCAGTACAAAATCCGCAATAGCAATCAGGATAAGATGAACACTCACGCAACTTGCGATCCGTGGAGACCATAAATGCTAATCCAAATTCCGGTTTGCCTTGCAGAGGTAAAAGGCTAGGAAGTCCACCAGTCGTGCCTTGGCAGTAAATTTGGCCCTCCACCAAAATATCGACGGCTCTTCCTCGTGGGGAAGCAGTAGAAGTGATGGCCACAGATACCCCTTTTTTGCTATACGTAGTGGGAGATAATAGTCCATTTCCCACACTAATTAATGCCCAGTCCATAATACTTCGTAAACTTCCATCCGACTTGGTCTGATCGAATGGAACCTTACTCACCCGGACCCCGGAAACATGACAGATACGCCTCTGTAGTACTGATTGCTCATACTCGTCAACACCCACCAAAAGAGAACCAATCCGGCCTTCAGTCTGTGCACTGGTCCGGAGTTGGACATCTTCAAAAGAGTGGGATTCGTCGGGGGAGCTTGATTCTTCCGGCTGATCCTCAGGGCCAAGTGTAGAGAAACTGCAAGTGCTACTGGACGTTTCCCAGGTGACAAAACTGGTCGTATCGTCCTCCGTAATGTCAGGAACCGCATGAGAAACTTCCATAGACTGGTAGGTCTCCTGTGCTCCTGCCAAAAAGTGAAATACAGTAGTTTCGAAGTAGCAGTCATTCTCTCCTTGGATCAGAACTAGCCCTCCAATCAGTGCTGTGCCCAGCAACTCGTCCTGACGAAACGCAGCAATTGGATTTCCTGAGATATTAGGCTCGCGTGGGTGATTCCCAACGCCCCCTGTCCCAGCCGTACGCCTTAGCTTCTCTCCTTTCTTATATTTTACATCAAACTTTCGCTCGTCGATGCATCTAGTCTTTTTGATGGCTTTCTTCATTTCACCTGGGTTGGGACAGTGTATCAGAATGGTTAGTTTCTGGGGTGACGATCCAACGAGCGGGTCGATCTGAATGCGCTGAAATCCTTCGGTCGAAAAGTATTTGTGTATCATTCTGCGGAGATCTGGTAAGACTACGTTTTCGTATTCTTCTTGTAGAGGATGGTTTTGATCCATAATTGGTATATACTGCGATACTTTTTGAGACCCGGAAGTCGACGTCGTATTAGAGCCATTCGACGCCTGCTCCTGATTTGACGTCGCTGTCGATGATGGGGCTAGCACAGATGGGGCTGGCTGTACGATAGCAGTATCCGTATTGGCAATCGTCGTTGGTGCGATATGGACGTAAGTTTGATAACGTGAGGAGGCTAGGGTTGGCGTAGCTTGCGCATTAGGATCGTGCGTTGGAGCGATGATGCTGAGCAGTGCTCGGATTCCGGGGAAGGGCATCTCTGTTGTCCACTTTTTGCGCAAAGGCCTCATTAACGACTCCATTGCAGTGATGGAATATCTGCCAGTAAAAGCATGTCAATGTGCCGAGCGAACATTCGATCAAACTTCATACTCACTTCCTTTCGATGACAGTGAAACGCACTTCCATTCATGCAGTGATGAGCAAAATCGCAAAATCCTCGAAACTGAGCTGTGTGTGCTGGGGGCGCATATGAATATGGAATTCCCGACCCACAGCCTCGACCGACCGTGAGCCACTACATTTTATCAGGTATTCGTTGCACAATGCAAGTTACTGCTTATGTACAGCTGTTTCAATTTTTATTGGCTAGTGATTGTGTACTTGCGACTGGGATTTGAAGTGATAAAACAAAGTGCACGTTTAAAGTAACCCTCTACAGCGTTTACGCATGAAGATACTTAATTGGTGCTTGCGCACAGTGCCACCTCGGAACTTACCTTTACTTTTTTTGAGGCTGACGTTCGAATTCCCAATTGCAACGTACAGTGCATGTATTCTACATAGTTGTAAGCAGCCCACACTGCCTCGAGCTGCGAGACCGACAGGACACCCTAACTCATCGCAGCAACACCGACAGTGCTGTAACTTTTCAGCAAAGCAGACCGAAAAGGATCACCAGAGCAACTGTACGGAATAATCTAGGAAACCAATCGCGACCTCTCGGTGTTTGAAGACAGCCATCTCATTAGCTATATATCCAAGATGACTTTAGTAGCTGATCCGGATCCCTTGAGCATTCCTCTCACAGAAGACCTGACGAATTTGCCCTTCGTCAAGAATACCATCATAACTGCCCTCTGGGGTGAAAATATTCCAGAGGAGCAGTATGCCTACAACGAACCCCGATTCATCGCATACCTCAAGTATTATGAAAACGAGTGTAGACATTCAGCCCGCACCGTACCCTTTTCCACACACCGCCAAACCCTAGATGCAATCATTGCAATCTCAGACGCACGGCAGAAACCATTTGACGATGTCCGAAATATCCTAGCTACAAGTTGCCCAACATTTGCCACATCTCAACCTGAATCGCAGACACTGGGAGTCACGCTCTGTCTGCGCTTGTGGCTTATGATCAATATCCGCGATCGAAGGGATGGTGGAATTGTCGCTGGCGTCAGAGATATCGAATGGAACGATAGTATTTCTGTGGCTTCATTTATTCAAAGCTCACTGCCTGACGGCAGTGCCACCTTCTCTACCGACGAAAAGAGCTTTGACGATGAATTCAACGTGCTCAGTTTGAAGCGTTTGGCAGGCGTACGCCTCGTCTTCACCGATAATTTAGCTGATCACCTCGTTTTTCACCGAGACACCCGCCGATTGCATATCTTCCGTTGCGGATACTTTCTGGCTCTCCATCTATCAATATCAGATCGAACTACCCTCTGTTCGTATGTCTTCAATATTCCTCGCATACAGCTTAAGTTTCATGAATTCATTTGTCTGACTGATGATGTGAAGAGATGTTTTCAGCATGGACTTCCTGCACGAAACCCGACAGACACTAGACCTTCTGTTTCCGCGTCACAGCGGACAGTGCACAAGATACCTCCGGAAACTACAGGAGAACAAACAGCTCGACCTAGAATTCGGGCGAATCCCCATCGGAACACCGTCCAAACGCATTGAACCACCGTTCACACTCTCCGATTTTCAGTACTACGGTAAGCGGTTGGCGGTCTTGATCGATGCATTTGATTCAGCAAAGCCGACCTCGCTCTCGCAACTCTGGTATGACAGGCGGAACAAGCAGACCTGGTACACAATGTGGATAGCCGCAATAGTGTTTTTCTTGACATTGTTATTCGGTGTTATATCTAGTGTTACTGGGATCATGCAGGTGTGGATTGCGTACAAGAATGCGCCTTAACCAGTAAAAGTGAGCATACGGTAACTAGGTCTTTGCAGTTCGAGTGAGTGGAGTTAAGAGGATTTCTGAGCGCCGTCAGCAGGAAGCCAGAGATACATACTGATATTGGGATGCTGGGTTTGGATCTGCAAGTTTAGCCGCGTAATTATTATAAAAGCTCCCTGTGATCAGTGACTAAAGATAAATAAGTATCCATGTTGGGCAATGCAGCTGAATCCAGTAATGTTATCTTTCATTCTAGAGTTTGGACGCGATTATACGTGATGGCCAGTTTTCGGTGTCAGCCTGGTGTTATCTCGCCTTCTCCTAGATTGCAGGATTGAATTTCAGGCGCCAGCTAATCAATAACTAAACGTCCATCGTCTACGACCCCTTACTGACCCTGTCCTTGGCTCCGTGGATAAAGTTTTTTTGGAACAGTGATGTGGATAGAGCCGGAATTCAAACTTATCCACGGGTTGTGACGTAGTATTTTGACTGACTTTCAGCCCCAGAGAGTTCTTGCGTTCATTGTGGATTTGTTGCGGTTTATTGTGGTTAGGGTTGTATCAAGGTATTACCCGGCACACTCTCTTGCTGAACCTGTAAGAAATGACGTTTCCGCAAATTGCAACCATGATCTCCAGTCACTGGCGACTTCTCACACGACTAACAACACGCCTGCAATCATGTCGTTTCTCCTCCGCCGCCGCCCCTCCTTCACCTATTCCGCCTTCTTTACCACGCGCCTACTCCACTCCGCTCGCAAAGCATCTAACGGAAGCGATTAAAACCACCGGCCCAATCCCGCTAGCAGCGTATATGCGCCAATGCCTGACTTCCGAGCATGGCGGATACTACACCTCAGCTATTGACCCCTTCGGGCGTTCCGGGGACTTCATCACCTCCCCCGAGATATCGCAGCTGTTTGGCGAGATGGTCGGGATCTGGGTGGTGTCCGAGTGGCTGTCACAGGGGCGTAAGAGCAATCTCCAACTGATCGAGCTAGGGCCGGGCCGGGGAACACTTATGGATGACATTCTACGGGTAGAATATTTCCTATCCGTAAGAGGAAATGGCAGTGGTAGTGCTAATGGGAGCAGTAGACACTCACCAATTTCCAGTCGCTCGCCTCAGCGATCTCTAGCATCTTCCTAGTCGAAGCCTCGGCCTCTTTGCGCGCGGTGCAAGCGCAACTTCTCTGCGGTTCCGACGCCCCTACACCCCTCCCCGACGGCGGGTTCACCGCGAAAAGCAAGCCCGAATACAACTCCATCCCAATAACCTGGTACCCCACCCTCTCTTCCGTCCCCAAGGTATCCACTCCCTTCATCCTAGCACATGAATTTTTCGACGCCCTACCAATCCACGCATTCGAAGCTACACCTTCCGGGTGGCGGGAACTCCTCATCTCCCCTGCGACCGACGCGGTCCCCCCAGCACCAGAATTTCTCCTCTCCCGATCCTCCGCCGCGACTCCACACTCCATGATGCTCCCCGAGCTTTCGGAACGCTACAAAGCGCTCAAGAAGTCTCCCGGCACTATCATCGAGGTCTCGCCGGAGTCTCTCTCCATTACCGAAGAAATATCCCGGCGAATCGGAACCCCGCGCTCAGGCGGAGCGTTGATTATGGATTATGGCCCGCTCGACACCATACCCGTTAATTCCTTGCGGGGCATAAGACGGCATCGGGCTGTCTCCCCGTTTGCGAATCCCGGAGAGGTGGATCTCAGTGCGGATGTGGATTTCCATACGTTGGCGGAGAGGGCGCTGGTGGCGAGTGAGGGCGTGGAGGTGCATGGTCCGGTTGAGCAGGGTTCGTTTTTGCTTACCATGGGGATGAGGGAGAGGCTGGAACAGTTGGCAAAGAGTCTGCCAGAGCAGAAGAGGAAAGAACTTGAAGTGGGGGTTGAGAGACTTATTGAGAGGGGAGGTGGTGGGATGGGAAGAATTTATAAGGCTATGGCTATAGTGCCCGAGAGGGGAGGTCGAAGGCCGGTGGGATTTGGTGGCGGGGTCGAAATTTGATAGACGGAACCTTCTAGAGAAGATATGGCCTGACACAGACGAATTTCCGAAGTTCGAAGGGTCTGTGGTTTATTAAGCCGTGTGCTCAGCAATATAAAGAATGACACTGCCTGGTTGCACGGCTGTTGTTGTTTAATCGTACTATATTCACTCTAACTAGAGTATGATAGTACCCGTTGTCCCCTCCCTCTCCAGATGGTCCGGCTAGGTGGAAGAGAACCCCTCCTTCCACCTTTGTTAATTGCACGGTTACACATGCTAGCCTGCCATTACCCCTCATCACTAAAGCTCTTTTCTACCAATAGCGTATTGATTCCGAACCACCCACATGATGCAAACTGAATGATGCAATGCCTATTTTTTTTTTCATAAATAATAACGCCCCATCAGACTACAAAAAAGATAGCATCCAATGTTTTATTTCCCTTTCCCTCACTAGTACCCACACATCAAACTCCCTACCTCCCCACTGTAATAATTAACATACAAAGCCGTCCTCAGGTGCTTCATTGGATCGCACCCAGGGCCCAGATAAAATTTACACTTCGCATCCCCGCCAACGATATAATCGCTCACACCAGGGTATTGTCATGGCACTCATACAGACGGAGGGGTGGCATGCCAGTGTCCTTGGGTTCCTGGTACTTACCGTAGCGTTCCAAGTACTTTTCCTGAATCGTCTTGCAGCCGATCAAGCCGTTGGGGTTGCACCAGCCAACGACGAAGTAGAGTAGCTACCTACGGGCACAGCGAGAGCCGCGAGAGCGGAGGATGCAAGGGCGAGGGCGGTGCATAGAAGGAGCTTGAGCGAGTGAATGGTGGTTGAATGTAGTTGACGCCGGGAAAAGGCGTGGGTCAAACTGGGATTGAATGGACGCAGATCACCCCTTTATGGAAAGATATTGGCTGGTGTAACAGACATGCGGGTGAACATAAAACGTGGCCATCTGGAGTAGTCGAGTTGAGATTTCAATCCGGGCTGGTGAATCAAACTTAAACCCGGGAACGGTTAAAATGACTACTTAAGTAGGTAGCAGGAGTGCCAATTATTGGTATTTTCCATACACGCCTCCCATGACCTGTCTTTCTACCTATAATTCACTCGGAATTATTAGATAAACCTCAGTTTTACCCCAAAAATTTGTCCAAACCTTGCAATTACTCAACAAGTAGTAGTCTATAGTGCGGAAATTATTTGGCAATGTCGTGGTCGCCACGCCACGCCGTATGGGGAAATCTCCTGCTACCCACGAGGGGATAGGCTTCTTGCAAGTACACTTAGTTAATCTAGGGCAACAGAATATGACATCCCCACGCTGAGAACAGATTGAAAGTCGATGGTGACGCTGTCGGATTCATAGTACTACGCTTCCTTGACAAAAAAATTTGTTTACAGGAACCGAACCCAGTGCTCTTAAACCCAATCCTACTGGGCAAATTCATCTTCCGGAACCAATCTAGGACGACATATTGATCAATGCCAGTTTTTAGAAGGTTATGCAACTGTTCTAAACGATTCCCGGAAATGCAATGGTTAACGTTCGACTATCCAAAAAACCAACATGGATGCCCGAGTGATAGTCACTGAGAGGTATGATGATAATTTGGTAACCACGACACAGTTACCCTAATAAGGTAGCGGATGGCGGAGAAGAATTCAGATCTGAAGACAAGCCAATGGCTGTTATAGTTTGAGTAACCCACTCTGATGCGACCCCGAGTGACCACCTTAAGCGGAACAGTCGACGTTACTAGTTGTACAAAAGACGGGTTGGCTCAAGATTCTGCCTCAGAACTAGATCTCGAGACTTGCATGACTAGAAATGGCCACAAGACAGTCTCTCCGTCGGATTCGTCTCGAAAAGATCCCAGTCTGAGTGATGCCCCATGACTCAACCACAAGTTTAAGGAACCGGATGAAAACTTTGCGTTCAACTTCCACCCTCCACCGCAGACACTAACTTTTCAAGTCGTGGGTCTTAACAGGAAGCAATCTCTTAACTTAGCTACCCAAATATAGTACGAGTAACTAATATACAGGCTCGATACCTATAATGCTCAAAGCATCAATGCCCAGGCAGACGAGTGAAGAAAGTGAGCGAACGCTTGGCATTTCCGCGACTCACGGGCAACGTTTGAAAGCCGATTCCTCAACACAACACAGGTCAATTTGATTAAAAATGAAATAACAAGTAGTATACATATATAAGAAGCTCTACTATCATGTAGGACCACCATTGTTGTGAAACAGGGTACAGACCCTCTTAGGCATGCCATCTATCCACCAGTAAATACACTCCCACAACTACTCCTCCCACAACTGTTGTGACAACAATAACTTCCTCATGGCCATGAGGTCATTTTTTAGGGTCATGCATTACTTTTCTGAAGTGCGCTTTCAGCATAGACCATACATTGATGATTATGTTCCAGTCATTGACAATGCGATGAATGGCAGCTTTGCCCACTCCAGTTTTCTGTTGCATTTCACAAAAGGAATTACCTTCAGACTTTAGCTGAATAACCCAAATGGGTTCTTCGTGTGTTGACTCCCTTCTGCTGCCATCACGACCGATAGGCATGACTGTGTGTGGGGTGGGAGCCTAGGAATGCGTCGAGGGTTGCGTAATGCGAAACTAGCGCGGGTTCGCTCACTTTCTTCACTCGTTTGCCAGGCTTGAAGCCTACGGTTATCACCTTTTTTGTTTGCACTTTCTCCTCCTGCTTCTGCACATGTACAGTGGTATCATGTAGTAGCTACAAGACCTCGAGATGCATGACCAAGAGACGAGAAGTCTGAGGTTTCCTGCCAGCCCCGTCTCGAGTCTACGCTATTGCTTTGTTGGCCCCCTGTCGAGTAGTACCGACAGGGTACGACGATACGTACGTAGTTGATGGCTCTTGAGGTCTTCCCATTGACGCGGATGAAAATCGACGAGTGTCATCTGTCAGGCTGCCTTTTTCTAGCTTGTGCGTAGCCGAAACGTTGTCAGACGGCGGGCCGCAAATGATACCTGGCGGCCAGCAGTAACCTAGATGGCCGGCGCAGTAGGGTTGCCCGTTGCTTCGAGCCAGTTCACACGTGACGAGTGATTCACCATGCACGCGGAATCTACAATGAATGAGCACGGAAGTAGACGGTATGCAGAGTTGTTGGAAGAAAAAGCCGAGTGGGGAGCTGGAGAATCTATAAATAGGGGTGACTGATCGTAGCCACCGGAAGAGGCATGTTAGCATGCAGTCAAGGGAGCAAGCGGTCACGTTTTGTCACACAACGCGAAAAGCAACCCATATGACAACTTCAAGAGGATGGAGGAAAAGAAAAGGGTATGACGTTTGGGTTTATGGTTGAAATTAATGAAGTAAACAACGTCGGCGTAGTTAATAGAACATCGATGTCTCAAAATGTTCGAAGTGTTTCCGGACGATCAACTTTCAAGATCATTCGTATCGGTTAACTTTAGCCTTCCGGAATCAACACCACCAATGTCCGAAGCACAGTTAACGGGTTTGGTTCCTGTTGGGTGACACATGCATGTTTAAGTATCTGCTACACACATTCCTCTTTCATGATGACTTTCTCAAGTTTTCCCATTACTGATAGACGGCAGAGACTGAGGATCTCACTTGACCAGAAGCGGGCTGGAGACGGTGTGGCAGGAAACCCGAGTTTAGGTTCTGCGCACTGTAGATACCGTAGGTAGTTACGAAAGTGGAGATTTCGTTTCGAGGAGCCGTGGGAGGGTGTCCAAATGCAAGAGAGAGAACCGCCAATTCGGACTTGTCTCCATATATAGAGCAAATGGTAGAACCTAAAATTAGTATTGCTTCTGGAATCTCATAGCACCCACCACCCATTTCAATCATTCGATAAAACATTGGTCTTTAAAGTACCCCACCAAGATTCAATTTACAACAAGTAATTACCTTACCAACTGAGCCATCTCACTATATAACTGCAATTTTTGCTTCTCCATTAGCAGACTGTATCACAGATTCTTTACTATGTTCTTTACACCTTTAACTCCTGCTAGTTCTTCAACCCTTCTACTTAGAAACCAATCTTTACCTCTATGAGGTTTTTATCCCCGTGATTTGGTTATTTCTCAGTAATATTTCAGTTGCTGAGACTTACTGAAACTGCTGGATTTCTCACTGGATATTTCGATTACTGGCACTACAGCTCTAGCCTCTGACCTAGTACAGAGCGAAGATTGGCTGAACCTGAGCTGAAAGCAATTGGTCTGTAGGTCAAGGATGGGAACGTTGTACTTTTAGTTTATAATAATTCAGGGCCTTAGTAAAATGGCTCCCGGGGGGAATTATGATGCAAGTTCCACTACATATAGATGTTTCGAGAAAATTGATGTCTGAAGGTTAGAGTTGACCGGCGCGAAGTGACCCTGAAAGTTGACCGTTCGGAAACACTCCGCGAAATGTTCCAGCGACGCAATGGCCATGGGTGATGGCTAGTGATTTCCAAATGAAAATTCGAGATTTTAGCATACAGAAAGCTGGGCGAGGTTGATGCTTGTAACTTATACACATCTTGCTGAGCACAACGAGAATCCCAAAATAAATATTACGGCAGATATGTATATACAACCGTTCTCCGCTGCACACCAGCATTCTTATCCACCATGGGCTGGTAGCCAGATCGAATTACGTATCTGAAAGGTTGTTTCACCGGTGAAATTCCTAACCCCAACAAACCTAACAGCAGTCTCAAGCTATTTCTACCCGTGACCACCTTGAGATCCCAGTCAAGCATCGTGTCCATCACAGATTTTGGTAAACCGCCGGAAGATATCGATCCCTCAGATATTAGCATCACTTTTTATACTAGAGAAACCCACAGCAAGCGCGAATTACACCACAATCATCGTTGGCACGGCCACAACCTTACCTTCATCCCCGTGTCCAGTTACTACCGCCCTAACGCGAGTATGTGGTATGTCTAGCCTTGAACCCAGAAATCTCGCATTTAATATGCAGGGCTGTATCGAGCAAATCTCTGTTAATTAGCCTAGAATAATGTACCAGTGTCAGGTCTTCAATGTGACAAGAACGAAAAGTCCCGGAAAGAGATATCAAACTGAATTAATTATATCTATATAGACAATATGCGTATATGGAAAACGACGTGTTAGGGCTTAGCTCACAACAGATGTCGTGGTTTTGTAGATGCCAACCAGCTGTTTATCGCTAGCTGGCCATACAATGCCGTATCCAAGCTGTAGGACTACAGAAGTCGTGTACATATGATTCTGACTTTGGAAAAAAGATACGCAGAGTTTGTGACAATAATGCATAGAACATCATTCGGTGTATGAGCAAGCTTAATGTACCTATCTATAGTATCCCCTGTCTTAACCACAATTCCGTGGAGCGAGTATGTTGAAGGAACTACTCCAGAGCGCTCACTTTGTAATACGTAAAGTACGGATCTGACCGTTCCACGAGGCTAACCCCATACTAACTAACTCCCAGTCCCTCCTACCCTATGCTTGTACCATGAAACACATGCTTGATGGAATCGAAATTCACAACAACCAGTGTAATATAGTATGGTTCGATCCCACCGTACCTGGGACATTGTGTTGAAGGGAGCAGATCCCAATCTACAGTGGAGATGAAATCCGACCGTTGTGTTCCACGGCAGTTAACCACATTCTTGACGCCGAACCCCACACTAACACCCAATTTCGACTACCCTGTGCTTGAACCATGGTATTATGGTGTGATCGAAATAACCCACAACCGCTGGGCATATAGTATGGTACGATTCAACCTAACCCGGGACATTGGAAATGCCGATGATGGTGGAATGGCACTAGTGTGTGTGTCGGGGACATCCGAATTAAGAGTGCGGTGTGTTCTTTCTTTCCTTCAATTCAACCTCGATATTAAAATTAATCCCAGCGGTGAGTTTGAAGAGATCTAGATGCACCCGGATTTGTCATCCCCTTCCTACCCCCCGTATATTTTCAAATGACTGCCGGTAGGTCAGAAACCCGGGAAGTGAGTAATTGAGTAAGTAGGTCCCGGGGCGGTGGGAGGCAGGCTGCGTACAGTTGAGAAAATCATGGATTATCGTAGCAACTGAGTTATGGACGCATATTAACCATGCCAGTTGCAGGGCTGCATGGCAAATGGGGAGTCAACAAGACAAAATCTTCTGTGGTTCTCTTGCTTGGGGTAAACTGAGGCTCTGATTGGGCCAACGGCCGCCGAGAAAAAGTTGATGCAGAGCGTCCACTTGTAGTGCCAACAACAACCAGGATCTACCACGATAATACTCCGAGTGATGTAACATGTTCCCAACATCTCACGTGCATTTCTTAATCATGATGTCGCCCAAGCCGTGCTGGAGATTACAAGTGGGACTCTTCCAGGGATGTTCGGAATTCGGCAGTTTCATCGCAGTTGGCTTAAACCCCCCTACACAGCAGTGCGATGCGCGCTCGGACCCCTTCTTCTCGTATTTTGACGGCTTGTGGGTTAGGCATATGAGGCGGCGACGGCGGGATGGGGGGCCGCGGACTAGTTATCACATTGATGTCAGCTTGCACGGCATAGCGCATCACTCGTCCCGCCCTACCCTGTAGAAAACTAGACGGCTTGCCGCACGCACGGCCACGACACACTTTGCCCAGCCCCACAACGTCTTCGATCCCCGACACCAAGTCACAGTAGTCTTCATCGAAGAATGCCCCCACGTATCTATACGCCGGGTGGTACAGAAAAAATTTGGACGACCCGAGCCCGCGTCACCTGCGCGTGTCAACTTGGGTATCTCCTCCCCGCCACCCCTTCATCGAAACGGGAAAGTGGATGGCCATTTACGGCACACGAAAAGATAATTCGAAAATTCCTTCCAGTGAACAAGGAATCTCGATAGAAGGATCTCGGGTCTTGGTGCAGGTTCTCTGGGGGAAAAGAAATCTGAACTAAAAGAACAGATACTGCCTCCAAGGGTTCAACCCAGCATAAAAAACGTTTCTAGTTTCGTCTTTTCTTATGCAGGCGGGAGCAAACCGTTCCTGCATGGCTCTCTCTCGCTGTGATATCTAAATGGGGTATTTTCCTAATAATGACCATGCCTATGTACTTGAGGCTCGAGAATTCGATTAGAGCTGCACTGGTGAGGGATCCCGGTGTTATTCAACGTCGGTAGTGTTCAATGTTAATGTGCGGCTATCGTGTGTGAATAAAAAATAAAAACGAAGTTCCGATGCAGTGAACCGGCTATTTTCTCTTCTAACTTACAAGATCTAGAGTTGCCAGAAACCAGTTAGTAGTGCACATGTGGGCTTAGTCCACAGTAAGTGTTTCGGCCTTAAGCTTCAAACTGCGTATGCGTCTCTTCGACATATAATGATTTCGGCTCGTACCTCCACGCCAAAAGTTCTCTTCCATCTACCAAACTCTTACAGGTGCAAATTATGTCCATATCCCGTCGTGATCTACCGGAAATCGAGTTCAAAAAAGCCTTTACATGTGAAAGCCCACAAAAAGAGAAGTAGAAACTACCTTCGATAGTGAACATTGCAGATCCTTAATATACGCCATTTGCACACTGCACTACGCTTCACTATAAGTACTCTCGCTTCCGGTAGATCCGCACGCCTTGCATTTCGGATTTGTACATATATATTTCTGACGTATCATAGGGAGGTTGCCAAAGATAGCAAGGGCCAGTCGGCCGTGATGTAACGGTCTGCAGGAGCACCTTGAGCCCTATGTATAGTGTGGTGAGTGCGGTGTTGTCCTGAAGCGGTGCGTCTGTCTGGCTTTGAACCTGGAAACCCTACAATCAATCGCACATGCAAGGCGGATTAGAAATCCTCCCGCTGCAGGATGAGTTCTATATATGTGGAGGAAGCTTTCCAGTGAATTCAACAGTTATGGCTCGCTGAAGCTATGATCCTGGATCTCGGTCTCAAATTCCTCGGCAGCGGACACTCTGATTTCCATATTCGAGGCCAGATACTCAGCCGTAACCCTAACCCACTGCACCGGTGCCATGGTCGTAACTGCCGAAAGAGATGGAAATCTACCGGGCAGGTTCCCGCTCAGCTCATTATGAAACGAAATGTAGTGTAAGAACCCCGAATGTGGGCTGAGGAATGGAGTGGTTTTTTTTTATCAATCAATTTGAGGCAAGGCAAAAAAAACGTCAAAGAATTACCCCTTGCCTTATCTATTTTCTATAGGAAAAAAAAAATTTAAGTTGGGATCGGTATTATATATATTGCGGGAGGATGTCGCACTGAAACACAGATTCGGGACTGCAGGTAGACCGCAGACAGGGCTTCGGAAGTTCCGGATCTGTCGGGGAAGTCAAAACGGGTTTATTGATCTTGATTGTACCCACCCTTTTGGCCAGTCGGGCCGCGAGACGTCTCTGTTCGGGCTTCCACGTATATGTAGATATATGGGACCTGATAGATATATACAGCCAGCTTGCTGCTGTTCCGAAAGATTGGACGAGGCGGGGAACAGCGAAAAAAACGTTCGGTTTAACCGCAATCAATTCCCAATCTTTTTTTTTCAGGGATATGCACCACCCACCTCCTGAGCTCTGCAGTGGGTCTCTTCTGCAAGAGATACCCGAAAAGTCTCCATACATAAAAAAACCCGCAAATATCTATCTTCAGCTGTTATAATGGAGAAAGGAAAGAAAAAAATAGCACAAATTTAAACAGGCCACATTACCATGGTACATATGTACGTGCATCCCCCCCCGCCTTGAAATTGACAAAACGGAGCTGATCCCACTTTGAAAAACACTCTCAGCGGGCGGATAGAGGTACGTATGTCGATGATGTTTTTTGTCTCCGATAAGAACAATTCTGTATCGGGCTCTGCTTACACTTGATGATCGTTAGGGAGTTGATTAACAGTAGTAACTGTATCGTAAAATTTTAACAGCTCCTAGTGGGCAAAGACCGACCGATGCACCTTCCTCTCGCATAGCGAGAAAGAGGGAAGAGCAGCATGCATATAAGGTGACCACTGGCCAGCAGCAGTCGGTACTGCTCCTGCTGCTGTTGCTAGCGATCGGCGTGTGCCATTAATTAACTTAAGTCAATTGACCATGGGACCGTGAAGTGCTGGCTGGCTCTATGTAGTTAGCTGCTCGTTTCACAGAGCGTGTTCGTACTGCAGAGCTCGTCCTCATTGCCGTTTACCTATATGAAATACACATCCGTTAAAAATGATATGTACATCTGAACAATTAGCGGAAATATTTTCCTGAGATAGGGCTTCCTATATATATCAGCCCAAAACAATATGTAGATCGATTCAAATGTAAATTAATACTTCTCCAGATTTTATTCTTTAATGCTATTGGAAAAGGGCAGTTTTTTAGTTGTTGGTCCTAAAATGTGATGTACTTTAGGCATATGACTGTCAAATAACCGTCTCAAAAATTGAAGATTGTCCTTAGACGTGAGGTATAATTGTCATATCCAACAAACTCAGTCGGGGCTGGCTAAAAAAAAGGCCCTTTTTTTGGTAGAATGCACTCTATGTATGCTTCGGTGCACATGGAGCTGGAGACGCCGGCAAAAGTAGCTTGGTCAGGTTTCTGCAAGGAATAACCTGCTGTTTATGGTCGCAAATTCTAGCCCAAGTTCCATGGACTCATCCAACGGTAGGTTTCTTTTTTTTCCTTTGCAAATTTTCTGTTTAGTTGAAGTATGGTGATAGATATGTTGGCTGAGGCTCTCTGCAGACCTCCACACTATGCGAATACCCAAAACATCTCACGGGATCATGTCGATTGTAGATGCTCAATTGCCTGCCGAAACTTCCCGAATACCTCTCTCTAGTGGAGATCTTTGATCGTGAGGTGGCCCTACGAAGTTCTACCGTTTCAATGTCAACGGGGATATACCCTGTTATTGCGGCGAAAGAATTCTCTCCTCCCGCTGGTGTCTTGAGAGGTGATAAGGAACTGGATTACCGGTAGGTTCGTTCTTGGGTACCCAGCCCCTGGATGGCATGTCAGCATTGTACTGTGGACCGACAACGCTTACGAGAGCTGCTGCGAAGATATTCCTCTCCGTTTTTGGTATACTATCCGGATATCGTTTAAGTTTGCAGACATGAAGACGGTAATTCTGATCACCTCTGAAGCATTGCCAGTCCAACTGCCCAAAATATCAACGCTTGAATCCCGTAAAAGAGATTAGAAAGTAGCTGGGTAACTACCGGCGTGGGCTCTGTGCTGCCCCCGAGCGGAGATGTATCAAAGAACGCCTGATCTCGATCCTTCGACAGTCTTGGCACCTATGTAGGACGCGACACTCCGTCGCGCGCGGGTGATGGAGATTAGTATCTGCATGTTGGTGATTCATGAGAAAAATAACCATCTTCATCCACTTTGCTAGGATTTTGTATAGGTAGTTCCAGTATGTAGTGAGAACCGAAGAATTGGAGAGATTGAGTCTCGTCGCGGGATGGATCGACTGGTTGCGCTTCCATTTTCTCATCCAGTCAGTTCTGTCCATAATTGCTTTTTATTCTTTCAAGAATCCCCACAGTTTGGTACCGCCTGCCGAATGGTGTCGAATCCCAAGGCGCCAACCTTAACGCGAATTCTCTGGCAACCGAACCAACGAACTTTTCCTCTTCGCTTCTGCCGCTAGCGATGAAGCAATAAAAGACGAAGGCAAAACGTTAATGGTGGTCGGCAATTCGAACCATTCCCGTTCATTCCAGAAGATGACAGTGTCGCATCTCCGATTCTGTTCTCGGTTAATTCTAACGAAGGGATTTTTCCACAGTTTCGGTACTGGAGATGTTAGACAGATGGGAAGCTGCAGCCACTCGAGCCAGTACCAGTTGCTTCTGACAATGCAGGAGGAATTCCCAGATGCGGGACCCAGAGCCCACTGAATCTGGTCCCAAGCATCATGCGCGAGCCTGCAGTTGAAGCTCACTTTCGTCTGGCCATCAAGTTTTATTGGTCTGCTGCAGTAGCTGTGCAGGGACCGGGAAGGAATCGGTTCTTCCTTTTCGTTGCAGTGTCTGTTCGGCCCGGATAACGAGGATGGATGGTGCAGCAAGATCTTGAAGGCTTACCCAGCAGTCGGTAATACATAGGCGCGCACGTATGATTCGAAGGAAAGATGGGGGGAGGTTTCGCTGGTGTGAGGGGCGAGACACGGAAATGAAAATTGGTATGAGCGTTTTGATGGTTTGATCTCACCACCCACACAAGATGCAGGCGGTAGCTGCTAGGTACACATGTAAGTACTAGTAGTCCAGTGCTTGGTGTTCGCCCGCGCGTCTGGTTCTAACTCTTCCTCTTCATCCTCTACCAGGTATCTCCATCTACCGACGACGGAAGTAGCCACCCAATTAAGTATGCGCTGGCATATATATTGGAGCAGAGAGTAAAATGGGCTGCAGTTCGCGGATCCGGACTTTAATTGTGTTTATTTATATGTATATTCTTAAGCAACCATTATTGCTGGTTGTTTTTCGAGGGGTTTGGGTGTGAATTTTTTATTTATTTATTATTTATTTTTATTTTACGTATAATTATAATTACCGTGTGCCATTGCTCTACTGCGTGCATCAGGAGTCCTATCGTAGCTAGCAGAGCACCAACCGACCATGCACGGATAGCACATCTCTTACTCCTCTTGCTAAGTGACTGGCCATCCATCCATCATCTAGTGGACGCGGGGAAGCCAATTGTCGATAGTGGACCACGATAGACTCTTTACCTAGTGGAGTTCAACTTAGTGATGATGGGCGGCGGACAGTACCAATCCGGCACGTACCTCTGGGTGACTGCCATTAGCGAATGGAATTGATGAGGGGCAGGAACCAAAACCAGAGTACTGGGAAATCAGGGAGAGGTTGTGTCTCCTCCGAATCCCAGCACAAAACCCACCCACACTCACTACACCACCCACCGACTCTTCCCTGCACCACCAGCCCAAAACCACCAATACCACCGCCGCTACACCCACTCACTCATCTAAGAAGTACTTCTTCCCTTCCCTCCCACACAACCCACCTCCACCACCATCGCATCACCAACACCACCAACCACACAACCACCACCAACCGTCTCTGCGCACCCACTGAACAAGCACCTCTTACCTTCAACGTCGGCTACAATATCTACCGCGCTTGTCCAATCATATCCTTATCCCTGCTTAACTGCTTGTTTGCAGTGATCGCTCGGTTCACTCCGGAGTTCGTTCTTTCTCCTCAAGAAGGCACCTTCGACCAGCTTTCTCGGGAAAGACTGCAGCTGCCTACATTTATATAGCATCTTCCCTGGCCTTCTGGTTCCTCTGTTTGTCAAATTATTCTGTAAATCTCTTACGATGTCGTATAACAAGTAAGCACTCTTTGCGCGATTCGATGGCTATTCACCGTATTATGCCCATACCTGATATTTACTCTTGATTAGCATCGCACACACGTACGAATTTGAGAACGGTAGACGGTACCATGGATATCGCGGTGGAGCATACATGTACCCAAACGACGAGGTACGATTAATTCTAGTATGACATTGTTAAAGTTACAGGACTGAAGATACCCGTTCACCATAGAAAGAACAAGACAGACTCGACATCTTCCACAAAATCTTCCTCGTCTGCCGTCATGAGAAACTCCACCGTGCGCCGATCACACCAAACTACGCTCCTACGAGAATTCTCGACCTAGGAACTGGCACAGGAATTTGGGCTATCGGGATGGCAGAGTAAGGCATTCTATTTTGAGATTGAATTAGAATCGCTAACGTCTCGCCACAGCACATACCGTGATGCTGAGGTTCGTATGACTGACCCTCCTTAATTGGAGGCTTGCGACGCGACGAACTATCCAGCTGACCATAAGCAAAATAGGTAATAGGAACTGATCTGTCATTGATTCAACCGAAATGGTGAGTTCATCCTCATCGTCTTCAAAAAAAAGTGCAGGTTGTGGTAGGTACAGTGGCTGACATAGCCTTAAATACAGGATTCCACGAAACTTGCGCTTCCAGGCCGCCGATTTTGAAAGCGAGTGGACTTTAGGCAAGAGCTCCTTTGACCTCATTCACCTGCGAGTCGGTATTGGCAGTGTTTCGAGCTGGCCAACACTGTTTTCTCGGGTATTCCAGTAAGCGACCCCTTCTTTTCAAAGTGCAGCGATGACATGCCACATTGAATATGAAATTTTCTATATCATTGAATGATAGCTGACCAACAAAAATAGACACCTTAAACCTGGATACGGCTGGTTTGAGTACGTTGAGATTGATATTAACGCTACATCAGACGACGGTAGCTTGACGCGTAACCATGCGCTATACCAATGGCAGCAGTACCTATTGGAAGCAACAGCTGCATCCGGAAAGCCACTTGCATACGAACACCGCACTGGTCAACTATTGAGGGATGCTGGCTTTGTGGATATTCAGGAGGTGGTTTTGAAGTTACCCTTAAACCCTTGGCCCACGGATTCTCACCTGAAAGACTGCGGCCGATGGTATAACTTGGGTCTAAACGAAGGTCTAGAAGGACTCTCTTTAGGCCCAATGTGCAGAGTGTTGAAATGGCCTGTCGACGAAGTGAACAACTTTCTCAAGTCTGTGCGAAAGGATATCAACAATAGGTCAATACGTGCCTACAGTAACATGTAAGATTTTCCGGCTCTTCACGAGGGAACAGTTAGTAACTTGAATGTATCGATAGGCACATCTGGATCGCCCGAAGACCAACTCAGTCAGGAGTTCCACACTAAAAGCAGAAAATATGAGCGATAGAAAATTTGCGATCTTTCACTGCAAAATTTTGATTTCATTGGAGCGGCAGTACTATCTCCGGGGAAAAAGGCCTTGCTTAGAATATGGAGTTTTCTGCTATTTGAATATTGGTGCGCGATACCCCATTGGGCTCGCACTTCTTTCAGTTATTTTTTTATTGTGTATAGCAGGCTTTTTGGACTGGTGTCTCATGTTCACCAGGAAGCTTCTTTTCGACTATAGTCTGTTCCATCAGGCGAAGGAAACGACAGATACGACTTATCCCTTCTGCATCATCATGCATTTTTGCGCTGTTTTGAATGGGCGCATTTACGGCGAGCTTCATTATATATATACCCTTCGTTTGCTCTCCTGTGGGTTTCCTTCTTCTGTTTTCAGGGCTACTTATTAGGTCTCGGACGGGAGTTGATGGGAGTATTATTGGATTGAATTTGGTTTATTTTGATTTGGATACGTTGAAATAGCATTCGGTTTTTTTTCTCTTGGAGGATTTTATTGAGCAGTGCTTGTACTCATGCAGGCCTGGCTAGGTGGTGAAATGGTTGCGCTCGTTTTTCTTTTTCTTTATTCTGGATGTTGTTTTCATGTGTAAGGCGTTCTATCTTGTGTTGTATCTTTTTCTGACGACTTTTTTTCGCCACAGTAATTATTTTTTATACTGGGATTGTTGAGCAAGACAAAGACACCCTACTCACTCACACATTATCTCTTTCACCTCCACTAGCTAGTTGCAGCTGCCGCCGTGAGGTGTATTGGGGTGTACAACCAGATGCGTTGTTCGAGATATCGATCGATTTCTAATGCAACGTACGTACCCGGCAGCAGCTGTCATGTGGACGTGTACTGACCGACTATAAGCAAAATAAAATGTCATGAGCTGATCTGATCTGATCTGAATCGCGGGTGTGCCATACTGGGGGTGGGGAACCAGGTACACGGCATTGTTGGGAGAGGGAGGGCACATGGTGGGGATTGGGGAGGGCTTCTATCGGGTTTTTATCCATGCCGGGGTGGGCCCTGCAGGTCCCCCCGCCCGCGCGCTCCGAAAAAAAAAGTGTTCGTGGGATCCAGATATGTGGGAGCGGACGGGTGTTTATGCGGCGAAGGAAGGAGGGATGTCTTAGATGGGCGGGTAGGTGCGTGTGCAGCGATATCCGGTGAGGGCCTGAGACAGGTAGGAGGGAGGCACAGGATATGTGGTACTGTGCTTTTGTACTTCTTTGTTTTACTGATGAGCCCGGGGAGTTGGGATTTTATCGAACTGTGGGTATGCGGTGGTGTGGGTGATGATGTAGGCGGTGCCACTTACGGCTTTTTTACGTGCGCATTGAGGTAATTTCCTGCGTTGCTATGAAGAGACAGATGCGGTGGTGGTGGTGGTGGTGGTGGTGGTGGTAAATTGTGATACTGCGGTTCCATTGGATGGGGGGAAAGGACTACGTGATACTAGATATGTATCTTTTCCGTTGGTGATATCGAGTATACAGAGCTTCTCATCTAAAACGCAATCATCAGCCAGATCCCCGGGTCTTTAAACTCAAATCCTAAAACTGTTTGATGGAGGCGGATGTCGGCAGTAATTGCTTACGGTGTGATCATGATATCTTGATCACAATGTCTCACTCAGCTCAAACTGCTGGACGAATGTTGTCTCTAGTTGGATAGGCATGTTTCCTATCTTGGTACATAGTAAAAAAAAACAGACGGAAGGCGAGTTCAAACCACGCGCCAAAGCTGGCAAGCATCGAGTGATAACCGTCGACTTCCACTACAGTTATTGCAATCTAAAGAAAAACCCCACCCCCCAAAGGCATGTCATTTTCTAGTTCTCAAATCCTCGGTGAAACCTCGACTATTTTGAGGATAGAATGGTTCTGAAGAGCTAGCAGAGAATCATCCTTCGGTGATCTGTGACATCAGAAATGAAGATCAACAACCACTCCTTCGCAATGAAAAAAGCCTCACCGGATCATCTTCCTCATTTTGGCCGATTTAGTTAGGGGAGAGTTCTCGGTAAATGTTGGCGAATATTGTGTACAGAAGGTAAGCTTAAGACATTAGAGGCAGGACATGCTAACCAAAATCAACTGTGAATTGATTGTCGGAACCCTTCGCGGGGACTGGTACAAAAAAACAGGTGTGCTATCCCCTCCACTACTGGTAATAAGTGCCGAATACGCCTACACGACTACATGAGTCCGATTGGCTAGTGCTCTGAGTGATAGGCCAATAACATTGACGTACCGAGTTCCGTAGTTACTCCTACAAAATATTATCTAGGCGTATTCGGTACTTATTACTAGTGGACATCCGCCGGCCAAGGGGAAACTCTCGGACTCTCGCGGAAACTAGACTTTAGCCTAGCCGACCTCCACTTCGGAATTTGCTGTAAATGATTACTTTTCAAGTGGGCGCGTCACTGACGAACTTTCTAGCAAGCTATATTGTAGGAGCAGCAACAATGAAAGACATCGTTGAGTTTGATAGAGTTTGAATGGCTGTAGATGTTAAACAGCTACCACCATTACCGGGCCCATAGTTTTTACCCACTTCCGGTCCCTGGGTTTGTCTCGCCCAGTAAAACGCGAGTGAACTAGTACTTGGTCACCATATAGGTAGTGCATTGGGTGCCAGAAACTTTTTAACTGGTTTGAATTTGAGTTTTATGTCGACGGTTACAAATATATATCGGAAACCCCCTATGATTACTTAGAGCTTCCTAGACAATATGTCCATCGTGTAACTTTGTGTATAAAACAGCATTTTTGGATCCTACGGGGGTTTTACAACGATATGGAAGATCAGAGGTCCATGAACAACTCTCCAGGCAAACTTCGTCAAGCTTGTCTGCAGCTTTGACACTCTTACATATGCCCTTTTATAAGTAGATGGGTTTGTGAACAGGTACCGTATAATCCCGGCAACAAGAGAAAAGACGCGCGTTGGGTTTAATCGGGGTTTAAATGGTGCCAGCCGGCATCACGGGCCCGCAAATTTTAAGAACGATTTCTAGCCTCACTGTTTATCTCATCCAGTATACTCGGCACTGTCTTTTCTTTTGCTCCCGGGATTAGATGATATCTGTCAAGGAGGGTTCGTTGTAACTGCAGTATATATGTATCCATTTCTACCGCCAAAAGAAAACACGTAGAATTGAACTCAATTATATATTAGAACAAAACTGTGGATAGTCTTGTATAGTACAATGATCCAAGTCAAAAATCTCTGCATCTAACAGACTGCCTGAGGCCGTCAAGTGAGACATTTGCCTTGAGTGGGGTTTCTGCACTTTGCACTTGCACTTTGCCATCTCGCAGGGATGCATCTGAAATCTTCTTCCATTGAAATCGCGATATGTGTACTCACTGGACATGTATACCCGGAAAACCACTACATCTAAGACACGGCTGGATCCAAACCCCGGCTGAACAGTTTTCCCCTAAGTATTCTTATCAGCATCCCCCCACCAGATATATATCCAATCCCACGCACCAATGCCTGCCCGCCCACGCCGCGGCGCCGTGCGCCTATCTACATGCGGCCAGCACTATATCCCAGCTCCCAGGTTTCCCCCTCCCACTTATTCAAAGACAGAAGGCAGATCCGACTTGGGGGTTGCGCATGCAAGCAAAAAAAACTCTCGATTCGGGTGTGCATCAGAGCACATGACGTTAGATTATCCAGCTTCCCCTAAACCTACATACGCACAACATACAACACATGCGCACGTGGGGTATGGTGCTTCCATCATCACGGGTTTGGGGTACTTCGCAAGCGCCCGGGCTTGCAGAATGGGGGATTCGAAGGGTTTCAATTTCCTCCTCTCCAACCAATCAAGAATTAGGGATCTACACCGAGTGTACAGCCAGTTGTGTGAAGCGAGCATGATCCTTGAACACACCGTTCCAAGGTAGTGGAATCGGAAAATCGTTGGGGTTGTTGGAGACCAGAAATCTCAGTGGATGGATCTACGGGGGGTTGATTGGTGGGCTTCAATCTATGCAGAGGGTATAGTAGATCTAGAGCTCGTCTAGCCCTAGGCTTGGAAATTTAAACTGTTAGCATAAACCACACACCTAGCAAACGAAACTGAGCTGAATTGGCCGGAGCAGAACTGACCGCCTAGAGTTCAGATTTAGCCGTATCGAGTGACGCCACTTCCAGCCTACTTCGGAAACGCACTTGTCAGGAAGCAGGCTGCAGGTGGCGTCAAGGACTGGACTACAATGCTTCTCCCTGATGGCCCCTGAACAGGTGGCTGGGTTGGGTGTTGGTTGTAATCCAGGTGTTTGTCGTGCGGATGCATGTGGGGGATTGTGGGGGATTATGGGAAGTCGTGGAGAATGAGGTCAGTGGCTTGCATGTGCCAGCCAATCACTATATATCACCCTTCCACCCCCACCCTCTTAGAGGAATAAGCGGGAGTCCTTAAACCATACAGCTAGCTCTTGGGCACTACATCCTAGTCAGCACAGTCGGAAAGCTTCTTTCAAAACATCGGTGCTGCTCTAATACCAACCACAACCAATAGAAGACGAGTTGGCTCAGGCTCCATCTCGGGACTACGACGATTCGAGTCCCTCCGCCGATCCCATCTCGAGAAGGCCTGAACCTTAGCCCGTCATCCGGCTTTTATTCTTGGAGGCTACCGCAAATATCCTATAGCTGCTAAGCTGTCCACGGTAATAAACAGTAGTGTTAAATTCCGGGTAGTCAATTCAATCTGTCAAAATGCTGCAGCCTACTTTTTCCAAAAAAGCTACAGTACTCGGAAAATTGCAAGGTCATTGGAATGGAGATTCAGGAAAATATTAACAAAAGCTTGCTGGCTTTTTGTCGTAACCTGCAATGAGATTTCTATCATTCAAAAGATGTTAGGAAGTTGCACTAGCGTGCGTCTCTGAGCATATCGTCAGGATAGTCAAGCCTACGAACCATTGTTTTCAGGTAGCTATACGTGGGATCAAAGGATTGCTGCCCGGGCACCTTTTCCGTAAATTTTAAACAATTTCAAACGAACATTGATGCACTCCTTCATATCATATTTCTACTGGCTATATATAAACTTGGAGCGACTCTGGAATCCAAAGCAGCTACTTTATTGTTTTTTTTTTGTTTTTTTGTTTTATTCATACTGTATGCACTCTAATTAGAGTATGACAGGACCCAATATCCCCTCCGCCTCCGGGCGAGCCGGCTAGATGGCGGAGCTCCCCCCCCCGCTACCCTTCATCCCCGCTACAGCTACTTTATTAGGTATATAAATGGAAAAGCGACAGTTAAGGATTAGGGACTAAAGATGCTAATGCGGATAGGCTCTATAAACGACACATCATAAGGGTACGAGATCTGCGGGATAGTCAAAGTTGACTGCCGCAATTTGACTGTACGAATTGACTGTCCGGGTGACAGACTACTCGAACCTGTAAGCGCTGGTCCATGAAACAGATTACGAAGTATGGAGGAAACTTTGCGCTCTACCTATACTCCTACCCGTCCATTATTCACCATATCCGGCTATGAAATCTACATAATCATAGCTTTAACAGAAGCAATCTCTTTACCAAGCTAGCTGAGCAGTCAAACCCGTAATAACTACTCTATAAGCACCAACGTCCTAGGCTGCAATCACTTTTTTGCTCTATTTCTTACCTGGGCTCGGCTTATTTGTTGCCACCTCAGAGATAATTGCCATACAAGACCTAAAGGCCCATAGTGAGACATTGCCAATGCGAAACCAAGATGGCCAAGGTTTGAGCTCACCCTAATCTCATCTCTAACAGACCAATGTGCAATACTAAATTAGTATATTGATGGTGGGGATAATGTACAGAGCGTAACCAGCAATCACGGAGTGTTTGGGTGACCTAAGGAGCGCGGGTGATCGTTCATGAAGTGAATCAAGCTGGAGGGTACTTACACTTCTGTTCTTTCGTACGTGGGGGCGCTATTACAGCTCTGATCCTCCGCCGTTCTAATCAGTTAGCTCTGTTTGTATTCGCCTAGCAGTGATGAGATCCTCTCAGTCCAAACTCTGCGCCGTTCGGTACAGTATAGTACTTTTGCACGGATGACCTGTCCAGAACCCAAACAAACTTTCCAACCATCCCATTCCCATAGTTGCATAATAAGATCTGAGACGTTATAGACTTCATACACACTCACTGTAACCGGGGCTGATGGTAAGGCACACAAGTCTCCTGTATATATCTCAAGTCTTTCTCCTCTTCTCTCTGTATCTTAACGCATACGATTCTCGCCTCCATATTCGCAACACCCATACATATCCGATCCTGAGTGACTGGTCGTGAACAGCGTTCAAACGACTCACGACGGGCGCTAAATATCTTTACATATCCGTCTGTGACTTTAGCTGCAGATGAGTAGTGTATTGCGCTGTCTGCAGGATGTTGGCCATAAGCCGGTTGCGAGGACTCGACATTTCTCAAATCAAACTTGCGTGGCCAGTAGTTACGTGGTATTAAGACGACAAGCTGAAACCACACGCGACTTCCAAACGATGGAACATTATTATTACAACACTTCAGCTGTACACACGTAAGGCATATTAGAAGTTTCGTTAAAACTGGGATTGAAACAACGAAAGCTGGTGCCTCACAAATTATTATCTTACTGGCTAATACTCGCTATATACAAGCAACAACCCGTCAGGAGTGGGTTTCAGCCTGAAGTCCCAAAATCTACGTTAGTATTAAATGTCAAAGTACCATTCAGTGTTCAGGACACCGATGATGTTGGTCATGCGATGTCACTCATGGCATGGTCGCATAAGTCAGGTGGTGCCTACCTCGAAATTCGCTGACTTCCGCATGGGGCAACAAACACTTAAGCTGAATTATACATTAAGTTAATAGCTTACCCTCACACCTTTCGTCATCGATCCGGCCCGTCATATCCTTCCCCTCACCAGAAAACACATTCCCGTAAAGCAGCTCACTTACGCCCTTGACTGGTTCACCTTCTATGACCCTCACCCTCACCTCCTCTGCCGACAAGCCCTGCATATTCTCCTTCTCTTGGGCAAGCTGCTGCAACACTACTTCCACTTCTGCATGGCTCTTCTCCCGGGTGAGCTGTTGCGACACCATTTCCGCCTCCGCAAGGCCTTTCTCTTCACTGGGAGACAGTGACGGCTTCGAGGAGGTTGTGTTAGGGTATTTTTGAAGCGCCATGAAGTGCTGCATCTGCTCGTGTGGTGCGAGGGCTAGAAATTGTTCTAGCGGGAGCGGATTACGGGCTTTGGGGTATGAAGAGGACTGGGTGAAGGTACCGATGGGTATCCAGGGAATTGTAGCGTGTGGTTTGGATGAGGAAGCGGAGGACTCGGTGAAAGTGCTGACTGGAATCGAGAGTTGGATTGACATGGTTTGTGACTCGGATGCGGAGGAGAAGGCGGTGGTGAGGAGACTCTGAGAATAGGTGGAGTTTGTATTGAGTATGATGGGCCTAGGGTGTTTGTTTTGAACGTGGAAGGGTGTTCAATTTGAAGCAAGGAAAAGCAGGGACTTCAGATCTGACAGGTATTAACTAGAGTAAAGGACGACGCAGTCGTAGTGAGTTTGTGTAACTGATACCTTGTTACAAGGGTTTTCTTATAGAATCTCGAAGCTATGGAATTTTATAAAATGGCATTCATCTTCTCACAATTCAATGTTCCTCGATTTTATCCGTCTTTAAAATGCAGCTGAGCTCGAGGTGACTCTGTCTACCTCTCTGGAGTCTCTGGCGACGGCTATTTTCTAGGACTATGAGGTGGTGTTGAAGGTGCAACGTACTCTAGAAATTCCCCTATCAAAGGTTGATGCATGAAAGTTAAAGCTCATCGCCATAAACATAATCGTCAGCCCCACCCAATGCTGGGAGCTGGTACGAACTGAAGAATCATAAACATGATTATCCTCATGGTTTTCATTTTTGAAACTTATTCTTGGTTTATTTTGTCCGTAGGGCGGGGAACTATGGTCAATGTAAAACCAGTAGTTATAGAACTCTGGAGTGCACCTACCCACCTCCAAACTTTGCTTTTTCTAGCAGCCATGACGAAGTAAATTTCGCATCCCCACACTATACTTTTTTATAAATCGCCGGGCCGTTGATGCCTCCAACGTACTTTAAATCCTACATTTCACACATGATAGAGCCCGACAAAATTTGATTCACCCGATCTTCCCACCGATAATGGGATTGTGAAGTTTCTTTTGTTGTTGTGGAATCAACGGCGACCACTAGGCGCATAGTTTCGAGGTCATTGGCTGATGGGGTGTCACCTATATAGAAAGGCCAAACACTGATAGGCACCTAGAGTCCATAATGGAGGACTTCCCGTGGTTCTATCCATCCCAGACAGAACTCCCAGATAGAAACTCAACTCCACCAGTTTGATAGAAATAGACAATTCAAATATAAGTGGATGTACCAACCTCCCTGTCTATCCGAACTTACAATTTGGGATTTTGAAAATATTTTTTCGCAGCGAAAATGGAGTTCCTATACGTTTCTATACACGACGGGAAGTCCTCTAATGTACGTAGGAACCTCCTGTAGTACAGCTGATGAGCTTGCAGTCTGAGCGATCTTCTCAATAGACCCCATGTCGTCGAGAATCTTGTGGAATTATAATTGATTCTCATTTACCAACCCATAAACAGCCAAAAGATCAGGTGACACAAACACCAGTCATTCCAAAGACTCCTGGTCATTTAGGAACATATATTGTTCGAAGTAACTATTAACTCAAACCGCATACCTGCGGTGACGCGTGTATGTATGTATATCCCTATTAATATATTAGTAAATGGTAGAAATGCTTAAATTGATATGAGTAGCATATGGTATGTCCACCCGTGGAACTTTGCACATGGGGAAGAACCACCCTATCTGTGTATGAGCGCAACAGCATAAGGAAGTTTTGGAGTAGATTCGGCGATGAGTTGTTGCTATGGAGCTTTGTAGCCATTCACTATGAGCATCGAGTTAAGCTTTACAACAGCCAATAGACTTTCAGCTCCCCTCCCCATCTCCCTCACTTCCATCTTCCCTACATCATCGACCTCGACAATGTTCCCAACCACATCGCTTTCCTCGATCCGTCAAAACTCAGCACCAGCAAGCCACTGGTCTGCATCAGTGCGTACGACTACACCACAGCACTCTCTGCTCGCCGGGCAGGCGGAATTGACGTAGTATTTGTGCTCGCCCAAGAAGTCGCATAATGTGCAATTGCGCTCGAGTCGTCGGCAGCTGTATCCCTCGATGTACACTACGCCCTCTAACCTCCTTCCATCTCTGCTTATGAAGATAGGACATGATCCGCCACACATGTACCGTAGCCCGGGGCGTTAATACTCATGGCTCTTCTCCAGACCCACTAGTGATTGTAGAGCTACCGCTAGGAAGCTACAAGGTTTTCTCTCGAGCAGGGTATCTCCTCTCTCGTCCCTCTTCCTCCGTAAAAACTAAACCATCAACGTAAAGCTCTCAGCTCCGCGCTCGCAGTGTTAAAAGCACACCCGCCTGCAGCGACAGGAGTACTCATCTACAGTGGGAAAGCGATAACTCCGCATATCGCGAAGCTCTCGGAGGCAGGGATACCGCCCATAGTGCGGCTCGGGGTATCAAGCTCCTCGTGTCGTCTCCAGAGTGTATTCACCGGGAGCACAGGGGACGAAAAAGCCAGGTTTGTGGCAAGGACTGTCGAGAGCGCGAGAGAGCTACTGGCTGACGCGTAGGCCGTCGACGCTGCCGGAGTTGCTGCGGTTGTATTGGAGGGTGTCGCCGCGGCCGCAGCGCAGAAGTTGAATGGTGTGCTCACAGCGACAGTGGTTGGGATGGGTTGCGGTACAGGCTGCGCGGGTCAGCTAATGGTGCAGAGTGAATGTTGGGGTTGAGGATCGGAGAGAGGCAATGATCGAGGTGGCACAAGCAGTATGAGATCGTGGCTGAGAGGTCGGTGAGTGCTATTTCGAAGTATGTGAATGAAGTTAATGCTGGTGCTTTCCCGGGTAAAGAATTGGTGAGTTTCCTCCTAGAGCTGGGTAAGTTGAGAAGTACGGCTGGATGTTGACGCTGGGCAGTGGCGTGAAATGAAGCAGGGAGAAGATGTGCAGTTCCGGCAAATAGCGACTCGACCGACTTGAAAGGCATCGTTTACATAGCATGTAAGGAGTGTTGGGAAAATTAAGAAGATTAGAAGATTCGTATAAATATTATTCATGAAAAGTCATTCGGACAGAACCGGGTGGCCTTTCCTAATGCGGACTAGTGTAGTGAAACAGGGGCTATGTCTAGCTGCTAAGATTTAGGTGGCGTTGAGGAATTGGACCTCACCCCTTGAGAGCTGTCCCCTTCATCCACCAGGACAGTGCTGTAACACTTTCTGGAGTGCACCGCCCCCCTCGTTTCGTACAATTGATTCGTCACGATGTCACACACTCTCGCATCATCAGTTGTTGATCCTGTCGATGCCAATTACCCCTCCTACTTCCACTGTAAGTTTAAATTAGCCTGGCCACTCTCAGTGCTTTTCTGCTTACAGTCTGTAGGGCGCAACTGACTGCATACACAGATCTGGATTTGCCTCTGTTATATTCAAAGCCTACCGCCTCGACCCTTCTCTCCATCCTTAGCCGTTTTTCCCTCCCTCCACCGTCGTGGGACCAACCTTCCGCCTCCGTTCCAGCACCTGAGGGTTTTGAGAAATGGCTAGTTTCTGTCATCGCCTCGCCTTTGAACTGGATTGCCGATGAGACCGTGCAAGAGGCCATCAGGGACTTTGCCAGCGAGCGTATATCTGAGCGCTGTGGTCGTTCAGCTCGGGGAGAAATGAAACGAGTATTTCGAATACCTCTCCCACCACCGGTTCATCATCTACTTCGCCGCACACTGCAGTCAGCGCTATTTTCGCCTCCTTCTGCCTCCACTTCTCTCGGCTCATCGGAGGTGAACACTCCTGCTCTTGAAGACGAAGAGACTGCGGGAGAGTATGCCGAGATAACACTCTGCGAACCAGCACTGACCGCGGACAATCTCGGACTCAAAACCTGGGCGTCCTCTTACCTGCTGTCAAAACGTCTCTCACTTATCTCCTCCACTCTGCTCCCCATCTCCCCCACCACTCGGGTTCTAGAGCTGGGTGCCGGTACGGGATTGGTCGGATTGGCGGCTGCAGCGATATTCAAGGTGCCGGTATTGTTGACAGATCTACCGGAGATTGTGCCGAATCTCTCCAGGAACGTCAAAGCAAACGTTCATCTTGACATTGACGTAGAAGCGAAGGTGCTCGATTGGAGGAGAACTCCAGTGCCGCCCCCACCAGAGAAGGACAGATATGATGTGGTATTGGCCGCTGATCCGCTCTATTCGGCAGAGCATCCACGGCTGTTGGTGGGCATGGTTGGTGTGTGGTTGAAGCGTAATGGTGATGCGAGAGCGGTAGTGGAGATGCCATTGCGTGAGGGCTATGGGCGAGAGAGGGATGACTTTCGCATTCGGATGAATGGTACGGGCTTGGAGGTGGCTGATGAGGGCGTCGAGACTGGGTGGGATGATTGGGGAACTAAAGGAGGAGAGGTGAAATGCTGGTGGAGCGTGTGGAGATGGCCAAAGAAGTCAATGCGGTAGAGGCGGTTAAGGTGAGATGACTAGGACAAGACATTAACGAACACTTAGATGGGCAGTATAGAAAGCTAGACGAGCGGCAATACTTAGATATTTAGACTTAGACATCGAAAATGACATAATAACCGATAGAAGAAAGAATAGAATATTTATGAACTAACGGTCGGTATGAAAGACTTCACTTATTTATAGCCTGATGTTTGAATATACACGCTAACAGTTCAGTAGCTGATCGAGAGAGAGATAGAGCTAGAGAAAGGAGCAAGAACGTTGAAGAAAACACCATGGAATTATAATTATTGAGTCTAGCTGGGGCTAGCCTAGCTGCTACTCCATTGTTACGTATTACCGTTTACACTTCAGTCAACTTCAGGCTCCATCCACATTATCACCCGCAACATCACTAAACAAACCACCAAGCACACATCAGCACCTCTTCAACACAACACAACTTTTTGCCTTAGGAGTCACCACGGCTTCCAGCATTCGCCATGTCGGTATCAAACTGTTCCAAATTTTCCTTCATTTCCGCCTTACGCCTTCGCGTCAGTTCCGCCTCCTCCTCCATCTCCCGCCTCTTTCTCGCCGCCATATTCTCTCCATACTGGACTCTTCCTTCCTTGATAGCAATGTCGGCTTCATGCCTATCAGGTGCATCGAGAGGGTATACAGTCATAAACCGATCGAAGACCGGGGAATCGGAGAAGCCTTGCCGCGGCTGCTGTTGCCCATCCGAACCGGAAAACTGGGACGAAAGCTCTACGGCGTGGTTATTGTTATGGATATCTGAACAGGTCGGTGCTGGTGTGCCATATACAGGGTCCTGGCGTGGTGGAGGAGGAGGTGCAGGAAAATCCTGCTGCTGCTGTTGCCCCGAGTCTTGGTCGATGGGTGCATCTGACGATGCGAAGCCACAGTCGCGTTGCCTATGGTGGTTAGACGGCATTTTAATGCTGTCTGTGATGAAGTATTTGGGGGAGAAGTGTTCGGTGGAGGAGTATTCGGTGGAGGAGTTCGGTGGATTCGATTGTTGCTGGTGTGCCGAGATTCTTTGGAGTTATTGCTCAGATTGTATGGTGAAGAGGTAATAAGGCTTCTCACTGAGGTAGGATAAGACCTCCAAAACAAGAATGATAGTGAGAAAGGGAATTGAGCTGATTCTTTGGTATGATATGGTATGGTGCTGATTTTTTCCCTTAGGGGCTTCAATACAGCTTTTATACGACTGCGAGACACCACTCAGGTGCAAATCATGAGAGTGATTGGTTCTTCCTTCTCATATACAGAACCCTACCTGACTTCCTGACCATATCCGTCGTCACCAGTCACCAGTTCGTTACATTTGTTTTTGCCAGAAAATAGGCAATGATGGTTTGGCGGGAAAGAATGATACGCGCAGAGACATACTAGCCAGGGTCCTCAGCCAGGCACCAGTTTCCAGGTCTCAGTCAACCTCCTGCTTCAAGTGGCCGTAGGGGAAAGACTGATCGTGGGGGATTTGCCGGGTGAATCGGTGTCTACGCAGGAGCAATATCTTTTCGTCTGGTCTTTCCGCAGGGGGCTGGTGTTGACGCGGTTTTTCGACGACTCGAACCATCGGAGTGAGACCTGATATCCTTGTTTCAGGGTAAGGAGGTAAGAGAAATTTAATTTAGCCTCCCGTTCGATAGAAGCTCCCGGGTCAGATGATGGCTATTCTTGGATGGAAGGCTGCGGATATGTTTCGACTCCGGGCGTTCCGGCGGCTCGCTCGTGGGGGGTTCGTTCTGTTGTTTTTCACATGTTCTAGTCTACGGGAAATTACGGGCCGGACTCGGCACGGAAGCTTAAGATTTGCATATTGTGAAGTACGCACCCTGCGTGGCCTGGCCGAGGAGTCTGGCTGGTCACAGTATTCGGCAAGCTCAGGCGCAATTATACCTTACAGGCAACTCCCCTGAACATTGTGGGGCTGGGATGAGGGGACTAATGTGCTTATATCAGAGAGTACGTGTGTGTTGCGACTGTATTTTTTCTGGATCTTTGAAAACGGTCCGGCGGGAAATTAGGTTTTATGCAAAAGCAACTGGGCGCCGAACGGCTGGTGGCGCCTATCAGTGGGGAACCCCTGCGCGTTTCTAGAATCATACTGCATCCAGCCAGACAACATCATTCATTCAAACAACAAAGCGAACATGAGACAAGGGGTCGTCTGGTGAAATTTGCACTTTGGTCTCATGGGCCAACTTCCAACAAAGTTCACCAACAAGAAAGGCGCTTCGAGTGTTTAAATATACTCTCGGAAATCTCCATGTGTACGCGAGGGTCGAAGTATTTCGGTAAGGCCAGCCACCGAGATCTCGATCTGGTCATTGTCAACAACCTCCGAACAGTTACCACATAAAGCAATTTCCGAATCTCTGTGTGCAGAGTAGGAAGAGCAGGCCGGTCATATCTCGTCTTGCTGTATAATGTCTCAAAAATCAGAGTTGAAGTAATAAACTTGGATTGGACTATGTGATTGATGCCCATCTCAACCTATTACACCCACATCTTACCCTGCAGCCAAACGAAACATCTCACCAACCGTAGCCAGCGGCCAGCCTTGTCAGAACCGTAATTTCTTCCTTCCTGAAACGCCGCCTCATTCAGGTGGGTGGTCACGCTCTCTGTCCGTGACTAGGCAGAATCCCAGCTGAGACTTTTGATATACGACAGGTAAAGTATGATATGATAAGCCGTTTCTTTAGGTCACCTGGTTCGCCTGGTGGTGCGCCATTAACCTTACCCATTAGCTCAGACACGGACCTCTTTTTTCATATACATAATTCAAAAACTTCCGGCGACTTTTATTAACAAAACTGACCGGTTATATTATTAAAAAGCCAAATGGAACGAGTGAATGTGCTGGCAGAACGCCACACTCTGGGAAGTTCCGACAAAATGTCAGAAACGGAATAGGGAAAGACACATGCGGCCGTGCGGTGTAGATGTTGTAAAAAATTCGTCAGGGTTCAAAAATAGTGTTGATGTCACTAGGTGATCTGTGAGAGTAAAATTGCAGTGCCTTCTTAATCAGCGCAACTTACCGACGTGACACCTTCCTCGCATTGCATTGTCATGATCAGCGGCGTTCTGTGAATTGAATGTCCCCGAAACCGAAAGGGGCGGTTGAGTATGACACTGGCAAGAAAGCCACCCACGAATCCATCATCCCAAAGGCGTACGTGATCGACGTTTGGCCCCCTCGCCCAACCGGATGAAACAACCCACCCCCAGCCGACAGCACACTCTTTTATTGGTGCACACGCCACCTTGACTGGGCCCGAGGAAGTGGGTAGACTACGTTTGGCTTGCATCCGGATCCAACATCCCATCTTCTCTTCAGCCCCGCCGGTTCGAGTAGAGGCCTCTTCGTGTTGGAAAATAAGTCGCGAAGTTGGACCGCATACCTGTGAATACACGGCTCGCAGAGAGCACTGATTGTGCAAAATATCAGATTCGGAGGCAGCATGATACCGAGGAGGGGCTTTTTTGTTGCTGCCGATCGTGAAGCAGCACACTACACCCCATGCAGGCTAGCGCAGATGATCCCGATTGCGACGCAAGCGAGGAGTTGCACATGTCGGGCCGACAACAGGGATCGGTTGAGGTGAGAACCTGCCGGTTACAGTGTTCGTATACGAGAAATGTACCTTCCTTAAAGCGCAACCGAATCCAAATGCCGAACACATAGACACCGACCAGAGCTCAACAAGCACAAATCGTGGAAAATATTCCATTAGATACTCTACAAGGCGTGCTTCGCATACATTCAGTTCAGCTTGCTAGCTTTGCAGACAAGTTACAGGTTCGAGCGTAGTAGTGGATCCGTATATACCTTCGATATATGAAGACACGGAATTCCGGGTTCACGCCGAGTTGTCGGGACTCATCGATCGAACTCAAGCGAGCGCTCGCGCAAGCATCTACCATCTTGTTGACAGGAGATCTTCAGGGTCTTACAATCTATATGTAATTCGTCCTATAGAGGAAGCTTTAGGTAAAGCATGATTTTTTTCCCCAGAGTGCTGTACATTAGGCTTGCAGGGTTCGGATCTACAATCCGAGAGGAGTTCTTCATCATGCGGTTTAATATTAGGGATTCAGTAGTTATTGTGATGAGGACGGAGATGCTTATACCCCGAAGGTGCCTAGAGCGGTGGTCTTGGTGGTAAACTGTGGATATGCGTTCTGCAGTTTGAGGGGTTATTTGCAGGCGCTTCGGACAGCATCCGTGTCATAACTCGAGGAGAGAACATGCTCCTGATGAATGTACTTTGGCTAGAGGAGTGTTGCACGCGCTTCAAAAGGAAGGATAGAATGTCTGTTGCTTTTCGTACTGCACGCAAGCACTCAAGCAGATATCCAGATATATACGCGCTTTGCACTTTTACTGCTACCACTGCCCTGGGATTTTGTTCGTTTCAACGGCTTTCAACGGCGTCGAGTAAACTACGGGAGAAAACGGAGTACGGGGTTCTCTGTAAGACCTGAGATCACCAACATCATATAGGCTGCTTGTTGGGTTGCTGCCGGCTAATCTGGTGCATTTTGGGAAAAGAGAGGACCAAGCATTCGTTGAAAAGGGGATGGATCGGTCTTCCCCGCAAGCATTATCGCTGCCGGTACATAGTGCATCTCACCTATCCACACACACACCCATGAACCAGGAAACTCGCTTCCGTGGTGCTGGGCCGGCTGCGAGCGAGCAAGCTGAACGAACGAACGAACCAACGAGCGAGCGAAGAGAACTGTCAGAATCTGGGCAGCTTCCGTCTCGTCTCTGCTCTGCTCATCCTTCACATCCATCCATTCCACTGAACATAGACTGCTTTTCCCCTCATTCTCACTTATGGGCTTGAACTGGGTTGTGTCGAGAAGGAGCAGATTGTCCTTACTCCTGTCCTCATCAACACCGCTCCTCCTCCACCACCACCACCACCACTACTCTCGAGAGATCCCCTTCTGTCAAGAAGGGTTGTTAGTATGCGCAACTCTGCCGCCCGCGCAAATATTGGTCGGGATGGCGAAGAGAAACAACAAGTGCAAAAGGATACTTGGTACTCAGAAGATGAGGGGGAACTTCACCCACCGCTCATCAACTTCGACCGCTATCATTCGTCCCAGCCATTTCCTCCTCCTTTCAATCATCGAAATACCCAATTCGACAAGCCACAACCAATACCACAATTCCTGCAGCCACCAGAACCTCCACCACCTCCACCATCGCCGAATACATTCAGCTACAACATAACACCGCCACCGAATCCATTCAACGTCACACCGCCGCCACCAGCGTCGCCGAATCCATTCAGCTTCAATAATAACCACCCTAGACCCTTTGGCAATGTCCTTAACCCGCTTCAACCATCAGCCTTTTATCACCCGCCGATGATCATCCCGCCACAAATCGTCTACCATCCACCGATGGTCATTCCGACAGATATTCCCGCGAATGCCTTCGGAGCCGCAGCTCCTCCAGCTGAAAACCCCGCTATCGCAAATATCATCGGTGCTAACACGGGTGGGATCGACTACGGAGGAGACGCGGATCAGTTATCTGAAGCTCTTCGCGAGGCAATGGCGTATCGTTGCGAGGTCGCTATTAAACGCGAACGCAGCCTCGTCGCGCAGGAGTCAGATCGCATTTACCGCGCGCCACGGGTACGGAAAATGCGTAGCAGACAGAGAGACGGGGGGGAGGAGGAGATGATGGACGTGATTGTCGATGCGGCATTACGGGGGAGACGTGAGCGGGTCAAGAAGAAGCGGAAACGAGGGATTCATCGGGAGGTTACGCCTGGTTCGAAGCCGGAGGTGATGAACGAGGGTGATAAGACCATTGACTGGTGGCCTACTAACACCGATAATTCGATGGATTGGTGTGAGGAACATCCGCATATAATGCAACTGGAGCAACAGCGGCATCATCCACGGCAGAAAGTCGGTTTATAACCCTTCTCGCGTACAAATCGACACCATCAGAAATGCACTTGTATCATACCACACATGTCTCACGGCTCACGGGGACGCTTCGGGTTCTTCACAAGTCACAGCAGCAGCAGCAGGCAGGCAGGCATCAAAATCCGGTTTTTTTCCCCCATGTTATTTAAAGACATCGGGTTCGACCATCATTTGCATCTTTAATCTGGGGTTACGGTGTTCTTTCCTATTGGCTTTTTATCCTTTGGGCTTTTCTTACGCTTTCTAACATGATACCCTAATTCGCGGGTGGGTTTTTTTAGCACCTCATCAACTGTCGATGCATCGTTCATTCTGCTATTTTCTCTCTCGTATATTTCACGTCTCCACCTCGAGGCCTCCCGACATGACACAAATCTTAAACTATTTTTTTTACCCTCAGCTGAAACTCATTTTATCTTGTAACATGGTCATGGCGTACATACGGAGTGGAAGGGTCCATCTGGCTTTTTTTTATCATCTAACTATTGGCATGGTCAGGGTATTTTTTTATTTTTTGTATATCGCAGCGGAGCGTGGGCTGGTCTAGTACCTTGAGCTTTTCTTTTGCTTTGTGTTTGAAAATTTTGTAATTATTGGGATGGATTGGATTGGATGTGGCGTATTATTACATACTAGAAGTTTCATAGGGAATGGCAATAGATAGTGGGTATTGTTGATGAGTTGTGCACCTACTTTCTGATATATGGCGAGTTATAAGTGCCGTCCCCTTAATCTTTGCTGCTGCTGCTTTTGCTGGAGTATGACACTTCCGAACGTTCCGGTGTCACTCAACCCCGCAACCTTCGCAATATGTGGGCTTCCAGGGGAGCTGAAACGAGATGGGATAGAGTAGTCGCGTCACGGTAACCGTTAGCCTTATTGCAAGCATGAAACCTGGGTTGTGGAAACGTATGGATTATTCCTAGAGATTTACATGCAGGGCTAATATACTTAATATCAGATAAATACAGTCTGCACAGCTGACGAAACCAAATCCCGGACAATTCATAACGTAACATTTCGTAATCATATCTTACCGTCAAAAACATCCCCAATCCACCCCATCACCCCATCTAAAACCACATCAACCTTCTCCTTATGCAGCCTCTTCTCTGCCTCCGTCTTCCCCGTCGGCAACTTATGCGTAAACGTATGCCCCAGCCCCTCAACCCACCACCCCACCACCTTCCCCCCTCCCGCAACCACCCTCCCCCCCTCCCCCTCCGAAACCCCCCCATACCGCTCCCTCACAATCCGCCCCACAAACCCCTCGCTCTCGCGGCAAAATATATCCTCCCGTCCCGCACACACCAGCAGCCGCTCCGGCACTAGACTCATATCCATGAAAGCCGGGCTATACAACGGATCATCGAGCCTAACCCCACGTCCAGCACCCCAAAAAATCGCGGGGACAAAAAACCGCAACTTTGGGTCTACTGCGTCAACACCGGAACACTGTTCAGCCCAGGTGAGAGTGCCGTCGACCTTGGGGTACCACGACACCACGGCCTTGAATTTTCCGGCCCACTGAGGCAGCTGCACGAGTGAGAGCGCGAGGAGACCGCCGGCCGAGAACCCGCCTATCACGACGTTGGAGAAGTCGATGATGGGGCTGTAGTCGGGGTCGGAGAGGATGGCGGAGATGAGGTTCGAGCAGTCGGAGAGGATGGCGGGGAATGTGTGGCGCGGGGATTTGCGGTAGGAGAGGGAGGCGGTGATGCAGGAGAGTTTTGAGGTTAGGGCGTGGCACCAGCGGGAGTCTTTCTTGGGCGTGCCGTAGGTGAAGGAGCCGCCGTGGATCGAGATGTAGAGGGTGTATTTCTTTCCGGCTGGGGGAGGGGTGGTGGGGAGGTAGAAATAGACTGGGTGTCGGGGCAGGCAGG